>Ga0182021_10000151_pt1 | contig 65345 bp, 59 predicted proteins | sample 612E3MmetaG_FD_120493 | JGI IMG/M metagenome (GOLD analysis project Ga0182021, IMG submission 120493) | Permafrost microbial communities from Stordalen Mire, Sweden - 612E3M metaG (Illumina Assembly) | ecosystem: Environmental > Terrestrial > Soil > Wetlands > Permafrost | place: Sweden...
CGCGGGTCCATCGCAGTCTGGCAGCCCGCATCCGGTCCTCGCCCTGGACCGGCTCGACGGCGCGAATCAGCAGCGCCGCAGCGCGTCCCTCGGGCTCGGTGACCACGTTCAGACAGTGATGCATGCCGTAGACAAGGTACACGTAGGCGACTCCGGGAGGTCCAAACATGACCGCGTTGCGCCCCGTCCGGCCGAACCGGGCATGCGAGGCGAGGTCGTCCAGGCCCGCATATGCCTCTACCTCGACAATTCGACCGATCGCGGCTTCCGCGCCTCGGCCCCTGGCCAAACGGGCCCCGATCAGGGAGCGAGCGGCAGCTTCGGTGTCAGCCGAAAGAAGCTGGCGCGGGAACGAACAACTGAGCGAGAGCCGAGGCTCGCCCATGTCCCGACCGAATGGTCCTCGCACCGGGATCAGGGAAAGATCGAAACCAGATCGGACGGCAGGAGTGCGGACGCGATGTGGACGAACGGTGGAACAAGAATGTCCTTGACGCCGCCCGCGACATGCGACTGATGAACGAACAGGTCCTGGGCACTGCGGAGCAGCGCCACGTCTCCAGACTGAGCCGGCGGCAGTGTGTACGAGTTGAAGATGATCACGGCCAGCATCAGCAGGAAGATGCCCTCAACGAGACCCAGGAGGCCCCCGACGACGTCGTCGACGATGGGGTGAGCGGCAGTGATGTCGGTCCGCGTGTAGGAGCCCTGGATCAGGATCGACATGGCGACTGTGCCGACGGCGAAGATGATCCCAAATGCCAGCAGCCGGTTGTAGCCGAGATCGAACTGGGTCCAGTTTCTGGCGAGAAAGTCGCCGACGGGATCCCTCAGGTTGGCGGCCAGAATGAATGCGACAAAGATCGAGACGATCCCGAGCAGCCTCCGGATGGCGCCTTGCATCACACCGAAGAAGAAGAACCCGAACAGGCCGATCAACAAGGCCAGATCGACCAGGGGCGCGTCTCTGATGGTTCCTACGATATCCACCGATCTACCTCCGCCTGGGCGGTAGCTGCCGAGCGTTCCTATCGGGCAGGTTCAGCTAGGTTAGCAGTGCCGACGGCACATCATCAACGCATCAGGCGCGCCCGCGGGCATCTGCGCCCGCTGGAAGCCACTCCGCGCTCCTAGCTCCTAATGTGAGCCCCGAGATCTGCGGCCAGACCGGATCGAACCGCCGCCATTGCCGCGTCCACCTCGCCCTCCGTCAGGGTCCGATCGCCCGCCCCGAAGACCAGGCGATAGGCCAGGCTCTTCTCGTCGGCAGCCAGCGGCGCGCCGCGGTACAGATCGAACAGCCGCAGATCCCGCAGCAAGTCGCCGGCATGGCCGCGAATCGAGGCCTGGACCGACGCCGCCGTCCGATTCTTGCCGACGATGACCGCCAGATCGCGCTCCACCAGCGGGAAGTGCCCGATCGGCTCGATCTGGACTGGCCTGGGCGTGGCCCCCTCGAGGCCGCGCAGCGCCAACTCGGCGACGATGACGCGTTGAGACCTGAGGTCCCAGGCTACTAGGGCGTCCGGATGCAGCTCGGCCACGCGGCCGCTGACGCCCCTGGTGTCGGACCTGGCCTCGGCCACGAGCGCGCGCCACGGATGCAGTGGGAAGCCGCGGAAGTCGGGAACGTAGGTCGGAGCCGGTAGGTGGAGGAGGTCGCACAGGTACTCCACTATGCCCTTGGCATCATCGAGGTCGTACGGGCGAGAGGGACGGTTCCATGCCGGTGGAGCGGCGTTGCCGCTCAGGAGCATCGCCAGCCGCGTCCACTCTCGCGGACCGTCCCCTACCCGACCGTAGCCCTTCCCTATCTCGAATACGGCCACGTCCGATCGTCCCTGCCGCTCGTTGAGGGCCAGAACGTTCAGCAGGCTTCCGACCAGGTGTTGGCGCAGTACCGTGTGCTGACTCGAGAGCGGATTGGTGACGACGATTGCAGCGTCCCCGGCCGGATCCGGGATTGCCAGCCCGTCGTCGCCCGGCCACTGCAGCCGGGCTTCGGCCTGGGGAGAGACGAGGGCATGAGTGACCACCTCGGTCAGCCCGGCCCCCGCCAGCGCCTCCCGAACGGCGTCGCGGACCGCGACGGGCGAAGGTCGATAGCCCGGCATCGATGTATCGGGCAGGTGCGCGGGCGTGGTCTCGTAGCCACGAACGCGGGCCACTTCCTCGGCCACGTCCGCCTCGATCTCGAGATCGCGGCGCCACGTCGGCACAACTGCCACTAAGACTTGCTCCGAGCCAGGATTGACTTCGAGAGGCTTGGGCTCGAGCGCCAGGTGGATGCGGGTACCGGGGGGCGCCGCGTCTGTCTCGATGCCGATGCGCCCCAGCAGCTCGCGCTGCTCCGAGGTTGGGATCTCAGCACCGAGCAGCCTGCTGACGTGCGCCGGTCGGAAGGCCAGCCGTGCGAGTCCCGGCTCGTCCGGGGCGGTGTCCACGATGCCTCGAGCGCACGCGCCGCCGGACCATGCCAGCGTGAGCTGAGCAACGCGGTCGGCGCCTATCCGAGCCAGTCGGAATTCCTGCCCCTTTTCGAACCTCAGGCTCGCCTCCGACCGCAGGGCGTAGCGATGACCGGTGCGGCGAATGCTCACCGGGTCGAAGATGGCCGACTCGATCGCGATCTCGATGGTGGAATCGGTGATCTCGCTGTCGGCGCCGCCCATCACTCCGGCGATGCCGATCGGGCCCTTCGGGTCGGCGATGATCAAAGTGTCGGGCGTCAGCTGTCGGTCCAGGTGGTCGAGCGTCTCGAGCCGCTCTCCCGGTCGCGCCAGGCGGACCACGATGGTGCCTTCGTGCACCGCGGCACCGTCGAATGTGTGGGTGGGTTTCCCCAGCTCGAGCATGACGTAGTTCGACGCGTCGACGACGTTGCTGACCGGCCGCATGCCGGCTGCTTGAAGCCGCATCTGGATGGTGTCCGGAGAGGGTCCGATCTTCGCGCCGCTGATCCAGCGACCGACGAAGCGGGTGCATAGCTCCGGCTCCCGAATCTCGACCTTGAGACGGTCGGCAACGGCGCCGCCCTTCTCCTCGACTGCGATCTCGGGCCATCGAACCGCTGCCCCGGTGGCCGCCGCCACTTCTCGCGCCAGGCCGATGAGACAGAGCGCGTCGCCCCGATTTGGCTTGACGTCGACGTCCAGGACGACGTCCCCGTACAGGTCCGACAGGTCGCGGCCGAGCGGCGTGGCCGGGGGCAGGATCAGGATGCCTTCGGCGTCGCTCGTGATGTGCAGCTCGTCGCCGGAGCAGAGCATGCCTTCCGAGGCGATGCCCATCTTCTCGGTGCGCTCGATTCGCCGCTCGCCCGGGAGCACCGCGCCGGGCAGGGCCACGGGTACGCGCTGACCGGGGGCGATGTTGTTGGCACCGCAGACTATGTGAAGGGGCTCGCCCGAGCCGATATTGACGGTCGTGAGATGGAGCCGGTCGGCGTAGGGGTGCTTCTCGAGCGTGAGCAGCTCCCCCACGACGACGGAGTGCCAATCGCCGCCCCACTGCTCGATGCCCTTGACCTCCATGCCGAGAAGGGTCAGTCGTTCGGCCAGCTGCTCGGGCGTCAGCTGGATGTCGACGTACTCGCGCAACCAGCTCAGAGGAACTCTCATCGGAACTGCTCCAAGAAGCGCAGGTCGTTCTCCAGGTAGTAGCGCAGGTCGGGGACGGCGTGGCGAAGGTTCGAGATGCGCTCCACGCCCATTCCGAAGGCGAAGCCCTGATATCGCTCCGGGTCGATGCCGCCGTACTGCAGCACCACCGCGTGGACCATGCCAGCGCCCAGAATCGTCATCCAGCCCGATTTCGAGCAGGCCGGGCAGCCGACGCCGCCGCACACGACGCACTCGACGTCGAACGCGACCGACGGCTCCGTGAACGGGTAGTAGCCGGGCCGGAAGCGCGTCTTCCGAGGACCGAACATAGCGTGGGCGAACTCGTCCAGCAGGCCCTTGAGGTCCGCCATGGAAGTGCCCTCGTCGACCATCAGGCCTTCGACCTGGAAGAACTCGAAGCCATGGCTGGCGTCGACGGCCTCATAGCGGAAGCATCGACCCGGGAGCAGGGCCCGGATCGGCGGCTTCGTAGACTGCATTACCCGAATCTGGCCGGGACTGGTGTGGGTCCGGAGCAGATGGCCGGGAATGTCGACGTAGAGCGTGTCCCACAGATCCCGCGCGGGATGATCCGGGGCGATGTTGAGCATCTGGAAGTTGGTTAGATCGTCCTCCACCTCGGGCCCCTCGTAGATGACGAACCCGAACTGCCCGAAGACCGAGGCTATGGCAGCGATCGTTTCCGGAATCGGGTGCAGCGTCCCGCGAGCGACCGGTCGGCCGGGGAGCGTCACGTCCACCTTCTCCTCAGCAAGGCGCAGAGCCTGGACCTGCGCATGCAGATCGGAGCCGCGCCGCGTCAAGGCCCCCTTGACTGCCTCGCTCACCTCATTGGCGACGGCGCCGACTCGTGGCCGGTCCTCCGCCGGCAAGGCGCCGATGCCGCGCAGGACCGCCGTGAGTTCGCCCTTCTTGCCGAGATACTGGACCTGGAGCGCGTCGAGATCGGGCGGGTCCGTTGCGGCCCCTATCTCCTTGAGTGCCCGCTCCTGCAGGCTTCGCAGATCAGCGCTCAGGCTTTCGAAGTCCACGCTGCCCTTTCCTTGCTGACTAGCGGGCCGGGCCCGCCGCAATCGCTTCTGCGGAGAATCTAGAACCCTCGACTCCGGCTGTCCCGGCTGGGACACTCCGCCATCCATTCGGACGGGGACGAGTCGAGGGCTCGCGGTACCACCCCGCTTCCCGGCCGTGCCCCAGGCGTTGGCTCGGGTCAGGTCGAGCGCTCAGTGCCGTCGTCGGGCGACGGCCCAGGGCCACATAACGGAGGCCAGTCGGCTCGCCTACTCACCGTGACGCGCTTCGTCTCGGCTTCAGCGAGCGGCTCGGGAGCGAACCGGCGAGATCGATCCGGGTGGGCTTTCAGTCTGCGCCCGACCCTCCCTGAGGGACCTGTCCTCGTCTCTTCTCCGTCACAGCCAGATGTTCGAGTTGTCCCGGCCGTGTCTGGTGTCTTCGAGTGCCTAAGCCTTCGCGGCGACAGCGACGATCTGAGCGAAGGCCGCCTGGTCGCGAACCGCGATGTCAGCCAGGATCTTGCGATCGAGCTCGATCCCGGCGGCCTTGAGGTTGGCTATCAACTTGCCGTAGCTGAGGCCGTTCTGACGTGCCGCCGCGTTGATGCGGATGATCCACAGTTCCCGCATCTGGCGCTTGCGCTGCTTGCGGTCACGCGTCGCGTAGGCCAGCGCATGCAGCGCAGACTCGTGGGCACGCCTGATGAGCCGCGAGTTAGTGCCGGTGCGGCCTTCGGCGGCGTTGAGAAGGCGCTTGTGGCGATGATGGGACGTTACGCCCCGCTTGACGCGTGCCATCGACGATCAGACTCCCAGATACGGCAGCAGTCGGCGGATCTGATCGAGCGACTCGCCGGTCACGATTGTCTTGCCCTCATAGCGGCGAGTGCGCCGCGAGGACTTGAGCTCGAGATGGTGACCGCGCCAGGACTTGACGCGGACGGCCTTGCCACCACCGGTGACCCCAATCCGCTTCGCGGTCCCTTTGTGGCTCTTCATCTTCGGCACGATTTCACACTCCAGTCGACGCCGAACCGGCGTCCGGCTCGGGTCTCGGCGGCACCGGCGGAGCCGGCTGGGCCTCATTCGTAACTTCCTGTGCGGCCGCGATATCGGCGTTCGGCCCGTCGGCGGGCAGGGCCTGGGCCCTGGCGGGCGCCGACGAGGCCGGTTCATGCACCTTTGGTTTGTGGATCGAGGCGACGCTGATGTGCATCGACTTGCCTTCGAGCAGCGGAGGCCTCTCGACCACGCCGTGTTCTTTGATTTGTTCCGCGAACTTGTCCAGCAAGTCGCGCCCAATTTGCGGGTGGGTTAATTCGCGGCCCCGGAACTGAACGGAAATCTTGACTCGATCTCCGTCTTCCAAGAACTCGATGGCCCGCCTGACCTTCGTGTCGAAGTCTCCGACGCCGATCTTCGGCTTGAGGCGGACTTCCTTGAAGGTGATCGAGCGCTGTTTTCGCTTGGCTTCCTTCTCACGCTTGGTCAGTTCGTACTTGTACTGACCGAAGTCGAGGAGCCGCGCCACGGGGGGACTGGCCAGCGGTGCGACCTCTACGAGGTCGAGCCCCCGTTCCTGCGCGAGCCGCATGGCGTCTGCCGTTCGCATGACTCCAAGCTGGCTACCGTCTTCGTCGACGACCCGAACTTCGAAGACACGGATCATCTGATTGATGCGCAGGTCTCGGCTAATGGCGAACCCCTTCTAAGCGTGTTCCGGTTGCCAGCTTCAGGCCGATGTCCCCCGAAAGCAGACGAGCGGCCCAACCCAGCGCACAATCGCGCCGGGCGGTCGCCCGCGGGACTATAGCACAGGGATTCTCCGAGCGGCAAACGTCAGTCGGGGCGGAGCGGGCCCTGCATCGACCGTCGTTTGACTGTGCCAACATGACTCGACGCTTCGCAATTGAACGGAGTCGCGATGCAGCGGTCCGTGCTGGCCCTCGGTACAGCCTTGTTGCTCATGAGTGCGTGCGGTGGAGGGACAGGTTCACCCATTCCTGATCCGATCGCCACGACGACGGCGACGGCTGCTTCCAGTTCGAATGCGACTCCGGCTTCTACCCAGACGGCCAGCCCGTTCACGACCCCTGGCCCGCTGCCACCGTCTTCCGCACCCCCGACGCCCGCTCCGTCTCCGACACCTTTCGCCACGCGAGCGATCAGCGCCGTCGCGTTCGTGGACTCGTACGAAGACGCCTTGATAGCGGGCGATTTCCCCAAAGCCTGGTCGATGCTCGGTGCGGCCGGAAGGTCTGGCTGGGGCTCGTTGGAGGGCTTCGAGTACGAGCGCAAGGCCTTCATGGCCTCGGCCGGCAAGGCCTACACCGCCGTGGCCAATCCGAGCGGCACACTTTCGCTGGCCGAGTGGCTTACTGGTGATCCATTCGCAGCTTCGATCGACGCGGCTCACGCAGTGCTGGTGCAGGTCAATTGGACCGCGCTGTCACACAACAACGCCGGCTGGGAGATGTGGATCGTGAATCCGATCCCCGGCCCCGGCGGTTGGGAGCTCTACCAAGTCCGCTGACGCCGTGACTCAAGGTCTTCGTGCGGCAGTCTCCTCCGCCAGCCGTTCGATGAATGCGTCCCAGCCAACACCGTTTTCCTGCTCGCCGGCGCGATTGCGGATGGCGACCGTGCGAGCCTCCACCTCTCGATCACCGAGGACGAGCATGTAGGGAACCTTCTGCTCCTGAGCCAGGCGGATCTTGTTCTGCATCCGGTTGTCCGAGCCGTCGACCTCTGCCCGCAGCCTGCGGTCCGCGAGCAGCCCGGCCAGCTCCCTGCCCGCTTCGACATGCCGATCGGCGATGGGGATGACGACGGCCTGGACCGGGGCGCACCAGACCGGAAAGGCCCCGGCGAAGTGCTCGATTAGCACGCCGATGAAGCGCTCGAGCGAGCCGTAGATCGCCCGATGGATGGCCACGGGTCGAACGTGCTCGCCGTTCTCGTCCACGTAGGTGAGGTCGAAGCGCTCGGGCAGCATGACGAGGTCGACTTGGATCGTGGCCGTTTGCCATTCGCGGCCCAGCGCGTCCTCGATCTGGATGTCGATCTTCGGGGCGTAGAACGCGCCGTCCTTCGGCTTGAGCCGATAGGGTTTGCCGAGCGAATCAAGGGCGGCCTTGATCTGGGCCTCAGCTCGTTTCCACAGCGCCGGGTCGCCGAGGGCCTTGTCCGGCCTCGTCCCAAAGGTGAACCTGGGCTCGAGGCCGAACCAGCCGTACACTTCGTAGACCTCGCCGAGTAGGGCTTTGATCTCGTCCTGAAGCTGGTCCGGGCGGAGGTATATGTGGGCGTCGTCCTGGACGAAATGCCGGACGCGCGTCAGGCCCGAAAGCGTCCCGGAGCGCTCGTTCCTATGCAGCCTCCCGAACTCGGAGAGACGCAGCGGCAGGTCCCGGTATGAACGCAGCCTGCTCTTGTAGACGAAGGTGCTCTCGGGGCAGTTCATCGGCTTGAGGCTGAAGATCTGGCCCTCGGACTCCAGGACGAACATGCTGTCCTGGTAGTTGGCCCAGTGGCCCGACTGCTCCCACAGCTTCTTGTGCACCAGCATCGGGGTGCTGATCTCCTGGTAGCCGCGCCGATCCTGGACCTCGCGGATCGCCGTTTCCAGGATTCGCCACAGGCGCTGGCCCTTGGGGTGCCAGAAGGCCGAACCCGGGCTGACGTCGTGGAAGCTGAATAGATCCAGCTGCACGCCCAGGCGTCGATGGTCTCGGCGCTTCGCTTCCTCGCGCCGAAGCAAATACGCGTCCAGCGCTTCCTGAGTCGGCCAGACCGTTCCGTAAATGCGCTGCAGCATCGGCCGCTTCTCGGAGCCCCGCCAGTAGGCCCCAGCCACGGTCATGAGCTTGAACGGCCCGATCCTGCCGGTGCTGGCAACGTGGGGACCCTTGCACAGGTCGATGAATTCGCCGTGCTCGTAGGTGGACGTGGGCGGCAGCGGTGAGCCGCTCTCTTCGGCGCGGGCGGCCAGGTCGTCGAGGATCTCGACCTTGAACGGCTGCCGCCGAGCGACGAAGAAGGCGCGGCCCTCATTGAACGGGACTTCATTGCGAATGAACGGGTGGTCCGCGGCGATGGACGCGCGCATTCCCGCTTCGACGGACGCGAGATCGTCGGGAGTTAGAGGGCGGGGCAACAAGAAGTCGTAGTAGAAGCCGTCGTCAATCGATGGGCCGATGCCGAGCTGCGCGTCGGGAAAGAGGCCCAGGACGGCTTCCGCCATCACGTGCGCGGCGGAGTGGCGCATCGCGTCGAGATCGGTGTTGGCCCCAGCGTCCAGCAGCTCCTCCACAGAGCCCCGAACAGCCGCATCGAAGTACTCTTCGCCGCCGGCGACCTCGCTGGCTGCCGCAGCCACCGCCGACACCTGCCCCGCCTTGTCGTCGCTCATCTCGTCTCCCGTCGCCGTATGGCCGCTGGGTATCTCGCAGCACAGTGCCTGGCACAAACGCAAAGCCTCCCGTCCGACAGGACGAGAGGCTTCTCTCGCGGTCCCACCCGCCTTCGTGGCGGATCTGGATTATGGCCCCGACCGCCGCGCGCTCTTGCCGCTCTAACGGGCGGATCCCGGACCGGTTCGCCGGTCGCTCGCGGGTGGTGTCAAGGCCGGGAAGTGTCGCCGTCGCTCTCAGCCACGACCTTTCGTGGCGGCGGCTCTCTTCGACCCTCTCGACGAGGCGTGCCCCGCTCTTCGCTTTGCGTATGAAACTGTCGGAGCCGCTCGAGGCGACCCAGGATGGTGGGCGGTAGAGGACTTGAACCTCTGACCTCATGCATGTCAAGCATGCGCTCTAACCAACTGAGCTAACCGCCCCGGGCGGCCCGGATCGTAGCACAGGCGGACGACTCGGATCAGCGGCCCCAAGCGTCCGGTTTCGTCAGGGCATATAGACCTGGCTTAGGGCCCGCCCGAACGGAGCCGAGGAGTCCAGGACCTTTGTCCAGCCCGAGTCTTCACTGGCGTAGCCGATCTCGTGCAGCGCCCCGACCTTCCCGTCTGGAGCCATCCTTCCCGCCAGCGCGAACACCTTCGAACCGTCTGAGTCGAGAGCGAGGCCCCATACCACCTCGGCTGCGTCGAGGGCGGCAATCGGCGGCGGGGGCGTCCCACCCAGGAAGGCCGCGACCGGCCCGGCGTATATCGCCGCCTCCGTTGCGACCGCGATCGTCTGCCGGTCGGACGACAGGGCGAAGACGCGCAGGTCGCCCATGGCCGTCGCAGGCTTCATTGTCTGAGCGCCTGTGTCGACGACCGCCAGCCGCGAAACCTGCTGGTTGTCTGTCGTCAGAACCAGCAGATGTGTCTCGTCCAACCAGGCGACAAGCGGCGTGAAGGATTGCGTCGGCGCAGGAGTTAGAGTCGTAACGGTCCCGTCCGATGCGGCAACGGCGTAGTCGAGGCTTTGTTCATCGGCCGTCACGATCGCCAACCTGCCTGCTGGAGAGCTGTCCAGGCTGGCTATGGGCGCGGCCGGAGCCGCCCCAGGCCATTTCAAAGTTGTGACACTCCCGGAAGCGGATAGGCCCGATCGAGAGCGGACATCGATCTGATGACCGGCTGCAATGGCGACCCCATCCGCTGTCCGACCCAACGCCGCGGCGTCCGGCGTCGATGCCAGGGCGGTCCATTGAGACCCCGGATCCAGAGCCCACAGACCCAGGCCGCCGGCAATCCCATCGGCCAGCACGATCAGGCGGCCGCCGCTTCCGAGGGGACTCGAGTCCCAGACCTTTTCGGAGGGCGGTGGGAGCATCCCAGTGTGAATGGGGCCAGCGCCTGAGGAACTGATTCGCCCTGAAACGAGTCCCGATGGCGCTTGGGCCCCGCCGGCCGCACAGCCGGCACTCAGAAGGACGACCGTGGCTACCACAGCTGCGAACCTGATCGCCGCGCCGGTCTTCGACATTTGCTCCCCTTGGCTCGATGGCCCGTGGCCGCCGCGAAGGTGGCCACGGGCATTGTGAGGTTCAGGCAGGCGATCCACTCACTCGACTATGTCGCCGCCGATAACCGCTCCGTTGCCGGCGTCCACATACAGCGTTATCAGGCGCACGTACTCAGATGCCGGACCGGAGGGCTTGATGTTGGCGACCCAGGCCAGCCGGTACGGCCCCGGCGCAGCGCCAACCTTGCTCGGCTCAAACATCGCGTTGGGCCCGACCCATTCGACGTCCATGCCCTGCACTGCGTAAGAGGTGTCCTCGCCAGAGGACCAGGCGTCGACCTGCAGGGCGACTGCCTCCTGCGCCTCGACCTGGCCAAGGCTGCGGCTCGGCGCCGCCGCGAGCTTGTGCTCGACTCGAGCCACACTCTCGATCCGGCCGTCCTGCCAGACATGCACACGAGTCTCATCGCCACGGACGGCGAAGCCGTCCTGCACGCGATCCCAGTGAACGTCCCAACCGCCGGTCAACGTGTTCGCGTCGATGCGGGGTGCGCCGCCGACAGTCAGGCCGGTACCAGCCAGGCCGCGTTGGGCCGCCCTTGCTGCCGCGTCGCTCGTCACCTTGACTTGGGGTCCCGAGGGCGCGTCGAAACGGACGGCCGCCAGCAGGCGGCCGTCGCCGTCGAACTGGGTGATGGCGAGTGGCTGACCGGACGAGCCGACCTCGGCGACCTCGTCATAGTCAGAGTTCTGGAAGCCGTCCTTGACGTGTCGCCCGGCCTTCTTCGAGCCGACCGGGAAGCCGAGAGCATCGCGAGCCGCGTCGGCGCGAGCGAAGACTTCCGGGCTGTCGTCCGCGCTGAGGACGGTGTCCGTCACGACCGGCTGACCGGCCCTGGCGGTGTCTGTGCCTTTCGAGTCGAAGCCTCCGTCCGTGAAACTGGCCGCGGTCAGCTGACCGGTGGACATCGCCAGACCGACGACGACTGTCGCCGCCGCCAGGACTGCCTTGACTGCTGAGGTGGATCTCGTTCGTGACATCTCGCTCACCCGGGTGTGCCGTTGTAGTTGGGGTTGCCCCACCAGTTCGGCTGGAATGGATCGGCCGAATCAGGAGCCGAGTAGCCGCCGATGCCGACGGCGTATGTGAAGGCCTGATACAGGGTTCGCTGGTGGTTTGGAGCGCCGTTCAGGTAGCTCCAGAAGGCTCGTTCGAAGCGAAGCTCCGAGCTGTCGTATGTCAAGTACGCGTATCCGAGGTAGAACTCGCGCTGCGTACTCGCCTTCGTCATCTCGATCTGAAACGCATTGGGCATGGTGCTGGAGCTCGAGCCGAGATTGCAGGTCGACATGATCACGAGGTTGTAGGGCGTTCCGATCGTGGTCGACTTGATGGTGCTCGACCGGATGGCGTCCTTCGAGAAGTCCGAGCACCTCGTCGGACCGGGGTCCTGCATGATCGCCGAGTCGACATTCGGCCGACCGGACGAAGCCCAATAGTTGTCGCCGTGGCTGTGAACGTACACGGCGTAGTCGTAGAAGACCTCGCTCAGGAAGGCGGACCTGGTGAATGAGGACCCGAGCGCGCCGGTGATGGGCTGGTAGCCCAATGCGCCCATCTGGCCCGTGGTCAGTGAGTAGAGCTGCTGCGGGTACGTATCCGTGAAGCCGAGGCAGCGGGCTGTGAACGAGTCCGAGTTGGACCAGACGTCGCCCGTGTAGGCAAACGCGCCCTGTGTCGTCGCACCGAGCGCGGACACCGCAAGCAGAACGGAAACGAGCAAGGTTTCCGCTCGTTTCATGGGACCTCCTTAGAGGCGGGCGGAAGTGGACTTGCGGCGGGCGATTGATGCTCTGAGCGCGAGGCGCAGGCGGGTGGTTTCACCCCCTCGCCAGGAACTGACGCTACTCGGGCAGACTCCCTCCTTGCTGTGTGCGCCGGCGGGCGGCCGGCTGCGTTGCTCCGTGGCCCCGGCAGCTCGCGTGAGAGAGGCGGCCGTCGAGACGACAACGGCGCGACTCTACGGGTAGCCGGTTATCTGCGGCTTATCTGGGCACGGCCGATGACACCGGCAGCAGGCGGTCGTCGGCCGACACGTACGCATGCCGGAGATAGCCTGGGCGAAGGCCGCCGAGAAGCGCTATGAGGCCTCTGGAAGATCCGATTGGGACCGTCCGGCCGGGTCGCCCGCCCCGTCGTGCTGCATCTTCACGTAGCGAATCGGGCCCCTTCGAAATGCGACGTCGGCCAGGGCGCGCGGCACGACCAGCAGCCACAGGCCGTTGAAGAGGGACACCCTGACAGTTCGCCGAAGCCGTTCGTCGAATCCGAGGGGCCGGCCGTCAGATCGACGCTCCCACCTCAGCGCGTCCCAGCCGAGAAGGGCGCTGATCCCCAGGTAGCCGGCCACGATCGAAAGCAGACTCCGCCGCCGCCCGTTTACGATTGAGACAGCAGCAGTGCCCAGCACCACAGGCGGAACGGCCAGCTGACCGGCGTAGACCGCGAAATCCAGGCGCGCCCCGACGGAGAGCTCGGAACTCGCGATGACGGCCGGCCCGTGTTCGAAGGCGCGTCTCAACGCACCCTCCGCCCAGCGCAGCCTCTGGCTCCACAGGCGGTCGACCGAGCGAACGGGTTCTTCCCAGACCTCTGCGTCGATCGCCCATACCACCCGCTCTCCCGCCAGCGCCGCGATTCGGCTCGAAAGGTCGATGTCTTCGGTCAGCGCAGCTGCCCGCCAGCCGCCAGCGGCCGCCAGCAAATCGCGTCGAATCATGATCCCGTTGCCCCTGAACTCCGAGCAGCCGCCCAGCGCCCAACGCCCTCGGTTGAGTTCGCCGTCGAGAGTCTGCTCATCCGCCTGGGCCCCAGCGAGCCACCCGCCTTCGGCCTCGAGAACCCGACGGCGGGCCGTGACGGCGTTGGCGCCGGCGGCAAAGTAGCCTGCCGCGCGACGAAGGAAGCACGGCTCGAGGCGAGCGTCGGCGTCCAGGACGAGAACGACGTCGCCATGACAAATCCCCGGCTGGGCGGACGTCAGGGCTGCGCCTTTGCCATCTGGAAGCCCATCGCCACGACGTGCTACTACCCGTGTGACGGCCGCGATGTCGTAGTCCGCCGCCGCCGCCGCGACTGCGTCGGCCGTCCCGTCGGTCGAGCGATCGTCGACCACGACAAGCTCAAAGAGCGGCGATCCGTCGGACGCCCGGTAGTCCTGGCGGCTGATATCTGACATGAGCCTGCGCAGGACGGTGGCCTCGTCGCGCGCCGGCACGACGACGCTGAAGGTGGGCACGTGGGCGGCCCGCGTAAGAGCCTCGGCCGCGGCGTCGCTCGTGATCGGTGGACGACGCGATGCCAGCGCGACCGGAACGGTACAGCCTAGGGCCACTCCGGCAGTGATGAGCGGAACGACCCTGGCAAGGCGCTTGTGTCCCGACAGGACCCCAATCGCGAACCCGCCGGCCAGCATCCCGACGGCTGCGGCCCGCCACGCCCCGGGCGTGACCGGTTGCTCCGCAGGAGCGTTGGCAGCAGCCGCGTCAGCCGCCGCCATCAGGACGCCTCGCCGTCCTCGGTGCCTTGCTTCCTGTCGCGTCGAGGCGAGCGGATGCGCCGGGCTCCAGCGGCAGGCGGCGAAGCCACAGACGTCGGGGCGCCGAGATCAGTGGGCGACGTAGCAGCGGTCATGGGATCGACGGGCGCTCCGCTGGGAGTCTGCGGTGCCCTCGCCGACGCCTCCTCCAATGTCAAGCCGCGACGACTGACGACGCTCAACAGCCCAAACAGGCAGACGACGATGCCGACGGCGAAAATGACGGCCTCCCTCCCCAGGAGGTCCGCGATCGGGCCGACGACGATGATCGGGGCCAGGCTCGCGACGGAGACGAGCATGTTCAGAACGCCGAAGACGCGCCCGCGCACGTCCTCAGGCAGCTCCTCCTGCAGCTGCGTCTGGGCCGAGATAGCCACGATCGCATAGCAGCCGCCGACGAGGAACGCAATGCTGATGACGAGCGACAGGAGAGAGACGACGCGACTGGCCTCAGTGAGGCCGCTCGAGGCGGCGCGGTCCTCCAGGAAGCCCGAGATGGGACTGACGCAGGCAAGGACGGCCAGCAGGATGCCCATCGCGATCAAACCGACTTCGATCGTCCGGCGTCGCGGGAGATAGCGGCCGTATGAGTTGAGGACGAGGATGCCCATCACCACGCCAAGCCCTAGCGGCAGGACGACCAGGCCGAAGTCCTTGGGTCCGAGACGGAGCGTCGACTGGGCGAAACCGGAGCCCAGGACGCCAAGGATTCCGATTAGCGCGCCGGTCACCCCGAGATAGGACAGCGACCAGCTGACGCTGCGGTGCTCCCGAATGTAGGTGATGCCCTCGACGAACTGGCCGACCATCGTCTCGACCGCGCGCTCGGCGTCGGCAACCGTCTGGCCGGGGCTGACGGAGGCGGATCCCACCGGAGGCGAGGGCGGCAGCGTCCAGCAGAAGACGGCAGCCACGAAGTAGAGCGTGGCGACGGTCAGGATCAATACCTGGGCGCTTGCCAGGGCCACCAGGAACGGCCCCAGAAGTGCGAACCCGAGCGCGAAGGCCACGTTCATCGTCAGGGTGAAGAGCCCATTGGCCGCGAGCAGCTGCCCTCTGGGGACCAGGAATGGGATCATCGAGGCTTCGGCCGGTCCGAAGAAGGTCGTGATTGTCGAGACGAGGAGCATCAGCAGGTAGAGCAGCAGCAGGTTGTTGCCGCTGAAGAAGATTGCCAGGAAGGCGAGCCCGCGCAGGATGTTGGTGACTATCAACAGGTGACGCTTGTCGACCCGGTCGACGAAGACGCCGGCCATGGCCGAGAAGAGGATGGCCGGAACGAGGAAGCTCAGCAGCAGCGCGCTGACGGCGCTGCTCGAGTGGTAGGCGACCGTGATGATTATCGTCAGCCCGTAGATCACCATGTTGCCGCCGACCTGCGTCGACAATAGGGCCAGCCACAGAAGCAGGAACGGCCTGTTCCGGAGAACCGCCATCCCGCTCGTATCGTCCGGCGCCTTGCGCGATCGTGTGGCTCCCGAGCCGGTGGGCCGGCGTACGCGTTTGGGCGAAAGGCTGACGTTCATCGATCGCCGCCCGTCATCGGGCCACCCGCGTCGCGTGGCCGGGGGCAACAGCCTGGCTCATGGCCAGGTCGCCTCGCGACACGAACGCCATCAGGCGTCGCTCCAGCTTGCGGCGTGCGAGCAGCACGTGACGATCGCACATTCGGCAGCGTAGCCCGATGTCGGCTCCGAGACGGTCGACCAGCCACTCCTGGCTCCCGCACGGATGAACCCGTCTGAGCCGAACGACGTCTCCGAGGCGGAACTCGACCACGTCTGACAGGCCGTCGATCACGACAACGGCCTGGATTCCGGGCATGCGATCTCGTAACCCATAACGGCCGCTCAATCTATCAGAGCCGCGCGTCGACGTTGCGGCTCTGCAGCGCCCCTCGTGCGAGGGCGCGTCTGCTGTCCGTCCGGTGCGCGGTCGAGATTGCCAGCTGGGCCTCGATCAAGGCCTCTGCATCCCGCCGGGCCGCTCGTAGATGACCAGGGCGATGAGGAGCAGTAGTACGCCGGCGGCGCCGATGAGCCAGGCCGTCAGCAGCCCGGCCGACGTGTTCTCGCTCCCCGTCTGACCGGATGCGCCCTGGTAACTGCCAGCGGAGGGCGCGGCAGTCGCTCCGGCCGCCGGTTGGCCGGTCGCCGTGGAGCCGCCGCCGGAAGCCGTCCATCCGGGCGGAACCGGACCCGCGGGTGCGGGTTGCGGCCCGAAGGTCTGAGACGCAGTCACACCGTTCTCGGCCAGCCAGGCCTTGTTGACCGCGGCGGTGTCGACGCCAAAGGCCGCATTGAAGGCTTCGTCATCCGATGAGCCGGTCTTGTAGGCCTTGACCAGCTTGGCGATGGCGGCCTGGCCGTAGGTGCGAATCAAGTAGTCCACGGCAGAAACCGATTCCGCATAGGCCAGGTAGAAGCGGTCCGCAGTCGTCGGGAACTCGCCGGTCAGGGCCGTCAGGGGCATGAGGGTCTTAGAGCTTGAAGCCTGCGACACCAGCGACCGATTGTCGCTGCCGTAGCCTTCGGACAGATAGACCGCCAGGCCCTCGTTCAGCCAGCGCGGCGGCGAGTGGTAGGGATTGCTGGTTCCGTCGTCGAAGACCACGTGCGTCAGCTCGTGCGGGACCACGGTCTGGGCGTACGAGAGCCCGTCGGGCGGGATGAGCGCGAACAGCGTCCGAGTGATCGTGTTCGCTTCGCCGCCGACGTTGTCCCGCGTGCCGGGGCCGAGCGCGTCGTAGAACGACTGCTGGTCCGCATAGACGAAGAAATCGATGGGTTTCGCCTCGGTGACGCCCAGGAACTGCGCCGACTTCGCGATACCCTTCTCTCCCATCGCGAGAGCCTGCTGGGCGAAGCTGGCGTCGCCGGAATACCAGTGCAGCGTGACCAGCTTGCCGGCCAGCGTCTGCCAGTGAAATCGGTCGTCAACGTAGGTGGCGGTGATGACCGGGCCCCGCTGCACGGTTCCGTCGGAGAAGACCACCTGGAAGTAGGCCGTGACCTGCGTGTTGGGCTGAATCTGGCCCGCGGACGTGTCGAACGTGTACGTCAGGCTCGATCCGCCGATGTCCTTCAGCGCGACGACCGACGGCCCCGCGTCGCCCGGAAGGCTCAGGACGACGTCCGCTTCCGCGAAGGGCCCGCCGCTGAGCGGCTGGGTGAAGACGATTCCCTGCCCGAAGCTCGATGTCGTGGTGGGCGTCCCGAAGAGTACCGACGCACCGTCCGCCGTCCCGAGGACGGCAATCACACCGAAGCAGGCGCAAATGGCCGCTGCTGCGGCCCGTCGCAGGACGGAGCGTCGTGGCTGGCTCACGACCCGGGTGCCCATGCCAGGCCGGCGTAGCGAACCAGGCCCTGGCCGTTCGGTACGGCGCCGAGCAGGCCCTTGGCCGCCAGTGAGTAGCCGGCGCCGTAGTCGACCGGTATCACGGGCGCTTGATCCTGGACTATCGCCTGAGCCTGGTCGAAGGCCTGCTGCATCGACGTCGAATCGGTCGACGCCAGCGCTTTCGTGATGGCGGCATCGAAATCGGCTGAGGTCCAGCGTCCAAAGTTGTTCGTCTTGCCCGATCCAAGCAGCAGGCCGAGGAAGTCGTTGGCGCCCGGGTAATCCGCCACCCAATCCATCTCCCACATGGCTGGAGGGTCGCTCAAGAGGCGGTCGTTGTAGGTCGCCCAGTCCTCGATCTGGTAGTCGATATCGATGCCCAGGTTATCGTGGAGCTGGCGAATGATGGCTCCGTCCAGAGTCGCGCCGCCGGTGACGAGCGTGATCCTCGGAAAGCCGACGCCGTTCGGGAAGCCCGCGGCCGCCAGCTCCGACTTCGCCGTGGCCAGATCGAACTTGGGCCCGTAGTCGGACGTGCTATGGCCGGGAACGCCGATGGGAACCATGCCCGTTGCCGGCACCTCGAGAGGATCGCTGAGGAGCCCGACGATTCGACTCCAGTCGATGCCCATCTGGAAGGCTCGCCGCACGTGAACGTCGTTGAAGGGTGCCTTGGAGGTGTCAAAGCCGTAGAACTCGACCGAAGGCGACGGCTCGATGCGGAGCGAGGGCCCTAAGGTCGGGTCGTAGGCGATCCAGGAGGCGTCGTACAGCGAGATCGGCGTGTAGTCGAGGTTGCCGGCCTGGAACTCGGAGACCGGGCTCTTGCCGCCGATACTGCTCAGGAGATGGACCGTCCCGATCACGGGCTTTCCGGCCCAGTAGTGGGAATTGGCGGTCAGCGTCGTCTCAGTGGAGGTGACGGCCGACACGACGTAGGCGCCGCTGCCCACGAACGACCCGGGCGCCAGCAATGCTGGGTTCGAGTCGATATCGGGCGGGACGACTGCCAGCGTCGGGCTCGAGGCGATGGCCGGGAAGTCGGCCGCCGGGCTGACCAGGTCTACCTCGACATCCATGGAGTCGGTCGCCTTGAGGCCCACGGCCGATGCCCCGCCGGTCCCCTCGCGGTAGGCGCGAGCGCCGACCACGTCATCGAGGAGCGAGGCGAGCTGGCTCGGTTGGGCCGGAGCCAGGACCCGCATCCAGCTCGATACGACATCGCCAGCGCTCAGTGCGGACCCGTCCGAGAACTCCAGCCCAGATCGAAGATGGAACAGCACCTGCTTGCCGCTGTCCTGGGTCTCCCACGTGGCCGCAAGCGCTGGCTGGACCCGGAGCGAGATGTCGATCGACGTCAGCGACTCGAATACCTGGGACACGATCTGGGCGCTCCCCGCATCTGACTGGACGGCCGGATCGAGAGAGGCCGCGGACGCGCCGAGGACGGTCACGCTGGTTCGAGCCGCGTCCGTCGCGAGCGGCCGCCAGGCCGCGCCGAGGGCGACTGCCAGCGCCAGGACGGCGGCCGTGGCGACGATCAGCCGGCGTCGAGGCCGATCCGTGCGATGGGCACGGGCTGAAGGCGCAGGGAAGGAATGGCTCATCCCAGTGAACGGCATGCAATCACTTGGGTGCGGACTGGCTCAAGCACGACGGGAGTATAGGGGCGTCGCCGCGAGGTCGCCGGCGCGGGCCAGGTTGGCCCGTAGCTCAATCCGTGGTTGCTTTGCGAACTCGTCGCGGCCGTATTGGCAGGCTCGGTGGGATCAGTCGGCGACCGAGACGCCCTGCCGGCCGCTCTCTAGTTCCTCAGCCACGCCGCTCTCGCCGAGATCCGAGTCACGGTGGTGCCCATCTGCGACTTCGTGCGGGTGCGAATGGGCCGCCGAGCCGTGCCCGTGAAGGTGCTCGTGAATGAGGTTGGCTCGGACCAGAAGATCTCGGTCCGCGAGTATTGCCGCCGGCGCACCGTCGGCCACGACTCGTCCTTGCTCGTTGAGGACCACAGCCCTGTCGGCGATCAAGGGCACGATGTCCAGCTCGTGCGTGGCCACGATCAAGGTCCGACCGGCCGCACTGAGCCTCTGGATGAGATCGACGAGAACACACTTCGTCCGCGGATCCAGCGACGCCGTGGGCTCGTCGAGGAGGACGACCTCCGGCCTCAGAGAGAGCACCGACGCGATTGCCGCCCTCTTCTTCTCGCCGCCGGACAGCTCGAACGGCGCCCGATCGGCCAGGTGGGCGATCCCCATCGCCGCTAGCGCCTCGTCGCAACGCTCCTGGACTTCCTCCTTGCCGAGGCCCAGCTGCAGCGGGCCGAAGGCCACGTCGTCGAGGACGGTGGCGCTGAAGAGCTGGATATCCGGGTCCTGGAACACCAGGCCCACCTCGCGGTGAAAGCGGAAACCGTCCTCGCCCGCAGCCACGGCGGCCACGTCCCGGCCCAGGGCGCGCATGGTTCCGTGCGTCGGGCCGACAATCCCATCGAGCAGCTTGAGCAGCGTGGACTTGCCGCTGCCATTGGCCCCGAGCAAGACAACACGCTCGCCCCGCCAGATCTGCAAGTCGATGCAATCGAGGGCAACCTGCCGGCCCGAGTACGTGTAGCCCACATCGCGGAGCGCAAAGATCGGCTCTCCAGGACCGACCGGCGCCACGCTGACCGCTCGCCGGAGCGACACGTCGGTCATGGGAACGCTCTTTCCGCCAGAATGGCGCAGGCGGCAACCGCGCAGACGCCGGCCAGGGCTAGCCAGTCGAGGGCGCGCATCCGGTATGTGGCGAACGTCCTGACCTCACCGCTAAAGCCGCGAGCCAGCATCGCAGCGTAAACGTCGTTGCTCATCTTGAAGGCTCGACTCATGAGATTGCCCATGGTGCCGGTTATCCAGCGCCGTTGCTCACCGCCGCCGGTGCGGCCCACTACGCGGCTCTTTCGAGCCAGCAGGATTCCGTTGGCCGTATGAAGGAAGAGAAACACGTACCTGTACGTCATCGACAGGATAAGGACGAAGACCTGCGGTACCTTCAACGCTCGAAGGCTCTTCAGGACGTCTGCCCAGGGCGTGGTCACCACCAACAGCACCGCCACCGACACGGACACACCGACGCGACCGATGAAGATCGCCGCCCCGGCCAGGCCGTTCCACGACGGTGCAAGGTGGGCCGGCCCAATCGCCAGATCGAACACTCGAGGGCCTGGAACGAAGAAGATCGCCGGCACGACCACAATTCCGGCGAAGAACGGGATTCCCAGCCACACCCGTTTGACGAAGAAACCGAATGGGACCCTGCTCGCTTGCGCTGCCGCAAGCGTGGCGCCGTACAGGAGAGCGAGTCCGACCAATGACGCCGTCAAGCTGGCCGCGAGAATCGCGATCAGGGAGCCGATCATCTTGGCCCGCGGGTCGCGCCTCTGCAGCCAGCCAGCCGATCGGGCGTGCTGCTCGGTGAAGATTGCCCGCTCGATGTTGGCGGTAATGCCGCCAACGGTTTGCTCGAGCCAGCCGATCCGGCCGTCACCCCGGCGAACCGAAACCGCCGAAGTCACGGCCGGGCTCCCTCCGAAACGCTCGACACGGTGTCGTCGATGCCGTCGGCACGGCGCAGCATGCGGGCCACAAGATAGACGACGCCACCCACGGCCACTATCCCGACGATGCCGGATACCTCATAGCCGATGGCAGCATGCCATAGCGGCGCGTTCGCATCGGCGAAGAACGGCAGCGGCACGTTGTAGCCGCCGAACGGGGCGCTGAAGATGCCCGAAAGACTCTGCAGGCCCGAAGGCACGTAGCCGAAGGCCGCCTTGACGTCTTCGGTTCCGCCCTCACCGTAAGCGATTCCCGGCGCGATCAGACCGAGCGGCGCGATCACCGCGATCGTCACGAAGGTTGTACCGATGCGTTTCGCGGCACGCGGCAGGACCAGGTAGGTCGCCGGTGTCAGGATCGCGCCGATCACCAACGTTACGACGACCATCGTGGCCACCGACGGCCAATCGACTCCCGACCAGTCGGCACCGAACATGCGATTGGGATCGCCGCCGCCCTCGATCAGACCGATGGCAGCCAGGACCACGACGGCGCCGCCGACGGCTGCCGCAACCAGCTGCCAGAGCGGGCGCGGAGCTGCCGTACCCTCAGCCGCGGCATCGGGAGCGAAGATCCGCCTCAGACTCGTCAGGTATTCGGGATGGCGGCGCTGCAGGTATGCCACGCCAAGACCCGTGATCAGAGCCTCCACGATCGAGGCGCCGAAGGCGTGCGCGGCCACCATCGCCGGGATCGCCTCGGCCAGCCCGTATGGGCTGTACAGGGCGTGGCCGTTCTGGGAGAAGAGGATCGGCTCGATGCCCAGTTCCACGCCCACCGCAAACGCCGCGACGGTGATGCCGACGTATGAGCCGATGCCTGCAGCAACTGCCCGCCGGGTGGACAAGATGGGCGAGCCAACGGCGAGCACGCGGTATGTCGCGTACCCCACGAAGGGCAGGAGTATCGCCATGTTGAGACAGTTGGCGAAGATGGCCAGCACGCCGCCGTCGCCGAAGAACAGCGCTTGGAGTATCAGGGCCGTGCTAACCGCTATGCAGGCGGCCCATGGTCCAAGGACTACGGCAATGAGCGTCCCTCCCACTCCATGCGCGGTCGTGCCGCCGGGTACCGGGACGTTGAACATCATGATCGTGAAGCTCAGCGCCGAGAAGATGGCCAGCAGCGGCACAGTTCGGTTGTTGAGTACTTTCTTGACCTTCTGGGTGGCCACCGCCCAGGTGGGAACGGTGACTACGGCGAGGCCCAGTGAGACCGCGGGTGCGAGGTACCCATCCGGAATGTGCATTCCACTCCTCCTCGGTACCGCCTGACGATACAGTTCGCTATTGCAATCACTTGCACTAGCATGAAGCATACGCGCTTCGTCCGATGCGCCACAATCACCCACCATGAAGGACCGTCAGGTGCCACAGGCCTCGCCGAACGCCGCTGGCCGGCTGCCAGACGCGAGCCCCTGGGATGGGATCGCGGAGCGGTTGCGCGCCAGCGGACTCCGCTGGACACCGCAGCGCCGGACACTCGTGGACGTCCTGCGCGAGCACGAGGGCCACGTCACGGCCACGGAGCTGATTGCCCGCTGTCGAGAGCGCGACCAGACCACAACGCCTTCGACGGTGTACAGGACGCTAGACGTGCTCGAGGACTTCGGGCTGGTCAAGCACGGCCATGGCCCGGGTGGACGCGAGGAGTATCACGTCCTGCCCGACCAGGTCCACGGCCATCTCCATTGCATGGCGTGCGGCGCGACCTGGGAGATCCGGCCAGAGACGGGCGCCGCCATCGTCGACGCCCTGGCTGCGGACCTCGGCTTCGCCGTGGACCTGTCGCACGTCACGATTTCGGGGCGCTGCCGGGTCTGCCGCGACTGACGCAGGCTCGATCCGAAAGATTCGGGATAGTGAGAGTCCAGCCGGCCGGTCCGAACCAGCCGGAGCCGACGTCCCGGTGAGTCGTGAGCGAGACCAACAGCCGGGTGGGCCGGGACAACCGATCTAGCTCGATCGCCCGCCGATAACGCCAGGTAGACGCTCCAGAAGACGTGGGGCCGACCAACCGCGGTGATGGGGTCCTCGAATCGGAAGTCGCCCGTGGGTCCACGCTCGTAGCCGCACAGGACGATCGTCGGGTCCCCGTCGCGATGCTCCAGGCCGATCGCGATCGCCTCCATGAGACCGCCCCCCTTCCACTCGGGGAACCAGCGCATCCCAGCAGACCGCGCAGGCGCGGATCCTGCCGGCCCGTGCCTCCAGCCTGAACGTGGCGTAGAGCGCGTCGACTATCAACGGGTTGCAGGGGGTCTCATCGTCGGTGCGACGTCGATGACCGCCGGTTGGCCGCCCGCGGCCAGCCGCGCTCCGAACGGTCGGAACTCGCCGGTCTCCTCGAGCATCGTCTCCGCCAGGTCCGGAAGCGGCGCCAGCATCTCGTTGAGCTCAGTGCGGATCGCGGGTTGCATCGTCTCTCCTGGATCCCGTTCCGGCTCACGAACGATGGTTTGGCGGATCGGGGGCTCCCCAGTTAGGAATCGGTCGCTGGCAGGCTCGTCGTGAGGGCGTCAGGCGATCTTGTCGCGTTGCCGTTACGTATAGGCGCGAGCCCCGGCCCTCAGAGATGCCACAGCCGACCACGAGGCCGCGACCATGCCCACCAGGAAGACCGGCCACGGAAACGCGCCAGGCACTCCACCGGCCAGCAACGAGGGCGCATTGGCCATGAAGCTGCCCACGACGAGCAACCCGCCGCCGACAGCCCCGAGGCCGCGAGCCAGACTCATTCGCGGCGCGCGTCCGAGGCCCGTCCGCCGCGCGGCCATGAACCCAAACCCGACCAGGGCGACGCTGACTGCCACCGGCGCCCATACCGGCCCCGCCCAAGGGCCGGGAATGAGAAACAGCACATCCCACGTGTTGGGTGAGTGCGGCCAGCCCACCATCACCCACAGCCACACGTAGTAGAAGACGTCCCACACGCCGAACGCGACCGCCGTCCAGGCCAACCGGTCGACCCAGCCACGACCCAGGAGGCAGCCCAGGGCGGCGAGCATCACCAGCGTGGCGAACTCCCGGCCGACCTCGATGGCGGCGAGATCGCCGACGATCTCCGCGCCACGCAAGGGGAACAACGTGTCCGGGGTGATTCCCAGGGCGCGTTGCAGATACACGACCACGGCCGATTCCAGATAGGCCATGGCCACTGCAAAGGCGATCACGGTGAGGGCGGCGCTTCGGAAGCGCATTGTCACGCTCGTGCTCGGTGTGGGGGCGCGCGGCAGGAGTGGCGCCCCCGGCCGGACTCGAACCGACGACGCCCGCCTTAGGACGGCGGCGCTCTGTCCACTGAGCTACGGGGGCCCACCGCGATGTTACCGCGTCCCGAGCCTCTTCGGCCGCGCTGGAGGCGCTGGGCGCCGTCTCAGACGCTTGGATCGAACCTAAAGCGGTCTCGGTCGCGGACCAGGCGCCCCACGGGATGCACAGGTTCGTGCGAGAGGACGATCGTCCAGTTCTCATCGGCCGCCCGCCCGAACAACTCGGCCTTGACGGCAACCGAGTCGAGCGGGAAATCGTCGAAGGCCGGCACCCACTTCGGATTAGCGCTCCAGGGTCGCATGAACAGGTCGCCGAAGAACGCCACGGTTCGGTCCCGGCCTCGGATGAGAACGCCCTGATGCCCGCCTGAATGCCCGCCGGTAGGGATCACCGACACGCCTGGAAGGATCTCCGCTTCGCCGTCCGCCGCCGACCCCAGGCCCAACTCCCGAATGAGACGCAACTCCGGCTGATCGTAGCTCGCCACCAGGCGCGGGTTGTCGCCGAGCGCCACGTCCCACTCGGCCCGCTGGGCGATGAACTTCGCCCGCGGGAAGGCGCGCGATCCGTCGACTCGGAGGACGCCGCCGGCATGGTCGTAATGGAGGTGGCTGACCGCGATCGCGTCCACCGAGTCCGGCGCAAAGCCCGCAGCCTCGAGAGCGGGCACGATCCACGGTCCTTCGTAGCTACGCATCGCGCGACCCTTCTCGCCGATCCGGTCGCCGATGCCGGTCTCGATCAGCACCCTTCCGGCGGAAGTCTCCACGAGCAGGCAGTTCAGGGCCTGCAACAGGCGGTGATCGCCGTCGATCTCGTCTACGACCAGGCCGTTCCACATCGTCCGCGGCACGACTCCCAGCAGCGCGCCGGCATCGGAGCGGAACCGGCCGGCCTGGATCAGGCCGATGCGCGTTCCGCCGCCTAGCTCGGCCGACCAGTGGACGGAGTCGTTGAGCGTAGTCATCGAGTCGGCGTCTCCGGTGGGGCCGGGCCCCGGCGGACGCCGTCAAAGTCCTGGAAGTACGCCGAGGCCGTCGGTTCGGACTGACCCTGGTACTTCGACCCGAGCCCAGCCGAGCCGTACGGCCGATCGACCGGGCTCGACATCTCGAAGAAGCTGATCTGGCCTATCTTCATGCCGAAATAGAGGGCGATGGGCAGCTTGGCCACGTTCGATAGCTCGAGCGTGAGCTTGCCCTTCCAGCCCGGATCAACGTAGCCGGCGGTCGAATGAATGAGCAGGCCGAGCCGTCCGAGCGACGACTTGCCCTCCAGCCTGGCTACGAGATCGTCCGGGAGCTCGACCCATTCGACGGTCTGGCCAAGGACGAACTCGCCCGGGTGGAGAACGAAGGCCTCGTCGTCCGCGACAGTCAGAAGCTCGGTGAGGTCCGGCTGGGGCGACCGAACGTCGATGTACGGATAGCGGTTGTTCCGGAAGACGCGGAAGCTCCGATCCAGGTGCAGGTCGATCGAGGATGGCTGTAGATCGGCCTCGTCGTACGGATCCACCCGGACCCGAGCCGCCGCGAGCGCGGCGGCGATATCGCGGTCGGATAGCACGCTCACTTGACCGTGGCTCCGCTCTCGCGCTGGGCGTACAGGTTGTCGACCTCGCGCTTGAGGGTCTCGATGTCCTCGAAGCTTTGGTAGACGCTGGCGAAGCGGATGTACGCAATCTGATCGAGGGCGCGCAGCTTGTCCATCGCCAGCCTGCCGATCTCCGACGAATCCACCTCAGTGGCGCCGCCCGCACGCAGCACGGCCTCGATCTGGTCCGCCGCCTGTTCCGCGGCATCCTCAGGAAGCGGCCTCCGAGTCAACGCCTTCCGAAAGCCCGACAGCAGCTTCTCGCGGTCGAACTCCTGGCGAGAACCGTCGCGCTTGACGACGATCAGTCGCGGCGCCTCAATGCGTTCGTAGGTCGTGAAGCGGGCCCCGCACGTCTCACATTCGCGGCGCCGTCGAATGCTGGCCTCATCGAGGTCGCGGGAATCTACGACTCGCGTCTCCCGTTCGCCGCACCGCGGACAACGCATAGATCTGCCCCTTTTCCGCACGTGCCAGTCGCTGACCGCGAGGATAGCACCGCCCGCCGAGCGCCTCGGTCGACAAGCGCCGGTCGGGCGTCCGTGCCCGAGGCCTGCCTCAACCCCGTGGCTTGCCTCAGCGGCCCCGCGGCCTGGATTTGTCGCGCGCCGGCGCAGCCACGGCAGCGGCAATCTCCTCGGCCCGGGTCCTGATCGCATCGCGCGCATGGAGCAGGTTAAGGTAGCCGCGTTTGATGGAAGTCTCGCCCTCGGACACGTGCTCGCCCTCCGAGTCGAGGAGGAGCCCGCGGCCGTGCTCGATCAGATCGACGGCCCGCTGAGCGCGCTCGATCTCCGCACGCAGCCCGGCGCCGTCGGCGTGGGGCACGTGGCCGTCCACGACCTCCGCCTCCTCGGCATAGCGGCGCAGCGCCTCGGCGGAGGCTCTCAGGCTGGCCCCGCTGGCCTCCGGACCGGCCTTGCCTCGTCGGAGCTCGTCTACGATCGCCGACAGCTCCCGCAGCGACGTTTCGGCTCGCCGGGCGATATCGAGCGCGGCTCGACCCTGCTGCGCATCTCGCCGCAGCTCGCCGCCAACGACGAACACGCGCCAGAGCAGCAGGAGTAGCAGAAATCCCAGGCCGATGGAGACGATGAGGGGCAACAGGACGTCGGTCGACACCGCAAGTTACCTCGGCCCTTATCAGTCGAACGGCGGTCGCGACTGCGCGATGGAATCGTCCACTGGAGTCTCCTCCGCGTAACCATGACCAACTCTAGCGACTCAACGAGCGCTCGGCGAGGTAGGACCGCTAAGGCGCCCGCTTCCGAGGCGCCGGTCTGAACGGTGGCCCGCCGCCTGGGCCCGACGGGACGATGCGCCCGGCAACCCGGACGCCCTTCGGCGGCCGCCCTGAATCCGGGGGTGCGGCCGGGCGCCGCCACTCCTCGAATCCGTCGGCGGAGCTCGACACGAGCCTGACCGATCGCACGACGGCGCCCGGCTCGATTCCGCGGACCATGTCGTACACCGTCAGCGCGGCTACCGCGGCCGCCGTCAGCGCTTCCATCTCCACGCCCGTGGATCCGACGGCGGCGGTCTCGACCCGAATTCGGACTGCGCTCGCGGCTCGCTCGGGCACGGCGTTGACCACCAGCTGACTGAGCGCCGCGACGTGCGCGAGGGGAATCAACTCGAAGGTTCGCTTCCCGGCCATTACGCCGGCCAGCTCGGCGACGCTCAGGACGTCGCCCTTTGGAGCCGTGCCGTCAACGATGGCGCTGAGCGTCTCCTGCGTCATGCCCACTTCCGCCTCTGCCACCGCTCGACGCGCGATCGCGGGAACGTCTGTCACTTCGGCCATGCGCGGCCTCCTCGTTCGCTGGAAGTGGCTGGATCGACGACGCTCGGCACGGGTGCCTTCGTCAAAGACCCCGCCCTCACCAGGCTTACCTTCGGGCGACATAGCCAGCGTGCCTCCACTCGGGACTCAACGTCTTCGAAACCGACCCTTCCTGAGCTGACCGAGGGCGATGAGATCGCGCTGCCGCGCCTCCGCCTTCTCATGAACGAGCTTGGCCGCCTGGCGGCGTGTCATCAAGGCCGTGCCAGCTTCACCGGCGCCTACGAAGAGCGCGTCCAGGCCCGTACGCTCCAACACTTCGAGGCCGGACCAGAGATCCGTTTCGGCCCTCAACGTTGGCACTTTCGATATCGGGACCATGGCCTGCTCGGTTCGGGTCCTGGTCCAGACGCGACGCGGAACTCGGCGGATCTGGGCAGTCCCGATCAGGCCGAGCAGCTCCGAACCCCGCTCGACCAGGGCCGCGGCGCCAAGGCGCTCGCCCAGGTACTCGGCCGCGAACACGTCCAGCGTGAGTTGCGGCGGAACGCGAGCCGGGGCGTCATCCTCCGCGTCGCTGACGCGGAGCCCGGCAACGAGGCTCTGCAGCACGCTCCGACGGTCGAGAAGCCGGCTCGACCCAATCACCAGCCAGCCCGCAATGACCAGGCATAGACCCGTCACTGCATCGGCAAAGAGCAGGGACAGCGCGCCGACGGCGATCAGGGATATCCCGACATAGCGGCCGACCCGGATGGCCGCGGCCGTAGCCAAGGGCTCCTGGCCCGTTCTCTGCCACACCAGCGCGTGAAGGACTCGAGCTCCGTCAAGCGGATAGCCTGGCACGAGGTTCACCAGGCCCAGGAAGACGTTGAAGACCGCCACCATGAATGTTACGAACTCGACCGCCTGCAGCCACTGCGGGGCGCTGTCCATGTCGACCGGCCCGAAGGCGAGGAGGCATCCGACGGCACCGAAGGCGACGGCCAGTGCGAAGCTGAGCGCCGAACCCGCTATCGCGATCCGAAGCTCCTCGCCGGCGGTCCTGGGCTTCACTTCCGCGATGTACGAGCCGCCGAGAAGCTGCACCACCAGCACGGGAATCTGCCCTCCATATCGGCGAGCGACCTTCACGTGAGCCAGTTCGTGAGCGGTGGCCGAGAAGAACACGAGGGAGGCGGTGACGATCGAGGTACCCCAAGCCAGCGGCGCGGACCAGGCCGCCGCCGTGCCGTCGGTCAGGTCAACTGCGAACACGACGGCAATGAACGCCAGGATGAGGACCCAGGTCCAGTGCGCCCGAACCTCGGTGCCGAAGACGCGACCGAGGGTCAGGCCGCTCACCGTGGCACCCCAGTCACGGGCGCACCGGGCATCCCGACGGACTCGCTCCCAAGTCGCCCCGCGACCACTGCCACAGCCACCGCCAGAACGAGCACGGCAGCAGCAATCGCCACGCTCGTCTCCGACCAGAACTGATCGGGGAAGAGCTGCACGAGCTTCTCCGTTCGCGGGTCGAACATGTAGGTCCCCGGCGCGAAGAAGATCTCGTGGAACAACTCAAAGGCCCGGTCGAAGAACAGGGCGAAGGCCGCGCCGACGACGATCACGCCGACCGTGAGCACCCGCGCTCCGGCGGCCGCGGCCCGCCACAGCGAGCGCCGCCCGCGGCCCTCGACGCCGACGACTGCCAGCAGAACCGCCGCGATCAGCGCGAATATCCCCAGCTCCAGCAGGACCTTACGGACATCCGCCATGTGGCTCCGCTCGCTCGCGTCCAGAACCGGGGCTGAGGCTCCGGGCAAGGTCACGTCGAAGTTGGGTGGTCCGAAGACCAGATCGGACAGGATGCTGCCCGTTACCGCCCGAACCTGCGCCGGCGTATAGCCGGTGAGCCCCGCGACGTCGCTGCGGTCCTGGTCAAAGCCGACCCAGATCGGATTGAGGAACAGCAGCACGGCGACGGCGACGATTACGCAGGGCGTGGTCACGCCCGTCGCGACCGCCGCCACTCGTTCTGCGAGGAGAGCGTTCACCCCGCCATCGTACCGCCTCGGGCCCCGAGCCCGGTCTCGCCCCGATGCTGGCGCCGCTCAGTCCGATGCGATCAGCGCGGCCGCCTCGCGCCGGACGATGCGCCAGACCATTTCGAGATCCGAGTCCTCGGTTCGAAGGTTGGAAATCGCAACCCGGATCACGAAGCGGCCGTTGAGCTTGGTGTGCGACAGGAACGCCTCGCCCGTCCGGTTGATCGCGGCCATGAGCCGCACGTTGATGTCTTCCAGCCGTTTTGCCGCCGCAGGCTCGCCCTCGCGTCCAGCCAGGGCAGCCGGCCTGTACCGGAAGCAGACCGTAGAGAACGGCACCGGAGCCATCCGCTCGAAGTCCGGGTCGGCATCGATCCAGCCGGCCAGCCGCGCGGCCATCTCCAGGTTGTGCGAGACGCGCCGGCGCAGGCCCTCCAGGCCGAAATAGCGCAGGTGCATCCACAGCTTCAGGGCCCTCAGGCGCCGCCCCAGGGTTGGCGTGTACTCGTTGCAGTCGCGAATAGGCCCCCCGCGATCCAGGGTCCGCAGGTACTCCGGAACAAGGCTGAACGCGTCGCGCAGGACGGGCATCTTCCGCGTCAGCAGGATCGAGGCGTCGATGGGCGCGTACCACCACTTGTGGGCGTTCGTGACGATCGAGTCGGCCTCTTCCCAGCCCTCGAACGAGCCGCGCAACTCCGGGATGATGGCGACGACGCCGGCGTATGCGGCGTCTACGTGGAGCCACAGGCCTTCACGGCGGGCGATCTGGGCCATTCCGGCGATAGGATCGCGCGACGTGGTAGAGGTGGTACCGATCGTGCCCACCAGCGCGATGGGCAGTACGCCGGCCTTCCGGTCGGCCGCGATCGCCTCCTCAAGGGCGTCGAGGCGCAGCTCGAAGCGCTCGTTGGTGGGGATCTTCTTCAACCCCGATCGGCCCAGTCCAAGGGTCATGCAGGCCTTCTCGATCGATGAATGGGCCTCCTCCGACGCATAGACGCGCAGTCGCGGGACGTCCCTGCGCCCCGGCAGGCCCTCCGCCGCGGCATCGATGCCGGCGGCCTGGCGCGCCGCGGCCAGCGCCAGCATCGAGGAGGTGGAGGCGGTGTCGGTGATCAACCCGTCGAAGCTGTCGGGAAGGCCAAGCGCCTGGCGGATCCAGTCGACGACGACCTGCTCGAGTTCCGTCCCGATCGGACTCGTCCGCCACAGCATCACGTTCGAGTTCAGCGCGGCGGTCAGCATCTCGCCGATGATTCCCGGCCCGGACGCCGAGCTGCCGAAATACGCCAGGAATCGCGGGTGTTGCCAGTGGGTGACGTTCGGTTCGAACAGGCGCCTGTAGTCGGCCAGAATCTCCCCAATCGGCTCCGGCGACTCGGGCGGCGTTTGCGTGAAGAGAGGCCTGAGCGAGCCCGGCTCGACCTCCGGGAAGACCGGTCTGTCCGCGATGCCCTCGAGATAGTCGGCCATGATGTCGACCGCCAGGTGAGCGGACGCTCGGAAGGCCTCCGGATCCATGTCGTTGAGACCGGATAGTTGCGCGGGATCAAGGTCTGCCAGCCCAGTCGGGCCGCCGGTCGGCGCATCGGTGCTTTCGGGGATCATCTGTCACTCGTCCGGGGAATGGAACACGCGGGCCGCGACCGCGGACCGGTGGTGGTTCGGGATTGTACCCTCGGTCGGCAGGGCGGGCCCCTGAAGCCGACCGTCGTTCCGACGGCGCCGCCTTCTTCAGCCTGGAAGTCTCGAAGAAACGGCTACAAGCCCGCGACGGTGACCCCGTCGCACGGCCCAATCGGGCCGCTTCGTGCTGGGAGGATGGTCGGGGCGGAGCGATTCGAACGCTCGGCCTCCTGAACCCCATTCAGGTGCGCTACCAGGCTGCGCCACGCCCCGACGTCCGACAGGATACACCGCCACTCACCGACGATGGTGCGACAGTCTCGTTGCGGCCGAGGCCTCGGCTAGTGCTGAGGATTCCGGCGGCCGCTCGGGCTCCGCTTCGAGGTGCTGGTGCCCTTGCGTGCCTGCTTGCCGACCGGCCCGGTGCCGCTGCCAGACCTGCCGGATCGGCCGGCCGTGGCAGTCCGCGGCCTCGAAACGCCGTGCCCTCCCCTGCCCCGTCCGTCGGACCCGACAGCCCGGCCGCTTGCCCGCTCCCGGAAGATGAGCCGAATTGGCGTTCCATCGAAGCCGAACTCGGCTCGGAGCTGATTCTCCAGGAAGCGCCGATAGCTGAAATGGACTTGATTGGCGTGGCGAGCGAAGAAGACGAACGTCGGCGGCGCAACTGCGACCTGGGTCGTGTAGAAGATCTTGGGCGGGCCGAGCTTGCCGGCCGGGGGCGCCTGGCGGAGCGTCGCGGCCCCGATGATGCGGTTGAGCTCCGGCGTCGGGATGCGCTTGCGACGCTCACCCCACACGTCCACCGCCAGCTCCAGGACGTGCCCGACGCGCTGGCCGGTCTTGGCACTGATCGACACAAATGGAGCGAAGTCCAGGAACGGAACCTCGCCGCGCATGGCGTCGACGTACTCGTCGAACGTGCGACCCGTCTTCTCGACCACCAGGTCCCACTTGTTCAGGGCGATGACGAGGCCGCGGCCCTCCTCGGCGACAAAGCCGGCCACATGGGCATCCTGGGCGGTCAGTCCCTCGAAGGCATCGACGACTAGGACGGCGACGTCGGCGCGTTCCACGGCCTTGAGAGCGCGCAGCGTCGAGTAGCGCTCGGCGGCCTGTCCGCTGGCCACCTTGCCGGGCCGTTTGATGCCGGCCGTGTCGATCAGGACGATGTCGGTGCGACCCCACGTCAGATGGGTGTCGATGGCGTCGCGGGTGGTACCGGGGATCTCGCTGACTATGGCCCTGTCCTCTCCGAGCAGGGAGTTGAGCAGGCTGGACTTGCCGACATTGGGTCGTCCGACCAGAGCGATCGAGACGGACTGCGACTCCTCCTCGAAGGCTAGCGGCAGGTCCGATCCGCCGTCCGCTGTCAGCTCGATTGCCTCGGCGTCTCCCTCGAGAACGTGCGACAGCCGCCCGGCGGCCATGTCGCTCGCCCATTCGTCCGCCTCCGCCTGGCGGCGCTTGCGGGCGATCTCCTCCGCGCTCTCCGGCGGCAGGGACCATACGATCGCGTCCAGCAGGTCCGCCACTCCGCGGCCATGAGCCGCGCTGAGCGGGTACGTCTCCTCCCAGCCCAGGGAGTAGAACTCGGCCGCCTCCAGCTCCCGCTTGTCGTTGTCGGCCTTGTTAGCGGCGACGAGAACCGGCGCCCTGGCGGTGCGAAGCAGGTCGGACGCTTCGAGGTCTGCCGGCGTCACGCCCGCAATCGAGTCAACGACGAAGACGATGACGTCGGCCTCGCCGATGGCCAGTCGGGCCTGCTCCTGGACCTTCTCCTCGATCGGATCGCCGGGGTGGATCTCGAGCCCGCCCGTGTCCACGATGATGAAGCGGCGGCCGTTCCAGTCGGCGTCGCCATAGATTCGATCCCGCGTTGTGCGGGCCCGGTCCTCGACGATGGCCGCGCGGTGCCCGACGATTCGGTTGAAGAGCGTGCTCTTGCCGACGTTCGGCCGTCCGACCACGGCAACAATGGGAAGTGGGGTCACCCGTGGATTATGGCCGATCGCAGTCGCGAGGCACCGGCGCCCCCTGGGAGCAACCCTATCCGGCCAGGATCTCAGGCAGCGACGTGGTCCGGCCGGCGGGAGTCGCGGCCGCCGCCAGGGCCGCTGTTGCGAGTTCCTCGGCCCGCGCCGCGGCCTCCGAAGTGCCCGCCACCCTAAGGATTCGCTCCGCCACGCAGCGCAGATCCTCGATCGGAGTTGACGTCCCGCCCGTGACCCCGACCACCTCGGCGCCGGCGAAGACTGCCGGGTCGGTCAGGTCCTCCTCGGACTCGATCTGGATCGCCCTCGTGCCGACGATTCCGCACAGGCGGGTCAGCTCCTTGGTGTTCGCACTCGATCGCCCGCCTACGACAACCATCAGATCGACCCCTCGAGCGGCGTCGATCGTGTCCTCCTGGCGGCGGATCGTGACCGGGCAGACGGTGTTGACGATCTTCAGCTCGTGGCATCGGCCAACCATGAACGCGGCCAGCTTCTCGAATTTCCAGGGCGGCTGCGTGCTCTGGCTCAGGAGCGCCATCTTCTTGCGCCGAGGGATGACATCCCAGTCATCTTCCTCATCGACGACGATCGCGTCCGGGGCAAAGCCGAGAAGCCCGACGACCTCGGGGTGACGCGGCGTGCCGAGCAGCACGATCGTGTAGCCCTCGTCCACAAGACGCGTGATCTCGCGTTGTTCCTGGATCACCCAGGTGCAGGTGCCATCGATCACGTCCAGGTCCCGCGCCTCCGCCCTGGCCAGCACGTCGGGTCGAACGCCATGGGCTCGGATGACCACCGCCGCCCCCTCGTTGACCTGGTCGAGCGTGTCGACCGTGTAGATGCCCTGGGCCTGGAGTTGGGCGATGACGCCCTCGTTGTGAACCACCTGGCCGAGCGTGTGCGTCCGCTTGCCGGCCGCGGCAGCTTCCTTGGCCTTGTCGATCGCTTCACGCACCCCATAGCAGAACCCGGTGCGCCGCGCGATCCGGACCTCTCGAACGTTACCCATTTCGCTTCAGTATCACACGGGAGACGATCACGGACGGCTGCCCGGCTCGACCGTCCCGGCGTAGAAGCCCCGCTGCTCGGGGGGCAGCAGCTCGGCGACATGGCGCATCAGTTCGGCAGTGGCCAGCCGCAGCGACTCGTGGCGGTCGCCGCCTTTCGGCAGCAAGAGCGTGAACGTCTCCCCTACTCTTACGCTCATCCGCCGGCCCGGACGAGGCAGCAGCTTTCCCTTCGGCCAGAAGCGGCCCGAACCGACGATGCCGATCGGCAGTATCGGAGCGCCGCTCCGGACGGCCAGCAAGGTGGCGCCTTCCTTGACCTCCTGGAGCGCCCCGCTCGGCGAGCGAGTTCCCTCGGGGAAGATCGCGAGCACGCGGCCCGCGTCGAGGACGGACTTGGCCATCTTGAACGCCTCCAAATCGCCGGCCCCGCGCCGCACTCCGAAGACGCCGTTCTGGCGCATGCCCCAGCCGAATAGCGGCCAGCGCAGTGCCTCCTCCTTGCCCAGCCAGCCCATCGGCCGGCCCATGGCCGGAACGATGTAGGCCATCAACAGCATGCCGTCCGCGTTCGAGCAGTGATTGCAGACCAGCAGAGCGGGGCCCGACTCCGGAATGTTCTCCAGCCCCTCCACCTTGACTCGCGTCGTGCAGGCTGCCGCGAGACGCAGCACGGCACCCGAGAACCACGGGAAGAACGGGAGTCTCCTCTTGCTACCGGCCACCGGCGCCGCCTTCCGCGCTGCGGATTGCACTTACGACCATCGCGACGGTCTGGTCGAAGGTGTTGCCATCCGTGTTGACGAGGAGGGCGTCCGGGGCAGGGCGAAGGGGCGCGATCTCGCGGCTGGAGTCGATGGCGTCGCGACGACGCAGCTCGTCCAGGATCTGCTCGGCCTCGCCCTCCTCGGTGGTCTTCCTCTGCGCCGCTCGCCTTCGAGCCCGCTCCTCGGGCGACGCACTCAAGAAGATCTTCACGTCGGCGTTCGGCAATATGACCGTCCCGATGTCCCGGCCGGCCATGATGATGCCGCCCTCTGCAGCGATTGCCCGCTGCCTGGACACGAGCGCGACGCGCAACTCCGGCACTTTCGAGTAGTCGGACACGGCCCGATCCACGACCGCGCTGCGAACCTCGACCGTCACGTCGCGGCCATCGGCTTCCACACGGCGCAGCCGCCCGCGCGAGTCGGCAACGAGCCTGATCTCCGCCGCCAGCGGCACGAGACCGGCGACGTCGGTGGGAGCGACGCGGCGTTCGAGCGCCAGCCACGCAATCGCCCGGTAGAGCAGTCCCGTGTCGCAGAAGCGGTATCGAAGACGGCTCGCAACCTCGGTCCCAACGGTGCTCTTGCCGCTCGAGCTGGGTCCGTCGATGGCTACGACGAGCCCGCCGCGTGCCGCGGGCGATGAGTGGGACTTACGATCGGCGGTCACGGCTCGCAGGATACCGTGGCCGAGCTATCGCCACGACTGAATACGGGCAGGGCCGGACCGCGGCTAGCTCGGCGCGCCGGCACCGGAATCCGAATCCGCGGTCGTTGAGGGCGTCTGAGGCCGCGCGCTCATCTTCAATCGCGCGCACGAGGCCAGTAAGGTGACTTCGGGGTGGGTCAGACGTCGCGCCTCGCCGGCTCGCAGGTCGGTCAGCTTCAGGGTTCCCACTCTGACTCGGACCAGCCGCCGAACGGGCATCCCCACAGCGTCGAACATCCGCCGGATCTGGCGCTTCCAGCCCTGCGCCAGGACGACCCGATACCAGCGCAGCTCGGGGTGTGGAGGGCTGAGAATGGCCATCAAATTCCGCACCTGCGCCGGAGTAACGTCGTCGAGATGGTCGAAGCGCGCCACGCCCTCCTCGAGCTCGACGCCATTCCGGAGCGCCGCCTTCTGAACCTTCGTCACCGATCTGTCCAGACCGACCATGTACTCGCGCTCCACGCCGTACCGAGGATGCAGCATCAACTCGGCCCAGGCTCCGTCGTCGGTGAAGAGCAGGAGTCCCTCCGATTCCTCGTCCAGGCGGCCGATCGGGTAGAGGCGACTGCCTTTGCGAACTTCAGGCGGCAGAAACTCCATCACGGTTCGCTCGGCGTGCCGATCGCGCACTGTCGAGACCACCCCCGTCGGTTTGTTCAGGACCCAGTAGGACCGCGGCGCCACTGCCGCCGGCAACGGATTTCCATCCACAGCGACGCGCTGCATCTCTGGATCGACCTGCTCGCCGATGATCGCGGGACGGCCGTCCACTGTGACTCTCCCGGCCCGAACCAGATCCTCGCCGCCTCGCCGCGAGGCGAGGCCCGCCGCTGCGATCACCTTCTGGATCCGCTCGCGCGTCACCGGTCGACCTCCGAACGGCCATCGTCGGCGGCCGAGGCGTCGGCGAAGAGCCGTGCGGCGACGTCCGACTCGAGCGGGGGCAGCTGGTCCAAGCTGGTCAGTCCGAACCGCTCGAGAAAGTCGAAGCCGGTACCGAACAGGATCGGCCGTCCGGGGGCCTCGGAACGGCCCAGCTCTACGACGAGACGGCGGTGCACCAGCGTCCGAAGCGTGTAGTCCGAGTCGACGCCCCGGATGTGCTCGATCATGGCGCGGGTGCAGGGCTGGCGATACGCCACGACGGCCAGCGTCTCCAGAGAAGGCGTCGACAGTCTCGGCGCATCAACGCCGACGTACCGGGCTATCAACCTGCCCGCATCGGGAGATGTCGCGAGCTCTACTCGCTCGCCCGACTCCACCAGCCTGATGCCACTCTCCACCAGGCTGACTTGCAAGTCGCCGATTCGAGCGTCCACGGTTTCTCGGTCCACGCCCGCGAGCTGCGCGATCTCGGCTCGCGTAAGCGGCTTCTCGGCCACGAACAGGAGCGCCTCCAGCTGCGCCTCGGTCAACTCTCCGGGCGACGGATCGTCTATTGCCACGGTGATCTCGGGCGTGGGGTCATCGTCGCCGTTACTTTCGCCCCTGGCGACTTTCGAGAGCGCGGCCGCGCTCTCGTCGCCACCACGAGCCTGCGCCGCGGCGAACTCGCCCAGAATCAGGCCTTTCTCCATTTCCTCGCTCACGCGAAAGACTCCAGGCTCTCGTCTATCTCCGACTCGCGTTCGACTCGTTCGGTCACCCGGCGGGCAACGATAGGCCCCCACGGCTCGGCCTGCTCCAACGTGATCTCGCGGCGCTTGCACAGCTCGAGCATCGCCAGAAATGTAACCGCGGCGACGACCCGATCGTGCATACCCCCCAGAAGCTCCTGAAGAACGACGGTGTCCGAGCCGCTCAGCGCCGCCCTGATGACCGCCGTCCGCTCGGCCAGCGTAATCATCCTGCCCACGATCTCGGCGGGTGGCTGGGTCGCCGGAACGACAATTGCCAGGCGTGCCAGGGCCAGCGCCAGAACGCTCACCCGCATCGGCGGCCGCTCTAGCGGTCGCGCTCCGGCACGACCCGCGCCCGCCGCAACCTCGGCGTCTCGTCTGAAGAGGCGGCGGCCGTCCAGGCCCTCGCCAAGGGCGAGGCCGGCCGCCCGAAACCGGCGATACTCGATGAGCCTGGCCCGCAGCTCGGCCTCAGGGTCCGGCTCGTCGCCGAGGGGAATGGCCGCCGACCTGGGCGGCCGGGGCAGCATCGCCCTGCTCTTGATCAGGATGAGCTGAGCGGCAACGGCCACAAAGGCGGACACGCTCCCCAGACGATCTCCGTCCAGCGTGGATAGGGCCTCCAGGAACGCCTCGGCGAGCCCGCCGAGCGGCACGGTGAGCACATCGAGTTGGCGGGCCTCAATGAGCGCCAGGAGAAGCGCCAGCGGGCCGTCGAAGGCCTCCACCCGGACGTGAGTGACCCTCTCGGCCGGCCCCGTGGCGAAATCCACCTCGGCCGTGGCGCCCGGCCGTGGCAGCGCTCCCATGCGGCCGGCCGATCGCGAGCCGCCCGCCGCGGCGGTCACCGGCCTCATCAGTTGGCCTCATCGGCAGCTAGAAGCAGCCGTCCGGCGTCTTCCGTGGGTGCCTCCTGATTCCGTATCAACTCGACCGTTCTGGCAGTGCAACCGGCCCCCGCGGCCAGCTCCGCCGAACGCCTCGCATGGTCATGCAGTCCGGCCAGTCCAGTTCGAAACGTCGGCAGGTGGCCGGTGGCACGCCACATCCAGGCCCCGTAACGCTGCCCCACCGACCAGGCCATGCGATGGGCCAACCGCACGCGGCGGCCCTTACCGCAGTCGTGTAGCAAGCCTGCGAGCAACAGATCGAGGTCGACCGCACCCGCCGCCCGCAAGTCGGCAACGACATCAAGTCCATGGCGCCGATCGGCCACGTGCATGGCATCGAAGAGCGCGAGCTGTGCCGGCGTCAACCAGCCACTCAACTCGATCCGCTCGCCCGCACTCACCCTGGCGTGGAAATACGACCAGGTCCTGCGAATCCGGACGGACCACCAACCCTCAGCCAACGTCCACGACTAATAGGCCAGAAGCTGGACGCCGGCCAGGAAGTTCACGATCGGGACCAGCACCGGGAGGATGACCCGCCAGGCGACCAGAACGACCAGGATCAGCAGCATCATCCCGTACTGGTTCATGAAGTTCCGCACATCGTTGGCCGTCCGTGGGTCGAGGAAGTCGAATAGAACGTGCGAGCCGTCGAGAGGCGCGATCGGGATCAGATTGAAGAGCATCAACACGACGTTCAGCTCAATGCCCGTGGCAAAAACGAGCTGCACCATGTTCGCCGCTGAGGTGTTGTCGGGGTCGATCCCATTCGAGTAGAGGATCCGAAAGGCGATGGCGCAGATGCAGGCCAGCGCCAGATTCGAAAGCGGACCGGCCACGGCGACCATGGTGTCCGCGTAGCGGCCCCGCAGGTTGTAGGGGTTGACGGGCGTTGGCTTAGCCCAGCCGAACCCGATGGGAGAGCCCGCCAGGGCCCCGAGCATCACGCTCACGATCAACAAGGTCCCACCGATTGGGTCGAAATGTCTGAAGGGATCGAGGGAAACGCGCCCGAAGAGCTTGGCCGTGCCATCGCCGAGCTTCCAGGCCGTGAACGCATGAGCGCATTCGTGGACCGGCCCGCTGACGAGCAGGAACATGCCGATCCAGATGACTGCCTCAGACAGATACTCCGAATTCAACTGAACCCTCGATTCCCTGCGTGGCCGACGCGGCAGGCACCGCAGAAGAGCGGCGTCCGCCAGACGGGACAGCGGCTAGATGCGACCCAGCAGCTCGGCCTTCTTCTGCTCGTATTCGGCCGGCGTTATGGCGCCCTTGTCGCGCAGGTCGGCCAGCTTCGCGAGCGTGGCGGGTACGTCGTCGGAGATCGATGCCCTGGCTGCGGCAGCAACTGGAGCGGGGGCCGGAGCGCCGGGCCCGCGATAGCCATCTTCCAGCTGGTTCTTGGCGTTGAGCATCGCCTTCTTGAAGTCGACCACGTGAGCGAGCATCTCGTAGCGATCGATGGCGTCTTCGTTCGCGGTCAGAACCTCCAGGTCGCCGTAGCGAAGCATGCGAGCCAGGAGGCCCTGCTTGAGAACGGCGTCGTTGATCTTGTCGAGCGAGCTGTCGCCGCTCTTCTTGTCCAGAAGGCCCTCGACCTTGAGGACCCGGCGAGTCGTGATCACGTACTCCTCGGCGCGCCAGGAGAGGACCACGATGACGATCCAGATCACGCCGACCAAAAGGACGACCGCAGGGACCGCCAACAATGCGCCGGTCCAACCAAAATGCAGCTCAACAAACAACAACAACAGGCCGACCAGGACCAACACGATAGGCTTGAGGCTGTCCGACACAGGCGCAAGCCAGTGCTGTCGTGCCCGATACAGGATCTGCTCGTCCCTGGCCAGCAAAGATTCCGCGTAGCTCATCCTCGTCTCCTTCGGCGCCCGTCCACCTGCAGGCATCTCCAACTCGTCAAGCCCGTGGATGGGCACGAGCATATACGTCTTTAATCCGTTCGCCAGTCAGATGCGTGTACAACTGTGTTGTGTTGATGCTCGCATGTCCGAGCAACTCCTGAACGACGCGCAGGTCGGCGCCGCCCTCAAGGAGGTGCGTGGCAAACGAATGGCGCAGCGTGTGGGGGCTGATCCCTTCCTTCAACCCCGCCGCCCGAGCCGCCGCGACCATCATCTCCCAGGCCCGACGTCTGTCGAATCGCTCGCCCCGCACGGACAGGAAGAGCGGGCCGCCGTGCCGACCATCGCCGTGCCACTTGCCAAGCCAGCCGGGCCGGACCTCCGCCACGTAGCGTGACAGCCAGGCGACGGCCACCTCACCGACGGGCACCTGTCGCTCTCGGTCGCCCTTGCCGATAACTCGTACCAGGGCGACGTTCAGGTCGATATCGTCGCGGTCCAATCCGACAGCCTCGGACACTCGCAGGCCCGACGCGTAGAGCAGTTCGAGCAGGGCGCGATCTCGAGTGCCCGTCGCGGAGTCGTCGCTTCGGACCTGCAGGAGCCGGTCCACCTCATCGATTGTCAGCACATCTGGGAGAAGGCGGGGCTGACGAGGCAGATCAAACCGGCCTGCCAGGTCCGTTTCGATCGAGCCCTCCGCGTAGCAGAACCGATAGAAGCCGCGCAGCGAGGCGGCACGCCGCCGAAGCGTCGTTGGGCGAAGGGCCGGTCGCCGGCCGCGGCCGGGCGCGGCGAGCATGCTCAGGTAGTGGATCGGCGTCTCGGCCGAGGTGTCCCAGGCGCCGGAGGCACCGCGACTCGCCGCGAAATCCAACAAATCCGCCCGATACGCGCGCAGCGTGGCATCCGACAGGCCGCGCTCGACGCGCAGATACGTCAGGAAACCGTCGATCGTCTGCGTCAGGCGATCCGGGTGCGCCGCTGAACCGCCTTGCACCCCACCACCCACGTCATCTCCCCCGAGCCGTCCGACGCCAGACCTCCGCCCGCTCCAGCAGCTCCTCCGCACTCGCCCGGGCCGCGACGCCGCCTTCGGCACCAGCCAGCATCTGGGCGAGCTCGTCGACGCGCTCGGCGCCCACCACGCGCCGCACGCCGGTGACCGTGCGTCCCTCGCGCTGATGCTTCTCGATGCGAAACTGCGCGTCCGCATAGGCGGCGATCTGGCCAAGGTGCGTCACACACAGAACCTGATGCGTCCGCGCAAGCTCCCACAGGGAGCGGCCCACGGGCTCGGCGCTGCGGCCGCCGATGCCGGTGTCTATCTCGTCGAATACGAGCGTGGGCGTGTGGTCAGCCTGGGCGAGGATCTGTTTGATAGCCAGCGCGACGCGCGACAGCTCCCCTCCGGAGGCGATGCGGGCGAGCGGTCGAGCCGGCTCGCCGGGATTGGGAGCGATCAGGAACGCAACGGAATCCAAACCGCTGGCGTCGAAGGCGACCCGCCCCTCCCCCAGGTCAACGGATGGCTCCGCCGGCCCGGCGAGGTGACGCCCAACCGCCACCGTAAACGCCGTGTGGCGGAATCCCAACCCGCCGAGGGCGCCCTCGACCGCTTGCGAGAGCCTCCCGGCGGCGGCGGCTCGGCCGCTCGACAACTCCCTCCCGGCCGACGCCACCTCGACCAGAAGCCGCGCTGCCTCCGCCTGGCGGGTCTCGCGAGACGCCTCCAGCGCACGCAGCCGCTCCGCCTCGGCCGCGGCCCCCTCGCCGTAGGCAATCACGGCCGCTTCGCTATCGCCGTACTTACGCTCCAGCGAGTAGATCAGCGACAGCCTCTCCTCCATGGCTGTGAGCGCTGCGGGGTCGTGTTCGACGCTCTCGGCCAGATCACGGGCCTCCGCCGCGGCATCATCGAGCTCGGCCGCCAGACCGGTCAGTCGCTCCCCAAGGGGCCCGTAACGCTCGTCCAGCCGCGCCAGCTCGCGCGTTCGCTGCGCGGCCACTGCGATCGCCTCCCGCGCTCCGCTCCCCTCCCCGGCCAGCGCCTCGTGGATCTCGACACTCCCGCGCGCAATCGTTTCCGCGTGCTCGGCCGCGGCTAGCTTCGCTCCGATCTCGGCCGCCTCGCCAATGCGCAACCGGGCCCCGACGATCTCGCCCGCCTGATGCTCGTGGAGTTCGAGGCGCCTGGCCAGCTCGCGCGGGTCGAGGGCCAGCTCAGCCAGCGCCATCTGATTGGCACGCCAGGCTTCGACCGCGCTGGCCATCGTCGCGCGCTCGCGCTCCAGCCGCCCGAAGGCATCGAGCAGCTCTCGCTGCCAGCGCTCGTCCAGCAGCCGCTGCTGGTCGTGCTGCCCGTGTATCTCAACAAGGCGGCCCGCCACGTCGGCAAGCCGAGCCGCCGTGACCGTCTCGTCGTCGATCCGCGCAGTCGATCGGCCGGCGCCAGACACCTCGCGCACGCAGATCAGCGGCTCAGGTAATCGGTCGAAGAGCGCCTCCACTCGGGCCGTCTCCGACCCATGGCGCACCAGAGACGTATCGGCGCGAGCGCCGACCGCAAGCCCAAGAGCGTCGATGAGCAGGCTCTTGCCGGCGCCAGTCTCGCCCGTGAGCACGTTGAGGCCTGGCTCGAAGGAGATCCGAAGCTTCTCGATCAGGGCCAGATCGCGAACGCTCAGCTCTGCCAGCCGACCGGCCGCCATGGCGGAAGACAATGGCTCAGGCTCGGGCGCCTCCCGCCCACTCGCGTCGGACGACGCCAGCTCCGGGGGCTCGGCCTCGACCGTATCGGTCATGAGGGCAGCAGCTCCGACTTCTGACGAAGCAGGTCCCAGAAGGGCACGGCCCCGTGGGGCTCTATCAATCTGAGCGGTCGGCCCATCTCGCAAACCGAGACGACGTCGCCGATCGCCAGCCGCCGATCTTCTCGTCCGTCCACGCTCATCAGCACGTCGTAGGCATCGATCACGCGGCAACGAACGGTGTGCCGGGGGCTGACGACAACAGAGCGAATGGCCGATAAGTAGCCGGCAATTGGCGTCACGACCAGATTCCGGCTCGTCGGATCGACTATCGGGCCGCCGGCAGAGAAGGAGTAGCCAGTCGAGCCCGTTGGACTCGAAACGATCAAGCCATCGGCCGTGAACGTGGCCAGATGCGAGGGACCGATCTCGACCTCGATCCTGCAGACTCGCGTCAACGAGCCGCGCGCAACGGCGATCTCGTTGAGCGCGAAGAAGGTCTCGCCAGCCTCGTCACGACCCCCGGGATGGATCGTTGCCTGCAAGGCCATGCGATTCTCCAGCTGGAAGTCTCCCTCGATCAGCTGGCCAAGCACGCCCTCCAGCCCGTGAGTCTCAACCTTAGACAGGAAGCCGACCTTGCCGAGGTTCACCCCCAGCAGCGGCACGTCCACCTCGGCCACGGCGCGCGCCGCCCGCAGGAACGTCCCGTCACCTCCCAGAACGACCAGCGCGCCGGTCCTGGGAAGTTCGTCGACCAGGGCCCTCAACTCGCCGGCGGGAGCCGCCCAATGGGAAATACCCCGGAGCTGGCACCAGCCCTCGGCCCGCTCGAGCAGGTCGAGGGCCGCCTCCTTGGTCGGGTTGTAGGCGAAGCCGATGCGGTCGAGCTTCATGCTCCGGCGAGCTCCCCGAACTTGCCGACCCACTCATTCGGCAGGTCGACAGGCTTGACTTCGCGGGATACGAATCCGGCTGGGACCTCCAGCTCGAGGAAGAACTCGCGGTTGCCAGCGGGTCCCGTAAGCGGCGAGGCGACCGCGTTGCGCAGTGTCAGCCCGATCCCGAGGGCGTAACGGGCGACCGTCTCCAGTGTCTGGCGGTGAATCTGCGGATCGCGGACCACCCCGTCGCGGACCTGCTTGCGGCCGGCCTCGAATTGCGGCTTCACGAGTGCAACGATCTTTCCGCCGAGCGGACCGAAGCACGTCGCAACCGGGCGCAGGATGCGGTCGAGCGAGATGAACGAGACGTCGACCACTGCCAGGTCGACGGCCGTGGGCAGGACACCCGGGCCGAGGGCGCGGGCGTTTGTCCGCTCCATCGATATCACCCTGGGATCGTGCCGGAGCGCCTCGGCAAGCTGACCGCGACCCACGTCCACGGCGTACACCTTGCTCGCGTCTCGCTGCAGGAGCAAGTCCGTGAAGCCGCCGGTTGACGACCCCACGTCCAGGCACACGAGGCCGACCGGCTCCACGCCGAAGACGTCGAGTGCGGTCCGCAACTTCAATCCACCCCGTGAAACGAATGGAGGCGGCGCCTCCACCTCCAACGCGATCGTCGTCTCCACCAGATCGCCCGGCTTTCGATCCGTCCGGGCCGCGGGACCGTCGCCGACGCGCACGTGGCCGCCGAGGATGAGGGCCTGGGCGCGCGTCCGAGTCTCGGCCAGACCGCGCTCCACGAGCAGCTGGTCCAGGCGCTGCCGAGTCGATCGGTCTGCGGCTGCGTTCATGCCCTCAATCGTGGCACACCCGGCTCACTTCGTGCTGCGCTGGAACGCGCGTCCGTCAGCGGGCGCATCTCGTCGTTGGCCCCGGCGCTCTCCGCATCTTCAAGAGCGGCCCTGCAATCGCGTCGCCTCGGGAGCCGAAGCCACCTCGGCGCCGGCCGGAACCGCCCGCAGCCGGACCAGAGTCTCGCGAATCTGTTCGGCGATGCCCTCGGAGTCGAGCTTGAGCAGCCGGCGGAGCTGATCCACCGAGCCGTGCTCGATGAAACGATCGGCCGGGATGCCGATTATCCGGAGGACGACGTCGCGATAGGCCGCGTCCGCCACGCGGGCTTCTTCGATCAACTCGAGGACGCCAGTCCCGAAGCCGCCAGTCACCACGCTCTCCTCGAGAGTGGCGACGACGGTCTTGCCACGGGCCGCGTCGAGGATCAGCTGGCGATCGAGCGGCTTGGCGAAACGCGCGTTGATGATCCCGACCGACCAGCCGTCAGCCTCGAGCAGGTCCGCCGCCACACGGCCACGCTCGACGATCGGCCCGAATCCGACGATCAGGATCTGCCGCCCCTCCCGGAGGACCTCGCCAATACCAACAGGCAGGACCTCGGGTTTCCGAACCGGAACCCCGAACCCGGGATCGCGCGGGTAGTGCAAGGCGAATGGGTGATCCTGGGCGAAAGCAGTTCGCACGAGCGATCGAAGCTCCTGCTCGTCCTTTGGGCTGGCGATCACCATACCCGGCAGCTGGCGCTGGCTCGGGATGGTGAACATGCCCTGGTGGCTCGTACCGTCCTCTCCGACGAGACCCGCACGATCCACGGCGATGACGACCGGCAGGTCGTTCTGGCATACGTCGTGGACCTCCTGGTCGAAGGCCCGCTGCAGGAAGGTGGAATAGAGCGCCACGACCGGCCGCTCCCCGGCCAGGGCCATGCCCGCCGAAAGAGCCACCGCATGCTGCTCGGCAATCCCAACATCGATGAACCGGTCGGGAAATTCCGCCTGGAACAGGTCCAGTCCGGTGCCGGTGGGCATGCCGGCGGTCACGGCCACGATCCGGCGGTCGAGGCGAGCCAGCTCGATGAGCTCGCGCGCGAAGTGATAGGTGTAGTTGGGCGGCCGCTTCGATGCGGTGGCTCGGGCGAACTCGGACGGGGTGCCCATGTCCGCCGACCCTGCGGACGCGTTGCCGTTGCCGGCCGGCTCGATCGGGGCTTCGTCGACGCCACCCGGCTGCGGCATGGCGCTTTCCTTACGGGCTAGCGCCGCGCCGGTGCGGCCAGCGCTCGAGTGGACCTCCGGCGTGGGCCGCGCATCGGGAAGTCCTGGCATCGGCGGCAGGGCAGCACCGTGAAACCCGACCTGGTCGCGCTCCGCGGGACGGTATCCCCGGCCCTTGCGCGTCCGAACGTGCACCAGGACGGGGCCGGGCACCTCCAGCGCGGCACGGAAGATGTGCTCCAGCCCGCGCCTGTTGTGACCTGGGATAACGCCCAGATAGGTGATGCCAAGATCCTCGAAGAGCTGCCCTGGCTGAGCGAAGTTGACGACCATTCGCCGGATCCGGCGTGACAGGGACAGGGCCGGCCGGCCGACCACCGGCAGCGACTCGACCACACGATCGTAGGCAGTCTTGCTCTGCTGCCAGGCGCTCGACAGCTTCAGCGTCGAGAAGTACTGGCTGAACGCGCCGACCGTGGGACTGATCGACATCGCGTTGTCGTTCAGCACGATCAGCAGCTGGGTCTGCCGATGGCCGATGTCGTTGAGCGCCTCCAGGGACAGACCACTGATCAACGCGGCATCGCCCACGACCACCGCGATCCGCTCCATCGAATGGCGCATATCGCGGGCGGTCGCCAGACCCTGCGCGATCGACAGGCCCGTTCCGGCATGGCCGCCGTCGAACACGTCGTGCTCCGACTCCTGACGCCGTGGAAAGCCACCGATCCCGCCCAGCTGGCGCAACGTCCCAAATTGGGCGTAGCGCCCGGTAAGCAGCTTGTGGACGTAGGCCTGATGACCCGTGTCCCAGACGATCTTGTCACGAGGAGATTCCAGAACGCGGTGCAGAGCCAGTGTCAACTCGACGACTCCGAGCGAGGAGCCGAGGTGGCCGCCGGTCCTGGCGACGGTCGAGATTATGTATTCGCGGATCTCACTTGCCAGTGTGTCCAGCTGGCTGTCGGTGAGGCCGCGCAGGTCGCTCGGGCCCTGCAGCCGGGGCAGGATTGCCAATTTCGCTTGCTCCTGGGCGGATCCCCGGGTCGCGCCCTGATGGTCGAGGCGTACTTTCGAGTTGAGAGTCCGGTGCCTCTTGATTTGCCGAATTCATCTACGGGTCCGTCGCCCTTCTGCGTCCCGGGCTCGTCTGAGCGGCAGTCTACCGCTCCTGCTCTGCCACGCCTTGGCGAGAGGCTGACGGCGTCAAGCGGCGGGCCATGGGCTCGCTACTCCCCGTCCGCTGCATCTGCGGCGTGAGCTTCCGCGGCCTCCAGAGCCCCCGAAGAGCGTTCCAGGAGCCTCTGCACTCTGAGCTCGGCCTCTCCGAGCAACGCTGCGCAGCGCTCGTGGAGAGCGACGCCCCGTTCGTACAGGCCTATCGAACGCTCCAGCGGCAAACCGCCCTGCTCGAGTTCGGCGACGGTCCGCTGAAGTTCCAGCAGCGCCTCATCGAACGACAGGGCGGCTACGTCGGAGGCAGCCTCAGTGCCTGGCTGATCACTCACCGCGCTACTCCTCCAGGTCACGATTGACGACTGCCATCGGCTCAATCGGTGCCTTTGGCGTGCGGCTATTCAACGCCTCGTGCGGTGCCGACGAAGGCAACGGACCCGAGGCTTCGAGTACCTCGTTGCCGTTCCTCGAGGCTCGCGCCTCGACCGTCCGATCCAGTCGCACGCCGACGAGCATACCAAGGCGAAGTGACGCCGCGAACGCGAGGACGGCGAAGGCCACGAACGCGACGGCGACGGCGGCCATCTCGATCACGGCCGCCGACCTCGGCCGTCGTGGTCCTCCACCCGGGCGATGAGCTCTCCTCGAGCTACCCGTATGGCAAGCAGATCGCCGGGTGGAGCCTCGGCCGGATCCCGAACCACCGAGCCATCCCGGTCGCGGCGGACGATGGCGTAGCCACGGGCGAGCGTGGCCTGAGGACCGAGCGCCGCCAGGGCGGCGGCGCTCCGCTCCAACGCGGTTCGCGCCGCACCGAGGCGGGCGTTCACTGTCGGCGCGAGGCGGGTCGACAGACCGCCGTCCATTGCACGGCGCCGATTTACGTCGTCCCGCAGACTGCGGGTGGCTCGGTCCAGCAGGAGGCCGGCGCGCTCGCGGGCCTGGGCAAGCTGAGCTGCCGGGCGAAGTCGATCCAGAGCCCGGCTCTCGGCGGCAAGTTGGCCGCGCCCCTCCAGCACTGCCCCGAGGGCGCACGCTCGACCGCGCCGCGCCAGGTCGGCCATGCCCGCGGCCACTTCTCCGCGATCCGGGACAACCAGCTCCGCCGCCGCGGAGGGAGTGGGGGCTCTCATATCCGCGGCGAAGTCGGCGAGCGTTACGTCAACCTCGTGGCCCACGCCACACACGACCGGCACCGGATGGGATACCACGGCCCTGACCACTCGCTCGTCGTTGAACGACCACAGGTCCTCCAGCGAGCCCCCGCCGCGAGCCAGGATGACCACGGCCGGGGCATCTTCCGGCCGCCCCTCGACGCGGCACTGCTCGCCCCACCGCGCCAGACGATCGAGGGCGGCAACGACGCTGGCGGCAGCTCCGTCGCCCTGTACCTGGCAGGGAGACAGGACTAGCCGTGTCAGCGGCCAGCGCCTGTTGACGACGTGGCAGATATCGTGCCACACAGCCCCCGTCGCGCTCGTGGCGACGCCGATCACGGCCGGCCGGTAGGGCAGAGGCCGCTTTCGAGCGGAGTCGAAGAGGCCTTCGGCCGCCAGCCGGGCTTTCAGGGCTTCGAACCGCAGGGCCAGGTTGCCGAAGCCAGCCGGCTGGACGGCCGTCACGTAGAGCTGATAGACGCCCTGGGCCTCGAACAGGTCCACCCGGCCATGGGCCACGACACGCAGCCCGGTTCGAGCCTCGAACGGGGACGCCAGGCGGTCGTCGCGAAAGAAGACGCAGGCCAGCTGGCTGCGTTCGTCCTTGAGCGTGAAGTAGCAGTGACCGGCGGACGAGACGGTGACGCGACCAACCTCGCCCTCGACCCAGACGTCGCGCAGGGCCGCATTGGCGCGCACGGCATCGCGGACAGCGCGAGTAACCTCGCTGACGCCCAGGATCCTCAAAGCGAATGCGGCCTCCGAAGCTCCAGGCGTCGGCGTGGGCGTAGCGCTCAGCGTCTTGGGTGGCGCGGCGGGCGGAACGACCGCCTCCGATCCGGCTGCGGGCTGGCGCGCCGGCACCGTGGAACCGACGTCGTCGACAGCGTCCCAGGCGGGCAGAGCCCAGTCGGGTGGTTCTCCCGGACGGGTGCGGCGAGCACCCCGATCCTCCGGGGGCAAATCGCCCCACAGCTGATCGCTCTCCGGGGGCCCCGAGCGAGTCACCGACAGGTCCTCCTGGGTCCGACTTCGGCCGTCACCTTCGGACTTCGGTCAGAGTCGGGTCTGATACTCCCCGGTTCGAGTGTCGACGCGAACGAAATCGCCTTCGTTCACGAAGATGGGCACCTGGATCGTAAGGCCGGTCTCGAGGCGCGCCGCCTTGCGTGCGCCGGTCTGAGTGTCCCCGGCAAAACCGGGCTCCGTCTCGACGACCTTCAGGTCGACCGTGACCGGCAGCTCCACGCCGATCGTCTCGCCCTGGTAGCTGGTGCGATCCAGAAGCAGGCTGTCCTTGAGGTAGTTGACGGCATCGTCGAGTTGCTCGGACGTGAGGCTGAACTGCTCGTAGCTCTCGGTCTCCATGAAGTGGTAGTCGTTGCCGTCCTGATAGAGGAACTGGATCTGGCGATGGTCCAGCTGTGCGCGCGGCCACCTGTCACCCGCCTGGAAGGAACGCTCGACCGTCTGCCCTCGCTTGACGTTGCGGAGCTTGATGCGGACCTGGGCCGAGCCTCGTCCAATCTTGAGGTGGTGGTAGTCGAGGATCTGCCACAGATCGCCGTCGAGCTCGATGACCACACCCTTGTGCAGGTCGCTTGTCGAAATCATGTGCCGACGGGCTCCTCAGGATGATAGCGGGACGTTTGCGACCGTCCCTGCCGAGGCCAGATTGTAGCGGAGGGAGGCTCTTCCAAGATCGGCCGCGTCCCGGTGCGTCGAGCGCAGCCTGGCAGACATCCTCGCCGTCCGGTCCCGTCTCGAGGATCAAACGCCGACAACGAGCACGTCCCTGGTGAACCCGGTGAGCCGCTCGATATCCCGACGGCTCCTGTCGAACAGAACGAGATCCTCGATGCGTACGCCGGTCTCGCCGTCGAGATAGATGCCGGGCTCGACGCTGAAGACGGTCGGGCTGGGCAGCGGGTCGTCAGAGGCGGCCCGGCTCAAAGACGGCAGCTCGTGCGTGGCAAGGCCGATGCCGTGGCCCGTCCCGTGACCGAAATGATCGCCGTGGCCGGCAGCCTCGATGATCTGCCGCGCGGCAGCGTCGACCGCTCGGCCGCCGGGCGAAGGCTCCCCGCCCCGCACAGCGGCTTCCAGGAAGGCCAGCGCTGCGGCCTGCGCTGCGGCCACTATCTCGTAGATCTCCAGATCTCGCGGACCTGGCTCCCCAACGAACAGGGTCCGCGTCATGTCGCTGCGATACCCATCGACGTTCGCCCCGAAGTCGAACAGCAGGACCTGGCCAACGCGGATCTCGCGGCCGGAGGGCTTCCCGTGCGGCAGAGCGGCGTTCGGTCCGACCAGGCAGGCGATCCCGAAGGCGAGGGCATCGGCGCCGCCTGTCCGCATCTCCCATTCGAGGGCCAGGGCCAGTTCGCGCTCGGTCTGACCCGGCTTGATACGACGCAGGATCGCGGCCACCGAGCGATCCGCGACGGCGCAGGCGGACCTGATCCGGTCGATCTCCGCCGGCTCCTTCGTGGCCCGGTCGGCCTCGACCCACTCGCCGGCTTCCACCAGTTCGACGTCCGGCGCCGCGGCCGCAAGCTCATGCCAGAGGTGATGGCTGACGAGGTCCGATTCGACGGCTACTCGCCGCGCCCCCAGACTCCCGACCAGGCTCGGCCAGATCGCGGCCAGGTCGTATGTCGTGGCTTCAATCTGGGCGCCCGGTGCCTGCGCGGCGGCCTGCAGCCGGTAGCGGCTGTCGGCCAGCACGACGACCTGATCCGCCGACACGATGAACCGCCCGGAGTTGCCCGCAACACGATCCTCGCCGTCATCGAGCGAAAAGCCGGTCAGGTAGCGCATGTGTTCGGGCCGAATGCCGAAATAGGCATCCATGCCGCTCGCAGCCATTCGGGCCCGCAATCGAGCCAGGCGCTCGGGCCTGGCTGCGACGTCCGCCTCGGCCCATCGGGCTCGGTCGGCGTCTGTCGGCGGCGCGGGGAAGTCGGCTGGATGGGGCAAAGACCGAACGAGCTTCGTCATGGCCTCATGGTAGCCCCGACGTTCGCCAACTCCACGCCGAAAGGCACCGGGTCGAAACCGCAGGTACGCGCCAGTCGGTCGCACACGTCCCGCTTCCCGGCGTTCTCCACCTCAGTTCGTGTAGCCGTACTTCTTGAGGTTGGCGTCCTGCTCGGCCTGCGTCTTGGCAAACGCATGCCCGCCCGTGCCGTCGTTCTTGGCCAGGAAGTACAGGTAACCATCGGCCGTGTCAGGTGCCATTGCCGCCGCCAGGGACGGCGCGCTGGGCGAGCAGATTGGAGTGGGCGGCAGGCCGGCGTGATGGTAGGTGTTGTACGCGGCCAGGGCCCCCGGGAACACAACCTGGCTCAGCGCGCCGGTAGTCGTGATCGGGTTCCAGAACGTGTAGTTCACCCACGTCTCTATGTTGGGGTTGTCCTGCAGCCAGACCGAGTCGTTGGCGTAGTTGAGCGTGGGGTCGGCGTCGAGAAGCCCCGTCGGCCACAGCTTCGGGTTCAGACGGTTCACGTAGACCCCGGCGATCGGCGCCCTATCGGCATCGATCTTGGCCTCCGTCTCCACCAGTGAGGCGATCTGGACCGTCTGGTAGATCTGGTCCGGCGGCAGTGCGAGCAGCCCCGGCGGCGCGTGGCTCACGAATGCATCCAGGAGCATTCGCAGCAGCTCAACCGGCGTCGTATCCGGCGCAACCTGGTAGGTGGCTGGGAACAAGAATCCCTCCAGCGAAGCGCCGGCCGGCAGCTTGAGCCAGGGGTATTGGGAGAGAAGATCGGTCGGCGGATGGATCGCGAGGTCATAGAACTGACTGATGTTCATCGTAAGAGGAGCCGTCGGATCGTCCGGGTTCGCCTCCTTGTACTCCAACTCGGCGACCATCTGCTCTATGCGCAGCCCTTCCCGGAATGTAATGCGGACGGTTGGTGGCGCGGCCGGCGCCGAGGTCAGGTTGGCGATGATCTGATCGACCGTCATGGACCTGCTGACGACGTGCCGTCCGATCTGGAAGCTCTGCGTCGCTCCCTTCTCGATCGCCTCGTAGACGAACGCCCGAGCGTCCTGGATGACGCCGGCCTCGACGAGCTGGTCGCCGATCTGCGCCGGCGTGGCACCGGTGGCGATCACGATGGGGACGACCTCCGTGTCGGTCGCGTCGACCGGCTGACTGATGCTGGACCAGAGCGATCCTCTCACGATGTCCGACACGAACGGGAGCTGCAGCGCAGTCGGGTTCTCGGCCGCCCAGTCCACAATGCCGTTCCTCACGACGGGCAAGGCGACGAAGAAGAGGCCGCCGACGACCAGGCCTCCGAGCACGAACGCGAAGGCGATGAAGCGCAGGATGGGGCTCAATCCGCTGAATCGGTCCTTGCGGTAGTCCCGCCTGGTCGCGAACGGCCTCGGTCCCCGGCCGGCCGCGATCTCCGCAGGATCGGGCGGCATGTAGTCGTCCCAGCCCGAATCGATTACGGGACGCCTCGGTTCCTCCGACGCTACGCCGCCGACCCCGGCCCCTCTCGGCTTGCCTCCGCCCCTTACCGTCATGAGGTACTCCGCTCCGAATTCTCGGTCGTGGTCGCGTCCAACTCGTCCTGCAGTATCAGAGCCGCCGCCTCCCTGTCGACGCGAGCCCGGTAGGCCTCGCGTTGGGCGGCGCTCGGGGGCCCGCCGGACCGGCCTCGGCCGGCTCCCCCGATCCGACGCTCCGCGCGTTCGCTGGTCAGCCGCTCGTCTCGAAACCACAGCGACAGGCCCGTCGCAGAGGCCACGGCTTCCGCCCACTGCCGCGTCCGGGTCGCCTGAGGTCCTTCGCCGCCATCCATGTCGAGCGGCAATCCTACGACCATAACCGCGGCTTCGTGCTCGGCAGCAAGACGCGATATTGCGGCGGCGTCCTGGGCTACACTCCTGCCGCGGCTGAGCGTTGCGAATGGAGAGGCGGTACGCGTCTCCAGATCGCCCAGAGCGACGCCGATCCGGCGCTCGCCCAGGTCGATGCCGACGATGTGGCGCGACTTGCCGGCAGCCGAATCTCCAGGCACGGCCGTCAGCTCGACGTCGGATTCGCCGATGGAGCCTCCGACGGGGCGATCGACGGAGAGGGCGACGGGGATGGCTCTATCGACGGAAACGGCGACGGCGAGGGCGAGCCTTCGACCGAAGGCGTCTCGGTGACGCCGGACGTGGGGAAATACGACTCAGAGGCCGGCTCCGAGGGCTCCATCGAGCTCACTGGCGGCGAAGACGCGGCTTCGCCCGTGCCCGGCGGCACGACCGCCGGAACCTTGGTAGCGCTGGCACCACCGCTCGACGACGCGCCTGGACTCGGTCCCTGCGACGGAACCACTACCTGAATGTCGATCCGGAAATCGAAGCTCGGCATCGTAGTCGCCCAATCCGGAGAGACCGATATCTCGGCTTGCCCATAGCTCGAGAGGATCGATCGAGCGTCGTCGAGCGACTTGCCCTTGACCGCCGCACGAAGCTGGGCGACGTCGACGATCGGAACCTCGACCGCCTGCACTGTCACCGGAACGACGACAGTCGTTCCCCCAGCGGCAGCAGTCCCGAGGCTCGAAGTCACGGAGTTCCCCACGATCGAGTAGCCGGTCCGGACCGCCGCGCGGACGCGTCGCTCTGCGAGCGTCGTCGCAGTCGTCAAGTCGGCCGTTGTCGCCGTGCCCGTGCCCTGGCAATCGAGCTGGAACGACGCCACCGCCTGATTCAGGAGCCCCTGGGGATCGGGGCTGCAGACGGCAGCGCCCAGGTGTGCCGATCCGGTGAACAGCGTGGGCCCGGACGTCGCGGCAGCCGCCGATCTCACATCCGCCTGGAAGCTGGAGTCGAGATCGGCGAGAAGGCTGGCCTCCGCCTTGTCGATGTCAGATTGCTGAATCTGCGGCGTGACGGTGTGAGTACCGCCGGTGGTCGCGTTCGCGTTGCCCACCGGGTGAGAGGCGACCAGCGCCGAAGCGAGATCGGTCGGCACGTTGACGATGGCATTCGCGGCCACATTGCCCGACAGCCCTTTGTTGACCGCCACGATCGGCGCCTCGGCGGTGCCGCGGGTGATCGTGGTGCCGGAGACGGTGGCTTTCGGTACGGTCACAGTAGAAGCGGTGGTGAACGCGATCCCACCGGCGGTCGAGACACGCGTCCCGGCTAGAACGGGCACGGCCAGGTATGTGTTGAGGCTCACGAACGTAACTGTGCCAGTGGCGGCCGTATCGACGACGTTCTGGCCCGTCGCGTCGAAAGTGCCCGATGCGTCGACCGCGAAAGCCTTGCTCAGACCGGGCACCGTGCCCGTCTGATCGTTTGCCGCGACAACACTCGGGTCGACCTTGACGCTGACGGTCATCGGTCCAACCGAGTCCTCGCGCAGGGTCAGGACGACGTTGGCGCTTGGGTAGAAGAAGAAGGCGGCCGCGCCAACGACGGCGACGACCAGCATCGTTACCCCGACGACCAGGGCGCGGGAGATCCGGACGCGCCTCTTCGGCCCACCGTTCGCGGGTGAGCTGCCCGCGATCCTCGTCATGCCGGTTCCCCCCGGCCGATTCGCTCCCTCAGCTGGCGCAACGGTCAGTGCCAACTCGTCGAGAGCGTCGGAGACGTCGTTGGGCGACCGGCCGTGCAAACCGCGGGCGATCGCCGCTTCAGCCCTCTCGTACTCGGCGACGGTCGTGTACACGGCCAGCTCGGCCGTCCTGGCGACGGACTGCACAGACGGGTCGGCGGCGATGATCGCGAGGCGCTTGTGGCGGTGCTTCGCTTCGAGTGCCAGCAGCCGAAAGTTGATCCGAGACGTCGCCACACGCGAGCCGCCGGACAACACCAGGGCGAGGCGGCTGTCCGCCGAGTCGCGGATCCGCGCCGCAGCCGAGGTGATCTCATCGTCGACATCGAGGTAGTAGATCGCCATGGGCTACATCTTCATCGCTCGCAGGACGCGACGCAAAGCGAGGTCCAGTGGGTCTTCGTTGCTCTGGAGCTCGATAGCCTGGTACGCCAGACCGAGCGGCGTCACGTCCTGCTGGTCGACCAGCAAATGCGTACCGTCCTTGATGCGTTCGACTTGCGCCGGAGTGATCACGCAGACCTCCGGAGGGCGGCTGAACGGCAGGCGCTTCCAGAAAGCCTCGCCCCGGAGGGCGGCGTCGATCTCCGGGAGATGCGAACCGCCGCCGCAGAGATATACGCGTCCAGGCAGGAGATCGCCCTCGGCCAGCTCGTCCAGCACCAGCTCGACGCCGGCGGCCCAGATTGCCACGTCGTCGGCGACGATCCTGGCCACTTCATCGCGCTGCTCGACCAGGACGCCACGCGCATAGTCGATCTTCATCTCCTCGGCCCGTGGGAACGGCAGATCCAGGCGGTCGGCGATGGACTTGGTGAATGCCCGCCCGCCCAGAGCGAACATCCGCGTCCCTTCGATCCCGCCGTGCCGGACGAGGGCCACGTCGGTGGTCCCGCCGCCGATGTCGATGAACAGCGCTCCGGATTGCTGTACCTGCTCGCTGGCCAGAACGCGGGCCACGGCATACGGTTCGGCGACGATCTCGAGAAGCTCCAGCTCCAGCTGCTCGGCCACGCTCTGGAGGGCACCCAGATGGACCAGGGGGGCGAACGCGTTGAACACGCTGATCTTGACGTGGCGGCCCTGGAACCCGACCGGGTTTGTGACCGGATACCCGTCGATTTGGGCGCCAGTGACCGCAGCGTGAACCAGCCGGACATCGACCTGGGGCAGACCCGTCTCCCAGGTGATGGCTCGCTCGGCTTCGCGGAGAGCCTCTCGCTGGACGCCGTTGATCAGCTTCTGCAGTTCGGCATCCGTGATGACCGTGTCGGCGCGCTTCCGCTCCTGCGACTGGATCGTCGTGAAGCCTTTGACCAGTTCCCCGGCAATGCCGATGACGCACTGCGTCGGCCGGAAGCCGGCCATCTCCTCGGCCTCCTGGAGCGCGACGGAGCAGTTGTCCACGACCGCGTTGATGTCCGTCACCGTCCCGGACTGCATATGGGCCAGGCCTTGGCGCTTGCGCCCGACACCCCGAACGGTGCCCATGCCGGCATCGTCGATCTCGAAGACCAGAGCCTTGACGAACTCGGTGCCGATGTCCAGCGCGGTACAGGCGGCCAGAGCCGACACCTCTTCCCGGCCCCAGATCCTCCGCCAGAACGCCACGGCCACTCCCCTAGCTGCGGGCTCGATGCCCGGCCACACCAAGTGTATCCGCGATGGCGGCCATCGCCGAAGCGATCCCGTCCCGCCGGCTGCCCATCCCTTGAGCCATCTCCGGCCGGCCTCCTCCGCGGCCTTCCATTGACGTCATGGCGACCTTGACTAGCTCACCGGCCGAGATGCCACGCTCGACCAGGTCCGGGCTCACGCTGACGAACATCTGCGGAGCGTCGGCGTCGAAGGCGACGGCGATCACGCCCGACCCCAGGGCCGCCCGGATCTCCTTCGCGAAGCCCTTCCATTGCTCGGGCGATTCAAACGCCCCAGCGTGAGCAACTAGCTTCACCCCGGGAGCGACCTCCTTCGCGCCTCGCGCGAGGTCCGAGGCTTTGGGCAGTCCGGCCCCGCCGGCCCGCAGGCGGCGGCGGGCCTCGCGCAACTCCCCCTGCAGCGCCGCCACCCGCTCCGGTGCGGCATCGACTGAAGGAGCGCCGACAGCATCTGCGATTTGCTCGAGAAGGGCGACCCGCTCCCGCACCAGGGCGTCCGCTCCGTCTCCGGTCAGGGCCTCGACGCGGCGCATGCCGGCGCCGATGCTGCGATCGGCGGTTATCACGAAGCCGCCTATCTGTCCCGACGCGGCGCAGTGGGTGCCACCGCAGAGCTCGAGCGAGTAGCCCTCGACTCGAACGGTGCGGACCAACTCGCCGTACTTCTCGTCAAAGAAGGCGTCTGCTCCGGCCGAGATGGCGTCGGCCATCGGCTGAACTACCGTCGTGACGGGGCGGTTCTCGCGAACGACCTGCCGGACCTCGTCCTCGATGGCCCGCTTCTCGTAGGCCGTGAGCGACCGATCCAGCGGATAGTCGAAGCGGAGGTAGTCCGGCGCCACGAGCGAACCGGCCTGGTGGGCCTCCGGCCCGACGACGTTCCGCAGGGCCCGGTGGAGGAGATGCGTGGCGGTGTGGTTGCGCATGATCCGCGCCCGCCGCTCGGCGTCAACGCGGGCCGCGACCCGATCCCCGACTTTGAGCCTGCCGTGAAGCTGCCCGCGATGGACGAAAAGCCCGGCGATGGGCTTCTGCGTGTCATCAACGCTGAACAGCGCACTGCCTCCGTCGGCCTCGAGCAGCTCCCCCCGGTCTCCGACCTGTCCACCGCCTTCGCCGTAGAAGGGAGTAGCGTCCAGGACCACCTCCGCCTCGCCGTTGCCGGTGAGCTCCTGATACTCGATTCCATCGCGAAGGATGGCTACGATCCGGCTCTCGGCCTCCGTCCCCTCGTAGCCCAGGAACTTCGTCTCGCCGGCCCGCCTCAGGATGGCCTGGTAGAGATCGCCGAGCTCGGCCAGACGGGTCAGATCGGCTTTAGTGCCCTTGCGACTCCGCTCCTTCTGCTCGGCCATAGCCGCGGCGAAGCCTTCGCGGTCGACCCTCACTCCGTACTCGGCGGCCATGTCGACGGTGAGATCGACGGGGAACCCGTATGTGTCGTGAAGGCGGAAGGCCACGTCGCCGGGAAGCACGGGGGCATCGGCCGGGAGACCGTCAGGCAGCCGGCCAATCGTCCGCTCGCCCTTAGCCAGCGGCGCAAGTGCCGCGTCGAGGTGGCTCGTACCCGTCTCGAGGGTCCGAGCGAATTGTGCCTCCTCCTGACGCACCACCTTCAAGATCCTGTCGCGTCGCTCGATCAGATGGGGATAGGCCTCGCCCATGACATCGACGACGACCCCGGCGGTCACGTCCATGAACGGCTCCCGCCGGCCAAGCAGTCGGCCGTGCCGCACGGCACGACGCAGAATCCTCCGCAGCACGTAGCCGCGCCCCTCGTTGGACGGCGCCACTCCGTCGGCCACAAGGAACGTGACGGCGCGCGAGTGATCGGCGATTACCTGGTAACTGAACCGCTCCGCCTCGAAAGCTTCGGGATCGTGGCCGAGGAGATCACGCATCGCGGCATGGATGGGCGTGAACAGGTCCGTGTCGTAGTTGGTAGACACTCCCTGTATGACACTGGTCAGTCGCTCGAGACCCATCCCCGTGTCGACCGACTTCATCGGCAGCGGCACCCGCGTGCCGTCGGCGCGCTGCTCGAACTCCATGAAGACGAGATTCCAGATCTCGAGCCAGCGCGGGCAGTTCTCCGAGTGGTCCGGCATGCAGTGCGGTCCTTCGCTGAATTCCACCCCACGGTCAAAGTGGAGTTCAGAGCATGGGCCGCATGGCCCGGTCTCGGCCATGCGCCAGAAGTTGGCGTCGTCGCCCGCCTCGACGTTACCCCAGCGAGCTATTCGTTCGGCCGGGACACCGATCTCGTCGTGCCAGATGCCGTAGGCTTCCTCGTCGTCGGAGTAGACGGTCACACCGATCCGATCGGCTGGGATCTTGAAGTCCTCGGTCAGCAGTTCCCAGGCCCAGCGGATCGCCTCGCTCTTGAAGTAGTCGCCGAAGCTCCAGTTGCCCAGCATCTCGAAGAAGGTGTGGTGACGAGTCGTGCGCCCAACCTCTTCGAAGTCGTTGTGCTTGCCGGCGACGCGCAGACAGCGTTGGTAGTCAGCGGCCCGGACATAGCTCCGCTTCTCCCGCCCGGTCAAGACGTCCTTGAACTGGACCATCCCGGAGTTGGTAAACAGCAGAGTCTGGTCCGCCGCGGGCACGAGCGAGGCGCTGGGCACCACGGTATGGCCGCGTTCGGCGAAGAACTCGACATATCGGCGGCGAATCTCCGCCGCGCTGAGGCAGGGAATCGGCAAGTCAGGCATCGCCGCTAACGGTACCAAACGGCGGCGCAGGAGCGTGGCCGAGCGACACGCCGGATCGGTCGCTTCGACTCAAGAAACTCACGTCCCGGGTTGTTTCAGCTGCCTCTCAGGTGCCCAGAACAGCATTGGAAGCCGGTTCAACCAGCCTCTGCGGTTTCGCCCTTCGACATGGCCGTTACTGGGAAGTCCCCCGGGCGGCACCTGTGCGAGCCGACGATTGAGAAGAGATACGCCCGCTGGCAGCGGCGAACCCTCTGCCGAATAGCCACGCGGCCTAGCCGCGCGCCCGGTCAGGCAAGCCCTGAACGTCTGGGCGTGCAGATCTCGGCAAGGTTGGCCTCGCTTGGCGGCGACCTTGCTACTGGAGTTGTCACCACTTGGAAACGACTGAACGGCCGCGTGCCTCGCGGCAGGCGCTCGACGGCAGTCTCGCTTGGGCGGCCTCGGAATTGGCCGCGGTCGCTCTGCCGCGACCCGGCGAGCTCCTGCGGCTCACTGCCGCGACTCTCACCTTTCTGGCGGTCTTTGAACTCTCAGGCCGCGCCCAGCATCCGTTCGGAGCGATGTCGCCCGGGCTGTATGTGACCGTCGTCGATTCCATCGTGCCCTGCGTCGCGGCCGCCGTGGCTGCGTTTGCGATGTACCGCCCGTTGCGCGCGCTTATCCTGATTCTGGCCCTGACGCCGCTTTGGAATACCGCCTACATCTCATGGCAGGTTGGCCCGGTGCAGGTCATCCTGCAGACCGTTTTCGTTCTCACCCTGGCAGTCGGTGTCGCGATCAACCGGCCGGTCGCCGGGAGCTACTTGTGGTCGGCGGCCGACCTGAGCGCTGCCGGTCGAACGAAGGGCTTCGCCTCCTTCCGGCTCGCCGAGCTGGCAACCGTTGGATTCCTCGCCATCGCCGGTCTATCCACGCTGGCGTCGCACAACGTCACTCTGAGCGCAACGGTCCTCCTGCACGGCATCGTAGAGCCGATCGTACTGGCAGCCATCCTCGTAGTTCTCCGGCCGTCGCGAAGAAGCCTCGTTGCGGTCGGGGTGGCTCTCGGCATTTCGATTGGACTCGGGACGTTGCTCAATGTCCTGCAGTCGCTTCCGATCATGACATCGTTCGCAGCCGTCCAGGCGAACCGACTCCTCTTCGCCCGCGCCTCGTTCTACAACGTGGGGCTCTTCGCGGCCGCCGGGGCCATGACCGTGCCGCTCGTCATCGCAGCGTTGGCAGCGCGCCGTGCCGTTGCTCTGCCGAGGTGGGCGACGAATCTCTTGCTCGTCGTTCTGGCCGCCGGTTTGGCTGGACTCTTCTTCTCGCTGTCCAAGAGCGCCTGGATCGCGACCGCCGGCGGGACGGTCCTGCTGCTGATGCTGCTCGTGGCGAGCTGGCGACGGCGCCTGGCCGTCCTGGTGGTCGGCGTGGCGATGTCGACCTTGTTCATCCCCTGGCCGGCCTTCTTCCTGCAGGTTGCGCCCAGCGTGAACCAGGGTTACCGCACGATGATGGTGGCGCTGGTTGGCGAGAGCAGATTCGACTCCTGGAATCCAGCCACGCTCGCCGGCCACGGATCTTTGGCTGAGCGCTTCTACGCCATTGACGGGGCCGTGCGGATGGCCCTGGCCAATCCAATCCTTGGCGTGGGCCTGGACCAGTTCGGGGTCAACTACGCGAACCCGGCATACAGGCCACCGCAGGCCCTCGACACCCTCGATCACGCCCACTCCTTCTTCCCGGAGATTGCCGCCGAACTGGGACCGGCCGCAGCGGTGCTCGTGTTCGTCATCTACGCGGCCGCCCTGTGGGCCATGTGGCGGGTCTACCGGAGCGCACGAGATCAACTGACACGCATTCTGTCCGCCGGGCTGATCGCCTCGATCGTGGCCTGGCTGGTCGTTGCCACTGCATTCGGCTGCGACATATACCGGCCCGCTCGCGACCTGTCGTCTGACGTCGTGGCTTCGGTTGTTGTCCTTGGAGCCGCGATTGCGCTGGCGCGGACGGTTCACTCCGAGAAGCCGTGGAGGCCTTCGGAGCCAACTCGCAACGTCATCACCTAGCTTCTGCGCCACCTGGTCCACAGACCAGACCCGGCGATGACGGCCCCGACCAGGGCCCCCAGGGCCAGGCCGCGAGTGAACGCGAGCAGCCTGACGTCTGGACCTCCGGAGTCCGCCCGATGCAGCAGCGCGTGACGCAGAAGCGACCCGATCACGGGCGCCGATCCGATGCATTAGAAGGGCCAAGAATCGACAGGACCTCGACGAACCAGATGCCGCCCCAGGCAACCAGCGAGGCCGCAATCACGTGGAAGTCCCCGATCCGAATCGGGTCGATGCCGAGTCGGCCGCCGACAGCGTCGCCCGCCCACGCCCCAAGCGTCGCCGCCGCCAATGAGATTGCCAGCCGGGCGCCTCCGCGGCCACGCAGGAACAGGAACAGCGCGGTCTGGAAACCGCCGACGAGCAAGGCGAGGACGGGGGCAGGACCGATAGCCACTCAGCGAGTATAGGGAGCCGGTCAGCCCCCCGAGTCCTCGGACCGAACGATCCGGCCACCGCCCAGCACGGCCTCGCCCCGGTAAAAGACGGCCGCCTGACCGGGAGCCGCGGCCCAGACCGGATCGTCGGTGTCAACCTGCCAGGTCCCGGAGCTCAGCGGCCGGACGGTCGCTGCGGCGGCGCAGCCCCGGTGTCGAATCTGAACCTCGGCACGGAAACTGCCGTCGTCGCCACCCGGTCCCACGCCTGCGACGAAGGCGACCTCCTCCACTTCGAACCGTCGCGTTTCCAGGTCCGCTCGCCGGCCGAGCTTGATGACGTTGGCGACGGCGTCGATCCTCCAGACGTAGCGCGGTTCGCCCAGAGCCACGCCCACGCCCTGCCTCTGGCCAACCGTGTAACCTGCCGCGCCGAAGTGCTCGCCAACCCGCCGACCGTCGACGTCGATCAGGGGTCCGGGCTCAGCCTGCCACCCGGATCGTTCACGAAGCACGTCCCGGTAGTTGCCCCGCGGAACGAAACAGATCTCCTGGCTGTCGCGCTTCTCTGCCGTAGCCAGGCCAAGTGCTCGAGCCGCGTCGCGGACCTGCGGTTTGGTCATATCGCCCAGAGGGAAACGGGTGCAGGCGAGCTCGGATTGGCCCAGGCCGTAGAGGAAGTAGCTCTGGTCCTTGTTCCGGTCGCGCCCGCGAAGCAGCCGATAGCCAGTTCGAGTGGCGTCCGAGGCGGCATCGGCCTCGCCGCCGTCTCGCCAATCGCCGGGAGTGGCCACTCGGGCGTAGTGGCCGGTGGCCACGGCCTCGCATTCGTAGGTCAGCCGAGCCCGGCCCAGCAGCGCCCCGAACTTGACGAGGGTGTTGCAGTCGACACACGGGCTCGGAGTGCAGCCTTCCAGATAGGCCCGCAGGAATGGCTGGAGAACGCCCTCCTCGAACTCGCGCTCGAGATTCATGACGTAGAAGGGGATATCGAGCTGGGAGGCAACGCGGCGAGCGTCCTCAGCCGCATCCAGCGAGCAGCAGCTGCGCCGGAATGGCGAGTAGCTGTCAGCAACGTCGCTCAGCCGCATCCACACACCGATGGCCTCGTCGCCCCCTGCCTTGACGAGCGCTGCGGCAACCGATGAGTCGACCCCGCCGGACATCGCGACGAGGACACGGGCCTTCGCACGAGTTCGCCCTGTCACCCGGCCGGCGCCTCTGTCCCCACATGATCTGCGGTCGCGTCCCCTGGCGCGAGCGCCCTCACGAGCGCGGCCATCTCCTGCGCGCGCAGGACCGCCGCGGCCTCTCGCTGATGGGCCAGCGTCCGTACAACCATCTCGGCCGCCTCGGCAATCTCGGCAGCTGTCGTCGTACGACCCAGCGAGAAGCGTAACGCTCCTCTGGCCTCCTCCTCCGGATAGCCCATGGCACTCAGCACGTGGCTGACCTCGTTCGATCCGCTCACACAGGCGGATCCCGTCGAGCAAGCGAGTCCTCCCAGGTCGAGCGCCATCGTGACGGCGCCGCCCTCCAATCCCGGCGCCACGAACGAAGCGATTCCCGGCAGCCGCTCGCCGGGGTGACCCGTCTCTTGGACCCCCTCGGAGCTACGGACCGTCGCGGCGAAGGAGTCGCGCAGCCCTCGCATGCGCGGGGCCGTGGCGGCCCGCTCCGCGACTGCAAGTTCCAACGCCACGGCCATCCCCACAGCACCGGCGACATCTTCGGTTCCCGCCCGACGGTAGCGCTCCTGCGCGCCGCCCTGCTGCTGAGCCAGGATGTTCGTCCCGTGCCGGACGAATAGCGCGCCCGCGCCTTTCGGCCCCTCGAACTTGTGGGCGGCAATGGTAAGCAGATCCACATCCAGGGCGTTCACGTCGATCCCAAGGTACGGGGCCGCCTGGACCGCGTCAGTGTGGAGGAGGACCCCTTTGTGGCGCCTTACGCGTGCCGCGATCTCGGCGATTGGCTGAATCGTGCCAACCTCGTTGTTGGCGAGCATCACACTCACCAGGATCGTCTTTGGAGTGATCGCCGCCTCGACATCGTCCGGGTCCACGCGGCCGTATCGGTCCACCGGGAGTTCCACGATCTCGAAGCCGAACTTCTCCAGATAGCGCATCGCATGCCCGACCGAGTGGTGCTCCACGGAGCTGGTGATCACCCGATGCCCCCGCGCCTTGCCGGCCCAGGCCGCACCCTTGACCGCAAGATTGTTGGCTTCGGTTCCGCCGGAAGTGAAGACGACCTCGCGCGGCATGGCTCCGAGTGCGCGCGCCACTATTTCGTGAGCCTCATCGAGGGCCGCGCGCGCGCGCCGGCCGAACCCGTGCGAGGAGGAGGCGTTGCCGAAGTGCTCAGTCAGATATGGCAGCATCGCCTCGAGGGCTTCGCGCCGCAGAGGGGTGGTGGCGGCGTGGTCGAGGTAGATCGGCATCGCCGAGATTGTACGCCGGTAGGCCCCGGCCTCCCGGCGCCGAGGCCGGGACGGGACCTACTCGCCCAGCGTGGCTCGCATGTGCCGCCGGTCGTTGCGCAGACCGAACAGGATTCCCACGATGCCGCCCGCATACGACATGGCGCCCACGCCCCACTCAGTTTGGAAGCCGTAGCCATCCGGCCCGGAGTGCGCCGACATCAACCCGACGGGTCCAATGCTCAGACTCATCGAGTCCACGCCGGCAATCGAAACCACAGCCCCGATGCAGCCGGCCATGGCGGCGCATCCGAAGAAGACCACTACCCAGCCAAGAAGGCCGCACCTGCAGACCTGGACTATCCTGGCCCTCATCTCGCCATCCCTCTGACTCGCACTCGGGCTCATGCCCGGCTACGAGAGGATAGATCGACGGGCGGGCCGCGTGACGCCTATCGCGCGTCACGCTCCGAGGCGGCCCGCTGCTCGTATTCCCTGCCGGCGATGCGGCGACGATCGTGCACCGAAAGAACCCGCTTGCGCAATCGGATTGAGTGCGGCGTCACCTCGACAAGCTCGTCGACCCCGATGAACTCAATCGCGGACTCAAGCGTCAGCTCGCGCGGCGGAGTGAGTCGGATCGCCTCGTCGTGCGAGTGGGTCCTCATGTTCGTCAGTTTCTTCTCTTTGGTGGCATTGACGTCCATGTCCTCGTTGCGAGCGTTCTCGCCGATGATCATGCCCTCGTAGACGTCCACGCCGCTGCCAATGAACAATTCGGATCGCTCTTGGAGGCTGTACAGCGCGTAGCCATTTGAGGTGCCCTGACGATCAGCCACCACCACGCCGCTCGTCCGATGCGTGACCTCGCCAGCCCACTCACCGTAGCCCTCGCCAATCTGGTGCATCAGTGCAGTTCCACGCGTTTCGGTCAGCAGCTGGCCCCGGAAGCCGATCAGGCCGCGCACGGGGATGACGTACTCCATGCGAACGCGACCGTCAGCGTCGGTGCTCATCTGCTCCAGACGAGCCTTCCGGTCAGCGAGGGCCGCCTGGACCGGGCCGATGAAGTCCGGCGGGATGTCCACCGTAATGCGCTCGTATGGCTCGTGGACCTCGCCGTCGATCGTGCGCAGGATCACCTCGGGCCGGCTGACCTGGAGCTCGTAGCCTTCACGGCGCATCTGTTCGATGAGAATCGCCAGCTGGAGCTCGCCCC
>Ga0182021_10000152_pt1 | contig 65211 bp, 54 predicted proteins | sample 612E3MmetaG_FD_120493 | JGI IMG/M metagenome (GOLD analysis project Ga0182021, IMG submission 120493) | Permafrost microbial communities from Stordalen Mire, Sweden - 612E3M metaG (Illumina Assembly) | ecosystem: Environmental > Terrestrial > Soil > Wetlands > Permafrost | place: Sweden...
CATTATCCGAGAGGTTTGAAGCGGGAAATTGCTTGACGAATTCGGTGAGTTCCCGAGTTGCCGCAGGATACTGTTCCAACTGAAAGAGACATTCGCATTTGAGGAATTGAGCATCTGCCAGCCTGGCGCTTTGCGGATATTTCTTAACAAACTTGTCAAGCTGTTCCGATGCAATCTGGAACAACCCATCTCTGAAAAGACCATCGGCGAAGGCGTAATCCTGCTGCTCTGCGATGTTGGCATTGGGGATGGGCAGATTCTGAGCATAAAGTCTAACGCTAAGTCCGCCAACCAGGCAGATCATTGCCAAAAATGCTCCAGCCAAAATGGAAATCCGCCGAAATCCGAACCCTCTGCACGCTATCGCCATTCCAAGCACCTAAGCCTCCAAGCTTAAAGTACAGATTGAGATGATTCGATTAACACCCAAATTTACATCAATAGTGCGAATAAGTCAAGGGATCTTGCAATATGTTGGAATTCACGCAGGAAACGAAGATAGGGCAATTCTGCCAGCCCTGTCCCAATCAAGATGAACAAATGCTTCTTCGTTTAGACGTCGGAAAGAAAAAAGGAGTGCCAGATGGAAGGACAATTGATGAAGAAAACCAGAGTGCTTTTACGTTGTGGCCGGGATTCCCTTCTGGTATTCTTGAAGGCTGCGAACCTCGATGCCGTGGCTCTTTTGCTGTTCGATGCCTTTGACTGCTGATGCGGCAGCAGAGAGGGTGGTTATGAAGGACACTTTTTGTTCAATGGCCGCCCAGCCTATGGAGTACTCATCATAGCGCGACTCTTCGCCAAGCGGAGTGTTGATGACAAGCTTGATTTCTCCGTTTTTGATCAGGTCGACGATGTTTGGCCGGCCCTCGTTCACCTTGTAGACGGACTCGCACGGTATGCCGTGTTCGCACAAGAACCGGCTTGTTCCTTCCGTCGCAACAAAGGAAAACCCTAATCGCTCATATCCTCTGGCTATCTCGAGGGTGATTTCGTTCTTATCACTGTTGTTGACGCTGATGAAAATCTTTCCTTCCGTCGGGAGCGTATTTCCGGCACCCATCTGCGCTTTCGCGATCGCTGCTCCGAATTCCGACGCAATCCCCATGACCTCTCCCGTCGATCTCATCTCCGGTCCCAGGAATACTGGAACACGCGGGAACTTCGAGAACGGGAAAACCGCCTCTTTCACGGAAATGTGTTTCACCTTCTGATAATCGAAATCCTTCACTCCAAGGTCTTCGAGCGTTCGGCCAACCATCACTTTCGCCGCAATTTTCGCGAGCGGAAGACCAACCGCCTTGCTCACAAAAGGAACCGTCCGCGATGCCCGGGGATTCACCTCAAGGACATAGACCACTCCGTCTTTCATCGCGTACTGTATATTGATCAGGCCGATGACTTTCAGCGCCTTTGCGAGCCTCACGGTGTGGATCTTGAGGTCCTCAAGATTCTTCTCAGAGATCATATACGGAGGTAAGACGCATGAACTGTCGCCGGAATGGATCCCCGCTTCCTCAATGTGCTCCATGACTCCGCCGATGAGCACATCTTTTCCGTCGCAGACGGCATCTACGTCGAACTCAAACGCATCCTCCAGAAACCTATCGATCAGCACGGGGTGGTCGGGAGACACATCGACGGCCTTTTTCATGTACTCGCGCACTGCATCGCTGTTGTAGCAGATTTCCATCGCCCGTCCGCCGAGAACATAGGAAGGGCGAATGAGGACGGGAAAACCGATTTGCTCTGCCACCAGGACGGCGTTCGTCACAGAATATGCCGTTCCGTACATGGGATGGGGAATCTTCAGCTTTCGCAACAGCGCTCCGAAACGCTCGCGGTCTTCGGCAATGTCAATTCCCTCAGAGGAGGTTCCGAGAATTTTGACGCCGTGGTCTTCGAGAGACTTTGCAATCTTGAGGGGAGTCTGACCGCCAAAGCTCACGATCACTCCAAGTGGTTGCTCATGGTCGTAAATGTTGAGAACGTCTTCGAGCGTCAACGGTTCAAAATAGAGTTTGTCTGTCGTGTCGTAATCCGTCGAAACAGTTTCCGGATTACAGTTGATCATGATTGTTTCTATTCCCTCTTCTGCGAGGGCATACACTCCGTGGACACAGCAATAGTCAAACTCTATTCCCTGGCCGATCCGATTAGGGCCACCGCCGAGAATGATAACCTTCTTGCGGTCAGTCCGCACAGACTCGTTTTCCTGATCATACGTCGAGTAGTGATACGGGGTATGAGCTTCAAATTCAGCGGCGCAAGTATCGACGGTCTTATAGACCGGAATCACGCCTATCTCTTTGCGAAGCTGCCGGAGGGCCTTCTCCGTGGATCCCCAGATGTGAGCGAGTTGCATGTCCGAGAAGCCATACTGCTTGGCTTTGAGCATGGCCTCGCGTGTCACCCGGGTCAAAGGATCTTTAATTTTCGAGTTTTGCTTCATGTCCTCTGAGTTCTGCGTACCGTTTGATCTGATCCGGCGTCAGGATCTGTTTCATTCGCAAGTGTGCCTGCAAATGGATGAAGCGAAGATCGGCTCTCAATTTTGCGATTTCCTCGAGTTTGGATCGCAAAGCTTTCTCGCTGATGGTCCCAGCTTCGAAAAGTTTCGTCAGTTCTTCCTCTGCAGTGACGATCTCTTCGCCTTTCGCGAGCGCCGCACTTGCAACTACTTTGTCCAGCGCTTCGGTCTTCTTCAACTGATCTCTTGTGAGACCGAGCTCGTTTTTGAGATCGAGCGTATGTTTCGGTCCAGGAAAGTTGTTGATTTCAGCCACCTCTGCCAGCCCCATGCCTTGGCCCTTCAACAAGCCTTCCTTGTCCGGCGGGACAGTTTGCTGGGCAAAGATGACAACGGGCAGAAGCAAAACTGCTGCCGTCAACCACCGTCGGACGTTAGACAGTATACCCATAAAGCTCTTCCTCGCAATCGACAATCTGCTTGATGTTGTACAGAAACCAAGGATCCACTTTCGTCACACGGAACAATTCGTCGATCGATACCCCAAGCTGGAAAGCATATCGCATGTAGAAAACGTTGTTGGGCTTCGGCATCTTCAATCGATCCATGACTTTCTTCTTTATCTCGTCACGTTTGCCCTCCGGGAGGTTCCGGATATCGAAAACATCTTTCCCGTCCGCGCCCAGACCAAATCTCCCCTGCTCCAGAGAACGAAGCGCTTTTTGAAATGCCTCCTTGAATGTCCGCCCGATCGCCATCGCCTCTCCGACCGATTTCATCTGCACACCGAGCGTATCATCGACGCCTTTGAACTTCTCGAAATCCCATCGCGGGATCTTGACGACACAGTAGTCGATGGTGGGCTCAAACGATGCCGGTGTTTCTTTCGTAATGTCATTGGGAATTTCATCGAGCGTGTACCCCACGGCAAGCTTCGCCGCGATCTTTGCAATGGGGAAGCCCGTCGCCTTCGATGCCAACGCTGAGGAGCGGGAAACGCGCGGATTCATTTCGATCACGATCATCCGACCGTCCACCGGATTGATGGCGAACTGAATGTTCGAGCCTCCGGTTTCAACTCCGATCTGGCGAATGATCTTGATCGCCGCATCGCGCATCACCTGATACTCTTTGTCAGTCAACGTCTGCGCCGGCGCTACGGTAATCGAGTCGCCGGTGTGAACGCCCATAGGATCAAAATTTTCGATCGAACAGATGATGACCACATTGTCTCTGAGGTCGCGCATCACTTCAAGCTCGTATTCCTTCCAACCTATCACAGACTCTTCGACGAGAACCTGGCGGATCGGGCTGCTCGTGAGGCCATGCTCGACTTTTTCCCGAAACTCATGGAGATTGTACGCAGTTCCTCCGCCAGTCCCTCCCAACGTAAACGATGGGCGAATGATAATCGGCAAACCGATTTCCTCTGCGACCTCAAGCGCCTCCTCCATGGTATGGATAAACCTTCCGCGGGGAGATTCAAGACCAATCTGGTTCATCGCATCCTGAAACAACTCGCGATCTTCCGCCTTTTTGATCGCCTCGAGTTTTGCCCCGATGAGTTCGATTCCGTATTTCTCCAGAACGCCGCTATCTGCCAACGCCACAGCGATGTTCAACGCTGTCTGGCCACCCATCGTCGGAAGGATGGCATCCGGCCTCTCTTTTTCAAGGATTTTTTCCACAACGGCGGGAGTAATCGGCTCAACATACGTCGCATCGGCCAGTTCAGGGTCGGTCATGATCGTTGCAGGATTGCTGTTGATCAAAATGACGCGATATCCCTCTTCTCTCAAGACCTTGCAGGCCTGAGTGCCGGAGTAATCAAATTCGCATGCTTGACCAATAACGATAGGGCCGGAGCCGATGATGAGGATGGATTTGATGTCTGTGCGCTTGGGCAACTTCTCTGTTCACTTGTCTGAATGTGGGGAAAAGAACTAAGCGGAAACTAATATATCATTTCTGAGTCTCTGAATCAACTCACACCGGGCTTTTTGTTTTTCGATGAGCTTACCTCCCCCAAGATGGTTCGCTCACCCAAAGTCATCGGATGTAGACCATCTTCCTTGTCTGGATGATTGTGCCGGAAGCTTTCAGGCGATAATAGTATACACCGGAAGGCAGGGAAACACCGGCGACAGTTGTTCCATTGAATTGCACCTGATGTCTACCCGCATCAAGCATCCGGTTATCGACCAAGACCTCCATCAGCGCTCCCAGAGCATTATACACTTCGATGCGCACGACCGCGGGGGCAGCGAGGTCATACGGAATGATCGTCGATGGATTGAAAGGATTCGGATAGTTCTGCAACAAAGCGAATTCGTTCGGGAGAGCCGAAAGCTTATCGACGTTAACCATGGTCCCGGACACATCCTTCAGGATCCAATTGTTCGGATCCAGTTGGAATGTTGTTGGATCTCTGCGCAGGTTGAAGGTAAAAACCTGATTCTGACTACTGTTGAAGACCGTGATGATAGTGTCCAATCCCGAGCCGGCGAATCGGAAGTCAACGGGCATCTGGAAAAAGCTTGGGTTGCTGGTACCTGTGGTCTGATTTAACGTCACCCGCACCGTGAACGATGAATCGTTCTTCTGCTTCGCCACCTGATATTGATAGCTCGGATACTTCTCACCGTAGATCCACTCCTTAAAGAAGTAGTCGAGACTTCCCGTCCCCTTTCCCGACGCCGCTTCGCATACGGATTGAAAATCTTCCGTCGATGCGGTAGCGAATCGAAAGCGCGGATCCTGAGCGTATTGCCTCATCGCTTTGAAGAAGAGAGAGTCTCCGAGAACGTGTCGGAGCATGTGAAGCGCCGTCCCGCCCTTATGATATACGAGAGCGGTACTAAATACCTGTGCGACAGTAGATGTGTCCGTCACGTACACGGAACCGGGAGTCCCTTTGATACCGGAAAGAATATTGTTGTTCACTTCATTCCAATAGCCCGTCGGTCCCGATTTCCTTTCATAGTACAGTGCGACGCAGTAGGTCGCAAATCCTTCATTCAGCCAGATGTGAGGCCAGGTCCTGGTTGTTATCATGTCTCCAAACCATTGATGAGCCGTCTCGTGAGCCTGCAGGCTTTCACCGAAGTTCACGATGGAGGTCATCGTTTGGTGTTCCATGCCTCCACCCCATCCGAATTGGGAAAAGCCATATTTCTCCCTGATGAACGGATACAATCCGAAAAGGTCGGAGTAGATTTGAAGTATTGAGAGTGTCGTACTCATTGAAGCCGCGGCAGAAGCGATGTTCGTCGTGCCCTGAGGGACATTTGTGCCGAGTGCATAGTCCAACACCTGCATCGAATCCGACTGACTGTATTTGAACCATCCTGAGATCTCGGAATAATCGGTCACTGCAATCGAGACAAGGTACGTAGCAATCGGATATCGATGCTGCCACCTGTGCGTCATGGTGCCATTTCCATTATCAATGACCGCGACAAGTTTGCCTTCGGATCCCACCTTGAATCTTGAGTCGCACGTGACCCACACATCCACAGAATCAGCTTTGTCTCCCGGGTGATCCTTGCAGGGCCACCAGTCTTTCGCTCCGTACGGCTCGCTGAGAGACCAAACCCATGGTACAGCGGAACCGGAAGCAGTTGCGTGTGTTAAGAATGCAAAGCTTCCGAAGCCAGAGCTTCCGGGAACACCCTCATAGACAACTCTCACGCTGAGCATCTCATTCTTTGCATATAAACGATTCAAGGTGATCGTCAGGGTCGAACTCTGCTGGCTGAAGTTCACAGGAACGCCCCCAACAACCACAGTGTCCACCGTCATCGCTCTCATAAGATCGAGTACGATAGATCCGAGATTGTCATTCAGCACCTTCGCCACCATCAAGACCGAGCCGCTCAGGTAGTTTGTTGGATTGACACTGAGGTTCAGGTCAAGCTTATAGTATGTGACATCGAATCCCTCCTGGCCCGGTGTGAGCGTGCTGTATTGTTTGGCCAGCATCTGATATTTGCGGGCCTCTTGGGCTCTGAATTCTCCTTTGAGATAGCTGTCAGACTCTTGAGCGAGGATGAATTGCACGCAGAGGAGAAGACTTGCCGCGAGAAGGATTCGTCTCATCACAATCCTGTAGGCATTTCGATGATGAAGGAAGCCGATCTGGAACAACCTGTGCCAATATAAACAGAAAACACCCGACTTTCAGTTCCATGACATTCTTCGAGGAGGAGGTCATTCATCTGGGAATTCACTGCATTTTTTTCTTATATTTAGCAGGAGCGCGTGAATATCCATAAAGCGTACACAACGAGGCGATCTCACCGAGGAGACATTGATGCAGGCAATGGACACTTTTCACACCAAAACAACCCTGACTGTGGAGGGAAAGAGCTATTCAATTCACTCGCTTCAGAAGCTGGAGCAGTCGTTTGCTGGCTCACTGGCCCGGTTGCCCATTTCTCTCAAAATTCTCCTCGAGAACCTGCTCCGCAAGGAAGACGGCAGAGTCGTCCGCCGAGAGGACATTGAAGCACTGATCACATGGGACGCGAAAGCCATTCCTGATAGAGAAATCGCTTTCATGCCGGCCCGAGTTCTGCTTCAGGATTTCACCGGAGTCCCCTGTATTGTAGACCTCGCCGTCATGCGGGACGCCATGGTCACCATGGGAGGTGACCCGAACAAGATCAATCCGCTGCAACCGGTCGACCTCGTGATCGACCATTCCGTCCAGGTCGACGACTTCGGTACTTCTTCCGCTTTCACGTCGAATGTTGAAAAGGAATTCGAACGCAACACGGAGCGATACGCATTCCTCCGTTGGGGACAACAAGCCTTCAAGAACTTTCGTGTCGTTCCCCCCGGCACGGGCATTGTCCACCAAATCAATCTAGAGTATTTGGCGAAAGCCGTCTTTACGATGCAGGAAGGAAGCGAAACGTGGGCATATCCCGACACGCTCGTCGGAACGGATTCGCATACAACAATGATCAATGGCCTCGGAGTTCTCGGATGGGGTGTCGGTGGAATCGAGGCAGAGGCAGCGATGCTCGGTCAATCCATTTCGATGCTTATCCCCCAAGTAGTAGGATTCAAACTGACGGGAAAGCTCCGGCCCGGATCAACCGCCACTGATCTCGTTCTAACGGCAACGCAGATCCTTCGGAAGAAGGGGGTCGTCGGCAAATTCGTCGAATTCTTCGGACCCGGCATGTCCTCGCTTGGACTCCCGGATCGCGCAACGATCGCAAACATGGCTCCGGAGTACGGCGCAACAACGGGCTTCTTCCCTATCGATCAGGAGACACTGAACTTTCTGCGTTTTACCGGCCGCAGCAAACAAGAAGTCGCACTCGTGGAAGCATACTGCAAGGAGCAGGGCATCTTCCATACACCTGACAGTCCCGAGCCTGAATTTAGCGATATCCTTGAGCTCGATCTCGCCACCGTCGAGCCAAGTATTGCCGGCCCAAAGCGGCCACAGGATAGAGTGCCGCTTTCCCAGGCGAAACGATCCTATCGAAAATCGCTCGTCGAGATGCTCGAAATGAAAGGGATCGCGCTGAACAAAGAGGCCGCATCGAGTTGGATCAATGAGACTGGGTCCGGTGATGCTCAGCAAAAGGAGGAGAATCTGGCGGACACGATTCTGAAAACCGTGCCTGTGCAAGGTAACGGCGCGGCCTTTCAGCTCACCCATGGTGCTGTCGTGATCGCCGCAATCACCAGTTGCACCAATACATCAAACCCGACGGTACTTGTCGCTGCGGGGCTCCTTGCAAAGAAGGCCGTGGCTCGCGGGCTGAAATCGAAGCCTTGGGTAAAAACCAGTCTGGCACCGGGTTCAAAAGTTGTGACAGACTACCTGCGCGAAGCCGGATTGAATACCGCGCTTGATCAACTTGGCTTCAACCTTGTGGGATATGGATGCACCACGTGCATTGGCAACAGCGGTCCACTTCCTGATGCGATCTCGAAGGCATTGCAGGAAAGCGATCTCGTCGCCGTTTCCGTGCTCTCCGGCAACAGGAATTTCGAGGGTCGGGTTCATGCTCAAGTTCGCGCCAACTACCTGGCATCACCGCCACTCGTCGTAGCCTACGCACTCGCCGGGACGATGAACATTGACATTCAGAATGAGCCCCTCGGCACCGGGACCGATGGAAAGCCGGTGTATCTCAAAGACATTTGGCCGTCACCGGAAGAGATTGAAAGCACCGTGCGAAAGTGTGTCAAATCCGAAATGTTCGTAAAAGAATACTCCAATGTTTTTGAAGGCGGCAAAGAATGGCAGTCGTTGCCCGTTCCAACGGGTGTGCGATATGCGTGGGATGAGAAATCGACGTACATCAAGGCAGCGCCTTACTTCGAGAGTCTTCCCAAAGAACCAAAACTGCGTCAGGATATCGTCAATGCGAGAGTGCTGGCCTTGCTGGGAGATTCCGTGACGACAGACCACATCTCACCGGCCGGTTCGATTGCCGTAAACAGTCCAGCGGCAAAGTATCTCGTCGATCACGGTGTTCAGAAAAAGGATTTCAATCAGTACGGCTCTCGCCGGGGTAACCATGAGGTGATGATGCGAGGCACGTTCGCCAATGTCAGATTGCGCAATCTCATCGCCCCGGGCACCGAAGGAGGATGGACTCTTCATCCCTCATCGAAGGAACCGCTTTCAATCTATGACGCAGCGATGAAGTTTCGTGAGGAGCAAATCCCCCTCATCATCATCGCCGGCAAAGAGTACGGCTCAGGATCCTCAAGAGACTGGGCCGCAAAGGGACCGCGATTGCAAGGCGTCTGTGCTGTCATTGCTGAGAGTTTTGAACGAATCCATCGAAGCAATCTGGTCGGGATGGGTATTCTTCCCCTCCAATTCGAGGAAGGGCAAAGTTGTAAGTCGCTCGGATTGTCCGGCCTGGAGACGTATACAATTCAAGGAATTGCGACGGGCCTTCAGCCACGCCAGAGACTCACAGTAAAGGCAACCGATCCAAAGGGAGGTGTCAAGACGTTCACAGTCCTCTCCCGAATCGATACCCCGAACGAGGTCGACTACTACAAACATGACGGAATCCTGCAATTCGTCTTGCGATCGCTGCTGAAGCAAACTTAGGGGCTACGGAATTGGTGCTGTCGGCGGGATAGATTCGCCAAATGCTGAATCCTTTCTGCCTCCCGCTGCATCACACAAAGACAACTATTGCAGAGAGCAGAAGAAATCTTAGGAGATCGATTCAATGCCTGTATTTGATTATTCGTGTTCCGATTGTGGAAAGACTTATGACGTCTACCACAAGGTGCGAGAAGTAACAGAAGATGTCATCTGTCCGAGCTGTGGTTCCTCGAAGCACAAGAAACTGTTTTCCACTGCGACCGTCTCCATCGGCGGCTCCGCGAGTTCCTCTCCGTCTGCTCCTCCCTGCGAAATGGGGGGCGGCTGCTGCGGGGGCGCCTGCGGCCTGAACTAGTTGACGTTTCTATGACCATGACGCTGGGAAAGCACGGCTTCTCCGGTTACCTTTTCGTTCTCTTCACCGCGATCGGTTTGTTTGTAGTCCTCCAACACAAGCACCCGCATGTCAAAATGATGAGTGCCGACGAAGCTGTGCACCATGTGTACGGTGACACAGCCGTCGTGTTCCTAGACGTTCGGAATCTCGATGAATGGAACAGTTCTACAGGGCATCTTCGGAACGCCATCCTGATTCCTCTTCAAGATCTTCGCGGCCAGATGAGTTCACTGAACGCTTTTCGCAACCGGCTGATCATTGTCTACTGTCGATCAGGAAACCGGAGCGGCAAGGCAGCCAGGCTCCTTTCGGACAGTGGATTCAATGCAGTGAATCTCGCGGGAGGAATACGCGAGTGGAACATCAAGAAATACCCAGTACTTCAGGAGAAGGTTGAATGACGGGTGAAATCCTGTTCTATATTCTCGCCTCGCTGCTCATCCTCATTGCCGTCCGTCGGTTCTTCGTGAACCGATCGGTCACGCACTACAGTGTCGGGGAAGTAGTCGAGAGACTCAATTCAACTCGAGGTGTGTTGCTTCTTGACGTCCGCTCGCAGAAGGAATGGCAGCAGGGTCACCTCAAAAATGCACATCATATTCCCCTGCACGAATTGACGCGCCGATCAGCCGAACTGGACAAGCACAAGAACAGAGAGATCATCTGTTATTGCCAGACGGGCAATAGAAGCGTGGTTGCCGCGGTCAGACTCAAGCGTTTTGGGTTTTCAACAGCAAGCATGAACGGCGGCATCGCTGAATGGAACTTCCAAAACCGAGGATGAACTCACTCATGTTGCTAGGCATCGTCCTCGTGAACTCCTATATTCACACCCAACCCAAGCAACCATTCGCAGAGGGAGCATAGCTTCATGAGCTACGGTTTTTCCAAAACAGTTCTATTATCGTACGAACGCGCAATCGAGAGAGTCACGGAAGAGTTGACGAAGGAGGGTTTTGGCGTTCTCACAACGATCGATGTCAAGGAGATACTGAAAAAGAAACTCAATGTCGATTTCAATAAGTACATTATCCTTGGTGCATGCAACCCGTCGTTCGCTCATCAGGCGCTGCAGGCAGAAGAACAGATCGGACTGCTTCTCCCCTGCAACGTGATCGTGTACGAGAAAGATGGCAAGACCGTCGTGTCAGCATTCGATCCGATGTCGATGACAAGAGTAATGGACAACGAGGCTGTGCGGCCAATTGCAGAGGAAGTACGAGCAAAGCTTGAGCGGGTGATCAACGCGGTAAGGTGAGGTGAGTTATTTCTACGATCCCATGTCCTTCAGTTCGACTTGCGCCCTCCTGGCAAAATCCGATTCTGGAAGCAGTGAAATTGTTTTCTTGAACAATTCACGAGCTCTGTCGTAATCATCGGCCCGTTTGTGGGCAACTCCGGCATAGTAGTAGATCGACACTCGCAGCTCGACGGACTGTTCCGGGAAGGCGGGGTGCTTCAGAAGCACAATGAAGTCCTCAAGAGCGACCGAAAGCCTTCCAAAGAAACCGGGTGCAGCGAGAGCATTCATGCCACGAAGCAATCGGATCATCATGTTGTCCGGCGCCCGCCCCACTGCCAAATCCAGCTCGGAACTTCCCTTCCGGAGATAGCTCCACTTGTTTGGTGGCCACCAGGAATCCTGTGCTCGCAAAGCCCAGAGATCCCCGCGATAGGCGAGGGCGACTGCATTGGCGGTATCGATCGCGAGGAGTCTGTCGAAACACTGGAAGCCCTTGTCGATCCCATCTGCGTCACCCGCAGCTGCCCTGTCGTGGTAGAGTTTCCCGAGTTCCATCAGAATCGATTCATCGGTAGGATGAGTCTTGAGGGATCCCTCGAGATCGCGAATTCTGTCTTGTGCGATCGCCCCGAGGGTTATGAGGAAACTGAAGCAGAGTGCTGTGAGCAGGCGGCGTGATGCTGAGAATGTCATGAGGTTTCTTTTTTCAGGCTACGCAGGATTCGCTTCGATCCTCGAATGCGACTTCTCCGCGATACGATGGGAACGGACATAGTCCCAGAGCCGGTATGCAAGAAGCATGACAAGAATTCCTCCGTACATCAAGGGTCGTTGGGTGTCCGCTTTCACCAACCAAAGATAGTGTATTACTCCTCCCAATGCAGTAAAATAAACCAGCCTGTGGAGAAGCCGCCATCTTTTTCCTCCCATCCACTTTGCGACCCGGTTCGGAGAGGTGAGAGCCAGCGGTATCATCGTCACAAACGCGGCGAATCCGACGGTGATGAACGGACGTTTCACTACATCTCGCAAGATCTCGTCGAGTACGAAGAACTGATCCAGATAAATGTAAGTCACGAAATGTAATGAGCCATAGAAGAACGCGAAAAGACCGATCATCCTGCGAAAACGTGCCAGCGGAGCCCAACCAGAAATTTTTCGCAATGGTGTGATGGTGAGGGTGAGAAGAATAAACCGCAGGGTCCAGATTCCGGTTTCTTCAGTGATGTCTTTGATGGGATTAGCGCTAAGTTCCCCCGCCATCGCCCTCCACGCCAACAATGCCACCGGCACCAAAGCCAGGAGAAATATCAACAGTTTCAAGATCCTCATTTCCACCTGTTTCTTTGGCACTACGTTCTCCAGCTAGAAGTTCTTTTTCAGATCCATCCCGGTGTACATTCCGCTCACGAGATCACCGTACCCGTTGAACATCAGTGTCTTGCGCTTCAGGAAGTCACCAATTCTTCGTTCGGTTTTCTGACTCCACCGGGGATGGTCAACATCCGGGTTCACGTTGGAATAGAATCCGTACTCATTGGGAGCCAGAAGATTCCATGTTGTTTGCGGCTCCTTCTCAACAAATTTGATCCTCACTATCGATTTGATGCTCTTGAATCCATACTTCCAGGGAACAACGAGTCTCAACGGAGCGCCATTTTGATTCAGCAGATCCTTCCCGTACAGTCCCACGGCAAGCAAAGTCAGCGGATGACGAGCCTCGTCCATCCGGAGTCCTTCGACATAAGGCCATTCCAAGACACTCCGCTTCTGCCCGGGCATTTCTTCGGGGCGGTAGATAGTCTCAAACGTCACGTACTTGGCTTTCGAGGTCGGTTCCACTCTCTTGATGAGATCAGCGAGCGGGAACCCCCGCCACGGAATCACCATAGACCAACCTTCGACGCATCGATGGCGATAGATTCGATCCTCTATCTTCGAGAGCTTCAGGATGTCATCAAGATTGTAGGTCGCCGGTTTCTTAATCTCCCCTTCGATGTGAACCGTCCAGGGTTTCGGATGAAAGCTCCCAGAATTTTCTGCGGGGTCGCCCTTGTCAACTCCGAACTCGTAGAAGTTATTGTACGTCGTGATGTCCTTGAACTTGTTCACTTCTTCACTAACATCGTACGGTCCTTTCTTCCCTTGGGGCCATCGGTCCTGGCTATCAAGCAGATGAGGAAAGACCGCGGAAGATGCAAGCCCTATTCCTGCTGCAGAGGCAATGCGGATAAATGTCCGGCGATTGAGGTAGACGTTTTCCGGGGTGATTTCGGACGGATGAAGTTCGTCTGCTTGTTTAATGAGCACGGGGTACCCTTAGGGATGTGTGACAATGATAGGAGAACACGATCCAAAGGAGTATTGTTCCAGGGAGATACTACATCCCGAAGATGACGGAAAGCACGCCTATCCTCGCTGCTGTCTCCACCACCGGTCAACGACTTCTGGAATCTCCGTTCGCACTTCACTTTGCTTCCATTTGTCGAAGAACTTGATGTCGGCGCTGCTCGGCTCAGGGTTGGGAAAGTCGATCTGTACCCTCAAAGGCATAGGGATTGCTTCTCCCACGATCAGTGCCTCTCCCTGTCGCAGAGCAGGCAGCGTATCAATCAATCCCGAGAACGTATCGGACATCAGCTTGCCCACGTATCCCTGATCCACGGGGTTGGTCAATCGGAGGATGACAAAGTTGTTGCACTGTGAAAGAATGGTCTCGGAGACTTCAGACGGCCGTTGGCTGACGATCATACAGCTCACGCCGTACTTACGGCCCTCCTTGGCTATGCGCTCAACCGTTCTTCTGGCAGCACTCGTACCCGATCCTCCCGTGGAGGGTAGGTAGTTATGCGCCTCTTCAAAAACGAGGAGTATGGGAAAATCGCGGCGATTTGCATTCCAGAAGTTGAAGTCAAACGCCAGGCGGGCGAGCAACGAAACGATGGTATTGACGATATCAAACGGAACGCCGCTCAAGTCCATGATCGTGATACGTGAATCTTGCGTCTTCCCGAAGATTCTGTTCAGGAGTAATTTGAAGGCGCTCGACTGTATATATTCTTTCGGCCTGAACATGAACGTGTACCTTGGATCGTTCAGTCGGCTGTCGAGCCGAACCAGGAATCGGGTAAACTTCGCATAGAAGGGACCCTCTTTGGCATTTGCTCCGGTCGAACCAGAAATCTTTTCAGAATCATAGTACTGAATCTTCGCACGCACCTCAGACAGATCGAAATAGACGGGAGTATCCACGGTAATGACGTCGGCCAATTCCGGATTTTTCCCCTTCTTTGAGGCGGTGATGAGATCTTTGAACACGGTGAGCTGCGTTGCTGCGTTTTCGTCTCGCTCGTCGATAAACGTCTCCTGAAGCTCGGCAAGGTTCATCAGCCAGTACGGGAGCTCGAGCTCGGCGATGTCGAGATGCTGGCTCGTTTCCGGGAATGCCGAAGAATACTCGTTGTGAATATCCAGGATGACCACGTTCGTGTCAGGATAGGGGGCGACCTTCTGGAGAATCGAGGATACGGTGCAAGACTTTCCCGATCCGCTGGAACCAAGGATGGCAAGATGTTTTCCGAAAAACCTATTGGGATCGAGATAGGCCCGCTCGCGTTCAAACAGGGAAAGTTGTCCCACTGAAAATCCATACTTACGGAACACAGAGAAGACCGCAGTGAGATCAGCGTCTTCTGCGATGAAAACCAGGGCATCGACAGGCGGTATGATCGAAACGCCGCGCTCGTAGCGTCCTCCCTTCACTGTCCCGACAAGGCTCAGTTCCATGACGCAGCGCTGCGCGAGTTTTCCATTCTCTGAAAAATCCACTTTCTTGAACTGCGAGACCATCGCGACAACAATGATCTTGCCAACGGGCACAAGAACGTAGCTGCCAATCTGGCCGATGTAATACATCTTGCCGTTGATCTCCCGGGAGAGCGTCTTGATATCGGAATCGATGAGGGAGGTCAAAGACCCGCTCGAAACTGCAATAACAACGCCGATACGTTTCTGTTCAGTCATGGCAATCCTCACCTATGAATCTGGAGAGTGAAATCAATTCACGCGCTTGATAACAACAATGGTCTTATCGTCTCCGTCGTCGGACGCGGCCGAATACTGGATCGCGTCGTCCAACAATCTCTTGCAGATGTCCTTCGCACTCAGCGATGCGAATTCGGTGATCTTTCGCTCCAGGCGAGGTTCACCGTACATCTCTCCCCCTCCCACTGCCTCGATGACGCCGTCGGTGTAGAGAACGACGACATCGTCTTTCCGAAGATGCGTATTCCCCACTTTGTATACGCCGTCGGGGAAAGGGCCCATAATCTGACCGGTCGCCTCAAGGAGGTCGATCTGCTTTGTGTCGGCTCTGTACACCATGGGACTGTTATGGCCGGCGTTCGAATAGAGCAAGAGGCCCTTTGGATCATCGGAGAGTTCTGCATAGAACATCGTCACGAACTGTTCTTCTGAAAATGTCTTGTTCACCAGCTTGTTGATACGCGCCATCACCGCGGCGATTTTCGTATCATAGGTGATTCCCATTCGCAATGCACCTGCGACATACAACGCCTGTGCTGCTGCCCGGAATCCCTTGCTCGCCGCATCGCCAATCACAACACTCAGCCGGTCATTCTCCGAGTCGGAGGTAAGATAGTCGAAAAAATCCCCCCCGACAATCCTGTCAGGAATCGAGATTCCGTACAACTCGTAGTGATGAAACGTCAGAGCGTGCTGGGGGAGGATGCTCTGCTGGATTTCTCTCGCTTTGTCGAGGTCTTTCTCGAGAAGATACGCCTTCCGTTCGACCCTCCGACCGCGAAGCAGCGATGTCACCGCCAGGCTGATGATGTTGAGATCCGGTATCAGAGATTCTTCCATGATATCGGAATTGAACGCAAGAATGTACTGCGGGATTTTGCCTTTCTTTGTCTCAATCTTTTCGCCGACCCCCGTGGCCGAGAATTTGAGAATTCCCTTCTTTCGAAGATAGCGATCCGTTTCATTTGCGATGACTGAACGATGATCAGCCAGCTGGTAGAAAATCGGGTAAGCCGACAGGGCGATCTTGTATCCGGACTCGAGCCGTTCGATCACACCAATCTGATGGATGAGGCGATACGAATCTGAGGCAGGTTCATATTGCCAGATCCGCCCTCCTTTCATATTGATCTTTTCGTCTTTGACGATCTCGTTCAGCACATGCTTCAAGAGCTCTTTGTCGGTCTTGAACTCATGGGAAGCAAAACTCTCGATCGTACGATACATCCTGCGCTGGTTCATCATAACGCTTCAGTACTCACTTTTCGCTTTTTGGTTGGCCACATGACCAGGGGAAGGATAAATCATTTCACCCTCAATACAGAACGGTTGTTCCTTGTTTCTCCAGGGCGGCGAATCATCAATCACCATGAAGCCCTGGAGACGATTCGGAGCATAGGTTTCTGTGAGATGTTACCTCATTTCTCCCAGAAAATCAAATGAACTCCAGGGAGGGCATTAGTCAAGCTTCTTCCGGAATCTCAACGCGCTGGCGGAGAGGATCGTAATCCCCATCCCGAACATGATACTTGCTTCGGGCCAGAGAGTCTTCAACCCGACACCTTTGAGGATGATGGAACGGATGATGATGAGATAGTAACGCATGGGAATACCGAGTGACAGGACCTGAAGCGGTTTTGGCATGTTCTCAATCGGAAACACGAATCCGGAAATATACATCATCGGCATCATAATGAAGAACACCGCTGTCATCATCGCTTGCTGTTGGGTACGGGAAATTGTGGAAACAAAGAGCCCGATGCCGAGCGTGTTGAGCAGGAATACTCCACTCAGAACGAAGAGCAAGATCACACTTCCCTTCACCGGAATGTCGAAACCGAACACCATCACGGAAAGCACGACCGAAACATTCACCAATCCGATGAGCGTGAACGGAATAAGCTTGCCAAGGATCAGTTCAATTGGCCGGATGGGGGTCACCATAAGTTGTTCGAGCGTGCCCACCTCCCTTTCCTTGACGATTGCCATCGCCGTGAGGTTCATCGTCGTTATAAGGAGGATGAGTACTAGCACGCCGGGCACCATGAAGTTGCGACTTTTCAGCGAAGGATTATACCAGGATCTGATTTCAGCGTCGACTCCTCCTGAGGGCGACCTCCCACCGAGCATCTCCGTCAGAATGGCCGTTGAACTGCGCATGATAATCTGATTAACATAGCTCATGGTTATCGCAGCGGTGCTTCCTTCGCTTCCATCAAGGAGTATCTGGACTTTCGCCGGCACTCCGGAGAGGACCTTGTCGCCAAACCGGGGCGGAATCACAAGCGCCATGTTTACTTTGTTATTGTCGACATAACCTTGAACACTCTTATAGTCCTCCGTAGCATACTGTATTGTGAAATATCCTGAATTTGAAAACGACTGAATGAACGACCGACTCTCCACGGTCTTGTCCAGGTCGCATATCACCATCGAAATATTCTTGACATCGAGCGATGCGGCAAATCCTAAAAACGTGAGCTGAAGTACCGGGGCAAGGAACACGATCGGCAGAAGCCGTTTGTCCTTGAACAGCTGCCCAAATTCCTTTCGTAGCAACGCTGTGATTCGTTGAAGGCTCACTGAGCTATCCTATCGTCTTTTTGAAGCGTAACGTGCTGATCGCCAGAAGAACACCGGCATAGAGCGACAGGTAGATAATTTGCGGCCAGAACGCAGCCAACCCGACGCCCTTCAAAACGATGCTGCGCAGAATAACGAGGTAGAACTTTGCCGGCGAAATATTCGAGAGCACCTGCAGCCACCACGGCATGCTGCGGATGGGAAAAACAAATCCCGAAAGGACAATCGTTGGAACGATGGACACAATGGTGGCGATTTGAAAAGCCACTTGCTGACTGTCGGAAATCGTCGACACCATCAGACCGAGGCTCAGGGCTGCCGTGATGAAAAGCAACGTCGCTCCAAACAGGTACAGGATGCTTCCCTTAATAACCACGTCAAAGAGGAAATACGCTGCCACAAGAACGAGCGCGGCAGCGACCAGGGAGATCATTGCGTAAGGAATCAGCTTGCCGATGATGAAATCGAAGGAGTGAATCGGCGAGACGTTGATCTGCTCGACTGTGTTTCGCTCCTTTTCCCGCACAATGGAAAGTGAAGTAGCAATAACGCAAGTGATCGCAAGAATGAAGCCGATAAGACCGGGAACAAGGAACTTTGAGCTCTTTAACTCTGGATTGTACCAAATTCGGGCTTCGCAGTTCATGGGAATGTAATTTGCCTTGCCAATCTTTGCGAGATTGCTCAATACAATCTTTTGTGAATATTGGAGAACGACAGCTTGAGCATACCCGACGATGGTGGTGGCGGCACTGGCGTCCATTCCGTCGACAAGGATCTGAACAGTGGCTCTTGAATTGGAGAGCAGGTGATCGGAGAAATCAGAGGGAATAACCAGAGCCATCCGCACGTGTCCGTCATCCAGCAGATTCGTCGCTTGCTCGGATGTGGACATCGTCTGCACATAATCAAAATAGCCAGAGGTGACAAACGAGTTGATGAACTCCCTGGACACCGGACCTTTGTCCTGATTAACAACAGCCATTCTGATGTGATTGACATCGAAATTCAGTGCATAGCCATTGAGAAGCAAGAGCCCAGCCGGCACCAACGTCAGAATCGCCAATACGCGCCGGTCTCGGCGAATGTGTCGGAATTCCTTCTTAATGATCGGCATCAGCCTTTTAAACATGCACTCTCCTAGGCGGCCCGTTTCGCTTCTTGGTCCAGAAGATAGATGAAGACGTCTTCCAGCGAAGGCGTAATCCGTTCTATATGATCTACCTGGATATCGTTCTCCTTCAGAAGTCTGATAATCTCTCGACGTGCTAGACGTTCCTCGGAAACGGTGACATGGAGGTAGATTCCGAATACAGACGTTTCAACAACCCATGGTTGCTTCTCCAACAGCGAGAGGGCCTCGATAACGTTGGAGCATTGGACTTCCAGAATCGGAGTCTTGATGTGCTCCTCTTTCAATTCCTTTGGGCTTCCCCCCGCGATGATTCTCCCCGCGTTGATCAGGATGATATCGTTGCAGTATTCAGCTTCCTCAAGGAAGTGCGTTGTCACAAGGACCGTGACGCCATCGGCAGAGAGCTCGTTGATAAGCTCCCAGAATTTGCGCCTCATGAGTGGATCGACCCCGCTCGTTGGTTCATCGAGGAACACGATACGAGGCCGATGAAGCACGGCACACCCTAAAGCAAGCCGCTGTTTCCATCCCCCCGACAGGGTCCCGGTGATGCTGCGCTCGCGGCCCTTCAGATTTGCCATTTCCAGAACCCATGCTCTGCGCTTGCCAAGATCGCTGTCCGTGAGGCCGTAGATCTTTCCATAAAAGTTGATGTTCTCATCCACGGTCAGGTCTTCGTACAAAGAGAACTTCTGCGACATGTATCCGATGTGTTCCTTTACCTTTTCCGGCTGCGTGTTAATGTCGAAACCTCCTACGCGAGCCGTCCCGGAAGTCGACTGCAGAAGTCCGCAAAGCATACGAATCGTCGTGGACTTGCCTGCGCCGTTGGCACCCAAAAACCCGAAGATCTCCCCTGATTTGACCTCAAAGTTTATGTGGTCAACGGCGCAGAACTTGCCGAAACATTTCGTCAGATCTTGAACTTCAATGGCGTTCATGTCCTCAAATCCCCGTTGAAACGTTCTCCCTACTCTTTATTGAGAATCCCCAACCGATTTGGTGAGCCTTGCTTCTGAAAGCTCGTGGTCGACGAGCGACTGCGTCAGTTGCAGCTTCGACTGCAACAACGCCACCTCCGCGTCGAGGAGCTCGGAGCTTGTGGTAAGCCCTGTTTTGAATTTCTCGGAAGCCATTCGGTAGTTTTCATTCGCTTGCTGCACACTGAGCTCCGAAAGCTGGATTCGCTCTTTCGCTTGCCGATAGTTCAGATAATTCTGGGTCACTTCCAGAGTAACGCCGTCTTTGAGAGTTGAGAGGATATCCTTGTTTTGTTCATACTGAGACCTCGCCTGACTCGTCTGATGAAGGGTCGTGAGCCCATTCCACAGGTCGAACTGCATTGACACACCGACATCCCAGGTGTTCTTAAACTCGTCCTGCAAGGGGATGATTCGTTGATTCGGCCTGGAATAGTAGTAGTTCCCTGTGAGGAAGATCTGAGGGAACCATCCTCCGGCCGCAGAGACAATTGCCGCATCGGACGCTCTGACACGCGAATCCATGGCGAGGATTTCCGGGCGTTGCACGACTGCGACAGTCAAAAGCTTTTGAAGCTCTCCAAATTCTTTGGAGGTTGGAGTCAACTGTGACACAACATCGATTTCCGTTTGGAGCGGAAGTCCGACCGTGGAGTTGAAGACAATGGTCGCCACTCGCACATTGTTGACGGCATCGCTTTGGAGGATCCTGGAATTCGACAACTGAACCTTCACCTTGAGAAGATCGTTGGTCGTTGCCAGCCCCTGCTTCATGAGGTTTCCGGTGTCATCCAGATGAGCAGAGACCTGTGATACGTTTTCATCCGCCAACCGCTTGATTTCTCTCGCTCGAAAGAGATTCCAATATGCCGACTTGATGTTGAAAATAAGCTCGCCTTTGTCTTTTGTCACATCGATCCTCGTCGCATCAGCCTGGTAGGATGCGTTGTCTGCAGCTCCCTGCAATTTCCATCCTGTGAAGATCGGCTGTTGGAAAGATGCGCGCGCCACATAGTTGTCCGCGATGTAGGGAAAGATCGTGGGAATGCCGGGAAACGGAATCTTGAACTCCGGGACGGAGCTGAGTCGTTGATAGGATGCCTGGAGCTTGAGCGACGGATACAACGAGGCAGACACTTCTCGCGCTTTGGCTTCCGCGTACTCTGATTTCATTTGCGAGGCGTGAAGGACCTTGCTATTCTCCAACCCGATGGTGAGGCTCTCTTCGATCGTGAGAGTCCTCCTCTGCCCGAATGTCAATGACACGATAGTTGCGCACAGAACGCCCGCCACTACGACAGTTCTTTTCATGCTCCCTGACCTCCCTCAAGAACTTGTCCGGCTCCCTGGCCCGACAAGAGCGAAATGAATACGTTTTCCAGCGATGGAGTGACCACTCTATGATCCATCACCTCAATAGAGTTCTTTTCCAACAGGGCAACGACCGTACGAATGTCCTTCCGTTCATCATAGACCCTGATGTTGAGCCGATCTCCGAACGCCTGGACTTCCTGTACGCAGTTCTCTGCTTTTAAGAGTGATGCAGCCCTTCGAATGTCCGAACAAACCAATTCGATGATTGTTCCCTTCATCATCTTCTTCAGGTCTTGGGGACTTTCGGCCACGAGGATCCTACCTTCGTTCATCATTGCTACATGCATGCACCGTTCTGCCTCATCGAGATAAGGGGTGGTCATGAAGATGGTGATCCCGTTCTTCAGCAGGTTTGAGAGGATTTTCCAGAAATCTCGACGGGACACGGGATCGACGCCTGCGGTCGGCTCATCCAGGAAGATGACTTCCGGAGTGTGGATCAACGTACAGGCCAACGCGAGTTTCTGCTTCATGCCTCCGGACAACTTCTCAGCGTATCGACCCCGGAAGGGAGTCAGGCGCGTGAACTCAAGCAATTCCTCCCGACGTTCGCGATAGTCCGTTACTCCGTGTATCTCTGCAAAGAACTCGATGTTTTCGTCGACGGAGAGATCTCCATACAAACTGAATTTCTGCGATAGGTAGCCGATTCTCTTCTTGACCTCCCCAGGCTGCTTCTGAACGTCGTAGCCGCATACCGTGAGTTCACCTTGGTCCGGCGGAAGAATGCCGCATAACATTCGAATCGTGGTCGTCTTCCCGGCGCCATCGGGACCGACGAGTGCATACATCTCCCCTTTGCTCACCTGAAGGGAGACAGCATCGACGACCACGCGGCCCTCGAAGGACTTACTCACTGATCGCAATTCAATGGCATTCATGAATTCTTCTTAGCGGACATATGCGTCCGCCGGCATCCCGGATTTCAACACGCCTTCTCTGTTTTCGATCTCCAGCTTCACTCCGAACACAAGCTTCGTGCGGTCTTCTTTTGTCTGAACGTTTTTCGGGGTGAACTCTGCAATCGACGAGATGTAGACAATCTTCGCCGCGAACGCTTTGTCCGGATAGGTGTCAATGTAAACATCCGCCATTCCTCCGAGCTTAGCTTTTCCAAGCTCCGTCTCGCTGACGTAAATCATCAAGTTCATCTTGTCGAGACGGGAGATCGATGCAGCGACAGCACCCATACTCACCAGCTCTCCTTGTTCTACAGGGATATGAGTGACGGTGCCCGCTACCGGGGCCACCACGACAGCATCCACGAGTTGCTTCTTGAGAAGATCCGCCGAGGCTTGTGATTGACTCGCGCGTGCACGAGCTGCGGCGAGATCCTCCGGTCTTGCGAAGTTCTTCAGTTTGGCAAGCCCTTGTCCCGCCGAACTCAGCTGCGCCTTTGCAATCGTGTATCTCGATTCTGCGTCGTCAAATTGTTTCCTCGTGACGGTATTACTCGCTAGGAGTTCTTTCATTCGGTTGTAGTCGTCGTTTGCGTTCTTATATGACGCCTCAGCCTGGCGAAGTGCATCTTCTGCGAGACGGATGTCTTCGGACCTCGCGCCGTTCAGCAGCAAACGATACTGTGCGTCCGCGACCTCAAACCCGGACTGGACCTGTTTGAACTGAAGCTCCAACGTCGACCGGTCCAAGATGATGAGCGTATCCCCTGCCTGCACCTGGGACCCTTCCTGAACGCGAATTATTTCGATCTGACCGGGAACTTTCGCGCTCACTTTGACTTCCGTGGCCTCGAGTGTTCCGCTGGCCTCGATCACGCCTTTGTGATTCGAGCCGCAGCCGATGACACCGGCCGCGCATATGAACAAGAATAGTTGTGTTTTCATTTCGACCTTCAAGGTGTTAGGAAGATTCCTGTTTGCGATCTAATGAACGGAGCTCTTTTCTTGCAGAGTCCGTCAGTGCTCCCTGAAACATTACAGTCACGATGCTCCGAATGGCCTGCTCAGCAGAAAACGAATGAGTCATCAGGACATCCGGACTCACAATCCCCTGAATAGAGTTTATCAGCATCTCGACAACCACCTCTTCATGAACCTCGTGACGTAAGATGTTTTCAGCTTTCGCCTGAGTGACCATGGCGACAACTCGGCTGATGATATGCTCTTTCCGAAACTTGTCAAGCTCTTTCCATATGGTCGGTGCAGAACGCTGGAGGTCGATGATGCTTTCCTTGCGAACCTTGCTGAGGTAGGTCCCCATAGTCACCATCGCCGCAGAAAGTTTTTCAACGAGAGGTTTGTCGGAAGAAACGATGCGCTCCAGCTCCCACCCAGCGGAGCGCATCATCGAGTGCAAAGAGGCTCGAAGCAGCTCCTCCTTGCTAGGATAAGATTTGTAGAGGGTTTTCTTGCTTATTCCCAAGTGAGAAGCGATTTCGTCGACTGTAACCTTGCTGAAGCCGCGCGCCAAAAACTCGTTTCGAGCGTGCTCCAGGATTACATCGCGTAATTCTAATTCTGTCGTCATCTCTATAGGGAGAAGTTAGATACTGTAAGCGTGTTTGCCGTTTCCTAATATACATTGATTCGTTAATTCAATGTCTTTGCGTTTATGATGTCAAATACGGTGGAAACGTATATCGTCTTATTGGTTTCCAATATAATACGCGCAGAGGCATTTGTCAAGTGAAATCTTTCTTTTTTTTTGCTGGCCCTCCCTGCAAGACCGCCAGGAGATAATCTCTCTGCGACAATCCGCGCTTTCGAGCTTTTGTACTGTCTAGAAATTGCCGATTTCTGTTCGATTTGCGCGATTGTGATGAGGGAGACATGCGGTGAGACGGAGACGGAGGAGTCCAGAGGATTCCTTTTGGGGCTTGCGAGTACTAAAGCAGGGGGTGCAAAAGGCGGAAATATGCTAAACAGCCACCATCGATCCCCATCGATCCGCAGAGGGATTCGAGGAGACTTCGTGCAATTCAACTGAGGTTGTGAGATCTGACGTGGCGAGAGCGGCTATTTCTTGGGGTGTACCATCTCAGTGAGTTCCTTCATCCCCTCCTCGCCAAGCACGAATTCGAACTCCTCAGCACACACTTCCAGGACAGAGTGATTTCCACCGGGAACCATGCTGCAGCATTCGGGGCGATTTGTGAAATCAGGATCATCGATGGTCAGGACGCCCGTTTCTATCGTTACCGGAAACGCGAAACAGAAGAACGGCTTCAAAGTGTGTTTGGATATCCCCTCTTCTGCCGCGACGAACTGAAGCACACATCGTCCATCTTTCATCAGGAAGATGCACCCCCGTTCATTCGCCTGCGTTCCAATCGCCCGCCCCGACGGAAAGTCCGTATCCGGTTCATCTTCGGGGTCGAACCATTGGGAGGAATCATGCTCTTGTTCCGGCTCCATGTGTTTTCTGACAAGATCAGCATGCTGCAGGATCTTGTCTCTTTCCTGTAGATCCACCATCACCCCATGTTGGCAGCAGGTGGCATTGCAGTTGGACATAGAGCATCCGTGACCGAACTTTGATTCAATCACGATGGGATCAACTTTAAGAATCGGGATATGGCTCAATCGATGGTTTCGGATCTCTCGAACCGGTTTCTGTTCCATGAGGTCTCTTTCGCTGGTTGAATTACTGGTGGGGTTACATTCACTTGCAGCCCGCTACTTCTCCTCGATACGCTTTTGAAGTTCGACGAGTTTTTGCAGCGCTTCCAAGGGAGTCATCTTCTCGACATTCAATTTCCGGATTTCATCTCGCAACTTGTCATCTTTCACCTCAAACAATGTCATCTGGATATCCGGAGGCGGGATGCGCCCTTTCAACTGCCTTCCGCTCGAATGAACGTTCAGTTCCGATTCTTCCAGGTTCTTCAGTATCTTCTTCGCCCGTTCTGTCACCTCTTCCGGCAAACCCGCCATCTGGGCCACCTGGATTCCATAGGAGTGATCAGCAAAGCCCGGAACAACCTTGTGCAGAAAAATCACCTTGTCACCATACTCGCGAACATCCACTTTGTAGTTCTTGATACGTGGAAATAGATCCGCAAGCTCGTTCAGCTCGTGATAATGGGTGGCGAACAACGTCTTCGCACCGATCCGGCCGTGAAGATACTCTGTCAGAGCCCACGCGATGCTGATGCCATCAAAGGTGCTTGTGCCACGGCCTACTTCATCAAGCAAAATCAAGCTGCGGTTCGTTGCCGTGTTGACGATCGTCGCTGCCTCATGCATTTCTACAAGAAACGTGCTCTCGCCGGAAGCGATATTGTCGCTCGCGCCGACTCTCGTGTAAATCCGATCGACGAGACCAACATGCGCTTCGGCGGCAGGAACGAAACTCCCCACCTGCGCGAGCAAGACTACCAATCCGACCTGGCGGAGATAACTCGATTTGCCGCTCATATTCGGACCTGTGACAATGAGGATCTGGTTATCCTCGACGTCCATGAGCGTGCTGTTGGCGGTGTACCGTTCACCGGGCGGCAGCAACCGTTCAATGACCGGATGACGCCCCTCTTTGATCTCAAGCCGCAGCGATTCATCAACTTCCGGGCACACATAGTTGTTTTCAACGGCGACATCAGCCAAAGAAACATAGCAATCCAACGTCGCAAGAATGTGTGCATCTTCCAGGATGCTGCCCGAGTATTCCGATATGGAGAGTCGCACCTCGTTGAAGATCCTCGTTTCGAGGGTGAGAATCTTCTCTTCCGCATTGAGTACTTTTTCTTCGTACTCCTTGAGTTCAGGAGTAATGTAGCGCTCTGCATTCGTCAGCGTCTGCTTTCGAATGTAACTGGCAGGGATCTTGTCCTTATGAGTATTGGTGATCTCGATGTAGTAGCCGAAAACATTGTTAAATCCGACCTTGAGCGTGGAAATTCCAGTGCGTTGACGTTCGTCTGCCTGCAGCCGCGCGATCCAATCCGTTCCACTGAAGTGAATCGAGCGAAGATCATCCAGTTCCTTGTTGTATCCCTTCTTCACGACTCCACCTTCGGAAAGAGAAATCGGAGGATCATCCTCAATCGCATTCTGGATGAGCTTCACCAGCGCCTCAAGAGGATCGAGCTTTCCATGCATCTCTTTGAGTGTTGGAGAAATGAGATTGACAATGTGAGCCTTGACTGAGGGAATGAAGGACAGAGACTTCTGTAGTTGTCTGATCTCTCGAGGATTTGCCCTTCCTGTCGCAATCCTCGCGACAAGGCGTTCGAGGTCCCCAACCTGCTCGAGGATTTCCCGAATATCGCTTCGAACCCTGTCACTCCCGAACAGCTCACGGACGGCGCCCAATCGGCGTTGGATTGCATCCAGCCGTTTCAACGGCCGATTCACCCACCCTTTCAACAGTCTCCCCCCCATCGCAGTCTGTGTTCGGTCGAGCACTGCGAAGAGCGTGCCATCCGACTGTCCCGACAACGACGCGGTAATCTCGAGATTCCTCTTCGTCGACGCATCGAGCACCATGAAGTCGCTCGTGTCGAACGGCGCAATCTTCTTGATATGGGGCAGGTTCGCCTTCTGAGTCTCCTGAAGATAGTGCATGACCGCACCGGCTGCGACGATGCCGCACCTCAGATGTTCAACTCCGAACCCCTTCAAGGATTGCGTCTTGAAGTGAGTGACAAGAATCTCGTAGCTGTAGTCGCCGTTGAAGACCCAGTCATCGACTTTGCTATACAAGCCCCGAAACTTTCCGCGCAGGATGCTTTCCACAGTCTCGAAGTCGCGCTTCTGCACAAGAAACTCGACAGGTTGAAGGATACTTATTTGCTCAGCTAACTGCCGGAGAGGAAACTCAGTAACACTGAATTCTGCAGTGGACACGTCAACAAATGCGAAACCGACGAGTTCGTTCCCTTGCGCCAGCGGCGAAGGGAGTGAGACTGCAGCCAGATAATTGTTTTGTTTCTGCTCGAGCACTTTGTCGGAAAATGCAACGCCCGGGGTCACCACTTCGGTCACATCCCGCTTCACAAGCCCCTTGGCCAGCTTCGGATCCTCAAGCTGCTCGCATACGGCGACTCGATAGCCCGCCTTGAGGAGTTTGGGTAGATAGGCATCGATCGCGTGATGAGGAAAGCCGGCGAGCGGTATTTCGCCTGCAGCACCGTTGCCCCGCTTCGTGAGTGTTATCCCCAAGACTTTTGCGGCTGTCTTCGCGTCCTCTTCAAAGGTCTCGTAGAAGTCACCCATCCTGAACAGCAGAATCGTGTCCGGGTGCTTCGCTTTGACCTGCTGATATTGTTTCATCAATGGCGTTGACATTGCTGCATTTGCCTTCTTGAGAATGGCTATCCTTCGAATTCTGCCTGCACGGCGACAAATCCACTGGCTTCGTCGATCAGAATCGTCAGCACCTGTGGCCGGCAGCAGACAGCGCAGTCTTCGACGTAGGTTTGACGCACACCAGCGGAGGGGTCTACCAACGTTTCGTTTTCGACCCCGCAGATGGAACAGACGTAGATGCCCGAAAGCTCTTCTTTCATTGGCTATTCCCAAGATACAGAAAGTTCGACACCCAGACAACCGACTTTACTCGATCTGCCAATGTCATCATTATTGACCTTTCATCAAAGTTTCGGTAGGTTTTTCCACACTTAACGTCAGGATGCATCGTCTATGGGATTCTACCCTCAACCAAACCTCTGGCAATGCGGGCCATTCGCCCTGAAGCACGGCCTCGTCATGCTTGGCATCCTCGCAGACGAGGACGAAATCACCGAACTTGCCGGCACTCGGTGGTGGTCGGGAACCGATGAATTCCAGCTTGCGAAAGCCGCCAGGCGATTCAACTGCGATTTGACGCTCCTTCGCCGGTATGATTCGGAAACTGCGCGACGCGAACTGGTTTCCTATCTGCAAAAGGGCATCCCTGTGCTCCTCTGCGTACAAGAATGGAACCATTGGATCACTGCCGTCAAAGTCGAACGAGGCAAGTTCATCATCCTTGATAGCAGAGAAAAGTCCGTTCTGAATATTCTTTCCTGGAAGGACCTGAAGAAGCTTTGGACGTATCACGAGCGAGATGATCGTGACAAGACTGCCGTCCAGACAATATTCGATTTCCATCCGGTGATGCCCCGCTTCCGCGTTCGGACAAAGGCGCGTTTCTCGATCGCCCGGGCCAAGTTCCTGCGCAAGCCCAACAACCGGGGATTTGCACGATTGTGGAATGAATACCTGGAAGACTTACTGAAGTTGTGCAGACCGCGCACGCCTCAACGCGAGAATTTCATTTCTCTCGGAGAGTTTCTCCGGCGTCACGAGGCAATGATTATTGAGCAGGTCGACTTGTGGCACGGATGGATCGAACGCTCGCAGGCAAAACGCGTCCTGAGCCATCTGCATTTCGTTGCCGACACCTATGGATTGGTACTTCCGAGCCATGATGAAAAACGCGGTATCGCAGGAATTACGGCGATCCTCGCCCTCTGGGCCGCGAGCGAATACGGAGTCCTGCCGGTATACGACTCAAGGCGGAAGAAAAGGAAATCCCGCTAGATTTATTTCCCCTCACTCCCGGACCGTCGGACCAAAAAAAGAATCCCGCTCCAGAAAGGGCGGGATTCTTTTCAACAGATTCTCCTGTACGGAGAGTGAATCAACGACGATGCTCTTCTAGTACAGGAACATCGGCTTTCCAAGGAGGTGAGCAACCTTCGGCCGATAGTTCTCTACGTCATAGAGCTCTGCGACATCAACCCGCTTCAGTCCTTGAGTCAACGTCTCGATGGGAACGGTAGTGTATTTTCCTTCCCGAAGAGCAACCATTCTTCCAAATTCATGCTTCAAGGCAAGGTCCGTTGCAAGATTCGCATAGCTGATGGCCACCATCCGATCCAACGCATCAGGCTCGCCGCTTCGCATCAAATAGGCAACCTTCTGATATACGGTGTGGGCTCCCAGCAGCTTCTTCAGTGCCTCCTCTGTGACGGCACCGATACCGCCGAGTTTCCGGTGACCGTAAGCATCCTCCTCGCCGTACTCGACAACCTGTCCGCCCAGAAGATGTGCGCCTTCAGAAATGGTAACAATTGCATAGTTACTGGGGTTGCGCGCTTTATCCTGTTCGAGAAAGCGAGCCAGCTTTTCGACATCGAACGGGACTTCCGAAATCAATGCGCGGTCGACTCCGCCGAGGTATGCCGAGATCAGGGAAGTTTCCCCCGAATTGCGGCCGAAGAGTTCGACGATGGCAACGCGTTCGTGAGAACCTGCAACTGTCCGAAGTGCCGTAATGAAATCCACACTCCTCGTCACTGCGGTCGAAAATCCTATGCAGTAGTCCGTCCCGAAGACATCATTGTCCATAGTCTTTGGAATGGCAATCGCAGGGATTCCTTCCTTGTGCATTCGGACGGCGTAGCTCTGTGTATCGTCACCGCCGATCGTGATCAGTACATCAATCTTCAGATGCTCGATGACCTTGAGCACATGAGGCGTGAAATCGACTTTGTAATCGCTCCCCAGTTTCTCGTGCTCGGGAGTTTTCAAAAAGGCAGGGATGTCGTCAACTTTCACTTTCCCTGGGTTCGTGCGGGAGGTGTGCAGGTGAGTTCCGCCTGAACGGTCGATCGTGCGCGTATTCAACTTATGAAGATGGACGTAGTTGTCGCCTTCATTGTCTTTTCGGTCAAAATCATAATTCAACAATCCTCCCCATCCACGCCGGATTCCGATGACCTCCGCACCTTTGTCGATTGCTCGATATACGACAGCCTTGATGCACGGGTTTAGTCCGGGCACATCGCCGCCACCAGTAAGAATTCCTATACGCATTGTCTGGGTCCCTCTTAATCGTTGTTAGTGAAGTGAGTCAACGTCCCATTGCTCCATCATGCCGAGCAATTTGTAATCTGTCAAATCATAGTGGATTGGTGTTACCGAAACATAGTTGTCCCGAACACAGGATTGATCGAATTCAGGTCCTTCATCGTCGTCCTGCAAATTGCCCGTCAGCCAATAGTATTCCTTGTTCGTCGGATCCCGCCGGACATCGAAGGTATCGTTCCAGACGGCCCGCGCTTGTCGCGTAACTCGAACACCCTTGATCTCCTTCTCCGCTACGGCCGGGACATTAACATTGAGAAGTGTTCCTTCGGGCAGCCCTTTTTTCAGAACCAGCTGAGCTAATTTCCTGGCGAACTTCGCAGCGTACCGAAAATCGGGCGGACCATACGTGGTCAGCGAGACTGCCATCGACGGAATGCCGAGAATGGTGCCTTCGGTCGCCGCAGACACAGTCCCGGAATAGATGATGCTGATGGCCGTGTTTGCTCCATGGTTCACACCTGAAACAACGAGGTCGGGCTTCTTCTTGAGGAGGGCCTTGACGGCCAACTTGACCGAGTCAGCAGGCGTACCTTCCACAGCATAGCCGAAAAAAGCCCCATCCTTCTTGACCTCCTTCGCGCGTAAAGGAAAATTCATCGTGATCGCATGCCCCACTGCACTTTGTTGTTTGTCAGGGGCAACGACAACCACATCGCCGATTTTCCTCAGTTCCTGAACGAGCACATAGATGCCGGGGGCGTCGATGCCATCATCGTTTGATACCAGAATGTTGTATTTCTTTTTTGCTTTTGATTTCACGACGATAGAAAGTATTGAAAATTAAAGACTCACACAACGTCTCGCCCAAATTCTGTCTTGCTCATCTTTCGGAAACGTTCGATTCCACACTCATTCCCAGATCGGAGAAATCTATTCCCCAGGTCTTTTCGAATCCCCACTCCAAAGCAGGCACCACCTCTTCGAATCGAACCTTCCTGCCGAAGGCGGACGAGAGGTCGACCGTGTTCTGTCGGAGTTCAATCTTCAGTTGCTTGCGCTGAGAATAATCCAATCCTCGGAGGAAATCCACCATCCTGAGATGGTCCTCACCGAGCAGGATCGATCCATGTTGGAGAACGACCTCCTGGCCGTCCGGCCGGGCAAATCTTCTCTGAGCACTCCCAACCAATTTCCGCCCATCGATATGGATCTCATACCTGGCAACGCTTGCAAAGCAGGCCACTGCCGAGGGTAACCGATACAGGGATGGAAAATGCGGCTGCGATTTTTCCAGCGCAACGTCAGCACCGAGTTCCCGGAGTCCACGGACAAGCGCCTCGCTGATCTGCTGGTAGACGGAGAGAACGCTCTTTTGTGTGGCAATCATGACGACGCTGTAGGTGACTTCGTCCGAGTGAAGAATCGCCCGACCTCCCGTGGATCGGCGGACAACATCAATCCCTTCCCGGGAGCATTTCTCGAGATCAATATCTTCCATGTTTTGGTGCCAGCCGAGCGAAATCGCCGGAGGTTTCCATCCATAGACTCGTACGACAAATGGATGATCGGCCGCCAGAAGTGACTGAGCAAGCTGCTCGTCGTACTCCATGTTTTCTGCGCCGGTCCGATATCCCGTATTGCGGAACTGCCAGATCATCTAGTGGTGGGCGTAGCCAGAAATGATACCGCGCTTGCTCATCGCGATGAATGAAAGGACCGCCTGAACCTCTGGCGTTTGCTCGACTTCTTCTTTGATGCGGGCAACTGCTTGAGAAACGTTGAGGCTTGAGCGGTAGATAAGACGATAGGTCTTATCGAGCACCTCGATCGATGTGTCCGAGAATCCTCTTCGGCGCAACCCGACGATGTTGAGTCGTTCGAAAATAAGAGGCTCGCTTCCTGCAAGAACGTACGGCGGGACATCTTTCACGACACGGAATCCACCTCCGACCATCGCATGATCACCGATCGTGCAGAACTGATGCACCGGCGTCAAGCCGCCGAGGATGACCCAGTGCCCCAGGTGTACATGACCGCCCAGTGCACAACAGTTAGCCAGGATAACGTTATCGCCAACCACACAATCGTGACCGACGTGCGAATACGCCATGAACATGCAATTGCTGCCGATCACGGTTTTTCCCGTCTCGATGGTTGCGCGGTTCAGCGTAACAAATTCCCGAACGACGGTCTTGTCACCGATTTCAACGGTCGTGGGCTCCCCGCGGTACTTCAGATCCTGCGGAGGACCGCCGATGGCGGCCATCGCATGAATCTTGCACTCCCGACCAACACGGCTGCCACTGTGGATGACAGCATGAGTTCCGATCCATGTTCCGTCACCGATCGTCACATCATCCTCAATGACAGAAAAAGGCCCCACATGCACACCCTCCCCGATCACGGCCTTGGGACTGACCAGCGCGCGCGAATCAATGTTTGTCGCCATTATTTTGTCGATGTGTTCTGGTTCTCTGATGAGAGTTGATAGGAGTCTGAATGGTTCCCCTGTTTCTGTTGAGTCTCTTCCCTGTCGACAATCGCAGCGGAGAAATCCCCTTCAGCGACGAGATTGCCATCAACAAACGCCTGACCACGGATTTGAATAAACTTCGATCGACGACTGACCATCGTCACTTCCAGGACAAGTTGGTCTCCGGGAACGACCGGCCTTCGGAACTTCACATTGTTGATGGACATGAAGTACACGAGTTTGTTTCCCGGATTCTCCAGGCCGTTCAGCATCAAGACACCACCTGCTTGCGCCATGGCTTCGACGATCAACACACCCGGCATCACAGGCTGATTAGGAAAATGACCCTGGAAAAAGGGTTCATTGAATGTCACGTTCTTGACACCCACAACACGTTCGTCAAGTTGGAAATCGATGATCTTATCGATGAGGAGAAACGGATACCGATGGGGCAGAATGCGGGTAATCGCATTGACATCAAAGATCACGCCTTCCTTTTTCGCGTGCATGTACTTCTTGACCAGCTTCTTCTGCTGGTACAGCTTGCGTACACGCCGGGCAAATTCCACATTGCTTGCATGCCCCGGCCTTGCTGCGAGGATCTGGGCCTTCAAGGGAACCCCGATGAGTGCCAGGTCTCCGATAAGATCCACCAGTTTGTGCCGCGCGGGCTCATTCTTGAAATGCAGTTGCTTCTCGTTCAAGACTCCTGTTTGACCGAGAATAAGGGCGTGATCGATCCCGAGCTTTTTCGCCAGACTATTGAGCTCGTGGTTCGACAGATCGCGATCCACGATGACGATCGCGTTGTCGAGGTTCCCGCCTTTGATGAGTCCCTTATCCCGGAGCATCTCAACTTCGTGGAGAAAGCAAAACGTGCGGGCTTGGGAAAACTCCGTTACGAATTCTTTTTCGAGGCTGAACAATCCCGTATGCTGGCTGCCAAGGGCAGGGTTGTGATAATCAATGAGCACGGTGAGCCGGAAATCATCTGTCGGTAATGCGACAATGTCGACTCCTTTTTCTTCATTCTGATAGCGAATGGGCTGGTCGATGATGAGGTAGTCTTTTGGAGCTTCCTGCTCCTGTACGCCGGCCTCAAGAATCATGTCGACAAAAGGCCTCGAACTCCCGTCAGCAATGGGGGGCTCAATGTTGTCCAGTTCGATAATGACGTTGTCGACCTGGAGACCTACGATCGCTGCAAGCACATGCTCAACGGTGTGCACACGAACATCACCGATCCCGATCGTCGTTCCGCGTTCCACTCCCACCACGTGATCGACATCCGCAGGAACCTCAGGATTTCCGCCGACATCAACCCGGCGAAACCGAATTCCAAAGTTTTCCGGCGCGGGTTTAAATGTCATGGTCGTCTGCACGCCCGTGTGCAATCCGACCCCCGTCATGGTGACTGGCTTCTTGATGGTATGTTGCTGAACAAGCATGGGTCTCTCCGGAAGAGTGATTACGGTTTGGACTCTGACAAACGGTTGCGGAGTTCCTCCAACGACCTTTTTAGTTGTTCAATGTCCTTCGCAAGCTCCGGCAGTGAACGTATGACTGCCTCGATCCTCATCGCTCTGTGGTGATCTTTTGCAGGGCTACCAAAGTAGATTTTCCCGGGCTCCGTCGATTTCGGTATCCCCGACTGTGCCATAAGGACAGACCGGTCCCCTATCTCAATGTGCCCGACGATGCCGACCTGTCCTGCGATCACGACATTCTTGCCGACCTTTGTGCTGCCGCTGATTCCAGCCTGTGCAGCGATCACCGTGTTCTCCCCGACGACGACATTGTGGGCGATATGGACCAAGTTGTCCAACTTCACTCCATGCTTGAGGAGTGTCTGGCCTATCGTGGCGCGGTCAATCGTGCAATTCGCCCCGACTTCAACATCATCCTCAAGGACGGCGATCCCCAATTGCGGTATCTTCTCGTACGTGCCATCACTTCTCGGAGCGAATCCGAAGCCGTCACTGCCAATGACGACTCCTGAATGAAGAATGACGCGATTGCCAATCTTACAACCGTGATACACCGAAACGTTCGGATAGATCACACTGTTCTCACCAACATTCGATCCGTCGCCCAAAACGCACCCGTGGCCGATCTTCGTGTTCGCACCGACGACGACGTTCTCGCCGAGGACAACATGTGCTCCAATCGAGATCCCCGAACCGAGTTTCGCAGAATCAGGGATGACCGCAGTTGCGTGAATGCCTTTTGGAAACGGATCAGGCATTGGCGTCACGCGCTTCAGAATCTGGAGAAACGCTACGTAGGGATCAGGAACCTTGATGAAGACGAGACGGCTCGCTACCGTCCGGGTCGTGTCGAACCCGTTCGAAACGAGAATCGCGGACGCGTTGGTAGAAGCGATGTACTTCTCGTACTTCGGATTAGCAAAGAAGGTGAGATCTCCCGTGCCCGCTTCCTCGATCTTCGCGACCCTGCGAATCTCGACGTTCGGATCGCCAACGACTTCACCTTTGAACAGAGTCGCGATTTCCTGAGTGGTCATGGGCAGGCCAGTTCTACTTCACTCCGCTGGCAGCAACATTGAGCTTCGCCAATACCTTTGGAGTGAGGTCGTACTTCACATTCGCGTACATGAGCAAAATTTCGCCGCTTTTGTCAAAAACGTAGTCATATCCCTCTTCGACTGCGACTTCCTGAATGGCCTTGAACACACGATCCTGCACCGGCTTCATCAGCTCATTCTGCTTGGCAAAAAGATCGCCGTTCTGTCCGAATTTTTTGTTGCGGAAATCTGCAATCTTGGAATCGAGATCCCGCATTTCCTTTTCGGAGTCCGCCCGACGTTGTTCGGTCATGATGAGCTTCCGCTTCTCATAGTCGTCGTACTTTTTCTGCCAGTCCTGCTGCATCTTGTTCAGATCGGCCTGCCAGTCAACAACGATCTGGTCGAGCTGTTTCTGGGCATCCTGTGCATCAGGCAACTGCTTCATGATGGCATCGGTGCTCACAAATCCGACCTTCGCCTGCCCCAGCGCCCATGATGAACCGACGAGCATCGCACAGATCGAAAGCCACCAGAGTTTCTTCATAGGTACACCCCACCTTTCTGCACGTTCAAGTGTTCTCATCGCTTACCAACAGTACGGCCAGCCATCCGAACGCTACTTCGCCTTCGGAACTGTGCCTCTCTTCAGCCGATCGATCACCTTGTACGTCAGGTCGACTTTTGCATCGGCGAAAAGGACGTTGGCACGATCGAAGACGAAGGTGAATCCATCTTCCTTCGCAACAGCTTCGATGGCACGAAGAACTTTCTCCCGAATGGGTGCCAAACGTTTCTCACGCTCCTGAGCCGCCTCACCCTTCTGAGGATCCAGCTTCTGTGTGTAGAATTCGCGCCACTTGAGATTGATCTCGTTGAGTCGTTTCTCTTCCGCATCTTTCTTTGCGGCTGCCATGACGGACGACTGCTTCTGATACTCCTCAACCTGCTTCTGGAAATCGGCTTGCATGCCTGCGACTGAATCTTGCCATGCTTTGACCATCGTTCCCAATTCCTGAGATGCCTTCTGGGCTTCGGGCAATTCCCCTAGAATTTTCTCAGAGTCGACAAACGCTGCTTTCGTCGTTTGAGCAACGGCGACACTTGCCGACAGGACGAACAGAGCTGCAAGAGCGATTAGAATGAACGTATTCTTCACGGTATCCTCGAGATGATGTGAACGGTTAGAGTGATTGCAGAAATCAGAAACTAAAATCCTTTGCCAAACTGGAAATGGAATTTCCATCCCGGCGGACCGAGCGTCGGCGTTGTTGAATCAAAACCATATCCGTAATCAAACCCAACAAGACCGATCGGTTGAATCATCAGTCGAACTCCAACCCCCGCTGATCGCCGGAGATCCATCGGGTCGGTGTTCTTGGGTTCAGCCCAGACGTTTCCAGCCTCGGCGAACATCAACGTGTATATGGGAATGGGGTTGATCGTCAAAGCGAACCGAAGTTCGGCAGAGTGCTTGATCATGGCGTGGCCGCCGCTTGTTGGACCGACGCCGCGGTCATCATATCCTCGCAATGGCGTCGTGTTGAAATAACCCAACCCGGTGCCGCCCATGTAGAAGACGTCCGTCGGCTGAATTCTCGCGCTCCCCCCGATACCGAAGATGAACCCCCACGTCGTAGACAAAGCGAGCGCAACACGGGAACTCCCCATGACCGGCACGTACCAGTCGAAGCTGAAAATGTGCTTGTGAAAATTTACGTTCCCCGGAAGGAAGGGTCCGCCATTGATCTCTGTCAGAAGAGAGAGATTCGAACCGCGTGACGGGAAGATCGGGCTGTCCGAGCTGTTGCGTGAGATGACTTGCGAAATACCGACTTGCGTTGTCAATCCTTCGAGATAATATGATCCGCCGTTTATGACATCATTACGCTGGAACTTGACAGTCCAGTCCCCGCGGAACAAATAGTCGGGCCATTTGAACCTGCGACCAATCCGGACGGATGCACCGGTAAGCCGCATATCGTAGACGTAGTTCTGGTGCTGGTCAAAAAGATTGACTCCAAACAAGGTCGGTGTGTCATACATCCACGGTTCAGTGAATCCGATGGAAAACGTCCGGTACCGGCTCCCTTCGCCAAACTGCCAATCAAAACTCAACTGCTGCCCCTGTCCTCCCCTCAGCGGTTCGCTGATGGAGAAGTTGTTAAACGTGAGTCCCAGCGCTCCATTGAATCCGAAGTACCCGCTGTAACCGACCGACATGTTAAACGTGTCGCTCGATTTCTCTTCAACGGCATATTCCAGATCTACGGTTCCTTTTTCCACGTCAAGATTTCTGGTATCCGGTTTGATCTTTTCGGGGTTGAAATAGTTCAGTTGTGAAAGCTGCCGCGCACTCCTCATCACGGCACCGCGGCTGAAGTAATCCCCGGGGCGAGTGAACAATTCGCGACGGATGACCTTTTCGTATGTCTTGGTATTCCCGGAAATGAACACCTGTCCTATGCGGAATTGATTATGCTCCCGGATGTGGATCGTGATATCCAGGCTGTCTCCCGGCACGCGGACTTCCTCCGGCTCCGCCTGAAACATCAGATAGCCGTTGTCTGAATAGAGCGACTGAACATCCGTCTCCTCTTCCGTCCGGTACATGTTCTTTTCAAACTTTTCCTTGTCGTACACCTCACCCTTCTGAAATCCAAGGCGGGCGCTCAATATATCAGACTTGTAAACGGTATTTCCTTCCCAAATGATATTCCGTATATGATATTGCGGACCTTCATAGACGTAGATATCAACCCCAAGAAGTTTCTTTGCTTCATCGTACGAAATCGAATCTGTGAGGATCTCAGCGTCGCGGTACCCGTTCTTCTGATAGAAATCCAGAATGAGCTTCTTGTCCTCTTCATACTTCTTCTTGTCAAACTTGTTCGTCGTCCAGAATTTCCACCATGCCCGCTCGGAGGTCTCTTTCATCGCCCCTTTCAAATCGCCATCATCAAACACTTTGTTTCCGTGGAAGCGAAGCCGGTCAACTTTGACTTTGGGCCCCTCATTGATGGTCACTCGCAGGATCCTTCGGTTCCCCACAGAATCGTTGGCAAGGATAAGTTCCGGCTTGATCACCGCGTTCAGGTATCCATCCTCATCGTATTTCAAACGGAGGAGATGGATAATGCTTGAGAGATCCTGTTTCGTGACGATCTGCCCCTTGACAAGGTTGATCTTTTTCATCACCTCATCGTCACTCAACTCATCGTTTCCAAGAATTTCGATCTTCTCAAGTCGAGGGTTCTCCCTCACACGTATCAGGAGGTAGACTCCTTGCGGCGTTCGATTCTCTATGAGAACCTGTATGTCATCGAACAAACGCAATGTATAGAGATGCTCGATGGCTGCCCGGGTTTGCTCGCCGGGAATCGAAATTTCGTCACCTACTTTAAGCCCTGTATTGGCGATGATGGCGGATGGATCTGAAGCGCGCTGACCCTCAACAGAAATACCGAGGATCTTGTACACCTCAGGTTTCGTCTGCTGTCCCTGAAGAAGAGCAAACGGTGTCAGAAGGGCGATCAAGAACGGGAAAAGCCTATGGCTTCGATGCACTTTTTACAAACCTTTCCATCTCTCGGAGTGGCTCTACTCCCGTGGGTTCATTGCAGTGAAGTTGTTCGCTCACCATCCCGAATCTTCGCTCTCTTCGCTGAAAATCCGCAATGGACTCATACAGCTGATTCCTTCGAAACGAGGGCCAAAACTCCTGAGAAATGAAGAGCTCGCTGTAGGCAATCTGCCAGATGAGAAAATTGCTAATTCGAAGCTCACCGCTTGTCCGAACGAGAAGATCTGGGTCGGGAAAGTCTTTCGTTGACAGGTAGCTTGCGATAAGGTCCTGAGTAATCTGCTCCTTCTTGAGACTTCCGGAGCGTATGTCGTCGTACATCCTTCCGATGGCATTTGTAATATCCCATCGGCCGCTGTAGCTGAGAGCCAGAATGAGCGTCAAGCCTTTGTTGTTCTTCATTTTCTCGATGCCATCGAGAAGCTCATCCTGGACATCCTGTGGCAGCGTCGAAATGTCGCCAACAGCTTTGAGCTGCACTTCATTCTGATGGAGACGGTCCTTCTCATCGCGCAATGCTTTGAGAAGAAGGCGCATGAGCAACGAGACTTCTTCCCGGGGCCTTTTCCAGTTCTCGGTGGAGAAGGCGTAAAGCGTCAGATACCTGACACCAAGCTGGCCACAGGCTTCGACGATGTCCCGGACAGAATTGACGCCTTCGCGATGGCCTGCGATTCTCGGCAAACCCCGCTTCTGTGCCCACCGCCCATTGCCATCCATGATGATCGCAATGTGCCTTGGGATATCACCAGATTTGATGATCTGGTCCTGAAGGAGCTTGTCAGAACCCGCTGCTTTTTCCAACGCCAACCTTGCGCCTCTTCATCCTTTGCCGAATTCGACATCTTGACGTGACAAAAAATTTAAGCTTTTTCGCCTATAAAGTCAAAGAAAAGTTTGTACACCCTCAAAAGGATTGCAGATTTGACTTAAAGCAATGTGGAAATTTGCGGCGGAAATTACGTTCCTTGACTGCACTTTGATTATTGGTTATATTCTACTCGGAAACTCATTCGTCTGCCTGCGTGTTATTAGACGTATGAGATGTACCACTGTTCATTTTCTATAGGCGAGAGTTTCGATGGAAGGCAATTTTTCGAATAGAGTTCAGGATGTCATCAGGTTAAGCCGCGAAGAAGCATTGCGCTTGGGGCACGACTACATCGGTACAGAACACCTTCTTCTCGGTATTATCCGGGAAGGCGAAGGAATTGCTGTGAAAATCCTTCGTAACCTGGGAGTCGACCTCTATAAGCTTAAAAAAGCGATCGAGGACACAGTTCGGACGTCCGGTGGCACTCTGACCATTGGCAATATCCCTTTGACCAAACAGGCTGAAAAAGTCCTTAAAATCACTTATCTGGAGGCGAAGCTCTACAAGTCCGATGTTATCGGCACCGAGCATCTCCTTCTGTCGCTTCTCCGCGATGACGACAATATTGCCGCACAGATCCTGCATCAATTCAACGTGCACTATGACGTCGTTCGAAACGAACTCGACAATATCATTTCCGGAAAGCCGTCATCCCCTCCGTCGCAACACCCGACAGAGAAAAAGCAGGACAAATCAAAGACTCCGGTGCTTGACAACTTCGGCCGTGACCTCACGAAGTTGGCGATCGAAGATAAGCTTGACCCCATCGTGGGTCGTGAAAAGGAAATCGAACGGGTTGCACAGGTCCTGAGCCGTCGGAAAAAGAACAATCCAGTGTTGATCGGCGAGCCCGGCGTTGGGAAATCCGCAATTGCTGAAGGCTTGGCCCTGAGGATTGTTCAGAAAAAGGTATCAAGAGTTCTGCACGACAAGCGTGTCGTCACCTTGGACCTCGCGGCGTTGGTTGCCGGAACAAAATACCGCGGCCAATTTGAAGAGCGAATGAAAGCTGTGATGAACGAGTTGGAGAAGGCGAAAGACGTCATCCTATTCATCGACGAATTGCATACGATCGTGGGAGCCGGCGGCGCAAGCGGGTCGCTCGATGCCTCCAACATGTTCAAGCCGGCTTTGGCACGGGGGGAACTCCAGTGCATCGGCGCCACGACGCTTGATGAGTATCGACAGTACATTGAGAAAGACGGCGCTCTCGACCGCCGTTTCCAGAAGATCATGGTGGATCCCACTTCCGTGGATGAGACCATTCAGATTCTCATGAACATCAAGTCGAAATATGAGGAACATCACGGCGTCCGCTTTTCCGACAAGGCAATCGAGGCAGCTGTCCGGTTGAGTGACCGATACATTACGGACCGATATTTGCCGGACAAGGCAATCGACGTCATGGATGAGGCCGGATCAAGGGTTCACCTTGCGAATATCATCGTGCCAAAGGAAATTTTGCAGCTTGAAGAAGAAATAGAAAAGATCAAACAGGCAAAGAATCAGGTTGTGAAGAATCAAAACTTCGAGGAAGCCGCACGGCTCCGTGACCTCGAAAAGAAACTGTTCAGTGACCTCGAAATTGCGAAACGTGAATGGGAGCTGAAAGCTCAGGATATTGTTTACGACGTGAGCGAAGAGAACTGTGCTGAAGTTGTCTCCATGATGACAAGCATCCCGGTCAACCGCGTCGCGCAGAGCGAGTCCGAGAAGCTCCTGAAGATGGAAGAAGCGCTCAGAGGTGTGATCGTGGGGCAGGATGAAGCAATCACAAAACTGACGCGGGCGATTCGCCGCACAAGAGCAGGCCTTAAGGACCCGAGACGACCGATCGGATCGTTTATTTTCCTTGGACCAACCGGTGTCGGCAAAACAGAAATGGCGAAGGCGCTGGCCAAGTATCTTTTCGATTCTGAAGAAGCCCTCATTCGCATCGACATGAGCGAATACATGGAGAAATTCTCCGTTTCGCGCCTTGTGGGTGCCCCTCCGGGATACGTCGGATACGAAGAAGGCGGGCAACTGACGGAAAAAGTCAGACGCAAGCCGTACTCCGTTGTTCTCTTGGATGAGATCGAGAAAGCTCATCCGGATGTCTTCAACATCCTCTTGCAGGTGTTGGATGACGGCATTCTGACAGATAGCCTGGGCCGCCGCGTAGATTTCAAGAATACGATCCTGATCATGACTTCCAACATCGGGACTCGCGACATCAAGTCCACCGGCGCTATGGGATTTGGAACAAAGTCAGAAGCCGACAAATACAGCGCAATGAAGGGACACATTGAAGACGCTTTGAAACGCGTGTTCAATCCTGAGTTCCTCAACCGCGTTGACGACGCCATCGTTTTCCACAGCCTCGAGCGCGAACACATTCTCCAGATCATCGATATTGCGTCACAGGATCTCCTGAAGCGCATGGAGAGCATGGGAATTGTGATCGAACTGACGAAGCCGGCCAAAGAGTTCCTGGCAGACAAGGGGTTCGATCCCGCCTTCGGCGCACGCCCCCTCCGCCGGGCTCTTCAGAAGTATGTGGAGGATCCACTCGCGGAAGAGATCCTGAAAGGCTCTTTCGTGAATGGAAGCAAGATCAAGGTGAAATTCAGCAAGAAAGCTGAAGAGCTGAGATTCATCGATTCCAGCAAGGACAAAGGGGGAGACGAGTTGAAGGAACATGACGAAGAAGTTGCTGATGCATCGTAGGAGAGTCCGTAGCGCATTTGAATTGGAATCCCCCGGCTTCTCCCGGGGGATTTTTTTTCTCGCAGAGGATCATGCCACATAAGCACATCAGGTCAGAGCTTCACACATACATCGTCTTCTACAAACCATACGGCGTCCTTTCTCAGTTTACGGATGATGCGGGAAGAAAGACTCTGAGTGATTTCGGTCCTTTCCCCAAATGTGTTTATCCCGTCGGCAGGCTGGACGCCGACAGTGAGGGCCTCCTCCTGCTCACAGATGACAATGACACCAAACACCGCTTGGTTGAACCACGCTATGGCCACACGCGAACGTATCTCGTGCAAGTAGAGAGAACACCGACGAGTGAGGCCCTTGCGCGACTAAGAATGGGTGTACTGATCGAGGGGAAGAAAACAAACGAAGCCGCTGTTCAAAAGCTTGAACAAGAACCCGATGTCCCCCCACGAGCGGTGCCAATCCGGTTCAGGAAAAATGTTGCCACGACATGGCTGGAGATCACTTTGACAGAAGGCCGCAACAGGCAAGTACGAAAAATGACCGCAGCGGTTGGACACCCCACTCTTCGCATCCTACGGATCGCACTAGGTCCATTGACTCTGACCGGAATGAATCCCGGAGAGCATCGCTCTCTCGACACGTCAGAGGTACGTCTTCTTCTCAAATCGCTCACAGACGTGCACCGCGAGACAGAAAGCCCACTCCCGGGTTGAATTGCCCTCATATCCCAGAAGCGACGAAGATCAGCGGACGAAGTGCGGAAGGAAATAAAAACCCCGACGCGCACCGTGAGCGTCGGGGCCAGGGAGGTTGTTATGAAACCCACTCGAGGTAGGACTACAGAGCGGGTCCATTTTTTCTAACACAGAGCTTCAAAAAAATGTTCCGCGAATAGGAATATTTTTGTAAATCCACAAGCTGCATTCACAGAACGACTTACAGCTTCTCCTGGCCCGGTTGAGAAGAAGGTTTTCGAGAATCGAGCGCCTCTCGTACTCTCATCAGGATATCATTCGGCCGGTACGGCTTTTCGATGAATCCCCGAATGCCCCCTTCCGATATTTCTGCCCGGAGATGAGAGTCCAGGTACCCGCTTGCCAGGAATACAAGCAACTGGGGATTCGCCTTTTTCATCTGCTTGCTCGCCTCCCAGCCATCCAGTTTTGGAAGCCCTACGTCGGAAAGCACCAGATCGATTTGCTGCGCGTTCGCTTCGTGAATCTTGATGGCCTCTTCTCCATCGATCGCCGTCAGCACCCTGTAACCCTTCTGCTCAAGCAATGCGACGAGAAATTCTCGCATGAGATCTTCATCCTCGACAACGAGTATCGTCTCCGATCCGCCGGGCATATCCACCCCGACGGAGCTGAGCTCACCGGATCCCGACATGGCACCTTCCGGAACCGGCAGGTACACATGGAAGGTCGACCCTTCAGCAACCGTACTCTCCACATCGACAAATCCCAGATGCTCCTGAACAACGCCAAACACGACCGCGAGCCCAAGCCCTGTTCCTTTTCCGATTTCCTTTGTGGTGAAGAATGGTTCAAAGATTCGGATCTTTGTTGTCTCGTCCATTCCGATTCCTGTATCAGAGACATTGATTTCCACAAACCTCCTCCCGTACGCCGCAGCAAATCGCGGCCCCAGGGTATCTCCGGATACAAGTTTCGTGGTGATCGTCAGAGACCCTCGCTCGGACATGGCATCGCGCGCATTGACACAGAGGTTGAGCAGAGCCTGGTGCAGTTGGGTACGATCGATCGACAGTGCAGGTAGTGCCTTTTCAAGCTGCAGCGACAAGCTGATGGTCTTCGGAAATGTCTCACCGAGCATTTTCGCCAGCTCACCAATGATCGAGTTCACATCCACCTTCTGCAACTTGAACTCGCTCTTCCGCGCAAAGGTGAGAATCTGGCGCACCAATGCTGCCCCGCGATCGGCCGCTTTCACGATCGAATCCGCATATGCGTTCAACTTCGACGATTCGACGGGTTTCTGGGTCAGCAGGCTTGCATAGCCCAGAATGATCCCAAGGATATTGTTGAAGTCATGCGCAATACCGCTGGCAAGAGTGCCAATACTCTCCATCTTCTGCGCCTGCCAGAGCTGCAGCTCGAGCATTTTTCTTTTTGTGATATCTTCTTTTACTGCGAGGAAATGCGTGATCGTGCCGGCTGCATCTCTGATGGGAGAAATCGAAGCCTGCTCCCAAAAGAGCTCGCCGTTCTTTTTCTTGTTGTGAAATTCCCCTCTCCACTCCCTGCCGGCTTTGATCGTCTCCCACAATATAGCGTATTCGTCACGCGAGGTATGATCCGATTTTAGAATACGCGGATTTGCGCCGATGACTTCCTCCAACTTATAGCCGCTCACTTCCGTGAATCGGGGGTTGGCGTACTCGATGTTTCCTTCGACATCGGTGATGATGATCGATGCAGGACTTTGTTCCACCGCTTGCTGAAGTTTGCGGAGTTCTTCTTCCACGTGGCGAGTTCCGGTGACGTCGGTAATAATTCCAAGGACTGCATTCCCCTCCTCAAAGTTAATAAGCTTGGTGGTGTGGATGCCGAGGAGCCTTTTTCGGTCTTTGGTATACAGGGCATACTCATAGGGATCGATTTCTTCTCCTGCCAGGTGCCGCGCAAAATTCTTGCGCACGGTCGACAGGTGTTCTGCGGCAATCAGAGAGAGAAAGTTGAATTCCTCAGTGTAGAACTCTTCCTTGGAGAAGCCCATAACGTCGACGCATCTCTGATTTGCGTAGACAATCCTTCCGCCTTTGTTGATGTAGATCATGTTCGGGGACTGCTCCGAGAGCGATCGAAATTTCTCTTCACTCTCACGGAGCTTCCGTTCGGATTCCCGGCGCTCTGTAAAATCCCTGAAAATGCTCAGCAGAAGCGGTGCCTCGTTTTCCATTTCGAGAACGTCGTTCGAGAGCTCAACGAGAATGTGCTTCCCCCCTTTGAGCCTGATGGGTACTTCCTGACGGGAGGCAAATGAACGCGTCTGAAACCTCTGCTTGAAGATCCTCAGATCATCGAGATCTTTCGCCTCATCCCCTGACATGTACGCAGTCGGAAAGGTTTTCCCGACAAGATCCTTCTCTTCAAATCCTACAAGACGACAGAAGGCCTCATTCACCATAATGATCGTTCCGCTTTCATCCAGAATGCGCATTCCATCCCTCGAGCTACCCCACACTTGCCGAAACCTGAGATCGGATCTTCGAATCGCATCCTCGGCCTTTTTCCGATCTGTGATATCCTGACCAAGTGCCACGACTACATCTTGCCCAAAGTAGACGCTGCGATTCAGGCGCACTTCTTTCGGGAAGATAGTTCCGTTCTTCCGAAGCCCCCACCATTCGAACCGCTGAGGCAAACCCTCAAATGTCTTTTTCACTGCGTCCGAGGTCTTTGCCATATCGTTCATGCCCGACGCACCCAGAACGGCAGGTGTGTTTCCGATGAAGAAATCGCGAGAGTGGCCGTACATCGTCAAGGCCCCCTGGTTCACGTCAACAAACTTTCCTTCTCGATCCAGGATGTAGATCGCATCGCTGACACTGTTGAAGAGCCCCCGGTAGCTTTCTTCCGATCTCCGAAGAGCCTCCTCTACCTGCCTCCGGTCAGTAACATCCCTCTGAATCGCAAGATACCCCAGAACAGATCCATCCTTGCCAACGATCGGACTCGCAGACCCCTCGGCCGTAATCAATCGACCGTCCTTTGTCTTGTTGATCAACTCACCCCGGAATACCCGCTTCGAGCGAAGCTCATTCCAGAATTCATCATATGTCGCGCGATCCATCAATCCGCTTCTCAGAATCCATGGTGTTGCCTTTCCGACAACCTCCGCTGAAGCATATCCGTAGATACGAGTGAACTCGGGGTTCACATACGTGAACGTGCCTTCCGCGTTGGTTGTGAAGACAACCTCTCCTGTGGTTTCAACAGCCTCGCGCAATCGTATTAATTCTTCCTGCTCCCGATGTCGATCCTCCAGGTCACGTGCGACCACCAATGTGGCAGCCTTGCCTTCATAAGTAATCGGAGTCGTCGCTACCTCAACGTCGATCGTCGACCCGTTGAAGCGCACAAATTTCTCCTCGACGAATGGCTGCTCGATCCGTTCTACGGGTTGCTCAAAAGCCCTCTTCTGCGCAAGCTCCCTGTAGTCCGGGTGAACGATGTCCAGGATCGGTTTCCCCAGAAGATCGTTCATGTCTCTTGCACCCATCATGTTGATCCCGGCCCGATTGACATAGACAAACCGTCCATCGATATGCACTGCGATCGCATCCGGCGAGAATTCCACGAGCTTTCGATAGCGGTCCTCACTTTCTCGCAGAGCATCCTCCTTGTGACGCCGGTTTTCCTCAACCCCAAGGGCCGAGGCGACAATTCCTATGAGTCTCTCGTCATCCTCGGAGGGAACAAAGTCCTCCTGGAACACCGCGCACAGGGATCCGATGGTCGTAGTTCCAAACCGTACTCCTTTTCCGACATAAGTTTTGAGCCGATACCGAGTCACATTGGGATCGGTTCTTGCATAGTCCGTTTGATCCAGGTCGCGAACCACCACGATATCTTCTCGACCTGAAGTAATCACATCACAACACACATGCCCTTGAGCGACATCCAGAGGTTCATGGTCAATCGAGACATTCCAGTAACCGACGGAACGAAGGAACTCCCCTTCCAGCCGGTTATATGCTGCACTTGATGCACCAAGCAATTGCCCGCAGAGTTCCACAAGTGAATTGATATTCTTCACAGGATCAGACCCAAATCCCAACAGGCAGTTATTCAGTTTGCTGAGCCGTTCTTCGGATCTCTTCCGGCCAGTAGTGTCGCGGACGATGCCCTGAAAGTACTTCACACCATCGATTTCAATCTGCCTCGAACTCGTTTCCACAGGAAACGTCCGGCCATCGCGGTGCTGATGGATAGTCTCGAAAATCAACCCCCCTCGTTCGGCAATCAGTTCTGTCTGCCGTCTCAGAGATGCAAGTGTCTCGGGAGCGCGTATCCGACTGATATGAATCCCCGCCATCTCTTTGGCCGAATAGCCGTATGCTTCACCCGCCCGATCATTTGCATGGACAATCGTTCCGTCCGGCGTCATTAAGAGGATGATGTCGTTCGCATGACGAGTGAGCATGTCATACTGCTGCATGGACGGTCCGGCAAACGACTGGAGCTCACCCGAGACGATGTCCGCCGGGGAGAGTTTCCGTCGCCACAGAAGGAAGAGTGTGATACCCGCACTGACAAGAAGGGCCAAGGTCAGACCGACAGCGAGCCATATTCGGAGCCTCACTGGAACGCTGAGTGCCCCCGCTCCGGCTTTCGTCACAAGAACCCAATTGGTGCCCGGGAGTTTTTTTACCGACGCAAGCACTTCGCAATGACGGTAATCTTGTCCCTGCAAAAGACCTTCCTCTCCCGTCGCAGCACGAGCTTCAATGAAACGGGAATCCAATTCCTTCACCGCAAGGTGATGCAGGCTATCGCCGACCAATTGAGAATCGTTCAACAGGAGGATGTCACCTGATGTCGCCTCGAGAAGGAGACACTCGGAAGTTTTCTCGGGCGCCGGCCAAGACTGCACCAGCGGATACAGTTCCAGGTATGGATCAATGTGAAAAATGAGATAGCCGAGGAGGGCAGACTTGTGGCCCTTGCCCTTCATGATCGGAGCAAGAATATCGACGTGAATGCGCTGTTCCACTCGGGTCAACAAGGGGGCAAACTCACGGGACTGCACATTGGACTTGCCGGCAGAGTCATGGCTGCACATCGGCGAGACAAGATCTGAGTCTCCAAGGATAAAATGGACCTTCCCTGCGAGATCGATGAACGTGATCGCTGCATAGTCATGATTGCTGAGAATTGGCGCCAGTGCTGTGCGCAACTGTCCATTGATGTTCGAACTCGCCGGATCATTGACGAGGCGCTCCATCAATTCTGCAAATGCCCTGTTCTGGGAAAATGAGCCGGCGTCAGCCAGTCGTTCGTTTCTCCATCGGTTGATCTGCGAAGTCTTGAGACTCGCATAGGTATCCAATTCCCGGCCGACCTGATGACGATATTGTGCCATCTCGTCCCGGTAGTAAAGATAACCGATGGTTATCACGAGAGCCGCAAAAACCACAAAACCTACCGTTGCCCTCATTGGCATTCGCGTGTTTGTTTTGTGATCAACCATAACCTACCCTCCGGACCGTGGATATCAAACAAGTCGCACTCTTCATTCCGTAGCTTCACTCAGTCAGCAGCCTCGGCAACGCGGCAATCGATTGAGATGGAACGGTCATTCAATACGAACAGAACAGCATAAGAAAACTTGAGGCTTTTATCAAAGAGAGAATAATAGGAAGGATTCCTGCAAACAAGAAATGTGCCTGTAGAGATGAGCGTATTCTAAGGCAGCATTGTCACAACGGAGGGGAAAAGACGGCGCCAGCATCCAAAAGTGGCAACAGTGCTATCCTTTTTTTATGGCAAGAACAACAAGGTCCTTGGAATTGGCGGCATCAAACGGAAGCTGGGAAATACCGCCAAACAGCTCTATGTCCACAAAACCAACTCGCTTGAGAAGAGTCATCAGCTCAGTGCGCAGGACTGGTCGGAGTCTGATTGTCTGCATCCTCTCCTCAATGGTCACGTCCTTTTGTTCCCGAGTCAAGATGTTGAAAAGAACTCCCATGTCGTCATAGTCATAAGAACGAACAAACGTTTTCGCGCCCGCTTGTTTTTCGTTCTGAATATGCGCACGCGCGGCGAGAACCCTTTCATAATTCAGGATCTGGATGACCAGAACGCCGCGGGTTTCGAGAACCTCAGCGAAATTGCGGAGCGCCTTCTCCACTTCATCAGAACTGAGGAGATGGACGAGGGAATTCCCCATAACGAACACCGATGCGAATCGTTCTTTCATCAACTCACCAAGATTCTCAAAAGCCCCCTGGAGAGTTCGAAGTTGTACGTTGTTCGCTCGGGCGTGATCCTGAGCGAGGCGCAACATCTCAGCCGATACATCTACCCCGGTCACATTCACACCGAGCTGTGAGAGCAATATTGAATGAAATCCGGAACCGCATCCTGCATCGAGTGCGCTCTGAAAATGAAACCGACCGATGAGAGCCTGAAGGAAAGGTCGCTCCTGAACAAAGCGCTTTTCGAAACCGGTCATCGTGTCGTATTCCGGGGCAAGGAGATCATAGAACTCCTCGATCGATCGTGCGTTGATTTGTTTTTTCTCGTTCTTCGGCATCTCAATGACCTCGTGCACCAAAGTGTTCGTACGCAGGAGCATTGAGCTCCTTGAATCGTTTCTGGTACTCTTCGTGTGAGATGCTATTGTGCCAGTTTCCGGTGAGCATTGCAAGACCGATGACGCCAACAAAGACGCCAGCGAGCAGACTTCCGAACACCCACGATGGAATAGGCTTCAAATCTTTTGCAGCCTTGATCTCGAGTGTGTTTTTCACAGGGCAGACCTCGATGCACATGTAGCATGCTGTGCATTCATCGCTCCAGACCCTCTTCACTGAATGCACGTTGATCCCTGATGGACAAGCTTTGCTGCACAGCTCACAATCAATGCAGGTCGAGGTCTGGCGCGTCACCTTCAACGGGCTCAGGACACTGATCAAACCGAGCAGGCCACCGTAGGGACAGAGGTATCGGCACCAGAAGTTTTTTATCGCCACGGAAAGGACGACAAGCACAAGTATCGTCCAGACAGCAAAGAAGGAGATGTTAGCGAAGAAAAGATACATCTTCACATCTGCCATTCTGTTGTAGGGGCTATCGATGAACGCTCGAAGTCCGCCGACATCCATCGTCTCGGTCACGTACGCAAAGAACGCCAGGATCAGATACTTCAATGTCCGAAGCGGATAATCCAACCATTGCGGGAGGCGCCGGTTTCTTCCGAAGATTCTCTCTCCCAGCATCCAGAGAGATTCGCTCAAGGTCCCTATCGGACACATCCAACTGCAGAAAGCCTTCTTCATCAAAAAGCTGATGAGAAGAAGGGCGCAAAAGATGAAGAGGCCGGAAGGATGGATATTGTTGATGATACCAGTTTGCAGCCAGTACTTCAAGCTCATAAGGGCACTGATTGGTAGGAATCCCTCTACACCGGGTGGTCGACTGACAATCGCCGAATTGTTCCCGGACAAACCCCAACGAACAAAGAGGTAGAATTCAACCCCGATCCAAAGGCACAGAAGAGCAAATGCACTCTGGACCACAGTTCGAAGATACTGCGAATCGAATTGCAGTCGCCAGAATATACCCTTCCAGCCTCGAGTGTCCGATTTCGGAAGTCTTCTTCTTCGGCGTTCCCTGGGGATTTTCCTGACTCCGGGCGCCAGCATCAATGATTCGACGATCCCAGGGTTTGTTTCAATGTGCGTATCGACATCGTGGATCATTTCAAAAAGCCTTCTCCATATATCAGACTAATTACTCTTAATTTAATCGATGGAGATCGCTTTGTCAAGTCATGAGAAAACAGCCTGCCACCTCTGAGTAGTGACTCGCCATCCGAGAACGTTTGGTTATCAAGATTGGGAAACTCTGTCTCTCTTTTACACGATTTGAGGTGTGGGCTTCTGATCTAATGAATCTTCTCTTCAAAAACAGGCACTAATCTACACTTTCTCTGGCACGGGCGTTGAGTGTTATATTGGCGATTGAGCTGATTTTTAAATCTGAAAAACGATTCTCAAAGAGGGAGTTGTCATGTCAAAATACAAGATAGCTTGGTTGCCGGGCGATGGCATAGGCGTAGAAGTACTCGATGCGACGAAAATTGTTCTTGACAAAATTGGTCTCGATGCCGAATATTTTCACGGCGATATTGGTTGGGAATTCTGGTGCAAGGAAGGCGATGCCTTTCCGCAGCGTACCATCGACCTGCTGAATAATGTGGACGCGGCATTGTTTGGGGCCATAACTTCAAAGCCGATGAAGGCAGCTCAAAAGGAACTCGTCCCTGAGCTGCAGACCAAGAACCTCGTCTATCGATCTCCCATAGTACGGATGCGTCAGATGTTTGATCTGTACATTTGCCTCCGTCCGTGCAAGGCGTATCCGGGCAACCCTATCAACTTCAAGGAAGCAATCGACCTGGTCGTTTTCCGCGAGAACACCGAAGATCTCTATTCCGGAGTCGAGTTCTCCCCTGTTCCGCAAGAACTTGCAGACACTCTCAGCCGCCTCTCAAAACCGTTTGCTCCCTTCAGCAAGCTCCCTGTCGACCAGTATGCGATTTCCTGCAAGATCAATACCCGCGCCGGATCGGAGAGAATCGTACGAGCAGCGTTTGATTTCGCCCGGAAATTCAAACGCAAGAAAGTCACCATAGTGCATAAGGCAAACGTTGTCCGTGCAACCGATGGTCTGTTCTTCGAGACCGCGAAAGAAGTCGCTCAGCAGTATCCGGAGATCAAGATGGATGACGCGAACATCGATGCGATGACGATGTGGCTCCTGAAGAATCCATTCAACTACGACGTCATTGTCGCGCCGAATCTTTACGGCGATATTATATCCGATCTCTGTGCACAGATGGTCGGGGGCCTCGGATTCGGATGTTCGGGGAACATCGGAGACAAACTCGCAGTTTTCGAACCAACGCACGGATCCGCTCCAAAGTACACGGGACTCAATAAGGTGAATCCCATAGCCACGATCCTTGCGGCAAAGATGATGCTCGATTGGCTGGGTGAACCCGAAAAAGGATCAGCCCTCGAACAAGCCACAGCCGAGGTGATCAAGGAGGGCAAGATCCGTACCTACGACATGAACGGATCGAATACAACCACCCAAATGGCACAGGCGATCGCATCACAACTGAGATAAACCTACGGCCTCTCGGGAGAAAGAACGCCTCATGAACGAAATTGTGGTACACGAAGTTGGTTTGCGCGATGGCCTGCAAATGGAAAAGCAAGTCGTTCCATTCGAGCAGAAGGTCACGTGGATCAAGAATCTGATCGAAGCCAGGGTCGATATCATTCAAATAGGATCGTTCGTCCATCCGGACAAAGTACCCCAAATGGCAGACACGGACAAACTCTTTGCGTTCTTCAGAGAACCCGGCAATAAACCCAGTCATGTCACCCTCTCCGGTCTTGTGCTCAACGAAAAGGGGCTGGAGCGTGGCGAATCATGCGGCGTCGATATGTACTGCATGGGAGTTTCTGCCAGTGAAACCCATAGCAGGAAGAACACCGGCATGTCGACGGACGAAGCGCTGAAACGCATCACTGCAATGGCCCAGACGGCCACGAAGTCCGGCAAGAAAGTCCAGGTCTCTGTTCAATCTGCATTTGGATGCGGTTTCGAGGGTGCGATCCCACAGGAACGCGTTCTTGGGATAGTCCGGAACTACCTGGAGTCCGGACTGAAGAACATTTCGCTGGCGGACACAGCAGGGCACGCGCAGCCCTACCAGGTGAAACGTATGTTCGAGGAAATTCTTAAACTCGACGCCACCACAGACTGCACATGTCATTTCCATAATACTTACGGAATGGGGATCGCCAATTGCGTTGCTGCAATGGATGTCGGTGTCAGGTGCTTTGAATCCTCCTTTGCAGGATTGGGAGGCTGCCCGTTCACAAAGGTCGCTGCAGGAAATGTCTGCACAGAGGATTTTGTGCACTTTCTCCATCGGATGGGAATGCGACAAGACATCGACCTCGACAAACTCGTCATGCTGGCTAAAGATGTCGCCACGTTTTTCAATCGGGAGATGCCCGGATTGGTCTACAAGACCGGACCCCTCCGGACGGTTGCCGCCAACGAGAATCAGAAAAGGATACATTGATCAATGAAGCTCCTTGATGGAATTCGGGTCCTCGATCTGACAAATGTTCTGTCGGGACCATTTGCTACTCTCCACCTGGCACTCTGCGGCGCAGAGGTTATCAAGATCGAAAACCCCGCCGACGGAGACCTTGCACGAAAACTGGGATGTGTCCCGAAATACAATCAGATGCTCATGGGGACCAGTTTTCTCGCACAGAATGCAAACAAGAAATCGCTGACCCTCAACCTCAAGACACCTGAGGGAAAAGAAATATTCAAGAAACTCGTCGCTGCCGCCGATGTGGTCGTGGAGAATTTTCGCCCTGACGTCATGAAGCGTTTGGGCATCTCCTATGAGGCCTTGAGCCAAATCAATCCAAGATTGGTGTACTGTGGAATATCCGGCTTTGGCCAGAGCGGTCCAGACGCATTGAAACCGGCCTACGACCAGATCATCCAGGGTCTGAGCGGCGAAATGGCAATCAACGGAGACGAACGGCTCAATCCGCTGCGCGCGGGATTTCCCGTCTGCGACACGGTGGGCGGATTGAATGCCGCATTCGCCATCATGGGTGCGCTCTACTTCCGCGAAAGAACAGGGGAAGGTCAATTCATCGATGTTGCCCTGCTCGATTCCATCATGCCATTGATGGGATGGGTTGTCGCCAACCTGATGATCGGCGGACAGCAGCCCGTGATGATGGGAAATGACAATTTCACTGCAGCTCCGTCAGGCACATTCAGGACCAAAGACGGATTCATCAACATTGCTGCCAACAAGCAAGAGCAGTGGGAAGCCGTAGCTGACGTCCTGGGCGTTTCGGAGCTGAAAACTGATCCACGTTTTCAAGAACGGGACACACGGAAGAAAAACCGCAAGGCTCTGACGCCGCTTCTCGAAGCGAAACTGGCTGAGAAGGAGACCAACTCCTGGGTTGATATGTTGAACAAGAACGACGTACCTTCCGGAGCGATTCTGACGCTCGAAGGAGCGATGAATCAAGAGCAAATAAAACACCGCAACACCTTCGGAACGACTTCCGTGGAAGGGATTGGAGATTTCAAGCTGTTCAATTTGACGGCAAAGTATTCAAAAACGCCGGGCTCCGTCGAATCACCCCCACCCACCCTTGGACAACATACGAAGGAGGTCCTTCGGGGGATCGGCTATTCTGAAGATGAAATCAAGAAGCTCAGAGACTCAAAGATCATCTAACCAAGGAGATCCATATGGGTATGACCGTTGCTGAGAAGATCTTGGCGCGTGCCTCCGGCCTTCCATCGGTGAAAGCTGGAGATGTCGTCGAGCCAAAGGTTGATCTCGCGATGTCCCACGAAAACGCCGCGCTGGTGATCAACCAGTTCCTTGAAGTGTATCAGGGAACGAATCTTCAGCCGAACATCTGGGATCCATCAAAAGTGTCTGTTATCTTCGACCATCGCGTGCCGGCCGAGTCGCCGAAGACAGCTTCAAACCAGAAAAAAGTGCGGGAGTTCGTTGGAGCACAGGGAGTCGGCAAATTCCATGACATCCGTGGAGATGTGGGCGGCATCTGTCACCAGATCCTTCCGGAGAACGGTTATGTGCGGCCCGGCTTTGTTGTGGTGGGCACCGATTCACACACAACGAGTCACGGTGCGCTCGGGGCATTTGCGTTCGGCATTGGTGCGACAGAAATGGCCAGCGTCTGGACACTGGGAACAGTCCTCAACGTCGAAGTCCCCGCTACCATCAAAGTGAACGTCAAGGGTAAGTTCAAGAAGTTTGTCGGACCGAAAGATCTCATCTTGCACCTGATTGGGAAATTGACCGCGCAAGGCGCCAACTTTAAAGTCATAGAATTTCACGGCCCGACCATTCGCTCGATGTCTACCTCAGGACGACTGGTGATTTGCAATATGTCCGTCGAAGCCGGCGCGACAGCAGGAATTGTTCCTGCAGATAAAGAAACTGCGCGCTACCTGCGGGAAGAAGCAGGAGTCAAGGGAACAATCGCTCCGGTGGTCGCTGACAAAGACGCGGCGTACGAGAAAGTCATCGAGATCGACGTTTCGAAACTTGAATCCCAAGTCGCGTGTCCGCATACTGTAGACAATGTAAAGTCTGTCGCCTCAGTCAAAGGGATCAGGGTTCATCAAGTGGTGATCGGATCGTGCACGAACGGACGGCTCGATGACCTGGCGATTGCGGCAGGGATCCTCAAAGGAAAAAAGGTTTCGCAGGGTACTCGAATGCTGGTCTTTCCGGCTTCGGGAAGGATATACGCTCAGGCGCTTGCGAAAGGCTATATCGGAACGTTTATGAAGGCGGGAGCGGTGGTGATGAACCCCGGCTGCGGACCTTGCCTTGGTATCCATGAAGGCGCTCTCGGCGATGGCGAAACAGCCCTTTCAACAACGAATCGTAATTTCAAAGGACGTATGGGCAATCCAAATTCCCAGGTGTTCTTATGCTCACCGGCCGTCGCGGCCGCCTCAGCGGTGAAGGGTGTCATAACGAATCCCCGGAAAGGAGCAAAATAATATGGCACAAGTCGTCATCAAACTCGGCGACGATATCTCGACCGACGTGATCTATCCGGGTCGCTACATGGCCACAGTACTGCCGAGCGAAACTCCGCAGTATGCGTTTTCAGACATGACGGACTTCAACAGCAAGCTGAAATCGAAGCAAATCCCTGCGGGGAGCGTGATTGTCGGCGGCAAGAATTTCGGATGCGGCTCCTCGCGAGAGCAAGCGGTCTCCACACTGAAAGGCCATGAACTCGTCATCGTGGCACCGGGATTCGCGAGGATTTTTCTTCAGAACGGAATCAATTTGGGATTGCGCACTGTCGTGTGTCCCACGATTGAGGCATCGGAAGGAGACGATCTTGAATTCACGAACGACGAGATCGTCAACAAGACCAGTGGCAAACGGTTCGCTATCGAACCTCTTCCCAAAGCACGCCAGGCGATCATCGATGCGGGCGGACTCATCGCGTACACTCGAAAATTGCTCGTTGCCAAGTCCGCTTAGTGGAATAGCTCTGACGAATATCACAAAAACATACTGGCCCCGTCCAATGGACGGGGCCATTATGCTGCAGCCTCCCTCTCGTGCCCTCCCGGTTTCCTTCAGGAGCCTATCGATATTCCGATTTTTTCATTTCCTTTGCCATCTGAGCGACATTCTTGCTCGCGAGCATCAGTCTCAGTTCTTCCCGCATGGCACCCCACTTCTCGTGCACAGCGCAAGGGCTCTTACCGCTGCATTCGGGAAAACCCAAAACGCAGTTCTGCATGAAAGCAGATCCGTCGATGGCATCGACGATATCAAAGAGCGTGATCTCCTTTGCCGACTTCGCCAACGCAAATCCTCCCGTCGGACCCTTCTGCGATACCAGCAGTCCTTTGTAGGCAAGGTCTTGCAGGATCTTTGCGAGAAAATGATGCGGGATTTTAACTTTCTTTGTCAGATCCCGGATCGAAGTTCTTTCACCGTCGGCCTTCAAGGCCAGAAACATGACAGCTTGAAGGGCATATTCGCATTGCCTGCTGAAGAGAACACTCATTGGGGCGCTACGCCTCAGCTCTCTCGTAACTCGAGATGACGCCATCCATGATGGCGGCTCGGGCGCTGAGTTCGTTCAGTTTCTGATTAATCATGAGGACGGACTTGCTGCGGGACTCGATCAACTGAAGCAGCATATCGTGCACATCGGGATAGTTGCATTCCTGTTGAAGTCTCTCGTAAAAACTCACCCTCTCACTCTCCTCACGAAGCGCTTCTGCAAGCATCGCACAAGTATTGCGGCAAGCATGCGCACATTTGACCGTCGACTCGCTCATATCGATCCTTTCTCGTTGCACAACTCAAAACTCCTCACCGTACGACTGACTCAGCAAGAGCCTCGATCGCAAGTTCTCTTCCTCTCACCAGGGCTTGCTCGTTGATCGGCAACAGATGCTGGCGGTGCGGCGGAAGGACTTTACGGAGCGCTATGATCACATTCTCGGGCTTCACGACTGGTCGGCGCTCGAGAAATGCCCCGAGCAATACCACATTCGCCACTTGCTTGCTCGTCAGCCGGTGGGCCTCCTCAATCGCCGGAAGACCAAGCACCTCGATGTCGGTCCGAGCGGGCGGATTAATGATCGTAGAACGCTCGTAAATGACAAGACCGCCTGGATGAACCTTTCCGAGGAACTTGTCCATAGATGGCTGGTTGAGAACAATCGCGGAATCAAATTTCGAGAGAATGGGAGAGCTGATACGAGCCTCGGAGATGATGACCATGCAATTCGCGGTTCCTCCGCGCATCTCGGGACCGTAGGAGGGCATCCAGCTTACTTCTTTCCCTTCTATCATCGCTGCATAGACCAGCAACTGACCCATCGAGAGGACCCCTTGTCCCCCAAAACCGGCAATAATGATTTCTTGCGTGTTCGTCATGGGATTGTACCACCTAGTTCATTGGTTGAGCCGGGGTCTTCAAATCCCCCAGCGGGTAGATCGGGAACATATTTGCTTCCAACCATTTATTCGATTCCGTCGGCGTCATTTTCCAGCCGGACGGACAATTGGAGACAACCTCGATGAAGCACGTCCCTTTGTTGAGCAACTGGTATTGAAGCGAAAGCTGGACAGCCTTCTTCAGCTTCCGTACGGCAGCGGCAGTGTGCGCTGCTTGACGCGTCACGTAGTAGGAGCCCGGAAGTTGAGCCAGGAGCTCTGTGATTTTCAAGGGATAACCAGCGAGGCTGGTTTCACGACCATAGGGAGATGTCGTGGTCTTCATCCCGAGAAGCGTCGTAGGAGCCATTTGACCCCCGGTCATACCATAGACGCCGTTGTTGATAAATAGCATCAGAATATTCTCGCCTCGATTCACCGTGTGGATCGTCTCGGCGGTTCCGATCGCAGCGAGGTCACCATCACCTTGATACGAAAACACAACCCGGTCAGGTAACACGCGTTTAATGCCAGTCGCAACGGCGGACGCCCTTCCGTGGGCGGCTTCTTGAACATCAATATTCATGTACTCGTACGCGAACACCGAGCATCCAACAGGCGCGACGCCAATCGTCCTGTCCTGAAGACCCATTTCATCGATCACTTCCATCAAGACCCGGTGCACAACCCCATGACCGCAGCCGGGGCAATAATGCATCGGTGTCTCGGTCAGCGTCTGGGGCTTTTGATATACAAGTTCAAATCCATTCGTAATGGGAGGAAGATCCATGGAATCACCTTTGCAATTCGACATTGTGTTTCTCTGCGATGGCTTCGATTGCCTCGAGCACTTCATCCGGAGAAGGAATCATCCCGCCCATGCGACCCTTAAAGTGCACGGGGCAGCGTCCTTCAACCGCAAGGCGAACATCTTCTAACATCTGGCCTGCGTTCATCTCAACGGTGAGCACAGAGGCAACTCGCGCGGATAACTCTGCGATGCGCTTTTCGGGGAACGGAAAGAGCGTGATCGGACGCAACAGACCGACCTTCAGTCCTCGCGCACGCGCTTGCTGCATCGCTTTCTGACAGATGCGCGCAACAAGGCCAAACGCTACCAGGAGAACGTCCGCATCATCCACACCGAACTCCTCGTATCGGACTTCGGTTTCTTCTATCAGCCTGTACTTTTTCTGGAGTGTCATGTTGACCTCTTCCATCTCCTCAGGCTGCATGAAGAGCGACGTAATGATGTGACGTTTTTCACCTGGTTTCTTCCCCATCGTTGCCCATGGCGTGTCCGGATAGGGCAGCGATCCAAGAGGCGGCAGGGAGACTTTCTCCATCATCTGACCCAGAGCACCGTCGGTCAGGATGAGAGCAGGAGTTCGGTACTTCTCTGCCAACCTGAAACCTTCGAACACAAAGTCGGCCATTTCCTGGACGGAACCCGGAGCGAGAACAATCAAGCGATAGTCTCCGTGGCCTCCCCCTTTAGTTGCCTGAAAGTAATCACCTTGCGATGGCTGGATGGTCCCAAGGCCCGGGCCTCCACGTTGCACGTTGACGATCAGGCACGGCAGTTGTGCCGACGCCATGTAGGAGATGCCTTCCTGCATCAAACTAATCCCCGGCCCTGACGACGAGATCATCACTCGTGCGCCTGCGCCTGAGGCTCCAAAAACCATGTTGATGGCGGCGACCTCACTCTCAGCCTGCAGCACGACACAATTCTTGTGCTTCGGCTGTTCGGCCATCAGATACTCAATGACTTCGGACTGAGGTGTAATGGGATAACCGAAGTACGCCTGCATGCCAGCCCGTAGTGCGGCTTCGGCAAGCGCCTCGTTCCCTTTCATCAGACGAACTTCTGTCTTATCGAGCGTTGGCATAACTTTGTTTGTCATTGTTTTTGAAAGAACCGATATCGGCGGCTAGGCAGCAATCTGAACCTGCGGTCCGACACCTTTGACTGGTTTCTTTTGACGATAAACAGTGATCGCTGCATCCGGGCATACCAATGCACAGTTTATGCAACCTGTGCAATTGTCCTGGATCAACACTGCGTAGCGATATCCCTTCAGGTTAATCTTATCGGAAAGACCAAGACTTTCCTGAGGACAAGCGGTAATACAGAGCTCACATCCTTTGCAGATCTCCTCGGCGATTGTCACTTTGCCTCGTATCATAGAGATATGCCCCTTTCTTCAATAATCTGAAATCCTCTTGAGAACATTGACGTTCTCAACGATCTTTTGTGAACACTTGACAACTTACGTGCCACCGGTCAGGCCTACAGAGGCTCAGATAAAGCACTATTCGACTTGCAATCGCACAATTGTGATCGTTTTTTGTCACAAATGAGAAGGCGATTCAAAGCCTTTCTTGATTCCGCCAACGATTGTTGAAATCCTCAACGCGTCGCCACCAGCTTCGACTTGCAGTCAGGGCAAAGAGACTCTCGCTTCAGATCGATCTCCTCGACGTACGTCGATGACCGCATCACACATTCGAACTGATGACAATGATAAAGCCCGAAAGTGTGCCCCAGTTCGTGAACGATCTCTTTCTCCAGACGCTTCCAGGTCATGGCATCATCAGGCACCATGCCGTAGAACGGGTTGGCAAGGCGGTGAAAGGAAACCACCGCTGCGATACCATTGAGTTGGGCTTCCCCGAAAACGAACGTAAGCACCGGAATGAAGAGATCGACGCCCACGACTGCTATTCTCTTTTCGTCGCCGTCCTTGTACGCCTGGAGGAGTTGTGCCAACAAGGCCGTGGAGTTGTATTGCCCTCGAGAGGGATCGAATGCCCTGTCAAGATTCAGCGGAGCCGGAGTGACGTACGTCCGAAGGCCAAAGACTCGACCGACAGCTTGCGAAATCCCCTCCAACCGCTCATCTTCCAGAGTTGAGGCGTTCAGGATGTTTATGGCAGAAGCCACAACAGTCGTCTCATCCGGCGTTTGGTTTCTTCAGACCATACTTCTCGATCTTATTGTAGAGCGTGACCCTGTCGATCTGGAGAATCTCCGCAGAGCGCGATATGTTCCATCGATTTTGATCCAGCACGGAAGCGATATGCGCTTTTTCCATGGAGGCGAGAGAACCGGCCGGCAGAACATGGTTCTTTTCAGTCAGTTGGTATGGCAGGTCCTCGGGTTTGATCGAAGGAGGTTTCCCAACCACCATCGCACGTTCGATAGCATTCTCCAGTTCTCGGACATTTCCAGGCCAATTGTAGCGAACAATCGTATCCATCGCCTCGGGGGCGATTGACGTAATTTGCTTCCCCATGACTCGCATGTACTTTTGCACGAAATAGTTCGCGAGGACCGGTATGTCTCCTTTCCGCTCTCTCAGCGGTGGGATGAACACCGAGAACACATTCAATCGATAGTACAGATCTTCCCGGAATGACCCCTCCGCAACTGCTTTTTCCAGATCTTTGTTCGTCGCACAGATGACTCTGAAGTCGACCTTGATGATGTCATTGCCCCCGACTCTCGTAAACTGCTTTGTCTCGATCACGCGAAGCAGGTCCATCTGTGTCTTCATATCGATGTTGCCAATTTCATCAAGGAAAAGCGTCCCCCCATCTGACAATTCGAGCTTTCCTTTTCGTCGATACTGAGCGCCGGTGAAGGCACCTCGTTCGTGTCCAAACAACTCGCTTTCAAGAACCCCCTCTGCCATCGCACCGCAGTTTACCGCGACAATCGGAAAGTACCGACGCGAGCTGTTGCTGTGAATCGCCCGTGCGATCAGCTCTTTCCCCGTTCCACTCTCGCCGCGGATCATGACAGTGGTTTCTGTTTTCGCGACAGTCTGAATCAGATCATAAACTTTCTGCATTTGAGCAGAGTCGCCGACGATGTCGTCTGCCTTGCTGAACTCGGTGATCTGCTCTTTCAACTTCAGATTTTCATTTGCAAGGTTCCGCTGTTTCAGAGCGTTCGTCACAAGATGCGACAAATAATCAGGATCCACCGGCTTTGTCACATAGTCAAAGGCGCCTTCCTTCAGAGCCTTGACGGCAGTATCGACCGTTGCATGCGCGGTGATGAAGATAATAGTGGCGTTGGAGTCGATTTCTTTGATTCTCTGCTGAAGCTCCATGCCATCCATCCCTGGCATCTTGATATCCAGAAGAAGAATGTCCCATTTGCGCCCTTGGAGTTGCGAAAGCGCCTCTGCGGCGCTCGCGGCAGTGCCAACGAGGAAACCATCTTCCCGAAACCACTTCGAGAGTGAATCTCTGACGACTTGTTCATCATCAACAACGAGTAAAGCAGGAGTTCCGTTCATACGATGCCTCATGTCTTGCGTTGTTCAGTGGCAGAAGTCGGTTCTTTGGCAACATTGTCCGTCAGTTCCTCTGCACGAGTACCACTTGTCTCGGTCTGTGAAAACTCCATGATAAATGTTGTTCCTTTGCCCGGATCGGATTGAATAGAGATGCGACCGCCGTGACGTTCGAGTATTCCATAGACAACCGAAAGTCCGAGCCCAACACCTTGTCCGTTCTTTTTTGTGCTGTAGAAGGGTTCAAACACGTGCGGGAGATCTTCCTGCACGATACCGGCGCCGGAATCTTTCACAAGAATCCGTACATCACTTTTGGCGGCGCCTTGTTGGACTTCGACGACCAACTTTCCGCCTCCCGGCATTGCCTCGACAGCGTTCACAAAAAGTGCAACCAACGCCTGCTCTATCTGGTTCTCGTCACAAAGGAGCAACATCTCCTCAGCCGGAAGCACTGTTTCGAAGACAACGTTGGATATCTGAAAATGATGCTTGACGAGTTGTTCCGATTTCTCGATGATCTGACGAACGGGGACGAGGGCAAAATCGCCGACCTGTTTTTTCGAGAAGAGGAGGAGGTTCTTCACAATGGTCCCACACCGTTCAGTCTCACGCCGGATGAGTTCAATGTCCTCAATCGTCTGTTGGACTTCCGGTGCTTTCTGTTCAATTCGCTTGAGGCGGCGCCCGATCAATTTGGCATAGGTGAGGATTCCCTCAAGTGGATTGTTCAACTCATGAGCGACGGTGGCGGCCAATTTGCCCAACGAGGCCATCTTTTCAATCTGCATGATCTGCTGATGAACCTTCTGGAGCTCCGTTGTCTTGTCCCGGACTCGTTCTTCGAGCGTCATCGCCCAATCCCGGTTCTCCTTCTGAGCTCGCTGAAGCGAATGGGTCATCGCATTGAATGAATGCGCGAGCACACCAATTTCGTCTTTCGTGCGGATGGGGATTTCGTGTTCAAGGTCACCGGAAGAAACAGCGTTCGTACCGAGGATCAGCTGCCTGACCGGGCGAAGCACCGTCAACGACAGAAAGAGAAATGAGGCTCCCCCAACGATGAGGACGAGAACCACCGCGACCACAATCATCTGAAGCTGCGACTCGGCAATCGCCTCGTCGACCTTTTCCAGAGACATCCTGACATCGAGCACGCCGAGGACTGTTCGTTCCGTCGGATGTGAATGGCACCCTGCGCTTGCGCATGAAGGCTCGTTTCGAATGGGATTGATGAGACCCAGGATACGATGACCATCCGCGACCTTGTATATTCGCATGCGGGTACCGGCAGGAACTGATTCAAGTGGTCGGGCTCTGTCATGACAACCGTAGCATGCTTCCGCTTTGAGATCGACGACCGATCCCTGCTCTGTTTTTTCCGTCGAGAAAGTGATCTCACCGCGCTTGTTGTAGATTCGTATGCCGTCGATACCTGGCTGCCTGCCTTGCGTTGTAATAATCTCGTAGACGTCATCCTTGCGGTTTTGGAGCATGCTGTAATGTGTCGAACTCTTGATCACATCACTGATGCGATTCGCGCTCTGAATGACCTGCGACATCATCTGGTCGGTGTAGAAACGAACAGAGAAATAAGAATAGATTCCGAAGAGAATCAGAAGGAGAAAAGATCCGAGGAAAAGCCGGCCTTTGAGCGTTTCAAACCATCGCATAGTTGAATTTCACCACAGCAAAAGCGGCAGAAATCATGCCAAAGAAGACCCCCCAAAAAACGGCGATTGCCTTGAGTGCCATTTTCAGGAATGCAATCTTAAGAACCCCAACACTCTCCATTGCCACACTTAAGAAAGCCCCTGAGCCGACATCCAAGGCAATCGCTCTTGTTGAATCGAATGTTTCTACCCGTAGACGGTCCTGACCAGCTTAAAGTACTTCGAGGGTCCCAGCATCTCTGAGAGATTCATGAGAGCTTGCCCCCCGTCAGCGAGCGTAATGCCGACATCAGTTCCCCCCTTTGTCAGCTCGACAGATAACAGCGCTTGAAACCGGCGTTCGTCTTCGCTATAGGTCCGCACTGCTTCTGCGGGCGGAAGAAGTTCGTCATCATGCACAACAGCACCCTCGACCAGAAGTTCAAAGAGCCATCCTTGACCAAGGGGAGACGAACATATTGCGTGAGGGTTCTCCGCGAGATATGCGTTTGATTCACACACCTTGCCGCTGATCGGTGACACGATCGGGAGCGTCCCGCCGTCCATCACAATCCATGCACACACCTTGTTCCGCACGATTCGTTCGCCCATCGATGGCAAGACCACAGCCTTCGGGGAGACAAGAACAGACGCAAATCCCGGCTCAAGTCCCAGGCGAACTGTATGATCATCATGAGTGCCCACCCACATGTGCTTGCGTCCATACAGAAGATTGCGACGCGGCTGCTCCGTGCTGCGGGCTTCCACGACTTCCCGTTCCCGACCATACAGCGACTGTTCATCGATGAACCTCTGCCTCAGTGCTACATCGAGCGGACACAGCTCACAATCAAGTTTCCGTTCGCAAAGCTGGTACGAGAGTACACCTGCCATCATCCAGACACAGCGAAGCTCACTCTGCGGCACGATCGGATGCACACTTTCGGTTTCAGACTCACTCATTGCAGACCCCTATAAGTTGGGTTGTGATACGCTTCGGAGATCCTCGATCCATTCGTCCTCAGGTTTTCTGGGGCGCTCGTGTTGCTCGTGTTTGAACAACGGAAGGTACTTTGCCGCGAGGCCAAAGACAATGAAGCCGACGGCGACGATGCTCAGGGTGACAGAGATCTCCATCCAACTTGGGAAGTAGCTCTTGCCTGCCCATCCTTCCATGCCGGTGATACTAATATTGAGTCTGTTCAGCACAAACCCGATGATGATCATTGCAGCGGACCAGAACAATCCGGTTTCATTCTCACGGACCTTTTTCTGCGCCAAGAGGAAGAACGGGATGATGACGCCAACCATTTTCTCCAGCCAGAAGAAGTATGTTTCCGTCCGGGCCTGGAACAAGAGTGGCAGTACCTTGCGATCCGCAAGATCGACAACCGTCATCACCATGAACACGCCGAGGACCATCACGGCAATCCGTGCAACCTCGGTGAGGAGATTGAGTTCAAGACCCCGATGGAAAGCCCTGGAACTCATGAACGACTCGAAGATGATCATTGCGCAGCCGACGGCAATTGCCGAGACATAAAAGAATACAGGAAGGTACGGAGAATACCACAGTGCGAAAAGCTTCTCAGGAACGATCAGGTACAGCGAACCGAGAGACGATTGATGAAGCGTTGAAAGAAGGACACCGACGATGATCAACGGAATGGTGATCTTCTTCACGAACCTTTTTGTCTTGTCCATATGGAATTTCTCGAGCACCACAGGCGAGAACTCCAACGCCAGG
>Ga0182021_10000153_pt1 | contig 65203 bp, 63 predicted proteins | sample 612E3MmetaG_FD_120493 | JGI IMG/M metagenome (GOLD analysis project Ga0182021, IMG submission 120493) | Permafrost microbial communities from Stordalen Mire, Sweden - 612E3M metaG (Illumina Assembly) | ecosystem: Environmental > Terrestrial > Soil > Wetlands > Permafrost | place: Sweden...
ATGGCCGGCCAAGATCGAACATCAACGCCACCACGACCAGGACATACCCCATGAACGCAGTAAGAATCGTCGGCCGGATGATAGGTTCAAATCGCTTGATATTGAAAATGTAGACGATGGCAGCGAGTGTAAAGCCGCCTGCTGCAAGACCCACACCACACAATACGTCAAAACCAATCCACAATCCCCAGGGGAATTGATCGTTCAGGTGCGTAGCTGCGCCGAGACCGCCGAAAAATCTCACGACGGTCGAGTACGCCCCGGCGAGCAGGATAATCCCTGCGACGACTTTCCAGAATGAGAGTTGAGAGAGAAACCGTTTCATTGTCTTTTCCTCGATAAGAGAAGGTTAAACATGATTGCCATTCGAGCCTTTGTGTCCTTCACGCTGTTCCTGTTCATGTTTTTGGACTTCAGAACGGCGGTTCGTAATCCACCAAATGCCATAGAGAAGCGATCCGCCAACAGTCACAACGCTCGGGACTTTCGAAAGGGCGTTCCACGTCAACTGCGGAAGAGCCGCTTGCTGAAGTTCCGTCTTGAAGCCGAGCTTTTCGAATGGGACACTGGTGATGTACAGTATCGAGGTACCACCTACATCATTTTGGCCGTAGATCCGGTTCACATATTTTGTTGGTTCTGCTTTCATTCGTTCGAGCGCCTCGCGGATAAGATCATCCCGATCGCCGAATTTTGTTGCGCCGGTGGGGCATGCTTCGGCACACGCCGGCTGCAACCCTTGAGTGATTCTCCCATGGCAGAAAATGCATTTCTGAACGCGGGGATATGTGCTGCTCCACTCGTACCGTGGTACCTGGAAAGGACACGCCTGCATGCAGTAGCGACATCCGATGCACTTACTCTCATCGTACAGGACGGGACCTTCAGGTGTTTTCTCGAAAGCACCCACCGGGCAAACGGAGGCACACGTGGGATCAACGCAATGTTGGCACATTCTCCGAACGAATACGCCATCATGTTCTTCCAAGGCTGTGTAGGCTGTGGAAGAGAGCGTCTTTTCTTCCCCGGCGGTCAGCTTGTTGGTCGTCTTGCAGGCGTCCTGGCAGGAATTGCAGCCGATACAGAGCGATAAATCGATGAGCATTGCTTTGCTTTTTGTCATTGCCGTTCCCTTCGCGTCTACCGTACTTGGAGGAATTCTTCTTCAAAATTGTCCCACACATCGGGACCCATATGTTTCAAAGCACCGGCAACCGGCTGACCGCCGTCCTGAAGAAGCGCAGGGACCAGTTCGCCTTCGACTGCGACCCCGGCAAATACGTCGCGCAGGCGACGGAATTCCTGAGGAATCCAGCTTCGGGTCTCTTCGCCGAGCATCAGGCTTCGCAGCTCAGATGGTTTCTCGGGTTGAATCGTGTACGCCCATCCCTCGCTAAAGAGATTCTCTTTCAAGAGACCCGGATTCTTCGCGAGTTGCTCGTTCACGCCGATGATCCGACCGTCCATGGGAGCCCGAAGAGTGAGAGTCCTTCCCCCTTCACTCAATGAAAAGAGCGGCTCGCCTTTCTTTACGGAATCACCGGTCGACTTCAGGTACTCAACCTCAGGCTTGTCCAGCAAACGACCGACGAAATCATCGACGCCCAGCCGGACTTTTCCTGACGGGAAAAGGCTGAGCCATGTATGCGATCGGGCGAAGAATATGCCATCGGGCAGACGGACCGGATAGGCGGGTTGAGCTGTGTGAACTGTGGTAGCGGGAACTGTTTTCGCTGATCTTACTCGGCGCACCACGACTTCGAGAGTCAAGAAGAACAGCATTGTCATCGCAACAAAGAGTACGGTCATGGTATCAACTCCTTTAGTTCGTTACATTGTTATTTCGATAGGTCGCTTCAATGGAGAAAAATTCTTGGACAAATCGCTGCCACTCGACATCATTCATCAAATCACTGACGTTGTCTATCATCTGGCCGCCATCCTGTAATACTGGATGCAGAGGGGAAGAAAACCATCGGACAACCTGGCTGTTCACCACTTCCTGCCACCGATCCGCAATGACGCCTCTGAGAAGATTTCGGAGCTCAAGTCTCAGTTGCGCCGGCGCAATCCGCACGATCCAACCTTTCTCCAGCGGGGACGAGTTCACGATTCCCGGATTCGCAGCCAACTTGTTGTTCACATCGACGATTGTGCCTGAGACGGGCGCGATCTGGGGAAGAATCTTCCCTCGTCTCTCGAGTGTCGCATAGACTTCACCCTGTCTTACTGTTGAGCCGAGCACAGGCAATTGTATCTTGGAGAGTCCTCCAACAACTTTCTGTGTAAAATCGTCAACTCCTACAGTGACATCCCCTTTTGAACTCACGAGGGCCCACGAATGGCCAGGATGGTAGTACCGCTCGATCACGATCGAATCGGGAGTCACTTCTGCAACTGCTGCCTTAGCTCTCTCTGTCTTTTTCCCGAAGTTCTTGACGAACCCCAAAACGATGAAGACTGCGAGAGTGAGTAGGACCAGTATGATTGTCATGGTAAGCCTCCGAACACAATGTGCCGTTTCTTCCTTTTGGTATGAAAGATCCGTGCCAGACACTTCTGGTGATTCTCAGGAATGACTAGTCTAACTTATGAATCAACAAAGAGTTACACGACAATTTTGGAGTGCTGAAGTTTGAAACGAGGATATATGGTGAGAAATCTTACAATTGGGTGTAGAGAAGTGTTACATTTTTCATAAGCCCTTGTACATCAAAGTACAATCAGACTGCAAGTTATTTCAACAGCGTACGTTGTAATTATCAACGATTCAAGCTCAGCAGATTCTCGGAAGTTGCTCACCCGAGAGCATGTCAACAACCCGTGTGCCGCCTATGGACGTCCGCATGACAACAATGCCACTGTGTTCGGTAACGACTTCACCTAGAATTCTCGATTCTATTCCAAGAGGATGATTTCGCATGGCGCCGAGGACATTTTCTGCATCAACGGCTGGAACGAACGCGAGCAGCTTTCCCTCATTTGCTACGTAGAGCGGATCAAGTCCCAGGATTTCGCATGCGCCACGGACGGGTTCCGTCAAAGGAATTGCGTCCGCGTCAATTCGAATCCCCACTCTTGAAGATTCCGCGATCTCATTCAACGAGCTGGCAACCCCGCCCCGCGTTGGATCCCGAAGAACATGGATGTTCCTGCTCGCCTGAAACATCGCTTCGACGAGTCCATTCAGCGGCGCAGTGTCGCTTTTGATCGGTGACTCGAATTCAAGTCCCTCCCGTACAGACATGATGGCGATTCCATGTGTGGCAATCGACCCGTTGATGATGATCTTGTCACCAACTTGGGCATTTCTAGAACCCACGTGAATTTCCTCCGGAATGACACCGATGCCAGAAGTGTTGATGAATATCTTGTCCCCCTTGCCTCGATCGACAACCTTCGTATCTCCCGTTACCAGCATAACTCCGCATTTCGTCGCGGCGCTTTGCATTGAAACGATCACCCGCCATAAATCATCCATCGGAAATCCTTCCTCAATGATGAAGGCTGCCGATAAATAGAGCGGTTTCGCGCCGCACATCGCAAGATCGTTGACCGTTCCATTCACTGCCAGTTCTCCGATATCGCCGCCCGGAAAGAATATCGGGTTCACCACGTAAGAATCGGTCGAGAACGCGAAACGAGTGCCATTTTGTGTGAAGATAGCTCCGTCGTGCAACGGTTCGAGCAGTTCGTTCCGGAATTGCGGAACAATCATCCTCTGAATCAGTTGTTGACTGAGTTTACCTCCCCCCCCATGGGCAAGCAGAACTTGCGGGTAATCGGAGATGGGAATCGGGCAGGCGAGACCTCCGCTGATGTTGAGAGGCTCAGCATCATGTTTCACAGAACTCATAAGACTCCATTCAATGACTGTATCGAGTTGTTAGGCGCGTTCCTTCTCTTCCTTCACCAGGGTGAGAAGCATTGCAGAAAGAATAGACAACATCAGGGAGAGATGCAATGGTGTCATTTTGCAAGAACGAAGCAAGAGCACAGAAGTGGATGGTTTTGACAGATTCAGGTGATTCACTTCCCGACCTATCGAATCAATTCTATTTCTTTGGCAGGGCCTCTTCGCGCTTTCGTACTATTTCTTCACGCAATTTCAATTCCTCGGATTGCTTTGTAAGCTTGTCTTCGAGCTTTTTCATTTCAAGGATTTTGGCGTCGAGCTCCTTTTCATATTCTTCCTTATCCCAATAACCCCGATCTTCGAAATAGCCCTTGAAGAACCAGTTGTGACGGAGCGCCTCCATATTTTCATTGAATCGGCTGGCGCCATCGCGCGCTTCTTCTGCCATCGCTATCCCTTTATGAACGATGACGAGCATGCTGTCATACACATTTCGCTCAACAAGAAGAGCTCCGAGAGTCCCCTGCCCCTGATTCAGTCGGGCCAATACATCCCTTGCATTGACGACCGTCGAATCAACATCGGCAATCAACTTGCTGATATTCTTTGTCACTCCATAAAGATTCTCGCTGACTCCATTGATGAATTTGGGAATATTGGAGAACTCTTCCGCCGTTTTGCGCAGACTGGTGTCAGCCTGGGCGGTTGCGCGCTTCATGGCATTGTAGACATCATCGTCGGTAATCAGTTTGCCCATCGTTCCATGTCCGGCGTTCACAGCAGCAAGGATCTTCGTGAATTCCTCGGTCGCTTTGCGGGTATTGGCAATCATGCCTTGCGCGTCTTCGATGATCGCGGTGAATCGGAAGGGATCCTTGCTCAGGAGGACGTCCCCATCTGCAGCTTCCCCTGCCGCCTCTGTCCCGACACTCAGGGCAACGTACTTGCTTCCCACCAACCCTTCTTGCTCGATCGCTGCGTAGGAGTCCTTCCTGATAAAGCTCTGCACTTTCTTTCTGAGCTTGAGATCGACCCGCACTTTGTTTTTCTCCGGAGTGATGGTAATTTTGTCCACGATTCCGATGTCGACACCCGCAAGCCTGACAGCAGCACCCGCACGAAGGCCCTCGATTGTGGTGAAATACGAGGTTACGCGGAAGCTCTCACGGAAGAGGCCTTCTTCCTTCCCAACAAGAAAAACTCCCACGACCATCGCGGCTCCTCCCAGGATGACAAAAAGACCGACACGGATCAGAGAACTTCTCTTGTTCATGGCATCTCCTATACGGATACAAAAAAACTTCTTACGGTTTCATCCTGTGATTGCTCAAGCGTAGACAGCGTGCCCTGATGCTCGAGAGTCCCCTCAGAGAGTATCGCGACATTATCTGCAATAATCTTCGCGCATTGCATATCATGAGTCACGGCAATTGAAGTAAGCTGATACCGTTCCTGCAAATTCCTCATCAGGTAGCTGATCTCCCGGGACGTTATCGGATCGAGTCCGGTGGTCGGTTCATCATAAAACATGATTCGAGGATTGGTGATCAGGGCCCGGGCGAGACCCACGCGCTTCTTCATTCCCCCCGAGAGCTCCGATGGCATTTTGTCGATCGCATCTTCCAACCCAACCAGCCTCAGTTGCGTCACGATGCGGTCCTCAAGCTCCTCTTGAGTCAGGGTAACCTGACGTTCGAGCGGAAAGGCGAGGTTCTCACGAACGCTCATCGAATCATAGAGAGCAGCCCCTTGAAAGAGATACCCCATGGTCTTGCGCAAGGCATTCATTTCTTTCCGCGGTATGGTGACCACGTCTTTGCCGTCGATCATGGCACTGCCGGCGTCCGGCTTGATCAGGCCGATGAGAATTTTCAGAAGCACACTCTTTCCGGCCCCGCTCTTCCCGAGGATAGCGACTGCCGACCCCTTGTTGACGAGGAGCGAGACATTGCGAAGAACGCTGTGCCCCTCGAAGGCTTTCCATATGTTCTGCACTTCCACTAGGGCCATATCCACACTGTGAGTTTAACCAGGATCATGTCCGTAAAAATAATCAGCATCGATGAAAGAACAACTGCCGTTGTCGAAGCTCTTCCCACTCCCACCGTCCCACCTTCGGCATGAAACCCCTGATGGCAACCCACGATGCCAATGATGAATCCGAAGATGGCCGTCTTTGCGAGGCCGGGGATCACGTCTGCAAAAGTGAGAGATTGCACAACGCTGTCCCAGTACAGCTGCCAAGACATGCTTGATTCAATTGCCACTGCTACATAGGCGCCGAACAGACCGATGGCATTCACGATGGCTGTGAGAAGAGGCTGGAGAAGAACGCATGCGAGCACTCTCGTGACGACGAGAAACTTGTACGGATCGATTCCCGATACCTCGATGGCTTCAATCTGTTCGGTGACTCGCATTGACCCAAGCTCTGCACCGATACCTGAACTGACTCTTCCGGCAACGATGAGAGCGGTGATGACCGGGCCAAGTTCACGAACGAACGAGATCGCAACCATCGCCGGGAGGAAGGAATCAGCGCCAAATCGAAAAAGCGTTGGTCGCGTTTGCATCGCGATAATCAGGCCGACAATAAAGCCCGTGATACCCGCAAGAGGTAACGATTTGGAACCCAACTCATCGAGATGGCGGCGGACTTCGCCGAGTTCGTAGGGCGGGACAAAGACGTTTGGGAAGAAACGAAGAGAGAATACAGTGAGACTTCCTGTTTGCTCCAAAAAGCGAGAGAAAATTCCCCGCCTTCGCGGTTGCTCGTGATCAACGGAAGTGTTCATGGTGTTGAGGTTCGCCTCCTCAGCCTTAATTCACTTTGCTGGTCGGCTCAGGGAATCCCATCTCCGCTACAAACGTGTCCTGGAATTCCTCGTCCAGATTCAATTCAACGTGCCGTGAGATTTCAAGGACCGGTGAGTACAGAGCGGCACCGAGTTGGAACAGCGACAGCTTGGCTCCGAGCAACGCAGAATTTCCCACGGGTCGGATCTTTGCAGGTGAGACGGGAAGCAACCCGATCCGATGAGAATTCGATCGATCAATGTAGTTGCCGAATGCGCCCGCGAGATACACCACTTCGATATCGTTGACTGATGCTCCAAGATTCTTTGTCAGAATATGGAAGCCGGCCGCGATAGCGGCTTTCGCCACCTGGAGCTCACGAATATCAGCTTGAGTGAGTTCCACGGGCGGACTGAGTTCCAGTTTCCCGCTCGGAGTGATGATATTCCCATCTTCCCGAACCAGGCCGGACTGAAGACCTGCCGCAACGGCGTCCACAAGTCCGCTTCCGCAAATTCCCCGGGGCGGGACATCACCGAGAACCCGGCATTTGAAGTTTCCGTTCTCGCGGACAACCTGGGCGATAGCGCCGGTCGTTGCACGCATCCCCATCGAGATGCAGTTTCCTTCAAAGGCAGGTCCTGCCGCGGTAGAGCAGAAGAGCAACTTCTCGCGATTACCAACAACGATTTCTCCATTCGTGCCCAGATCAATCAAAGCCGCGAGTTTCTCGCTCCTGTGAAGATTTGTGGCCAGGATTCCGGCAAGAATATCACTTCCAACAAAGCTTCCCATGCAGGGCAGGAAACGAACGATAGCGGTCGGCGTCTTGATCCACCCGAGTTCTGCTGCCGAAAACTCAGCGAGACCAATATTGGGAGGCCGGAACGGATATTGCCCGAGCGGTGAGACATCTCGTCCTGAAAAAAGATGGTGCATGACAGTATTTCCGACGATCGCGACATCACGAACACGATCACCGTCTGCACCAGCAACGAGCACTACATTTTCGATCATCGTTCCAAGCTGAGAGCGAATGATAATTTCGAGTTCGGGCTGACCATTCTCCTCGACCGCAAAAAAGACCCTGCTCATGACGTCGTTGCCATGTCGTCCCTGCTCGTTGAGGCCTGTTGCCACACCAAGCACATTTCCACTCGTAAGGTCCAAGAGTTGAACAGCGAGTGTCGTAGTCCCAAGGTCAACCGCTATCCCAAGTCCCTCCCGCGCGACAAACTCAAATTTGCTTTCATCGGTCAGAACTCTTGCCTCCCATTGGGCGAGTTCGAGGGTCAGGTCCTCATCGGCCCGGCATCTGCAGGCAAGTCTCCACCCTTCGCCCGCCTCTTTTCTCGAGAGCATGAGTTCCTGCTCAGGAGTCAGCGGAAGGTGACCCGCAAGCACTTTCACTTTGCATCCTTCGCAGACGCCGTTCCCTCCACAAGGAAATTCCACTCCATACGGGAAAAGGACATCCTGAAGAGGAGTCCCCCGTCGTACGGTGAACTCATAGTCAAGAGGGAGAAGTCTTATGCGAACGTGATCGGGCATAGGTTCGATGATTTCTCAGTTCCGAAATGATACTCGTTCCATGATACTCATAAAATAGGAGATTTGGAATTTCTGTTCATCAGCCCTTTCGAATGCCATCCGGAATATGAAGCATGCTATGTGCGAGGAGAACCAGCCTCGATGGAGTTTGTGTATCGAGTGACTCTCCGCATAAGCAGAAACACGGGATAGCCGGCGAGGAGGATGAGACCTCCAACGAGAAGGGATCCCGGTTGAGAGATGATCACATTGACCGTGATAGTCAGGAGAAAGAGGACGAAGATTGCCGGCAACACGGGATAAAAGGGAACACGATAGGGTTGTCCTTCGCTCGATGTGACCCCCCTTTTGCGAAGAATGAAAACCGTCGAGGCAACCAGGGCGTTGTTCAGCGTGTCAAATATCATCACATAACTCAATATTCGCTCAAACGTACCCAACAGGAAGATAGAACCAAGAATCGTGCAGCCGAAAAAGAGGAGTGTGAATTCCTGTGTCTGGGTTTTCTCATTCACCTTCATGAAAATCGACGGCAACGCGCCGTCTTGAGCCATAGCGTAGTACGACCGCGGGATCTGCATGAGCGTAACGTTCACGAATCCCAGCGCAGAAAGGAAAATTGCGATGGAGACGATGAGGTAGGCCGACTTGCCGAAACAGATCCTTGCCACTTCGGCCGCAACAAGCTTGGAGCCTGCGATGCCTTCTATGCCCAGCACGCTGTAGTAAGCCAAGTTGATGATAAGATACAGTCCAATGATGATCAGAATGCCGAAGAATATCGCCCGCGGCATATTCTTCTCCGGGTGTTTAATGTCCCCGCCAAAATTCAGAGTGCACTGGTACCCTCCGTACGTATAAAAGACAGATATCAACCCGACACCGAGGGCAATCCAAATTGAGTCATTGTTGAGACTTTGTGTAGAAGCGATTGGCTTGCTGCCACCGTACGTGAAAGCGACAAATCCGAGCAGCAGAATCATGCTGATCTTGATCACGGTGAGAATGTTTTGTGCCCATGCCCCGGTTTTGATGCCAAGATAGTTTATGACGATGAGAAAGATGACGAGCACGGCTGCGGTGACTTGAGTCATGCCCTGCGTCCTCATGGATTCCGGGAATATGATCGGCAAAATGTACTCCGCTCCGATCATCGCCACGGCAGCCCCCCCTGCCCCATTCACCACCGTAACATTCGTCCAGTTGAGCATGAAAGCCACAGAAGGATGGTAACAGTCCGCAACAACTTTGTAGAACGCACCGGGTTTTGGAAATCGAGATCCGACCTCAGCGAACGTCAATGCACCCAGAAAGCTGATGAATCCCCCAAGAATCCATGCAGCAAAGAAGATGACGGGGGTACCCGTCGAGGACGCCACCATCGCGGGCGTCCGGAATATGCCGATGCCGATGACCAGACTGACGACAATCATCGTCGCATCGAAAGTGGAGAGCTTGGCTTTGATATTCATCGGCACTCTCTAAGAGTTAGATTGATTTCAGTTCACTTGATCTGCGCGCTCCGCTTGGAGCGACTCGGAGTTGGTACTCCCCACTGCCGAATTCAAACTGGACGCGCTTCTCATCGGTCCCTATGTGCCAGCCCTCTGTGCCGTGTTCTGATTGTGCAACTCCGTCCTGCCAGAGGATCATTCCCCCCTCCTCAATGATTGAGCTTTCCCATGGAATGGGCACGAACACCTGTCCAACGCATCCAACGGGAATGGTAAAATTGAGTTGAAGTGAGTCGGCGTTTCGGTGCCAGGACACGCTCGTGCGGCCTTTCACCGTTCGAATTTCTGCCTTCGCAAATTCGAGGTCTTCGATGATGTGCGGCTTGATTAATATCTGGGTCCAACCGGGCGCGAGGCAAGAAAGCCCTGCCAACGAGCGATAGAACCAGGAGTCGACGCTCCCGAGCATGATGTGGTTGTGGGAGTTCATTCCACCCCCCGTGATCTTCTCCCAGCGCTCCCAAAGCGTCGTGGCGCCCTCTTCGACCATATAACCCCATCCAGGATACGTTCTCTGCGATGCGACCCTGTATGCCACATCCGCATAACCTTGTTCCGTCAGCACGTCGAGGAGATACCGCGTTCCCAAGATTCCTGTATCCAGGTGATAGTCCTGCTCATCGATGATGCTGTGAAGAAGTCTGCCAAGCACACGCTGCTCCTTTTCAGCTGGCACCATCTTCAGGTACAGAGGCAGTGCATTCGAGGTCTGACTGGGACTTCGATCAACTGGTGCAAATTTGTTCGACTTGTACTCATCGTCAGCCAGGAAGGCCTCGTTGAACGAACTACGGATATCCGCAGCAAGCGACTTCAACTCCTCATGCTCGCCCTCCTTTTTTAGCACCTGGGAGATCCTGTCAAGCAGGAGAGTATCATGGTAGTAGTACCAGGTCGCTGTAACTTCCACAGGAGTTCGCTTCGGAGCGATGCTCCCGGGAGGACACCAGTCGCCATATTTTCCAAGCTTCCTTATGATATTCCCCTCGGCGTTCGCCTTCAGAAATCCGATGTATTTTTTCATCGAGTCAAAGTGATCTTCAAGGACTCCAACGTCACCATACATCCAATATGCATACCAAGCGATGGTGATATACGCCGAACTCCAGGCCGGATCAGCCGGATACAGACGCCCTGTGTAGGGAGGAACAACATCCGGAAGACTGCCATCTTCTTTTTGAGCGTGACGAATATCATTCAGAAACTTTGTGTAGAAGGCTGCCATGTCGAAATTGAACATCGATTCCTCGGCAGCAAGGTGTGCGTCTGCAAGCCAGCCATGTCTTTCATCCCGCTGTGTGCAGTCAGTCGGTATGCCCATCAGATTTGAGAGCTGTCCCATGAGAATATTCTGATGAACTTTGTTGATCAGCTCATTTGAGCACCCGAAGTTGCCAACGCGCTCCACATCGGAGTGGACCTCGCAGACCTCCACAGAAACTACTTCTGGAAGCGAAGGATCCCCCGATATCTCGCAATAGCGGAAACCGTGATAGGTGAACCTTGGTTCGTAGGCCTCGTCGCCGCTACCGCTCAGGACATAGACGTCGGTCGCCTCTGCATTTTGATTGGGAGAGACATTCAGAGTTCCGTCTTCATTCAGGAGTTCCGCATGACGAAGTCGTACCTCCGTGCCTCGCTTGCCACGAACGACGATGCGAACCCAACCCGAACAATTCTGACCAGAATCATATATTCGCGATTTGTCGCTGGCGTTCGAGAGTCTCTTTGGCTCCCGTGTCCCCACGACGCGAATCGGGGGAAGGAGTTGTGAGGTGAGAGGATACCCGGGAACCTCAACCGCGTGTTCCCATCTCCTGTCATCGAAATCAGGCTGATCCCATCCGGTCATCTCCAGCCGAGCGTCGTAGCGCTCACCGAAGTATAGTCCATTCTCCTGAAGCGGACCATGCGTCACACTCCACTCTTTGTTCGAAACAAACGTGCCCGTTGACCCATCGACATGCTCAACAAAGATCTGCACGATCGCTTTCGGGTGGTCATATCCGTAATTCTTGATATGCCTCCCATTTCCCAGAATGACTCCGACTGCGAACTCGCCCTCGTTCTTCTCTGAAGCAGAGTCTGCGAGCACGGATGTGATGTCGTACGTGGAGTAGAGCGATACCTTTTTGAAGTCCGTTTGCGCTGGATCCAGAACACGATCGCCGACCCGCGTTCCGTTGATTCTCATCTCATAGCATCCCAACCCGCAGACATACGCTCTCGCACGCGCAACCGGTCCCGCGAGCTTGAATGTTTTCCGGAGATACAATGTATGGCTGTTGACATAGTCGCCGAGACATTCGCCCAACAGCACCGTCCCCTTCGATGTAAACTCCTTGCATTCCTTTTTGCTGACCCAACTTGCCTTCCAATCGCCTTGGTGGAGAAATGCGAGTTCGAATGACGCCACATTGCTGGGGTCACTCAACTGGTCTTGATTGTCCCACCATTGAATCCGCCAGTAAGAAGTTTGACCAGACTGAAGGGGCGTTCCAGCGTAACGAACGTGGGAAGTGGCTGCCGAGTCCACTCTTCCCGAGTCCCAACGATCTCCGATATCCTTCGAGGCAAGATCAAGAGTGGATGCGACGATGATGCGGTAGGCTTTTTGGTGCTGACTTCTTTGCGGATGATCCAACATCCACGAAAACCGAGGATGCTCGACGTCCACGCCGAGCGGATCATTCATGTATTCACAACGAAGATCTCGCGGTGGCGGTGGTTTCAATCCACATTCTCCGTGAAGGCAAGGTTCTGGATTTTCTGAAGAAGGCTAGAGCCGGCCATACTCATGGATGGTCTCATACATCGCAATAATATTCTCAGTCGGCGTGATTGGCTGAAGGTTGTGACACGGAGCGCAGATCCATCGTGCTCCAGAGAAGATCTCCAGATTCTCGAGCACCTCTTTGCGCACATCCTCCACCGTCCCGAAGGGGAGCGTTTGTTGGTTGTCCATGGCTCCATGGAAGATGATCTTCTTGCCGAAGTCTCTCACCAAGCCTCTTCGTTCCATCGAAGGACAACGCCATTGGATAGGGTTGAGAAGCTCGATGCCCGTGACTTCAATCAGGTCAGGAATGACAGAATGAACATCACCGTCCGTGTGATAAAAGACATGGATGCCATAGCTTCGGGCAAGGTCGGCCATCTTTTTCTGGTTGGGAAGAATATATCGCCTGATGACATCCAGGCTCATCAGAAGTTCACGTTGTCCACCGAGGTCTTCTGCAAGATAGGCAATGTCGATGACGCCTTTCCCGATCTCGAAAGCCCGTTGGTTGAGTTCATAGTAGTACCGGAAGATGTGGTCAAGTCCTGCCTCGAGGACATCAGGATATTCCAGAAAATCCATCAGCCCCTGCTCCAGGCCACGCATGGCGCAATAGAGCAGGAACGGCTCGTACTCCCCGCATCGAACGAAACGATGCCGTGGAACATCGCGGATCATGTTGCGGAAGGCCTCGTAGTCGTGGTCATCGGCACTGGGCCAATGGTACTGGTGCATCTCCTCAACGGTTGTGAATTTCTCCAGCGGATGCGTGTCAAATTCATCATACGTCCCGGCACCATAATCCATTTTGCGCCGACGCAAACCCCAGATGTCGGATTCCGGATCGCTCGGATGATGCAAGATCGTGCGAGGGACATCCAAGCGAGTCACCCCATCGATGTTGAGCTTGTCGTAAACTTCCTCCAGATTGCTGCAGCGTAGCTCGCGCTGTAAGCGATCTGTGACTTCATCTGTAGCCCAGTAGTCCGTAGGCACTCGATCGGGCTTCTCCCCTGCGAAAATGGCCAACCAACGTTCTCGTGGAGTCATTGTTCTTCCTTATGCTCGCTTACTCAAGGTTTCGCGTTCGTACTGATGAATATCAGCGATCCATTCCTCGCCTGACGGAACACCATTGCTCAAGCAGAAGTAGTCCCATGCCGCTCCGAGCGGGAGGAGTCTCGCCTCCTCCAGCAGGGCCAACCGTGCGAAATAATCTCCGGCGGCTTCCGCTTCACGCAGTTTCACTTGTGGCTCAAGGAGCGCTGCGAGAAGAGCCTTCTGCGTAGAGCGCGCACCAAGAACCCAGGCACCGATTCTGTTCATACTGGCATCAAAATAGTCGGTTGCAATGTGCACCCGATTCAACGCTTTCGACCGGACAACCTCCTCCATAAGGTTTTTCACATCTTCATTCATGATGACGACATGATCGCTGTCCCATCGCACGCCGCGACTCACATGAAGTAAGATCTCATCAAAGAAAAGCAGAAGCGAAGAGACTTTGTCGGCTACCGACTCGGTGGGATGGAAGTGTCCCATGTCCAGGCACACCATCTTCTTGCGCGACAGCGCATACCCCATATAGAATTCATGGGAACCGACGACATAAGCCTCACTGCCGAGACCAAACAACTTGCATTCGACGGCATCCCTTATCTCGCTCACCGGGAACGAGATTTCAAAGATCTTGTCGAGAGATTGTCGGAGAAGCTCGCGTGGAGACCACCGATCGACAGGAATGTCTTTCGACCCGTCGGGGATCCAGATATTGTTAATGCACGCTTCGCCCTGCGCCTTGCCCATCGCTGCTCCGATTTCTCTACACCGCTTACTGTGCTCAACCCAGAATTCTCTTATTGCGCGATCCGGATGACTGAGAGTGAAGCCTGAATCCGCTTTTGGATGCGAAAAATACGTTGGATTGAAATCAAGCTTCAACTTATGCTGTTTGACCCAATCGATCCAACCGCGGAAATGTTCCGGCGTGATCTGATCCCTGTCCACGAGTTTCCCGCCAAATTCTCCGTAGATCGCGTGCAGGTTTAAGCGATGATGACCCGGGATGAGGGCATAGGCATGCTCGAGATCTTTTCGAAGCTCGTCGACTGAACGCGCTTTGCCCGGATAGTTGCCTGTCACCTGGATGCCGCCACCAGAAAGCGTCGCCGCGGGCTTTTCGAATCCTCCGACATCATCCCCCTGCCAACAATGGAGAGACAATGGGATACCAAGAAGTGTTTTGAGCGCAGCCTCGGAGTCTACTCCAAACGCGCTGTAGCGCTCTCGAGCAACTTCATATGCTTTTCTAATAGTCGATTCGTTTGACATGGGTCTTCTATTCCCTTCTGCGTTCAGTGGTTCGTGGAAGTCAGAGTTTCAAATCGTTTGTAGGCAGAGTTCCAAGCTTCTTGATCCTTGGGATCATACCGCACGGGTTGGAACGAATGACCGACAATCGTTCGCATTTCGGCCAACGAACCGACGTGACCAAGTGCATGAGCCTGCATCAAAATATTTCCGATTGCCGTCGCCTCTACGGGTCCGGCGATCACCGGGACACCCATCGCATTCGCGGCATACTGACAAAGCAGCCGGTTCTGAGAACCGCCGCCGATAACATGAACTATTGAAATCCTGCGCCCGGTGAGTTGACGCAGTTGTTCCAGAGTTGTTCTGTACTTCAGCGCGAGACTTTCCAGAATGCACCGAACAAATTCGGCCACCTGGTCCGGAGCCGTCTGGCCCGTTTTCCCGCAGTAGTCTTGAATAGATTTTTGCATGTTGGGAGGATTGAAGAAATCCGAAAAATCAGGATCGATCAACGAACGAAACGGCATTGCGCCACCGGCAAGCCGCATCAAATCGTCATAGGTGTATTGTGTCGTCGATGACCATTCTTTCCTGCATTGTTGAAGCGGCCAAAGTCCCATGATGTTCTTGAGGAAACGAAACGTCCCCTCCACACCCCCTTCGTTTGTGAAGTTCGCTGCGAGGGCATCCTCGGTGATGATAGGGACTCCGATTTCAACTCCCATCAGGGACCAGGTTCCGGAACTGATGTACGCCCAATCCTCCCCTTCGGCTGGGATTGCTGCAATTGCTGAGCCCGTGTCATGAGATGCCACCACAGAGACGCCAATTCCTCCGAGTCCTGTCTCCTCGGCAATTGATTGTCTGAGCAGTCCCAGGCGGAATCCCGGCTGCACAATCTCTTGCATTACTGAACGAGGAATGCCGAGCGCCGAGAGCAACTCAGAATCCCAATCCATCGTACGGGGATTGAAGATCTGAGATGTTGTGGCGATAGTGAATTCACTTTTCGCGATTCCCGTCAGAAGGTAGTTGAAGAGATCGGGCATGAACAACAAATGGGTGGCTCGCTGCAGCAACTCCGGATCGTTCACTCGGGCAGCGAACACCTGGTACAGGGAATTCAGCTGCATGAACTGGATTCCAGTCAACGTGTATACCCGCGATCGGGGAACGAGCTCAAAGAACTTCTCCATCATACCATCTGTGCGATGGTCGCGATACGAGTACGGGGACTCGAGGAGCGTGCCATCACTCTGCAAGAATCCGAAGTCGACTCCCCAGGTGTCCACGGCAACACTTTCAGGCTGCACGCTCGAGCGCGCAGAACAGCGAAGCCCTTCCTTGATGTTCGCAAGGAGGCCATCCACGTCCCAGCGAAGGTGGCCTCCGACATTCTTCATGTCATTGGGAAAACGGAACAGCTCCTCAACAGAGAGTTGTCCGCCATGAAGAGTTCCGAGAATACTTCTTCCCGACTCGGCCCCAAGATCCAGAGCAACGTACGCGTGTTGATTCATATGGAAAAACTTAGTCTTCAATTATGGAAGGAGCCTCTGCGCTTGCACAACGGAACCAATGTTCACTTCCTGGCAGAGACCTGTTCCCTGGCGATACATTGGTTATGCTTGTTGTTGTACCTCTTGATCAGTGTGCAGTATACCACTTGTTCGCGGCGGCACGCACCGGAAACATCCTTGCTGAAATCCGCGTGAGGGCAGCTGAAATCGCAAAACATCGGAAGCATTCGTTCTGAATTCGCTCTTTTCTTTTTGTCGGCCATTGCGTTCCTTGACTTAAGCGAAGAACAACAGTCAATATCCACCCGCGGGCTCTTCTATCCCCAGGCATCCACAGCTTCGCGAAGAAGCTTCAACTTTGAGCGATCGACACGTGGGGCGACCGAACATGCAGTGCTCAAAATAAATCCACCGCCTTCTCTTCCCACTTCAAGTCTGCGCCGGGCATCCGCAAGAATCTGTGCTGGTTCACCGTGCAGGAGCGTATTCACTGAATCAATATTCCCTTTGATAAAACCGCGACCTTTCGTTCGCCGTTTTGCGTCAACGAGTTCAACGTCTCCCAGCGGCGGAGGATCGAGGCATTCAATCCCGCTCACCCCCGCATCAAACATCAATTCAAGCCGATCTGAGACTGCTCCACAGGTGTGAGTGTAGATGTGGACTCCTCTCGCTCTGACCGCCTGAGCGATTTCCGATTCGTACGGAAGAACAAATTCCCGATACGCCTGCGTCGAGAGAAACCCTGCACCGGCAAAAGGCGATGAAACTTTGATAGCGTCCACCCCCTCATCACACATTTCGAGCACCAGCTGTTTCACCAACGATGTGAAGTGTGCGAGCACACTTCTGCACTTGTCGGGCTCCCCTAAAAGACCCATCAACCCTTCCTGATATCCGAAACGATCAAGGAAGTAGTCAAGGGGTGAGGTGATTTCTCCATGGATGGAATAGGAACTTCCGATGCGCGATCGAATTTGTCGGAACACATCAAATCGATGGACTGGGTCAATCTCAAATCTGAGTCCCTGCGACACCGGAATGTACCCAAGCGACTCGGGCAATTGTTCCCCCGCAAATTCGCTCAGGAGCGGATGCCGGGATTCGGAATTCATTGGCTGAGGGAGATCGTCGGGCAGATAACGATAGCGCTGGCCATCCTGCCAGACTATTTCCTCCACTCCCGCGGAGACCGACCGAGAGAGAATCTTGTTTCTCCAGTCAGGGTCGTGACCGTGAAGGCTCACGAGAACGCCGTCGAAATCGTAAATCTCGCGCAGCCTGAGGAGCCCGTCCGCAAAAACCATGGCGTCATGCCAGAACTCCAACGGAGAGACATCGAGTTGCAACAGCATGTGTCCGATGCTGAGCTGGCACATCAGTGGGACACGGACCGGAGACTTCAGGTCCATTGCGTCCCGGATTCTCTGTCGAGGAGTGTCGCGTTGCTTAGGGGTTGTCTGCATGCACCAAAGTCAAAGAACGGCTAGAAGACAAATCCGAATCCGAACGACATGTCGTATCCGTTGAAATTGTTCCGTGCCCCAACCGGCGTTTTGAAATCCGCCATGAGATTGTAGCCGACGTTGGCGTTGAGCTTGAGCCAGCTTCCCAGCAGTGCATCCAAGCCGCAGCCCACACGCCCACCGATCACGGATTCAGAATGTGCAGACTGCGAGAACAAGGTATTCTCTGCCTCAGACCCAATGTATGATCCGACACCGAAGGCAACGAAGGGGCGAACTCGATCTTCGGGTTCCGGTTGAGGAAGGAAATACCTCATCCCGATGAGAATAGAAGTTACGGCATTGGCGGTCTGTCGAGTCGAGTTGAGAATCGGTTCACCTTCGATGGTAAAGCGATACATGTCGGTCGTTGCTTCGGCCGAAAGCAAGGACCCTGCGACCGTGAGTGCAAAGTTCTCGCGCATCCAATAACAATAAGTAAGGCCGCCGACGAATCCGCTCGTCTTGGCAGTCTGGTTGATACCGTTCACCGAGAGATTCTGGCCTGCCTGGATCTGATTCCAGAACCCAACATTGACTTCAAAGGATGAAGATCCTTTCAAAGGACCGGGCTGGCTCAACACAAGGCTCGTCAACGCCGCGGATGCGAGGCCGACGAGTACAACCATTCGCAGTTTGTTCATAACCCACCTCCCAAAGATGGTTTGTTCTTTCACATGTTGCCCCGACATGAATCCTATGGAACTGACACGCGGGAGCGTCCAAAATGATAATACGCCGCACAAGCGCCTTCCGATGAAACCATAGGAGCGCCAAGCGGACGTTCCGGTGTGCATTCCTTCCCAAACGCGCTGCATTCGTGCGGTTTTTTCAATCCCTGTAGAACTTGGCCTGCGATGCAAAGGGGCGACTCGTCTGCATGCAGCTCACCAACATTGAACACTTTTTCTGCGTCGAAGACTGAGAAAGAGCTCTTGAGACCATATCCGCTGGCGGGAATGGTCCCGATACCTCTCCACTTCCTATCGATCGTCTCAAAGACCTCAGAGAGAAGTTTTCGAGCTGGCAGGTTCCCTTCCCGCCTCACAGCGCGCGCATATTGGTTCTCCACTTCATATCGCCCCTCTTCCAGCTGCTTTACCGTCATGTGGATACCCTGCAAGATGTCGACAGGCTCGAATCCTGTCACGACGATCGGGACCTTGTACTTTGCTGCAATCGGTATGTACTCCTCGTATCCCATGATCGTACAAACGTGACCGGCAGCCAAGAAACCCTGGATCAGGGTCGATGGCGACGAGAGCAGAGCTTCCATCGCAGGAGGCACGAGGACTTGCGAACAGAGGATCGAGAAATTCGTCAGCCCCAGTCTCTTCGCCTGGAACACGGACATTGCATTCGCCGGGGCCGTCGTCTCGAATCCAACGGCGAGGAAGACGACCTTCTTGCCGGGGTTCTGCTGTGCTATTTTCACTGCATCGAGCGGCGAGTAGACGATCCGCACGTCTCCACCCTCCGCTTTGACGCTGAGCAGGTCCTTTTTCGACCCGGGGACCCGAAGCATATCTCCAAACGACGCAAAAATCACGTCTGGCCTGGAGGCGATGATGATGGCTTTGTCGATGATTTCAAGTGGCGTCACGCAGACAGGACACCCCGGGCCATGGATCAAAGTTATTTCAGGGGGGAGCAGTTCCTCAATGCCAAATTTCACGATGGTATGGGTCTGCCCGCCGCATATCTCCATGATCCTCCACGGACGGGTGGTCACCTGCCGTATCAGCTTGGCAAAATTGCGGGCCGCTGCCAGATCACGATATTCATCTATGTAGCGCATGACAAACGTGGTTGTCGTAAGGTCGTTTCCGCCACTCTCGTGTGGCAGGTAGTAGACTAAAATATGACATCAGTGAGTCATTGTCAACCGCAGTACCCTTGGGTTCATTTCGCCGTGACGAGTTTTTCTCACAATCGGTTCCGATGTCAATTCCGCGACCCTCAAAATCTGGACGATCATCAGAGACATGGATCAAACTCCTCAAAGAAAAAGTACTTGACTTCTTTTCCGTTCTTTTTTATCATTGACTAAGTAGTCAGTCATAACAACGGTGTGACCATGTCCCCACGATCCAAGCAACTCTCCCGGCAAATGAAGGCTGAAAGCCGAAGCGCGATCATCACCGCGGCCGTGGAACTCTTTGCAAGGAAAGGCTTTTCTGCGACGACAACGGAACAGATCGCAAAGAAGGCTAAGGTCTCGAAAGGGCTCATCTTTGCCCACTTCCCTACGAAACAGGACATTCTCCTCACCATCATTATCGAGGAATTCGATCGGGTGCTGTGGACTTTTCAGGACAAGAAAGATTCACGTTCGCCCCAGGAGAGATTCATCTCCCTCGTCGATGGATGGATGGATCTGCTGAAGAACAATCCGCTTATGGTGCGGCTTACACTGCAACTGAACCTCGATGATGAATATCGCAAGCTCATGAAGAGAAAAGGTAAACAGTACATCGAGATCTACCTTGAGAGAATGCGCGATATTCTCGTCCAACTAGGATCGAAGAATCCGGACCTCGATGCTTACTTGATCTCTTTTATCTTCGATGGCTTCGCATCGAACTATACCGTCGCTCCAGACATCTTCCCCATCGACGCGATCAAGGACCATTTTGTCAATATTATGCTGACGCGCTGGAAACGTCGACGCTAAAATTCTCTGTGAGATGTTCGCGCAGGTTGCTAGACATCAGGGTATGAACAAAGGACTCACATACGGTTCTTTACTGGTACTCCTGAGTTGCGGGTTGACATCTGCAATCGCACAAACATGGTCACTTCATGGTCAGGCTTCCTCGTGGCTCACTTCTCATCCTGAGGATTCTCCGCTCTCCCAAGCGGGTCTTCGCTATATACCCGAACTCTCGATAGGAACGAAACCCGACAGTACTTTTGCTGCCGATCTGGATTTGTCGCTCAACGCGTATGCTGTCGCGGGCTTCGCTCGAAGCCAGAGCCCAACATATGAGGAAAAACTCAAACCGTACCGCGCCTGGATTCGGGTCTCGTCAAACACATTTGAGGTCCGGGCTGGCCTCCAGAAACTGAGTTTCGGGTCGGCAACGCTCTTCAGGCCCCTCATGTGGTTTGACAAAATCGATCCCAGGGACCCTCTACAACTGACGGACGGTGTCTACGGTTTGCTTTTGCGCTACTATTTCCTCGACAACGCCAATGTCTGGCTTTGGGGCCTGTATGGAAACAATGACACAAAGGGCTGGGAAATTGTGCCGACGAACCGTAAGAGTGCAGAGTTCGGCGGAAGAATACAAACTCCCCTCTGGGACGGCGAACTCGGTGCCACCTATCATCATCGGGATGCGGACTTCACCGACCTGCTGGGGATCCCCCCTCTCATGCTGAATACCCATGTTCCTGAGAACCGGTTCGCATTGGATGGAAAGTGGGACATAGGAATCGGCGCCTGGTTTGAAGCTGCGCTTATCCACGATCAAATCGACTTGTCCGGTCTGAAATACCAACGGCAGTGGACATTGGGAGCCGACTACACGTTCGATATTGGAAATGGACTCACCGCTCTCACCGAATACTTCAGCTCTGACAATCCGGAACTGCCCCTGGCCTCTGCTAACGGAATCAGATTCTCTGCCGTCTCTCTGAACTATCCACTCGGTCTCATTGATCGAATATCCGGTATTCTGTACCGCGATTGGTCAAACCATGAATGGTACCGGCTTATTACCTTGCAGAGAACTTACGATAATTGGATGATCTATCTCCTGGGATTCTGGAATCCCGATAACATCCGACTCTATGGAACTCAGGCCTCGATCACCTCCGGGCAAGCAATCAGCAGCCCATTCGCGGGGACTGGAATTCAGCTCATGGTGGTCTTCAATCACTAGACAACGGTCGTTCCCTCTTCGAAGGAAAATGAATGGAACTGAAAACAGAAGCGGCAAATCCGGGCAGCCCTCATTCGAGTGTTATCAAGACTCATCAGCTGGACAAGGATTATCGGCTGGGGCTCACCATCCTCAAAGCCCTGAATCACATCGATCTCTCCGTGACGAAGGGAGAATTCCTCGGGTTGGTCGGCCCGAGTGGTTCGGGCAAGACAACGCTCTTGAACATCGTTGGCTCCCTTGATACACCAACCCGCGGCACCGTCGAGGTGCTCGGGCAAAAGGTGGAATCGCTTTCGCACAAGGAGGCTGCCAAACTTCGCAACAATCACATCGGATTCATTTTCCAAACCTACAACCTGCTTCCAGTCTACACCGTGTTCGAGAATGTGGAGTTTCCCTTGTTGCTCCTGGGAATTGAGACTCCCCGCCGCAGGAGCATGGTTATGGACGCGCTTGAATGGGTTGGTCTGGCAGATCGTGCCGAGTCCAGACCGGCCCAGCTTTCGGGCGGACAAAGTCAGCGCGTGGCAATCGCCAGAGCCATCGTCAAGAAACCGGAATTGGTCCTCGCGGATGAACCAACGGCCAACCTCGACGCGGAGAATTCTCATAACATCATGAAGACGATGCTACAACTCAACGAGGATCTGGCGACAACATTCGTTTTTGCCACACATGACGAAAAGGTCATTGGGTACGTCAGGCGAAAGGTCACGCTTGTCGATGGAAGAATCGAGAAGGATGAGATACAACCACGACACTGAGGCACGCATGTTTATCTTCAAACTTGCTTTCCGAAACATCCTTGGCGCAGGCCTTCGTACCTGGCTCAATGTTGTTGCCCTTTCCTTTTCGTTTGTTGCCATCATCTTCCTCCAGGGCATCTATACGGGAATGAACGACCAGGTTGAACAAGCGACTGTGGATGCATTCTACGGCGGGGGACAATTCTGGCAAAGATCATACGACCCCTATGATCCTCTAACACTCGATGATGCCCATGCCCTCCTCCCCAAAGAGCTTAACGCGCTCGTTCAGAGTGACCAGGCAACTCCCATCCTTATCCGCCAAGCTGCCATCTATCCCGAAGGACGCTTTCGGACGATTCTTCTTAAAGGAATTGATCCACTGCAGAAGGTATTGTCTGTCCCCTCCATTCTCCTGATGGACGGCCAGGGAACCATTCCAGCTCTTATTGGCAGCAGAATGGCAAAAAGCACCGGACTCCACAAAGGGGACGAACTCACGATCCAGTGGCGCGATGTCCATGGCACGTTCGACGCGAGAACTGTAAGAATCATCGCGGTGGTGAAAACTTCCGTACAAGAAATCGATAACGGACAAGTGTGGATTCCATTAGATCAGTTGCAGTCCCTTTCGGCGATGCCGGGCCACGCCACGATCGTCGTCCTGAGGCCAAGCATCTCGCCGCCGGGGATCTCTTCGGGGTGGGAGTTCAAAAGTCTCGAATATCTCCTTCAGGATATTCACACTGCCGTACGGAGCAAGAGAATCAGCGCGAGTATATTTTACATCGTCCTTCTGTTCCTTGCCATGCTGGCCATTTTTGACACACAAGTCCTTTCGATCTTCCGCCGCAGAAAGGAGATGGGAACGCTCATGGCACTCGGAATGACACGCGCGAACATAATCGAGCTCTTCACTCTGGAAGGAGCCTTGCATGGAATCTTCGCTGCCTTCGTCGCAGCCCTCTACGGCATACCACTCCTCGGATATGTGGCGAAGACAGGCTGGGAATTGCCGGGAGCGGCGGATGCCGTTGGATTCGCCATCGGCGAGAAGCTCTTTCCCACCTACTCTGTAGCGCTGGTTGCCGGAACAACGGCTCTGGTTCTCCTGGTTACAACAGTTGTCAGTTTCTTGCCGACAAGAAGGATCGCAAAACTGAAACCGACGGATGCACTCAGGGGGAAAATGTCATGATTGAATTCCTCTTCAAGGGCCTGGTGCGCGATCGCTCCCGCTCACTCTTTCCGGTTTTGATCGTCGCCGCGGGTGTGATGCTGACAGTGTTTCTGCAATCCTGGCTCAACGGCGCACTATCGAGCCTGATTCAGTCGACCGCACACTACCGAACGGGACACGTGTGCGTAATGACACGAGCGTACAACGAGAAAGCGGATCAGCTCCCCAACGACCTGGCTCTCCTCGGCATCGACACGCTCCTGACCACCTTGCGCGGACAATATCCAGATCTGTTTTGGACACCCCGGATCACGTTTGGCGGTCTATTAGATATTCCTGATGAAAAGGGCGAGACAAAGGAACAGGCACCGGTGAGTGGAATGGGAGTCGACCTGCTCGCCTCCGACAGTCCGGAGTGGAAAGTATTGAACATCCGTCCCGCGCTTGTTCAAGGACACCTGCCGAAACAACAAGGCGAAATACTGATTGCCGAGGCACTCGCCGGAAAGCTCCACATACAGCCGGGGCAGAAAGTAACATTAATCAGTTCAACAATGTACGGCAGCATGACATACTACAACTTCACCATTGCAGGGACAGTCCGTTTCGGGGTGGCCCCGATGGACCGAAGCGCCATTATCGCCGACCTCAATGACATTCAGCAAGCCCTCGATATGCAACATGGAGCCGGAGAAATCGTTGGATTTTTCCATGACGATCTTTATCACGAGGATCGGGCTAATGTCATCACCGAAGATTTCAATACCCGAAGCTCGAAATCCTCCGACAAGTTTTCGCCGATCATGGGCACACTTCGAACGGTGAGCGGCCTGGCTGATTATCTCGACTTCGCCAGTTCGTTCTCAGGCATTATTCTCACTGTTTTCGTTGTCGTAATGTCCATCGTGCTCTGGAACGCGGGATTGACGGGAAGCTTGAGGCGATATGGTGAAATCGGGCTTCGGCTTGCGATCGGCGAAGAGACCGGGCACGTCTACCGGTCGATGATGGTCGAATCGCTGTTCATTGGCATCGCAGGCTCCATAGCGGGCACTGCGATCGGCGTGGCGATCGCGTACTATCTTCAGGTTCATGGATTTGATATCGGCTCAATGACGAAAAACAGCACCATGATGATCTCTGACGTGATCCGAGCACAAGTGGAGCCGTCCACTTTTGCAATCGGATTTCTGCCCGGTATACTAGCCACTTTTCTCGGCGCAGCTATCTCAGGGATTGGGATCTACAAACGACAAACCTCGCAGTTGTTCAAGGAGCTTGAAACATGAGACGAATGTTCTGGCTGATCGCTGTTCTGCTCTCTTCTGTGTGTTACGCACAAACACCGCGCCTCCCGCAAAGCGCATCCGGTGAGGAGATTCTGAAGAAAGTGGATCTCAACATGTTTTCCGAGAACAAGATCATCGAGTCGCGGATGGTGATCCATGGCGAGCGAGGAAGCCGCACTGTTGAAACGAAGTCGTGGCAGCGAAGCACTCGAGAGACGTTTTCCGAGTTCCTAGCTCCCGCTCGTGACAAAGGCACGAAGATGCTTAAGCTTCAGGACATGTTGTGGACCTATTCACCCTCAACGGACCGCATCATCCTCATTTCCGGTCACATGCTTCGCCAATCCGTGATGGGTTCCGATCTTTCCTATGAGGACATGATGGAGGATCCGCATCTGCCGAATTTGTACTCTGCCAAGGTGTCTTCTGAAGAAACGGTCGTAGGACGATCTTGCTGGGTTCTCGATCTCACAGCAAAAAAAGAGGACATCGCCTACAATAGTCGTAAAGCGTGGATCGACAAAACACGCTACGTGCTTTTGAAAGAGAACCTCTACGCAAAAAGCGGAAAGCTCCTCAAGACGATGGAAGTACGGGAAGTGACGGAAATTCAGAACCACTGGATTGCAAAATCAATTTTGTACAAAGACGTGCTCAAGGAGGGAGGGGGAACTGAGTTCTTCGTTGATTCAGTCATTCTCGATGCAACGATTCCAGAGTACCTTTTCTCAAAAGCAGCGCTCAAGAAATAAGGCCCAAACAGAGATACATTATTTGACTTCGGCGGGAGGATTCTGCTCATCCCATCCGCTATCGATTTCCGCAATCAGTTTCAGGGTCTCCAGCGCCTCTTCCTCATCCATCTTGCTGATGGCGAACCCAACGTGCACGATCACATAGTCACCAAGGGCCACATCCTGAGTCCACTCCAGACACACACGCTTTTCGACGCCTCCAAAACTCACGACCCCCATCGTGGGTTGCACGCTGGTGTCAATGCTCAAAACTTTTCCGGGAATCGCCAAACACATTGGAACCTCCGTTAAATTTCACTTACATGTTCTTGCTCTAATTTCGAAATAGCAACACCCGATTCGATCACAATGGTGTCACCCACTTTTGCAGACATGAGGAACGTCAGCAGCACTTTGACATATGCTCCGCGGACGCTCACATTGCCCATCGTCATCCCATCGTTGACGAATATTTCCTCAATTTGTCCCTGAATGACGTTCATCTGGCTGCCTCCTCTTTAAAGTGTGTTGACGATAGCTCGTTGGCTCTTGCTCAACAGCTGCGCAACATAGACCTGTCCGAGAGAAATGCCGCCATCATTCGGAGGAACTCGTTGGTGCCAGTACGGCTGAAAGCCTGCCGTTCGCAATTGTAGTACTGTACGCTCGCTGAGAAACCTGTTCTGAAAACATCCACCCGAGAGCACAACTCGTTCGAGCCCTGCTCTCTTCGCAACTTCCACAATCGCCCCAACAAGCGAATTATGAAACTTCTTCGAAATGAGCGAGAGTGGAACACACCTGTGCACGTCCGCCATCATCTCACGTACCATCGGCGCCCAATCAACAACCAAACGCGCACCTTTCTGTTCCACTGGCAGTGATCCTGGTTCCCGAGGTCCTGCACCCGCATCCATCACATCACACCGGTACGTTTGCTCCGACTCCTCCCCTGCGAGAGCAAATTCCAGTTCCAGAGCCGCCTGTCCCTCAAACGCATTTCGCTGCCTCAGACCGATGATCGATGCGGCAGCGTCAAAGAGCCTCCCCACACTCGATGTCATCGGAGCGTTCACACCCTTTTTCAACATCTGGTGAACGACACTCAGTTCCGCGACGGTAAATGCCGACAGAGGCGAGTTGTCTTTGTGCTGAAGGAAATCATCTCCAAGTAATTCATAGAGCAGGCCCGCTGACGACCGCCTCGGTTCTTTGATGGCCTTTTCACTCCCTGGCAAACGGAACTGCCTGAGAGAAGCGAACCTTTCGAATTCTGCATCGTGGGTGATGAGAAATTCCCCGCCCCACACCGTACCATCAGTTCCGTAGCCCGTACCATCCCAGGAGACGCCAAGCACCTCACCTTCAAGCTGATTCTCCGCCATGCACGACATAACATGGGCATGATGATGCTGGACCTCAATGACCTCGGGCCCCATCGCCCGACCTTCTTTTGTTGAAAAGTAGTCCGGGTGCATATCGCATGCCACCAAACCAGGTGTCACCTCGAACATGCTCTGTAGATCGGCGATGACCTTTCGAAATGCCTCCAACGATTGCCGGGTTTCGAGGTCGCCGATGTGCTGACTCACAAATGCATTCGAACCTATGGCAATTGTTACCGTGTTCTTCAGATGGGCTCCGACACCAACGATCGGCGCAATCACCGCCTCCGGCAGTTGAACTGGCAACGGCGCGTAGCCACGAGCCCGCCTCATGACAAGCTCTCGCCCCAAGATGACGCGGACTATCGAATCATCAATGTGGCGGACGATCGGTCTGTTGTGAACAAGGAAGACATCCGCTATGCCGCGAAGCCGCGCCCCTGCCTCACGCTCGTCGATGCAAATCGGTTCATCCGCCAGGTTGCCGCTCGTCGCAATAACCGGATGGCCTAGATCAGCCATCAAAAGATGATGCAGAGGCGTGTACGGCAACATGATGCCGAGGTTTGGATTGGTGGGAGCTACGGAGTCCGCCAGACGCATCGTCGATACGAGTCTGCCATACAGCTCCCGGTTATCCTTTCGCTCCAACAAAACGATCGGAGACTCTGATGAAAGCAGCAAGCGTTTTTCGAAATCAGAGACGACACATTCATCCAGAACTGTCTCCATCGACGGAAACATCAAAGCGAAAGGCTTTTCCTCACGGTGCTTCCTCTCACGCAATCGCAGGACGGCCTCATCGCTTCGGGCATCAACCATGAGATGAAAGCCGCCCAGACCTTTGATGGCAACGATTTTTCCCCCGCGTATCGCCTGTTCAGCGCCAAGGAGGGCTTCGTGGTCACGGCACAACGCCTTCCCGTCGGCGTCCCACAACTCGAGCCTCGGTCCGCAAACCGGGCAGGCGGTCGGTTGGGCATGAAACCGACGATCGTTCGGATCATCGTATTCCCGCTGACAGTCGGGACACATCGTGAACTGCTTCATCGAAGTGTTCGGACGATCATACGGCAAGGATTCGATAATAGAAAACCGCGGCCCGCAATTCGTACAGTTCGTGAACGGATAAAGATATCTGCGATTGCGCGGATCAAAGACCTCGGCGATGCATTCGGGGCACGTCGCTGTGTCAGGCAGGATCAATGCAGTCTTCGAGCCTGCTCCGTCGCTCTCTCTAATCTCAAACGTTCCATATCCGAGAGGATCGAGGAACGAGAACTCGAAGCTCTGAATGAATGCCCTGGGAGGTTTATCGCTCTGGAGCCGAAGCACGAACTGGTCGAGCACCTCCTTCACACCCTCAGCTTCAACGAACACCCCTTGGGCCGTGTTCGACACCCAACCGGTGAGCTTGAGCTCGGAAGCCAAGCGGTACACGAAGGGTCGGAAGCCGACCCCCTGCACTGCTCCGCGAATGCAGGCTTTCAGTCTGAGCTGCCGCTCTTCTTTCTGTTCACTCGGTTTGGGCAAGGAACTTTCCTACCGGTTGGTATTTTGTTCGAGCCAGGAACACCACTCCGAAATCCCCGACTTCGTGGTGCACGATGTTTCAAATACTTTCAGGGACGGATTGATCTTCAGTGCATTATTTCTGAGCGTCTCGAGACTACAGTTCACATACGGCAGAAGATCAATCTTGTTGATGATGAGAACAGAAGCGTTCTGAAACATCGAAGGATATTTCAGAGGTTTGTCATCCCCTTCCGTTGTGCTGGCGACCACGACTTTCATGGCCTCGCCAAGATCGTAGTTCGAAGGACACACCAGGTTGCCGACATTCTCGATGATGAGGAGTTTCACACCGCTAAGATCTAAACTCCCGAGAGCATCCTCCACGAGCTTCGCGTCGAGGTGGCACCCGCCATTGGTAACAATCTGGACGACGGGAGCGTCGTACCGGGCAATGCGTTGAGCATCGAAGTCGGTCTGGACATCACCCTCGATGACAGCGACCTTCACACGCTTGTTGAAGTACTCCAGTGTCCGCTCCAGGATGCTCGTCTTGCCCGAACCCGGCGAACTCACGAGATTGATCACGAAGAGGTGGCGTTCGGAAAACATGGCGCGATTGCGGCGCGCGATCTCATCGTTCTTTTCCAGGACTTTTCGTTCGACTGTAATAACACTCATATTGTTTTTTCTTCCTCGTTTTCTAATTCTATTTCTGTGACCTGGAGTTCCCTCCCGGAAAGAATCACAGTTTCAGCTCCTCCGCACTCAGGACACACCATGAATCCAATGTCGTTCTCAAACGTCTTCTGACAATGATTACATCTTACTGCAAACGGTATGTGTTCGAATTCAAGATGTGCTTTCGCGAGCGGCGTCTCAGCCGATATCGCGGAGAAGCAGAAGTCAAGAGAGTCAGCGACAACTCCTGAAAACGTACCGAGCTTTACGCGAACGATCCGCACATCTGCGAGTTCGTTTTTGGGAACGCTTTGCTGGACGATGTCGCATATGTTCTGAGCAACAGAAAGCTCGTGCATGTGAATCTGGACCAAAGATAGTGGGACTTTTTGCAGGGATGGACTCAACTACAGTGCCATTGCCGATTTGCATCAAGAAGGGGCAAAACAGGCATCTCACTTCTCAGAATCGAGAATCCCCAACACGTTTTGGGTCACAGCTGGAATGGAATCTTTGATTTTCGGGGAGAGGTCGGTCGACAAGCCTTGCAGAGTTGTGATCGAAAGGTGACCAGATAGAGCATCGGATGAGACCCCTGCAACATCACAACTTCCTTGGGCCCAGGACAGATTTCGCTCTTGCTGAGTTCATCATCCTTTGACATACCGCCGGAGATAATATGATATCTGAACAACAAAAGCCAGCTGCTCACCAACAGACCAGGATACTTCGGCTGAATTCACCCCTTCTCTGTCGCGAGAAAGTGCTTCCACGCGCTGGGAAGAACGAATCTCTTTCAGTCTTCCTTCCCTGCCATCCCGATTTGACAAGAATGCACTTTCGCTTCCACAACGAAGAGTGATCTTTCTCAGTGGTGAAATCAAAAAAAAAGACCGCCATGGCCATCCGTTTGGGGATTGCTCATGGCGGTCGCGAAAGTATTCCTTGGATCGGGCTTCTCCGAAAACACGTCACCGCAAAGCCGCGGCCAAAGAGCGAAGATTATCCTCTTTTGTCTATCGGTACAAAATTGCGCTCACCGGAGCCGAGATAGACCTGACGTGGGCGCGCAATTTTTTGATCAGGATCGAGCAGCAATTCCTGCCACTGAGCGAGCCATCCCGACATTCGGGGAATGGCGAAGAGAACCGTAAACGCCTCGCTCGGGAATCCCAATGCCTCGTAAATAATGCCCGAGTAGAAATCGACGTTTGGATAGAGCTTTCGCTTTACAAAATACTCATCCTCAAGTGCGATACGCTCGAGTTCGATGGCAATTTCGAGGAGCGGATTCTTGCCGGTCACCTCGAAGACGCTTTCTGCAGTCGTCTTGATAATTTTCGCGCGAGGATCATAGTTCTTATAGACCCTGTGTCCAAATCCCATCAATCGTCCGCCTTCGCCTGACTTCACCTTCTTGACGAATTCGGCGACTTTGTCTTTCGAACCGATTTCACGAAGCATGCGAAGCACTTGCTCGTTTGCTCCTCCGTGCAATGGGCCATACAATGCTGCTGCTGCTCCCGCGGCAGACACAAACGGGTCGGCCTGTGAGCTCCCAATGCTTCTCATGACGTTGGCACTACAGTTTTGCTCGTGATCCGCATGCAGGATGAACAGGATGTCGAGGGCGTGCTCCAACACAGGATTCACTTTGTATTTTGGCTCCGTCATCTTGAAGAGCATACTGAGGAAATTCCCCGGGTAGCTGAGGTCATTGTCCGGATAGACGTAGGGCTGACCAAGATGATGCCGGAACGCGAAAGCAGCAATGGTGGGCACTTTCCCAATCAATCGGTAAATCTGCATTTGGCGGGACTCTGCAGAGAAGACATTCTTCGAATCCGGATAGAACGTCGACATCGCCGCCAACGTGCTGATCAGCATTCCCATCGGATGAGCGTCGTAGTTGAAGCCGTCCATGAACTTCTTGATGTTCTCATGGATCAACGTGTGGTGCGTAACACTATAGGTCCACTCGTCCAACTGCGTCTTCGTCGGCAATTCGCCATGAAGAAGCAGATACGCCACCTCGAGATAGCTGCATTTCCCGGCAAGCTGTTCTATGGGATAGCCGCGGTAACGCAGAATTCCCTTGTCGCCGTCGATGAACGTGATTCTGCTGACACACGAGGCCGTGTTCATGAAGGCGGGGTCGTACGTCATCATTCCGAAATCGTCATCTTTAACCTTGATCTGTCGCAGATCGGTGGCCTTGATGGTGTCATTGGTGATAGGCACAGCGATTTCTTTGTTGGTCCGACTGTCTTTTATTAGAAGCTGATCAGGCATAGCGTTTTTCCTCCTCGTACGATGGTGTAGTGAAGAACTTGCCGAATGTATTCAGCTGATCAAAAAAAGTTTTGAGTGCTTTCCGTTCTCAGGCTATTGCGCAAACCAGCCACCATTATGAATAGGAATCTCTGAGGGAATGTGTCAAAATCGGGAAAAGGAAACAAATGCCCCTCGGGAAACGGCGGACAACCTTCGATTTTGTTCAATAATCGTGCCATTGGAGCAATCGCCGAAAGACTCAACAGAAATGAGGTGTAGAAAACGTCAACTCGCGAATTGTTCTCAATGATGATAGAATCACTGAGGTCATTCTCAAGAATGGAAATCGGACGGAGAGAGGACAATGGCAGGCAAGGGAGGAGTGGCAGGGAAAGTCCTGGGTTGGCAATGAGGTCCAACCCAGGCGTTCCCCCGATGAGCATACCCGCAAAGGAGCAGCGTTTTCAACTCTTGGCTGCTACTTCTGTTTCTTCAGCAGGTCTTTCACGAAATCTTTGTGGACCGTAATCCCGAGCATCTTGAGTTTCACATAGTCTTCTGAATAGAAGTAATATCCCGGATGTGGATTGTTGCGAGAACCCGAACCTGAGTCCTTTATGAGGTACCAGTCTTTGCCATCTTTTTCGAGGTAACCCACCACATGGATTCCATGGTCGTCCGACGTAGTCCCGTTGCTAAACCGGAACTGGCGGGAATTTTCATCAATGTACTCCGATGGGATGTCGAACGTGGGGACGATCGCTACTCCCGCATGTCCCTCATATCCCGGCTCAGAGACGTCGCCGCCAATGCAAACGGTCCCTCCCGTTCGAATGATTTTTTTGATGGTTCCCATGAAATCATCCAGGGGCACGTTGAAATACTCTTTGCTGTGCCACCAATTGTCCGGCACTTCATACTCCGCCATCTGGTAATACGGTTTTTCCAAAAGCGACATGATCTCAACATAGTCATCTACGTCTAACTTGACCACAGTTTCGAAATACTCCTTCGGTGTGACGTCCTTGCCGTTGACAACAAAAGTCTTCGGTGGTTCGCCCAGGTAGTGGTTCAGAATGGATTTGATGGTGTTGACCGCCGCCTCTTCCGACCATGCATTGTTGACTTTGAGCGATTGAAGATATGCATTCATTTCATCGAACAGTTTGCTGTGATCGTGATACTTTTGGCCCGGTTTCTTTCCTGTATACGCATCCGCCGGCACGATTCCGTAGGTCTTCCAGATCCTCATGACAGCATTGGCTTCCGATCCTTCGCCAAAAGCCGAATTGCCGCGCTCAGCGACAAACCGTTTCGCTTTTTCCACGTATTCCCAGTACACCGTGTACAGTTCCGACAGCTTCATCTCGCGCTTCGTAAGACGATAGATTTCCGATTCGAAGAATGACGTCGTCGAAAAACACCAACACATCCCCGAAATGGCTTGCGACACCGGTTTGTTGTGCCAGTACTTCTTGAAGTCGTCTGTAGACGTCGGATGATACAATCCGGTGAAATCGAGCTGGAGTTGTTTCCTGACGGCTTCTGGTTTCGCAATGAAATTCGATGCTTCCTTGCGAACCGAGTCCATGAATTCATTTCTCGGCGTGACAAACACCGCTTTGTCTCGACGCGAGACCTGGCCCTGCAACCCAATCGGAAGAGCCATGAGCACAGTCAACAAAACAAAAAATAGCTTCTTCATCGTTACCTCCTTGCTTTCGTTAGATGACATGTGGAATAAACATTTTCGTTCGTTGCATGTAGTCTTCATACTCAGTTCCAAAGGCCCGGACCATTTCTCGCTCCTCTGTTTTCGCTGTGGCAATCATCGCTCCAAGATTCACCATGGCGAGCACAACTCCAATTGAAGAGATATCCTTGAATAACACCCCAAGTCCCAGAAGAATTAACGACGCATAGAGCGGGTGCCGGATGTACCGGTACACTCCTCCTGTAACGAGTTTCGTCGTGTTCTCGAATTGGCCCAGAGGTCTGCCGACGTTCCGGAGGAGACGAAATCCTCCTAAGGCGAGCGGAATGGATCCGAACAGAAGGATCCAGGAAACGATCTGGCTCCAGGAAAACGGGTCGATGAACCAGAAGCGCCAATTGATCAGGAGGAGAATGACAATCGACTCGAACGAGAAGAACCGGTAGACTCCGTGGAATCGACGCGCCTTGATTGAAAACTCCCAGTTGAAGACCGCCAGCGCGATCGTTGCGATAGCAAGAATCCAAATCTCCACGACATTCATCATAGAGGTTCCCGTATTACGAACCAGAACGGATCTTGTGAATAGGCTGGCGGACGACCGTTTTCAACCTCTCCGGTTTGCTCTTGCGTGGATCGCCGAGATAGATTTCGTGATGCTTGCCGCGCAGCTCACAACCGCGTTCGCGAGCAACGGCATGAAGTTTCTGGATGGTGGGGCCCTCATCTGCATACGGCCCAACGTACATGATCTGAACGGACAGACCTTCTGAGTAGGGTTCCAGCCGCACGTTCACCAATGCAGGAATGCCTTTCTTTTCCTTCGCCTGCTTCAGCGCTTTCGCGAAGAGTGACTTCGTGATGACCGCAGGTTGGAGTATCATCAACGTCCATCTCCACGCAGCCCTGTTTTCCATGCTGAATCGCGACATATCATCCATCCACCACAGACCGTCAAGGGCCATCACGGGATACTCAATGCTCTTCTCTCTCTTGACCATGAACTTCAGCGTATACGCCATGGTGTAGAGCGCCTGAACCGCTTCCTGAAAAGACGGCGAGTTGTTGGGATCCCCCTCTCCGTCAATCATCAGAAAGTTGAACTTCGGAACCCGAACGAGCTCCACTTCAGCAGGCGACGGTTGATAGAGGTACTTCAGATCCTTTTTCAAGTCGATCTTTTTCAACATGAGGCACACTCCCGGTTACTCTTGCGAGGTATGATGAGGGGAAGATGAGGGATATTTGCCGATCAGTTTCCACAGCCAACGGTGGATACCGTGCAACGATCGAACCGGTTCGGCAAACATCATGATGCATTGCCCATGAATCGTCGTCATTTCGTGATTCTCGCAAAAACGTATGGCGTCATATGATTCTGCTCCCTGCTGCATCCACACTCTTGTGATGCCCGCATCAAATGCCTCCTGCACAACTCGCTCTGTCTGAGCCGAAGGCACACAAATCACCACTGCCCCGACTTTTTCTGGCAACGCCTTCAGGCTCCGATAGCATACGTCGCCTTCGATGTTCTCCGCCTGGGGATGCACTGGAAAGACCTTGTATCCCTTCCCCTTAAGCTCCCGATAAATTGCATTGCCGAATTTCTTCCCTCCCCGTGAGACGCCAACGAGAGCCAGCGTTCGCTGGGAGAGGATTTCCTGAACTGCCGCTTGTGATGTCGTCATGTTGAGCCTTCCTTCGTCTTTGCGAACACCTCATTTCTCTTTGAACTCAAGATCCCTCAGGAGCCTCTCTGCCCTGGGAACCTCCTGGCAAGGAACGAGAACCTTCACCTCGTTGATGATATGACCGTCGTACTCTCCGGACGCGCGAAACGTCGTGTGATCCGGCCCGCCCATTGAAAGCGAACTGGCTTTCCGTGAGAACAGAAACGGATGCAGACCCCCATGCTTAAGACACTCCTGTGCATACTGTGCCGTTACCTCGTCGCTGACACCAAATACTCTTGCCCGACCCTCATAGATCTCGTAATCCTCGTGATCCCCGCAGAGGAAAAGTTTGTTGACCCTTCCGCCGCACTTTCTGCAGAACGGCAGACAGCAGATAATGCAGACTCCTGAAGCCTCAACATCAGCGTGGTTCGAACATCTCAGATTCTTGACGAACGCGTGGCCACAGTTGGGACAAAACTCATCGCCCTCTGCTCCCTCGTTGTTGCAATCACTGCAAGTGAGACCATCGTTTTTGATATCCGACATGCGCTTTCTCCTTTCGAGCTTCGGGAGGAAACAATTTCCAGAACCCGCAGAAAGATATGCTGGGGAGATTTTCGTGATGCTCAATTATCGTCGTGCACAATGATAATTCTCTTTCTCAATGGACGCAATCTCCGGAGCCGGAGACGCACACGTCGCCTCTGCTGGGAAGTGACGCCAATGAAATGTTTGCCATAAATGAGAATCGCTGCTTTCTGTCCCTCGACAAGCGGATCATGGGCAGCGATTCTCATACGGCTACGTGCAGAAATCGACGTTGTTGATTGTGCTAGTTTCGTTTTATTTCGTCCAAAATCTCTCCGTTCGTGTCATGGATGCGAACGATGAGCGGCATCTGCCCTGGCAACGTATGCGTGGCACAGCCGAAGCATGGATCATATGCACGGAACGCCATTTCGATCATGTTCAGGGTTCCCTCTGTTACCTCTACACCCTTCTTGATGAGTCCACGGGCCGCCTTGTTGATCGACATCGAAATGGGAGCGTAGTTGTTCGTCGTGCCGACGATCAGGTTGACCTTTGTCACCATCCCTTTTGCATCTGTCGTATAATGATGAGTCAACGTCCCCCGGGGAGCTTCGACGATGCCAACACCTTCTGTCGGTATTTCCGTCGGGATCGTCCGTATGTTCGTCCCTGTGATCTCAGGGTCTCTCACCAGATCGAGAGCCATTTCGGCTGCACTCAGGAGTTCGATAACACGGGCCCAATGCGTTGCCAGAGTCGCGTGGACAGGTTTTCCCCCGAGGGTTGAGTACATTTTTTCGTACTCGGCCTGGGCAAAAGGAGTGGGCATGCCGTCGGAAGCATTCAGCCGCGAAAGCGGCGTGGCTCGATACACTCCGCTGTCTTTGCCGTCAACGAGTCCTTTCCAGCCAACTTTTTTCAGGAAGGGAAACTTAAGATAGGTCCACGACTCAACGTGTTCCGAGATGTTGTCGAGGTACTCATTTGGCGAATATTTAACAAATTCCTTCCCCTCGGGATCAACGACACGCACCATTCCGTCATAGAAGTTCACCCGATTGTTTGCGTCGACAAGTCCCATGTAGTATGTCTTGTGAGCAAACGCATCGGAAAGGATGAGATCGACGTATTCCTGATTCTTCAGGACAATGTCATTGAACGCCTGGATCGTGAATTTCCCAAACTCCACGAACCACAAACAGTGCTGCTCGATCTCTTTCGCTTCCTCCTGAGTGATCCCCTTGCTGACTCCTCCCGGCAAGGACGTCACCTGATGCGTCTGCTTTCCACCGAGGACTTTCAGAACCGCTTGCGTGCGTTTCCTCATCTCGATAACTTTGCCACCGACCTCAAGTCCGACTTTCTTCACAACGCCGAGGATGTTCCGTTCGCTGGCAGGCGCAGATGGCCCGACGATGAAATCCGGTCCGCCTAAGGCATAGAAATGTGTCGTATGATCGCCGGCAAAGAAGACATTGTAAAGCAGCTGACGGAGTTTCTTGGCTGTCGGGGGTGGATCAACGTGGAACACGGCATCGCACGCTTTGGCAGATGCCATGTGATGAGCCTCAGGGCAAACGCCGCAGATGCGTGTCGTGATTCGAGGCAATTCCTCCACCGGTCTTCCAACGCAGAACTGCTCGAACCCGCGCAATTCTGGAATTTGGAAGTACGTGTTCTCCACCTCACCATCATCATTGAGGAAAATATCGATCTTGCCGTGACCTTCGAGACGCGTAATCGGATCAATCTTGATCTGCTTCATACCTTTTCAACCCTCCGGAGAATCGAGTGAGCAAGAGAAAATCTGTAGAATGTACCCATGGGATCTGCTATCTGGTCGAGGATCCGTTCAATCTCTTCCGGTTCCGTAGAATCGATCACAGAAGCCAAAGCGCTTACCATCTTTGCACCTTGGTCGACAATGTGCGGGGGCGGACCATAGCATCCTCGGCACGGCATGTTGGCTTTTGTGCAGAGAGCACCGCAACCGCTTCTCGTCGCCGGACCCATGCAAACCATCCCCTGATCGAGCAGGCATTCGTTCGGATCAGTCTGAATCTCGAACGGGCGATAGAACTGCTTGATCTTCTTTTCTTTCCGATCCCTCGGACATTCATCGCAACAGGTTTTGTCCGTGGCCCCGAGAATTGATCCTTTGGGCGGAAGCGGTCTTCCGCTGATGACATGTTCAATCACGGCCCAGATCTGCTCGGGCTGCGGCGGGCAGCCGGGCACGTAGTATTCGACGTCAATGACCTGGTCGAGGGACTTGACCGTCTCCCAGAGTTCCGGGATTTCGATCGAGCCTTCTTTCATCTTGGAATGAGTCTGAGGATAGACACCACCATTCTGCGTCACCGTCGAAGGAGTGTCTTTATAGACAACTCTCAAGATATCTTCCTTCGTGGTGAGATTGGCAAGACCCGGAATACCGCCTTCCAACGCGCACGACCCGAACGCAACGACCACTTTTGATTTTGCTCGAAGCATATGGGCGATTTCAGCAGCTTCGGAGTTCCGGATCGACCCGTTGAATAGACAAAGGTCAATGCTCTTGTCCTCCATCGCCCGGACGTCTTGATACTTGAAGTCCATAGCACAGGGCCAGAATACGATATCAAATGCAGCGGCAACGTCGAGGATCTTCTCGTGAATATCCAGCACAGCGATTTCACATCCGCCGCAACTTGCTGCCCAGTACAACGCTAACTTCGGCTTCGCCATGATAATCTCCTTCTATCCTTTTTCAAACCTTGATCAACTTATGGTTGTGCAATCGCCCGTTCAATCTCCCTGTGTACCGTGAGTTTCAGCGGGCCGAGTTGACGGATTTCCTCCGTCATTTCGTTTACGATTTTTGCAAACTTGTCGCCTTCCGACGCTGAAACCCACTCGAGTCTCAATCGACGAGGATCAATCCCGAAATCCTTCACGAGGCGTTTCAGGAACGGCAATCGCCGGATGGTCTTGTAATTCCCCTCCTGATAGTGACAGTCTCCTAGATGACATCCCATCACGATGACGCCGTCTGCCCCGAGCTGAAACGCTTTCAAGATAAACGCCGGGTCCACTCTGCCGCTGCACATTGTACGCAGGATCCGGACATTCGGAGCTGACTTAATTCGGGATACTCCGGCAAGGTCCGCACCGGTGTAAGAGCACCAATTGCACAGGAAGCCTATGATTCTTGGTTCGAATGCCATGTCGAAATGCCTTTCTCGATTCCTCTAAACTCTTTCGTTCTTGTTTGTCTTGTGGAGATTCACCTACAGCATCAGTCCTTCCAACTCGGCGAGAATCTGCTCGTCGGTGAAACCGTTCCCGGTCATCGCGCCCGATGGACACGCCGCGACACACGTCCCACATCCTTTGCAGAGCGCCTCATTCACATGCGAGATCTTCTTTTCTTCTATGAACTCAATGGCCCCATACGGACACATGTTATTGCAGATCTTGCATCCGCTGCAGTACTCGTCCTGGACCATGGCGCGGACAGGCTCGATTTCCACCTCTCCCTTCGAAATCAACGAGAGGATACGAGCCGCCGCAGAACTGGCTTGCGCGACGGTGTCCGGAATATCCTTCGGTCCCTGTGAGCAGCCGGCGATAAACACTCCTTCAGTCGCAGTGGAAGTCGGATCAAGCTTCGGATGTCTTTCAAGGAAGAATCCATCCGGGCTCTTGCTGATGGAGAACAGTCTGCGTATGGCGTCGCTGTCCTTCCGAGGCTCCATCGCGTTACAAAGAACGACCATATCGACCGGGATCTCTCGGAATTTCCCAATCAGTGTATCCTCGCACCGGATCTTCAGGGAGGGATCACCGTTTTCGTTCCACGCACCCTCAACGATTTCAGCGGCCTTGCCACGGATCATCGTGACGCCTTCATCGAGCAGACGATTGTAGAATTCCTCGTACCCCTTCCCAAAGGCGCGCATATCGATATAGAACTGGTAAATGGCAGCGTCGGTCCGATCCCGCACGAGATGGGCGAACTTCAAAGCGTACATACAGCAGACACGTGAACAGTATGCGTGATGGTTCGTATCCCGCGACCCGATGCAGTGAATTATCCCGACTGCGCGAGGCTCTTTCCCGTTCTTCATCACGATGTTGCCGCCGGTCGGCCCCGTGGAATTCAGAATCGACTCAAATTCGAGCGAGCTGTAGACATTGTCCAGACGGCCATACCCGTATTGCGCCATGGGGCTCGCATCGAAGAGATCGAATCCCGTCGTAATCAAAACCTGGCCGACATCAATTTCGACAATCTCATCCTCCATCTTATAATTGATCGCGTTTGGTTCGCAGACCTTCGCACAATTCTCGCACCCGCCCGTCTGGAAGTGGATACACGATTCCGCGTCGATGACCGGCACGCGTGGAACCGCCTGCAACGTCGGTACGTAGATCGGCGTTTTCGGGCCAAGGGTGAACTCTGACTTCTTCCCCCGGTAATCCTCGAGCACCATCTTGATGTGCCCCGTCGGGCACACATGAGCACAGGATCCACACACAATGCACTGATCCGTTTTTTCATCGAACGGCCGAACTACCTTACGCTCGATGCCGGTGTGCGCAAACCCGAGAACATTCGCCTTGACGACATCGTTGCACATATTCACGCACATGCCACAGAGGATGCAAGCGTTCTCCGATTCATCCCGCTCAAGGCTCGTGAAGCGCGATTTCTCGATCCCCAGACGCTCAGCCAGGTCTTTCACCACCTTGACATTCGGCCATCGGGAAATCAACATTTCCATGATGACCTTTCGGAGCCACTTGACGCGTTCCGAATTGGTGTGAATGGTCATGCCATTGCGTATCGGGTAGTTGCATGCGGTGACGATGCGGCTTCGCTTTCCACGAACCACCTCGACACTGCAGAGTCGGCAGACGCCGTAGGGCTCGAAATACTCGCTGTGGCACATCGTCGGAATCCACACGCCCGCTTGATCCGCGGCCTTGAGGATTGTGGTGTCTTCAGGAACTTCTACAGTTCTTCCATCAATATTGATCGTTACCATAGTTGTCTCGCTCTTTACTCGACAGAGATTGCATCGAATTTGCAGACGTCGTAGCAGATGCCGCATTTTCCGCATTTCTCGACGTCGATCGTGTGAACTTGTTTCGTCTCACCAAGAATCGCACCATCCGGGCAGTTCTTCGCACAGACATGACAGCCATGACCTTTGTCCACGCACACGTGCGGATCGATCGTATAGGTGATGAGTTTCCTGCAAGCGTGACCCGGACACTTCTTGTCTTTCACGTGGGCTTCATATTCTTCCCGGAAGTACTTGAGTGTTGTCAAGACCGGATTTGGCGCCGACCCGCCGAGGGCACACAATGACGACTCGACGACCACGTTCGACAGCTCTTCGAGAAGCACCAGATCTTCTTCAGTTCCTTCTCCTTCGGTGATCTTTTCGAGGATGTCCAACATGCGTTTGGTGCCTTCGCGACACGGCACGCACTTTCCGCACGACTCAGTCTGCGTGAAGGAGAGAAAATACTTGGCCATGTCGACCATGCAGTTGTTCTCATCGGCGACGACCATGCCGCCTGAACCCATCATGGATCCGACTTTTGTGAGCTCCTCATAGTCGACCGGGAGATCGAGGAGACTTTCGGGGATGAAACCTCCTGAGGGCCCACCCGTCTGAACAGCCTTGAATTTCTTACCGTCCTTGATCCCGCCGCCGATATCGAAAATAATCTTCCGCAGCGTAATACCCATCGGCACTTCGATGAGACCGGTGTTATTCACTTTTCCTGACAAAGAGAACACCTTTGTCCCCTTGCTACCACCCCACGGATCGCCGGAGACATCGCCTGTTCCGATGCTGGAAAACCACTCTGCACCGCGGAGAATGATCTGCGGTACGTTTGCCCACGTTTCAACATTGTTGAGGCACGTCGGCTTATCCCAAAGACCCTTCTCAACAGTATGCACGTACTTTGCCCTGGGTTCTCCGGGCCGACCCTCAATGGAAGCCATCAGCGCCGTAGACTCACCGCACACAAATGCACCTGCTCCCCGGGCAATCTTGATTTCAAAATCGAAGCCTTTGTCAAGGATGTTCGTGCCCAGGAGGCCGTACTCACGCGCATGCTGAATGGCTGTCTGAAGCCTGTCGAGCGCGATGGGGTATTCATTCCGAATGTAGACGTAACCTTCAGACGAGCCGATGGCATATCCGCCGATCAACATCCCTTCGATCACGGCGTGCGGATCTGATTCGACCGTACTCCGATCCATAAAGGCACCGGGATCACCTTCATCTGCGTTACAGATGATGTAGTGTTTGTCAGCCGGGATATTCCTGCAGGTTTCCCATTTGATTCCTGTTGGGAATCCTCCACCCCCTCTACCCCGCAAACCGGAGGTCTTGATCTCCTGAATCACTTGCTCCGGAGTCATCGAAGTCAGAACTTTTGCAATGGCTTCATACCCGCCTCGAGCGATGTAGTCATCGATGTTTTCGGGATTGATCACTCCGCGATTACGAAGCACGATCGGCGTTTGATCTGCGAAGAATGGTATGTCGGACAGCTTCGGGATCGGAGTCTTCTCTTTCGGCGGCGTGAACATCAGCTCTTTCACCGGCCGGCCTTTGATGAAATGCTCCTCAACAATGTACGGGATGTCCGTTTCTTTCAGGAGCTGATAGAAGATCCCATCGGGTTGGACCACCATCAGAGGCCCGACAGCGCAGAATCCGTTGCACCCCGTCGTCACGACGGCGACTTCCTCCTGCAGACCTTTCTTTCGGATTTCGGTCTCCAGTTTCTCCTTAATTTTCATTGATTGGTTGGCGACACACCCCGTGCCTGCACACACCATCAAGTACGATCTATACGCCATGAGAGCGTCTCCTTAGTCACAACAACTTCATGAATGTGTTTTCTCGCTGACGACTTCCAGGGCGAATTCTTTCGTTACTTGCCCTTTCAGAACGTGTGAATCGAAGATCCTCTTCACCTTTTCCGCCGTCAGATAAACATATTTCACGGGCGCTGATTCACCGAGCACCTCGACAGTCATCATCGGCTCGTGGCTGCACAGACCCGCACAACCCGCATTGGTGACAATGACATCATGCAGACCCCGCAATTCGATTTCTTTCATTGCGGCCGTCAGGATACCCCTCGCCCCTGCTGCGATACCGCAGGTTCCCATATGCACAATAATTCTGACGCGGCCCGTTCCCTGGCGGAGAGCCATCTTGTATCGCCCCTGCTCACGAATCTTTTCCAGGTCTTCTATGTTCATCTTGCCCATCGAATACTCCTCCTATTCATATTGCTTGAGGATCTTGGAAACTTTAGATGTCGGTATTCTTCCATGGAGATTCTTTCCGACGGTCACCACCGGAGCCAACCCGCAGCACCCGAGGCATCTCACGCTCTCCACGCTGAACTTCTTATCCGGCGTGGTCTCTCCTTCTTTGATATGAAGCTCCCGTTCAATCTGCTCCATGATCTTGATCGCCCCCTGCACATGACATGCTGTACCCGTGCACACAGCGATCGGATATTTGCCTTTCGGCTTGAGACTGAAGGCCTTGTAGAACGTCGCAAGATTGTACGTTCTGCTGAGAGGCACGTTCAAATACTCCGAGACGTAGTTCAGAACATCCCGAGGAAGGTAGTAGAGCTCATTCTGTATATCGAGCATAACCTGAATGATTGAACTCGGATCTTTCGGATGTCGGTGGAGTATTGTTTCAAGCATTTGGGCGTTCATGAGATCTCCTCTGACTTATTGTGTCAAACTCGACTCTTCCTGTTCCAGAAATGTGCGAACGAGGCTCAACGCCTCAATCGAACCCAACAGTATATCTCCCAATTGATTTTCAGCATGCTGCGAATCGAAAGTGATACTTTTTCCACCGCGAGAATGTCGGTAGAAGACATTCACCTGATTCTCCGTCGCAAGGATTGCTGTGATCGTTTCCGCCATATTTCCGAGAGGCTTCCTTTCCACACTGCTCAGCTGGAAAGTCGCTCGCACAGTCGTCCCTGAGTTCGGAACGGAATGAAGCTCCAATCTCCCCTTCGCCATCTCGGCTGCTTCTTTCAAAAGTGCGAGGCCCATTCCGGCCCGGGCATTCTTCCGTGTTGTGTAAGAAGAATCTGCAGCCCGCTCTACGTTCTCGGCACTCATTCCCTTACCATCATCTCGAATTTCAATCGTCAAGCAATCCTCTCCAACGTTTTCCACGACAAGAATGCTGATGTTCTTGGCTCCCGCGCGGACGGAGTTTTCAGCTATGTCGAGAACATGTAGTGACAGATCTTCCATGAGTGGCCTTCGCCGACATCCGCAAGAGCATCGCTCAGCGTCATCTTCTCAACTCGAAATGTTGCTTCGAATCTTCTTGCTGTGTTTACCGACAACATCCAGAAGGTTCGTGGACATCGATTCGAATGATTTCATCGCAAGGAAGACGCATTCATCGGCTTCGGCATTCCCTTTCACCACGTCTTCCGCAAACGTCAGACAAGAGGGGGCGCCACATGCACCACAGTCGATTTTCGGAAGGATGTCATACGTTTGTTGCCGCCGATGCATTTTCTGAATACCTCTCGACAAGTCTTCATCTAGAGGTTGGCTGGGACTTGGCGCAATTCTTCCGACGAGCGAAAAAAAGTTCTTCTGATACAGATCGCGAATCTTTTGTCGATCCTGACATGGTTGTTGACCATATTTCTCCACCATGCGAAGAACCCTTCCCCTTGCGATGTAGGGGTTTTCAACGGTCAGGGAGCCTCCAACGCACGCTGTCGGGCAAGAATGGCATTCGATATATTGGATGTCCTTGAGTTTCCCATTTTCGATCTCGTCAAAGACCCTCATCACATCCGCGAGTCCAGCGATAGCGATCGACTCTTCAGCTTTCAGACTCGAGACCTGTCCACCGACAATTGGCCACCCGAGTCCCAAACCCCGGATTTCCGACATGCCCGTCGTGTGTTCAGAATGCGCGAGCGCACGCAACATATTCGGATAGATGTCAGCAATCGGCATCACTCCATCGAGGAACGAGTGCTTCTTCCGCGGAGGATTCTTCAATGCAATCATCTTCGAGGGACATGGGGCCAGATAGATAGCCCCTATCTCGTGTTCCTTCAAACCCAGTTCATGCATTTTCGCCCGTTTTGCCTCACGAGCGGCGATCTCCATGGGGGACTCAATCGGTATCAGATTGTCCAGAAGATTGGGATATCGGACTTGAATCAGTCTCACAATCGTAGGACAAAACGGAGAGATCAGCGGCCGGGGTGTTCCATTCGTGTCGAGGTACTCCTGAATCGCAATGCTGACAGATTCGGATGCACACGCCACGTCATACGCGTCATCAAACCCCACTGTCTTGAGCGCTTCGAGGATCGCCGACGGCTCTACATCCTTGCCGAACTGAGAATAGAATACCGGTGACGGCAGCGCGATCGTATATTTGAACCCGGAGAAATCGCTGAACGAACTGGTCTGCGGGATGAAGGCGTGGTTGGGGCACACGCGCACGCATTCGCCGCAATCGATGCAACGATCGCTCAACAGCTTCGCCTTCCCGTTACGCACACGCAATGCCTGCGTCGGACAACTGCGGAGGCATTTCATCCGACCTGTGCATTTCTCTGTATCGATCCGTATTGAGCGAAAGTCCGGCTTCATTTGTCTCGTTGATGTTGATGACCACTGCAACTCTTCTGCTTTCATCCCTGGCGTATCGAACATCGTCCTGACAGTCAAGTCGTGACGAAGTACGACGAACATTTCTATTCCTGCGGTCGCGTGGAGATCTCATTGATAAGTTGATCCCCGATCGTAATGGAGCGGCCCGATGGAATGCGAACTGCGGGACAATTGCTCCAGCACTGACCGCATCCTGTACACTTTTCAGTATCGACGTATCGCGCTTTCTTCCGAACGCGTATCTTGAAATTGCCGATGTAACCGGAGACACTTTCCACCTCCGAATATGTCAGCAACGTAATGTCTTTCCGATGGCCGACCGAAACCATCTTCGGTGTCAGGATACACGCTGCGCAATCCAAGGTCGGAAACGTCTTGTCGAACTGACCCATTCTTCCGCCGATGGTGGGTTCTTTCTCGACAAGGTACACATGATGCCCCGCATTCGCGATCTCGAGTGCCGCCTGGATGCCGGCGATTCCTCCACCGACAATCATCGTCGCCTTGTTTACCGGCTGTTTCGTGATCTGCATCGGCACCTGGAGAGCAACACGGCGAATCGCAGCATTCACCAACGCACATGCCTTCATCGTCGCTGCCTCGCGATCGTCGTGCACCCAAGAACAATGCTCACGGATATTCGCGATCTGGACAAGATAGCGGTTCAACCCGGCTGATTCGGCCGCCATACGAAATGTCAGCTCATGCATCAAGGGCGAGCATGCGGCCACAACCACTCTGTTGACACCCATGTTCTTGATGTCTTGCTTGATCAAATCTTGCCCCGGGTCGGAGCACATGAACTTGTAGTCGCGGGCGATAGCCACATGCGGCTGCTTCGCGGCAAAATCACGGACTTGCGTGACATTCACCGTTGAGGAAATATTCACCCCGCAATGACAAATGTAGACGCCGATCTTGATGTGACCGTTGCCGTTGGTAGGCTTAAGATTCTCAGGCATAGTGAGCCTCCGCTAACGAATTGATCTTCTCCCCCAGGGGTATGAACGAGGAATCCAACCCCAGACCTTTGGCCGGAAGACCGAGGGCAATTCCTAGCAACTGTGTGAAGTACATGACAGGAACATTGAACTTGGTTTTGTAGAAATTGTTGATTTTGCCCTGGTAGGCCTCGAGGTTAAAATGACAAAGCGGGCAGGTGGTGACCATCACATCAGCGCCGTTGTCCATCGCGCACTCGAGAAGTTCCTTGTTGAGCTTCAATGCGGTCTCTTCGAATGTGGTCATCAACATTCCGCCGCAACATCGCACCTTCATGGGAAAATAGACAGGCTCACCACCGCATGCACGAAACAGCCGATCCAACAGCATGGGGTTTTCCCGGTCATCAAAGGTCTTGTCCGGTCGTACAATTTGGCAACCGTAATACGGGGCAATCTTCAGTCCATTCAGGTTTCTCTTGAACTTGGCCCGAACCGTCTCCAGACCGATATCGTTCATCAGGATATCCAGAGGGTGGCGGACCCGAACCTTACCGCTGTAACTCAATCCCCCCTCAGCCAGAGCCTCATTGACATCCCGATGCATTTCGGGAATCTGATTCAGGATCCGGTTAGTCTTGGAAAGTGTGGTGAAACATGAGCTGCATGGGGCAAGAATGTCGAGCCCCATTCTCTCTGCCAACGCCAGATTGCGAGCCGAGACAGCAAGGGAGACGGTTTCTTTCACTGACATGTACATCGTCGCGCCACAGCAATTCCAGTCGTCAATTTCTATCAGCTCCTGGTCCAGCGCCTTGAACACTTCCCTCACGGATTCATCATAGCCTCGCTGCGTTTTTTCGAGGCTGCAACCGGGGTAATACGCGTATTTCACGGTCACTCTCCTTTTCTGGATTCGAGTTTCATCTCACCGAGTCCTCGGTAGCCGACAAACTCGGGCGAGTATTCAAGCTTTTCCGGAACGTGTCGCATCTCGATTTCCTGCGCCTTCTTGATAATGCGGGACAACGACTTGTGTTCCTTGATCTTCTTCGGAAATAATGCAAGTCGTTTCGTTTCAAACATTTTTATTACCAGCGGGACAAACCCAAAGAGCTTGAAGATGCCGGTCTTCATGTAGTATTTCCTGATCAGGGTTCCCTCATGCAATCGACCGTAGCTCATCAGGTTATCGACGAACAATCTCGCAAGCACCTGAACCTGAGGCGCCTTCGACTCATACCCCTTCTCCATGACTGTGCGCTTCAGTGCGTAGATGACATCCGTGATCTTGATACCAGACGGGCATCGCGTTGTACACGCATAGCACGAAGCACAGATCCAGATGGAGCGACTTTTCATCACGGTTTCCAGTTCGCCCGCGCGGAAGAGCGCAATAAGCTGTCGAGGTGAGATATCCATAGCGTAGCTCACGGGGCATGAACCTGTGCACGTCCCGCACTGGATACATCGCTTGATACGCTCGCCAGCCGGAATGGCTTCCACCTGCCTGAGGAAGATTTGTCTCAGGTCGGCTTCAGTTCGGGTCATCAGTCCGGGGAGTTGATGCGTGGCATGTTCCATAAAGGCTCCGTTGTCCGTCAGTCTGTTACAAGATCAGAGATAATTTGCCATTCGTCGTTGCATGGCAGGAGTTCAGCGCGATCCGTTTGCACGTCGTCGCAGATTGCTTCTACAAGCTTCGGAATTGCTTGAGACACTTGAGAGGTGCACTGTTCTCTAAACGTCGTTATGTCGTCCGCTTCTATTCCATAGACGGTGAGTCTCTTCGGGAGAGGTGCTCCCATGAATCGCGCAAGTCCCAGGATTTGACCAAGATCGATTTGATGAGAAGAAGTGAGTTTCACCGGCTCGCGATCAGCGGTCTGGACAAATCGTACCATGGTGCCCGCTGGTTGCACCCCGGTCATGATGGCATCGACAATAATGCACTCGTCAGTTCCGATGAGATGATCGAACAGTTGAAGCCCTCCCACGGAAAGTTCTTCAAATACCACCGAGGGATCGTGAAGACGATTCTTGAGTTCGCGGACGACCTTGATCCCCAATCCGTCGTCGGAGAGCATTTCATTGCCGAGTCCGATGATCGTGAGGCGCTTCTGTTGACGAACGTCATTGGGAATGAGCATCAGAGTTGAATCATTTGGGTTGATGTACCGACTGCAGCAGCCAGGAAAAATCCTGCGCAAGTTCATGCCGCCAGCTTGTAAGCAACTCGCTACCGATCTCAGTATAGAACGATAGGATCTTCTGCACCGTCATGGCGCCTGTCTCCGTGAGGAGAACCTGCTCCTTTCGGCGATCCTCTGAGTCGGGAGTGCGAGAAAGATAGCCGCGCTGCTCCAGGTCTTTAAGAATCTTTGAGGCCCGTGTCGTGCTGACATTAATCAGCTCGCTGAGCCTCTTCACCGAAGAGGGATGCTCAGAGAACAGTACGCTGAGGCAGTGCAACTCATCTATCGTGAGTTGCGCTCTTGACGAGACGTACTTGTCGATGCCTCGGCATCGGCGGGTCAGCCTCAGGAGTCCAGCTCCAAATCTCGGTTCTGTTCCTTCCACGATTTCGACGCCTTTTGTTCAAATCCCTTTCCTATAGGCAAATATTGTGCAAACGAAACTATTGAGGCCTATGCTTCAAAAAAGCCCATTCTTATTGATGATTATGATGAGAAAGCACACAGCTGCTGAATTATTCAACAGTGTCATATCTGGTCACATTTGGCGACCCTCAACTCAATCATCCGCAGTTCGAACCACCTGATGAGTAGAGATCTCTTCAAAAAATGTTCCTCGCCGAAGCGTTCCATGCCGTCTTCGTCTCCTTGGCCCACGCGAAAGAGTTCAGCGACGGACCGCGACGTCATTCAACTGATTCTCATGATGAGGAAACTCCAAAACCTCTGATTGCACTCGCGGAACATGATCGTATCGTGAATGAGAATACGATTTCTCGCGCCCAACAATCCATCTGAAATCGTCTTCGAAGGAATTTGAAAACCTCGACGCTTTTGACCATATTGACATGTCGATTGCGTGGCGCATCCGCAAGTTCTCTCTACAAGTGAAGGCGCGTGCCGCGCATCTTGTGATTCCAGCGAGCGTATGATCGTGAAAACGATTCAGTCCCAACTCATCCTTGCCTTCTCTATCGCCATTCTCGTTCCGGCTATCGTCACAATGTACGTTGGGATGAGGATCATCTCTGATCAGACAATCACCCGAGCAGAAACCAAGACCATATCCGATCTGAACTCCGCGCGCGAAATCTATCGCAATAAGATTTCAGAGATTCACAGCATCACACGCCTGACTGCGGTACGCCGACTCGTCCGAGCAGCCCTGGTCAACCACGATCACAATTTTCTCACAAAGGACTTCACAGGCATTCTGCGGCGGGAGAAACTCGACATTCTTTCGATCACAGACAGCCGAGGCAATGTCATCGCACGGGGGCGTAACCCTGCGATGTATGGTGACAACATTCTCGAGGACAGATTCATCGAACGTGTCATCAGGACCCGCCAGCCCGTCAGCGGAACCGATCTGCTCAGCCGCGACCTCCTGATAAAGGCTTCTCCCGATCTCGCAGCCCAGGCATCGATGCAAGTCATTCCCACACCGAAGGCCAAGGAACGAAAGGAACACGAAGAGACGTCCGGCATGATGATGGCTTCCGCTGTTCCCGTCTTTGACGACAACGATCATTTCCTTGGCGTTCTCATCGGCGGCGTGTTGCTCAATCGCAACTTCGAAGTTGTCGACAAGATCAAGGAAATCGTCCATGAAGGACAGATCTATCAAGGGAAAGAAATCGGGACCGCGACAATCTTCCAGGGCGATCTCCGCATTTCGACCAATGTCAAAAACGCGGACGGATCAAGAGCTCTTGGCACACTTGTCTCCAGCGAGGTGTACGATGCCGTGCTCAAGGAGGGCAAACGATGGGTGGGTGAAGCATTCGTGGTCAATGCCACCTACATTACCGCCTACGAACCGATACGGGACCTCAATGGCGGCATTATTGGGATGCTGTACGTGGGAGTCCTCAAGCAACCCTTTGATGATGTCCTTCAGCGAGGCATCATCACATTTCTCGGCATCGCTCTCCTCGGAGTCTTGAGCATCGTTCTCGTGTCCATCTTTCTCGCGAAACGATTCTCGCTTCCGCTGCGAAAGCTTGAAGAGAGTTCACAGCGCATTTCGGACGGCGAATACAGACACGACTTCAAGGTGAAAGGACCGCGAGAAATTGAACATCTTGCGCGATCCTTGGACAAGATGGCGAAGCAGCTTGAACAGGAGAAACGGGAGCTCGAGGAGTGGGGAACCACGTTGGAAAAGAAAGTCAGTGAACGCGCTGACGAGATGAAGAAGATCAATGCGCAGTTGTTCCGGTCTGAGAAGCTGGCATCCCTTGGAAAGCTCGCTGCCGGTGTTGCGCACGAGATCAATAATCCGCTGACGGGCATTCTCACGAATAGCAGCTTACTCCTCGAAGACATGGAGAAAGACGATCCAAAATACGAGGACGTCGAAGTGATGGTGAAAGAGACCATCCGATGCCGGGAGATCGTAAAACGACTGCTTGATTTTGCTCGCCAAACAAGGCCGCAAAAACGCCTCGCCAGCATCAACGCTTTGATTGACAACATCATTCTGCTGGTGCGCAACCAGACATCTTTCCGCAATATCCTGATCGAGAAGGACCTTTCTGCCGACATCCCCGACATTCTCGTTGATCCGGACCAGATTCAGCAAGTGTTTGTGAATATCATCCTGAACGCTGCAGAAGCAATGACGAAAGGCGGATCGCTGAAGATCCGATCGGCTCGATCGGCGGATCGTGAATCGATCGTCATCACATTTGCCGATACAGGTCCTGGAATCTCCGAAGAGGTGCGGGAGCGCATTTTCGATCCATTCTACACCACCAAGGAACACGGCACTGGCCTCGGCCTGTCGATCAGTTACGGAATCGTCGAACAGCACGGCGGAACCATCAGTGTCGACAGCAACCCTGGCAAAGGCTCGACATTCACCATCTCGCTCCCAGTTCTGACAAACGAAGCTTCCTCCTAATCTCATGAATGCTCATATACTCATCGTCGACGACGAACCCGTCATTTGTAAAAGCTGCGAAAAGGTTTTCCGCCGCTCAGGTCACACCGTTGGTTCAGCCACTTCCGGACGCGCAGCCCTTGCCATGCTCAAGGCAGAGACCTATGACGTCGTTTTCACCGATCTTAAGATGATGGACATGGGTGGGCTGGAAGTCCTCCAAAACATCAAAGAACATTACCCGACAACGGTTGTCGTCATCATCACCGGATATGCAACCATCGCCTCAGCAGTCGAAACCATGAGGTCGGGGGCGTTCGACTATCTGCCGAAGCCTTTTACTGCCGGGGAGCTGATTGCTGTTCTGGATAGAGCGCTCGAAAGACGTAAGCTGCTTCTCATGGCAGAGCCCGAGTTTGAATACAACGATTCCGGCGGATTTGAAGGGATGATTGGCACCAGTAACGCGATGCGCGAGGTGTACAGCCTTATTCAAAAGGTTGGACCGACTGACAGCACGGTTCTTATCATCGGAGAGAGCGGGACCGGAAAGGATCTGACTGCCAAGGCAATTCACGAACGCAGCAAAAGGAAGAATAACAAATTCTTCGCGATTGACATCTCCACCCTCTCCAGCACAATCCTCGAAAGTGAACTCTTCGGCCATGTCAAGGGCTCGTTCACCGGTGCGACCTCTGATAGACCAGGGGTGTTCGAGGTGGCGGACCAGGGGACCATCTTTCTCGATGAGATCGGAAACCTTCCTATCGATACGCAGGCGCGTCTGCTCCGCGTACTCCAGCAAAAAGAGTTCATGCCCGTCGGAAGCACGTCAGTCAAGAAGGTTGACCTCAGGTTGATCTTTGCCACGAATCAGAACCTCAAGCAACTCGTCATAGAGGGGAAGTTCAGGGAAGATCTCTACTATCGTCTCAATGTGTTTCCGCTTAGGCTGCCGAGCTTACGGGAACGAAATGAGGATATTCCGGAACTTGTGCATCATTTTCTGCAAAAGTACTGCGATGCCGTTCAACGAACAATGCCCAGGGTGCGCGCCGAGGCAATGGAATTGCTGATGGAGTACCATTGGCCCGGTAACGTGCGGGAACTCGAACATGTCGTGGAGAGATTGACGATCCTCGTTGACGGTGATGAGATCGAACCGATTCATATCTCAGCCGCTCTTTACAGAACCGATTCGGCGATTCGTTCCATGATTCCGAAAACGAGCGAGGAGTTGAAGAATCTCAAGCGGAAAATCCGCGAGTCCTCGGTTCAGGAACTTGAAAAGCTCTTCATTGAAGAGTCCCTTATCCGTAACAATTGGAATGTTTCCAAAGCGGCTCGGGATGTGAGCATGCAGCGCTCGAATTTCCAAGCCTTGATGAGAAAGTACGGTATCAAGAAACAACTGCCGCCCGCATAATTGGATGTGCAGATGTGTAATTGATTTGTGCACTCAAGCGCCCCGCTTTGTTTCGTTTTCTCCCCATTTTCAGTGGTTCCCGCTCTTCCACGTTCCGGCCCACACAGTTTTCCACATTGTGCAAATCATTCTTGATATCTGATAATTCCTTACACAGTCATCACTTGACTTGTTTGAAGCGTTATAGTTGCATGTGGCATGATCATTGCAGGTTTATCTGCAGTTACGGTAAGATCAAGTGCTCCGCACAACAAAGAGGTCCCGACAATGATTACGAAAAAAATTCTGGTAGTTGACGACGAAGAAAATGTGTGCCAAAGCGTGAAAAAGATTCTCAGCCGGAAAGGGTACCAAGTCTCGCAGGCTCTTACGGTCGATGACGCTGTAAAACTCATCAATGACATGACTTTTGATCTTGTCATCACCGACCTGATGATACCTGGGACGAGCGGCATGGATTTGGTCCAGATCATCCGTGAAAAGTATCCCGAACTCGACGTCATCATGATCACAGGCTATGCTTCCATCGAGTCCGCCGTTAAGGCGACAAAACTGGGCGCGAGTGCATACCTTCCCAAACCATTTACCCCAGACGAACTGACAAAGGTCACCGAACATGCCCTCGCCAACCGCATGATTCGTGTGAAAGCAAAACCTGCACAGAGGACACAGTCCGTATCAGATGACATCCCTGATGAAAACATCGATGTTGATATGCCATTCAACGCTCGAGCGGTGGCGAAGCAAACGTCACAACAATTCGTCGAGACTCTCACCCATTCTGATGTTCCGCTTCCAAAGAAGACCGCTGAGAAAGCCTACTGCTACACGGGGGCCCGTGAATGCCGGCGACTGGTGCTGGAAGGTCGGGAATGCCCTGGGGAATGCATCCTCCTGAAGAAGGAGAAAGAGCGTGCAAAGAGCGGCGCCAGGGTGAAGAAGTTCTCCAATGATCTTATCGATGTGGACATGCCGTTCAACATGGCCGAGGTCGAACACGTCACGGGTACAGACTATCTCAACTGCCTGACCCGATCAGATATTCCTCTTGCAGGCTTGTATGGAAGGGATGCGACAGCCAAGTATTCTGTCCTCGTCGTTGATGACGAGCCCATCGTGTGCCATAGCGTCCGGAAGATACTCTCGAAACAAAGTTGCGCAGTCGAAGAAGTGTTCGATGTCGATGCAGCGCTTCAGAAAATGCGATTGCAGAAGTTCGATCTGGTCTTGCTCGATCTTAAGATGCCGAAACGCAGCGGGATGGAAGTGCTCAAATCCATCAAGGCTCAATGGCCTGAGCTGCCGGTCATCATAGTCACCGGTCACGGCACGATTGAGACAGCCATTGAGGCTACAAAGCTCGGCGCTTTCAATTTCATACCGAAGCCCTTTACTCCGAACGAACTTGCGAAGGTTGCGGTCGAAGCCCTGGCCGCGTAAGACTCCAACCATAGTCAGGGGGTAGACGCGTCGGCTCAGTACCGCCCGTCTACCCCCTTTTTCATTTCCGCACAATGCTCCATCAGCTTCTCTGCCGCTACCCTCTTGATCAATACTTGAACAACTACACGCCGTTGTCGGCATTGCCCGAGCTTATCTTGCCGTAGAACGTTTCATCCATGACGATCTGATAGGTCGTCGGCGACAGAGCACGGGCAGTGAATTCCACCGCGTTGTCGTCCTAGATTGTGAGCTTCACATGATTGAACGCTTGACCGTGGCGTGGATGCGTGAGATAGGGAACAACGATTTCGACGCCTGAGTTCTCGGCACAGAACCGAAGTCAAGCACGCTCACCGACGAATCTTAACCTCGAGCCGATTCCTGCACAATTTCGAGGATATTCCGGACGACCATGTCAGGTTGGGTCAGATGGATGAAGTGGCTGCCCGTTTCCGCCTCGACAATCCTGCCCCGAGGGGAGAGGCCGCCATAAGCGCGCATGAGTTCCTGCCACAAGTTTTCCACTTTGTCTGCTTCGTCTCGAGAGAGATCGGCTATGCGAACAATGGTATCGCGCATTGCAATGGAATTGTGGACCAGAACTCGCAGAGGGACAGCTGGAAAACTCCCGGAGTTCTTGAGATCAACCATGTTTCGCGGATCATGGGCCTGGATGTATTCATTCAAAGCGGTTTGCGGAGTCTTCGGTGTCAAGAGATTGTTCCAGAATGCGCGAAAAGCGTCTCGGCGCAACGTGCGAAAAGGTTCAAACCGGGGGGACTTGAGAAGAAATGGCTTCATAAGTCTGAGGAACCCAAACCCGGAAACCCATCCCTGCATCTTCAAGAATCCCGATTTGTCGACAGCACTCCTCTTGTAGACTCGGGGTGGAAGTTCTTGCCTGAAGCGGACATCATCCGGTGACATGGGATCGATCAACACCACGCCGCCAACGACATTGGGATAGAGGCGGCAGAAATGATTCACATACAGACCCCCTTGAGAATGACCGACAAAGATATACGGAGGATCAATCTTGAGCGCTTCCAGTAGCGTCTTCAATTCCACAGCGACCTGACGGCTCGTACGAGGACCCTGGGTCGATTCGCTCCACCCGCAACCAGCCCTGTCATACGTCAGTACGCGAACGGACGAAGATAATTGATCCTGCAGAGCCCACCATTCCGCTGATGACGCGCCCAGACCGGCTTCCATCACGATCGTTGGTGTTCCGTTCCCTTTCACCGTGTAGTACATCCTCTTGTCATTAAGGAAGATCACTTCTCCCGGGGACTTCGGCTTTGCATACCATCGCAAGAGCAAGATAAGATTGAGAGCACGTGCGAGCATGACTGCGGCCAATACGACAGCGACAACTTGTAGGATCAGCATAGACGTTCAGTTCAATCTGAGAATGAGAAATCGAGTCGTGCCACCTGTCTGCAGAGAGCCGCTGAAATACCCCATGGATCGATCCGGGGAACTCTCTTTACCACATCTTCACATGAACCACTTGCGACGTGAATAGACTGCATCTCCAAACCGTTTCATAAACTGCATTTCATCTTCATCGAGAGGGCCACGCTGCACTGCGGCGATATTCTCTCTGAGCTGTTTTTCATTCGCCGGAGCACTGAGACACACATGTACACTCGGATTGGACAATACGAACCGGTATGCCATCCCGGCGTCGGGAATACGCTCATCCTTCGGCCAGCCTTTCGGCCTCCGCATCAATTCAGTCCATCGAGTCGCTGTATAGCTGACGATCCCCGGGTTGTGAGTTTGAAGATAGGGAAAAACATCCTTTTCGGCACCCCGGTGAGCCGCATTGTAGCGGAGCATCAGAACATCCAGAGTCCCTTCAGCCGCCAATTTACCCAAAAAAGGACGGTTATGACAAGAAATGCCGATGGATTTCACCTTTCCTTCTTCTTTGAACCGAACAAGTTCTTCCAGCACTTTCGGGGGGAATTCCTTCTCCTTCATCACACCGAGGAACATGAACGCGTCAATGTACTCTGTCTCAAATTGCCGCAGACGTTTTTCCAGAGTGCGTCGAAGATTGGGATAGCCTACGATCAGATTGTACGCGCCCGTCGCCAGGACAAATCGCTCTCGATTTCCTTTGAAAACATCCCTGAGCACCTTGACAAGCTGCGTATCGATACCGAAACCGAAAAAGAAAGACACTCCTTCATCCACGGCGGCGTGAATCGTTTTGATTCCGGGCCGATAGCTGGCACTGAGCCCCAACACGGAGACCTTCATGCCCGTGGATCCCAAGGACGTTTGCCGAAGCGGTTCACTCATGAGTCTACTCCGATAGGTACAAACGCTCATTCCATAATCAGGAAACAGAATTGTTCAAGGCATCGGATTGAGCTTCCGCGCCCAGATCTCCATACACCATCTGCGCCACAATTCTAACGGCTTTTTCTACCTCCGGTGTGAGAGAAGAACCATGGATGAACTGCTTTCCCTCTATCCCATAGACGAGCACTCTCTTGGGAAGCTGCCGCTGAAGGCGCGCCAATTCGAGAATCGAACCCACCGTCATACCATGGGTCGATCTCATCGATCGTGTTTCAGGAAGAGGGGTCGTGCTTGCGTCGAAACGATGGATAGTGCCGGGAGGGGAACCGGATTGCGTCGTGTCAACAATCATGGCGACGTCGAAACCCGGAAGATGATCGAGAAGCGTTGTTACATCGTTGTTGATTTCGAGGATCGTCACGCCGGCGGGCTGTTCGCTTTTCATCACTCTCGCAACGGCCAAACCAGCATCGTCGTCGCCGCGAAGATCATTTCCGATCCCAACCACCAACGCCTTCACTGAGACTCCTCGGATGCCATGAATGATCCTCTTTTCTGTTTCGACGTCGTCGTTACACAAGCGACCGCCGTACCATGGCTTCCAGAATAAGCTACCACTCGCTTCCCTACAAATTGCGGAACTCCATCGCAACAACGGAGTCTGCAAAACCCGCGATCACAGGTTTCGCAAGCCGGCGGAAGTCTTTGAATTTCATTTTGATCGACTTAGTATGCGTGCAGGCATTGAACATAATCTCATCGTCATCCGCGAGTTCTTCCTCCACCATGACGGGAAGCCCATAGAGATGACCGAACGGCGGCATTGCTCCAATCTGGCAATCAGGAAAGAGCACTTCGAGATCTTCTTCGTGAGCGAGGTGAACGTTTTTCGCTCCGAAGACCCTTCGGATCATTTGCGGATTGATGCGTTGGTCAGAACGAAGGACGGCCATCCAGAAATGATCGTCGATCCGAACAACAATCGCCTTCGCCATTTCCCCTTCCGGGACATGCGTTGCCATCGCTACGTCATGGGCAGAGAACGCCGGGTCGTGTTCGATCACCTGAAAATCGACCTTGTTGCTGTTCAGATACCGCAACAAATCGGTCATCTTGGCCATGGCTGCCTCCCTCTGAATGGAAGTTTGCTGTTCTCAGCAGTGATCGTGCTTCAAAGATCCCCTTCACAAGGCTTCACAAGAAACGACGATTCAGCTACTTGATCTCCAACCGAATGAAATGCGTGGCGCAGGAGATGCATGGATCGTAATTGCGGATCGCCTGCTCGCACTGCCACGTAAGCTTCTCCTGTGTCAGGTGTAGCCGTGGCGGGACGAACTCCCTGAGATCCTGTTCCATCGTCTTCTGATTCTGGGAAGTCGGGGGCACGATCTTCGCGTCCATGATCAGGCCCTTTTCGTTGATTCGATAGCGGTGGTACAGGAAGCCGCGGGGAGCTTCTGTGCATCCGTATCCCACCCCAGCCTTCGGCTGAACATCAACAGAAGGTGCTTCGGGCGCCTCATATTCTTGAATAATCCGCAGGGCTTCTTCACATGCGTAGACGGTTTCCACACTTCGAACCACGATGCTCTTGAACGGATTGGTGATGGGTGGAAGAAGGCCGACAGACTTTGCTGCTTCCTGAGCAATGGGAGTAAGGCGATCGAAGTTCAGATTGAACCGGGCAAGAGGCCCAACATGGTATGCGCCGCGCGACTTCAATACCGAATGGAGCGCATTCGAGTATGACACGTGTTCCTCGGTAAAATTATTCTCGTATTCCGCGATAGGAATATTGAGGCCTTTGTTAGAAACAAGCCTTCCTTCGTTAAAGGGATATTCACTTTCGTGGCGCAGGGAGATGAATTCATAATCGCGTTCGAAATCGGGAAATGGGAACGTGGCCGTCAGTTGGACGGCTTCGAGGGCTGCATCCCGAGCCCACTTCAAGCGATCTACAAGGGAGTTGAGCTCCCGCTTGGTCGGAACCCGATAGAACCCGCCGACCTTCACGTTGATAGGATGAATTTCCCGTCCACCGACCAAAGCGACGAGATCATTACCAGCCTTCTTGAGTTTCAGCGCTTTCTTAACAACATCGCCATGATCCCGTGCCATTTGAATCGCATCTTCGTACCCCAGAAAATCAGGTGCATGCAGCATGAAGACGTGCAGAGCGTGGCTTTCGATCCATTCTCCGCAGTAGGTCAGACGCCGAAGCGCTCTGAGCTGGCCCGTGATTGCCACGCCGCAAGCATTTTCCATCGCGTGAATGGAACTCATCTGATAGGCAACCGGACAGATGCCACAGATCCGCGCGGTGATATCCGGCGCTTCTGTGAAATACCTTCCCCGGAGGAAAGCCTCAAAGAAGCGAGGCGGTTCGAAAATATCGAACTCAACATCCGTGACGAGCTTGTCTTGAATCTTGATGGATATGCCTCCCTCACCTTCAACCCTGGCGAGGTAGTCAACCTTGATCGATCTACTTTTCATGTGCTTCGCTTTCTTTCCGGAAGGATTCCGCATATGCGTTGTAGCTGCGGAAGAGCCTGAGAAGTTCTGGATCCTTCGTGCCAAGACTCTTCCAGTATGATGCCAACGAGTTGGTATTGGGTGTCTCTTTCGGGCCGAAGCAACCGAAGCATCCCCGATTGTACGAGGGACACAGAGCGTTGCATCCCGCCTGCGTCACAGGACCCAGGCACGGAGGACCGTTCGTCACAAGACCGCACACGGTTCCCCGGCGCTTGCATTCAAGGCAAACGCTGTAGGACGGCGTGGCAGGTTTGCGACCATTCAGAAACGCACTCAACACCTCCACGAGCTGCTGCTTGCTGATCGGACACCCCCGAAGTTCGAAGTCGACAAACACGTGATCCGCAATCGCAGTCGACTTATTCAGGGTCTCGATGTACGACGGTGTCGCATAGACGATCGACGTGAATTCCCGGACATCCTTGAAATTCCGAAGCGCCTGGATTCCCCCTGCCGTTGCACAGGCACCAATCGTGATCAGCACTTTCGATGATCGTCGCACCTGATGAATCCGTTCGGCGTCGTGGGGAGTTGTGATCGAACCTTCCACGAGCGAGAGGTCGTACGGCCCCTTCACGACATTTCGTGATGCCTCGACGAAATTCGCAATCTCGATATTCTCAGCGACGGCAAGGAGTTCATCTTCGCAATCAAGGAGACTTAACTGGCATCCGTCGCACGAAGAGAACTTCCAGACTGCCAATTTTGGTTTTCGTTGTTTCTTCATGATTTCTTGGAGGATCTATGTTTGATTCAGAGTATAGGTGTTTGGCAGCGAAACTTCTTCGAATGCAAATCAAGCCCGCTCAGATTTCCCACTTCACCAGTAAGTCCTTGATTTGAGTGTACCGGAACACGGGACCATCTTTGCACACAAACATCGGGCCGAACTGACAATGCCCGCAAAGACCTATTCCACACTTCATGTTTCGTTCCATGGACAAATAGATCGAGTCGGGTTTCACGCTACGTTTGATGAATTCGAGCGCCGTGAACCGCATCATGACTTCAGGCCCCACGATCATGGCAATCGTATTCTGAGGGTCAAACCCAGCCTTCGAGATCAGGGTGGTTACAACGCCAACGTTTCCTCTCCACTCAGAGACCGCGCGATCGACTGTGATGAACACCTCCATGTCGAACCGGGCACGCCACTGTTCCAGTTCGTCTTTGAAGAGGATATCCGCCGGTGTCCGTACTCCATACAGCAAGACTACCTTGCCATAGTCTTTGCGGTTCGAGAGGATCTCGTAGATTGCCCCTCGCAGCGGAGGGAGACCGATACCTCCAGCCACGATCACAACGTCGTGAGATCGTGCTTCTTTCACCGGCCACGTTGTACCATAGGGACCGCGAATCCCAACGATATCGCCTTTCTTGAGCTTCGCCATGGCCTTCGTGACGGTGCCTACCGCACGCGTAGTGTGGATTAGCCCGGGGGTTGATGGCGACCCACTGATGGAGATGGGGACTTCGCCAACGCCGTACACATAGACCATGTTGAATTGACCCGGACCGAAGACAAACCGGGATCGACCCTCTTTGGGCTCGAGTTCAAGTGTGAACGTATCATCCGTTTCCTTGCGAAACCGTTTCACCACGAAAGGCCGCGGCACCATCGGGCCGGCGGAAACGAACGTTGTGTCAGATGGAACTTCAAGAACGGACGCCATAGAGATCAAGTAATTGTAGTCGAGTGGATTCAAGTCGCTGTTCGATGATATGAGCGAAGCGCTTGAGGATTTCATATCCCAGATGATGATCTTCCTCGCATTTGCGGCGCAGGCATTTTCCGTCGAGAGCAATCGCCCGGGTGAGATCAAGCGCCTTGGCGTCGAAGTGCCAATTGTACGGAGGAATCAGCCAGGACCAGCCAAGGATGTCACCTTCTCCCAGCGTCTCGACCGTGATGTGTCCTCGTTCAGGAGAGAATACCTGGAGGGCAACCCGCCCTTCCCTGATGAGATAGAACTGATTTGCCTCTTCCCCTTCGCGGAAGATGAAGGTATCTTGTTCAAACCGAACATTCGACGCGCAGCCGGTGACAAGCTGCAGATAATCAGGTCCGAGATCCTTGAAGAATGGATGCTGGCCGAGAATGCGTTCAAGAGTTTCCATGGGTAGCCTCCTTGGTTGAACTGACGCGACTGGTCATGAGATACGTCTCGCGGATAACTCGAAATTCTTCGGTAATGTCGATACCCACCGGGCACCAGGTGATGCACCGCCCGCACCCCACGCAGCCAATTGTGCCGAACTGGTCGACCCAAGAGGCGAGTTTATGAGTGAGCCAGTGACGATAGCGTCCTCTGGCTGAAGGGCGAACACTTCCACCGTGGATGTAGGAGAAGTCCATGGTGAAGCAGGAATCCCACTTGCGTGTGCGTTGGGCTTCCGTGCCTGTGAGATCGGTTGTGTCTTCGACTGTGGCACAAAAGCAGGTCGGACAGACCATTGTGCAGTTTGCACAGGAGAGGCATCGGGCAGCGACAACATCCCAACGTGGATGCTCGGTGTTTTGATACAGAATCTCACGTGTGTTGTCGGGTTCGAGAGAGCGGCCTGTCAATTGCGCAGCAGCACGAATCAGCCGATCAGCTTTCTCCATTTCAGTATCTCCAGCAGGACGGCGGCTCACACTGCTCATCACTTTTTCGCCTCGCTCGGTGCCAACTTCCACGATAAAGTAGTGCTCGTTGTCAATCACTTCGCTCAGTGCCAGGTCAAAGCCTACACGCGCACGTGGTCCTGTTCGCACCGACGAGCAGAAACAAGTGCCCCCGGCCCTCGTGCAGTTGACGGCAACGATAAATGCCTGATTTCTCACCCGAAGGTACGCCGGATCCTTGTAGGTTCCGTCACCAAAGACCTGGTCTTGAATGTGAATGGCGCTGAGATCGCAGGCACGAACACCGAAAAGCGCGTACTTTTCCTCCTCATTTGGCTTGCTTGCGTCGTCGGAGATTTGGAGATCGCTGCCATTCCCACTCGCCGTGACGAGCCTGAGGATAGGAGGAAAGAGATACTTCTTCCAGGAATGAGGTCCGGCCGAAAAGCCGAAATATGCCTTGTCCGTCCTGTCTTTGAGATGGTACTGGGCGGGCGACTGCTCATCGGTCTTGCCGATAGGCAGTTCTAATGCGGAGGTGATTTCGTCAAGTACGATTGCCTCCCCTCGAGGGGTCGGGCCAATAACATTGTACTTTTCTTTTCGAAGTTCTTGAATGAGTTCGTTGAGAGCATCATGTTCAATTCGATACGTCATCAGTGTCGACATTGGAATCTATTGGTTGTTCGATGTGTAGAGCTATGGTGACATGAACCGTGCGTCCGGAACGCTCCTCCAGTTCAAAGTTTCTTGAATGTTTCCTTCTTTGCCTTACAGACACGACATTCTTCATCCTTCTCCGATCCTATGATGTAGCCACACTTGGGACACATCATGTACGGAAGGTGCGAAATGTTCGTCTCCTGCTCCATCGCTCTTTTTACCAGTCGACCGTGCCGTGCGTCAGCCTCGAGTGTCTGCTTGAACAACGTTGCTGCCACAGAATCCTGCTCGAGCTCTGCTTTCTGGATGAATGCCGGATACATCGATTCGGTTTCCACACCTTCGCTGCTCATTGCCGACTTCAAGTACTGTTTCGTTTTCCCGGCAGGGGGGGCTTCCACCGCGGGCGCCACTGCCTCGATACCTTTTGCTTTCAGGAGACTGGCCATGTTGTCGGCGTGAACCTTTTCCGACTGAGAAAGTGCACGGAACATCACCGCCACCTCGCCCAGGTTTTCCTTCTGAGCCTGCTTCGCAAAGGTCTCATACCACGACGCATGCTTCACTTCCGATAAATATGCCAATTTGAGATTCTCGGTGGTGGCTGTTGCTTTCCCTTCCAACTTCTTCTCGATCTTTGCCTGTTGCTTCGGCTCTTCCTTCTTTGAGCAGCCATTGAAGGAGAGAATCAATGACATCGTCAGGGCAAGAACGACAAATAGACGGGTGGCAGACAAGTGACTTTTCATGGCCTTTCCCTCCTCGTGTTGATGTAGAGATGGACTTCACTTCAGATCGCGTTGATTATACGGCTGCAAGAATCATTCCACTGCAAGTATGGGATTATGAGCAAGAAGTGAGGGCCAAAAAAGAGAAATGTGAGGTTTGCCATTCATTTTTGCGAACCCGACATCGAGATTTTCGCAAAAGATGTAAGAAAATGACAATCCTCACATTCTCAATTATGGAGAAGGAAGAGTTTGGGCCCCATGGAACCGGGCCAAAGATTCCCCCAGATCTCCTACTTCGCCTCGACACCCTGCATCGAGGATTTCAAACGAGCGAGGAGATCTCCTCCCTTTTGACCCGACTTGTTCTGTTGCTGTGATTCAAAGACCGCCATTGCGGTGATATTGACGATATCGGACACATCCGATCCCGGGATGAGGAGGTATACAGGCTTCCGCATACCTACCAGCATCGGCCCAATCGCCACTGCGCCCCCAAGTTTCGCAAGAAGCTTGTAAGCAATGTTCGCCGACGTGAGATCAGGGCAGATCAAGACATTCGCCGCGCCTTTGAGCGAAGTGAACGGATATACTTCCGATATGATTTCTGAAGAAACTGCGGTGTCTGCCTGCATCTCACCATCGACAACCAATCCCGGTGCACGACGTTTCACGATCTCTGTGGCCAGGCGCACCTTTTCGGTCAACGGGTGTTTCGTTCCACCGAAATTGCTGAACGACAACATGGCAACGCGCGGTTCCATGTCCATCTGCTTCACTTTTTCGGCGGCGAGGAGTGCAATCTCCGCCAAGTCTTCGGCTGTGGGCTCGATATTGACCGTCGCATCAGCAATGAAAACCGTCTGGTTCTTGAAGACCATCATGTAAAGTCCGGCGATGATGCGCGCCCCGTCTTTCTTGCCGATGATCTGCAAGGCCGGACGAACAGTCTCCGGATAATGCTGGGTAAGCCCGGAAATCAAACCGTCGGCATCATCCATCTCGACCATCATCATGCCAAACACATTGTGTGATTTCATCTGATGCTCCGCGTCAACACGGGTGAGACCTTTGCGCTGCCGCATTGCATAGAAGGCGGTAATGTATTCATCGAACCGAGGCGACTTCCCCGGATTGATGATCTCAGCTCCGGTCAAGTCCAACCCGAGATCGGCTACTCGCTGGTTGATAAGTGTGCGACTCCCAAGAAGAATCGGCTTTGCAACTCCCTCATCAAGAATCTGTTGTGCGGCGCGAAGGATTTTCTCTTCCTCTCCTTCCGGGAACACGATGCGCTTGGGTTCGGTCTGCGCCTTGTGGACGAAGAACCGCATGATCTCCCTGGACTTGCCGAGACGGGCTTCCAGCGAATCGCGATATTGTTCGAAGTCTTTGATGGGCATCCGTGCGACCCCGGATTCCATGGCAGCCTTGGCCACTGCAGTAGCTTCCCAAATAAGAACGCGCGGATCGAAGGGCTTCGGAATAATGTACTCCCTTCCGAATTCTATCTTCTTCCCGCCATACGCGCGAAGGACAGAATCGGGGACTTCCGTCTTTGCCAATGTTGCCAACGCGCGCGAAGCTGCTATCTTCATCTCGTCATTAATCATCTTTGCGCGGACATCCAGTGCCCCGCGGAAAATGAACGGGAATCCAAGCACGTTGTTGACTTGATTCGGGTAATCAGACCGACCGGTCGCCATAATGACGTCATCACGCGCGCTCTTGGCATCATCGTAGGTGATCTCCGGATCAGGATTCGCCATGGCAAAAACAATCGGATTGTCAGCCATCGACCGGACCATCTCTTTCGTCACGATGCCTTTGGCCGAAACGCCGCAGAAGACATCAGCACCCTTGATGGCATCAGCAAGTGTCCGGGCTGATGTATCGACCGCGAAATAATCCTTGTAGGGGTTCATTCCTTCCTTGCGGCCTTTGTGAACAACTCCTTTCGTGTCAACAAGGATCATATTTTTCCTGAGAATGCCAAGTTTCTCCCAGAGTTTCGCGCACGCAATCCCTGCCGCTCCTGCACCGCTGAAAACGACCTTCACCTTGTCAGGTTTCTTCCCCACGATCTCAAGAGCATTGACCAAAGCTGCGCCGCTGATGATCGCCGTGCCGTGCTGGTCATCATGGAACACCGGGATATTCATGGTCTTCTTGAGCTCTTCTTCAATATAGAAACACTCCGGCGCTTTGATATCTTCGAGGTTGATGCCACCGAACGTGGGCTCAAGCATCTGTACGGCCTTGATGATGTCGTCCGAGTTGTGAGAATTGAGTTCGATGTCGAACAC
>Ga0182021_10000154_pt1 | contig 64991 bp, 61 predicted proteins | sample 612E3MmetaG_FD_120493 | JGI IMG/M metagenome (GOLD analysis project Ga0182021, IMG submission 120493) | Permafrost microbial communities from Stordalen Mire, Sweden - 612E3M metaG (Illumina Assembly) | ecosystem: Environmental > Terrestrial > Soil > Wetlands > Permafrost | place: Sweden...
TATTATCGAGCCGAATTTAACCCCCACCGGAAGAACCTTCTCCAGACAAGATCATGATTCATTATTACACCACGGATTTAAACTGTCAAAAAGTCCGTATTTACCCTCAAAAACACTCCAAATTGATCTAACCCAAAGCCAAAAAGAGATTTTTGCTAACATAAAAAAAGATGCCAGGTATTCAATAAAAAAATCCGCCTTCGCCATGAGCTACGGCGAGACGAAGGGGGAGGGTGGTTTCACAAAAGAATATTCATCTCCTAGTGAAATCAGAAAGTGGCGCGATGCATGGAAAAATTCCGTTAAATATGATCGCTATGTGCCACCAGTTGATCATTTAATTAATTTACGCAAGAGTTTTCCTGGTAATCATTCACTTTTCCTTGCGTCGCACAATATATCTGGCAGTGTTATAGGTGGAGCGCTTTTCACGATATCTTCACACGGAAGATCAAACTATATCAGTTATTATTGGTACGGATTCACAAATTCCGAAGGTCGCACTTCCCTATCCCAGTACTCACTCCTCTATCAAGGTATACTATGGGCTAAGAAACAAGGCTGCAAAGTTTTTGATTTCGAAGGAGTTTACGATGAAAGGTTCCCTAACAGATCTTGGTTAGGCTTCTCTCATTTTAAAAGATCGTTTGGTGGCTATGAAGTGTGTTATCCTGGTTGTTATACAAAATGGTTGTTTCCTTTCGCTTCCAAATGAAATTTTCTGCAGATTAAAAATCTGCAGCTTCGCCTCTAAAGGAAAATTACATACAGGTTCAATTCATCCGTGAACTAGGGTTCACGGTATTCTTGAATCTTTTAATAAAAGCTGGCTTGGTTTTTCTCATTTCAAAAAGTCATTTGGCGGAAAAGAAGTCCTCTATCCCGGATGCTATACTAAATTTCAATTTCCATTATGAAAGTCTTAATTATTGATAATGGCACTAAGCATTTGCGAAGGTTAAAAGATCTTCTTGCCGGAAATGAATTGGAAATCCGTCCCCTATTCCAAAAATACCCGCTAAGTGAAAATTACGATTTGATAGTTCTTTCCGGTGGAAGCCAGATTGCCATTGTGAACGCGCCTGAAATTTTTAAAGAGGAAATTAATTTAGTTAAATACTCGACTAAACCGATAATCGGAATTTGTGAAGGCTGCGAAATGATTGCTTATACTTTCGGCTCAAAACTAGAATTTAATGAGTCTAGGGCAAAAGGAATAAAAAGAATCGAGATAGTCGAGAAAGGATACTTTGATTTTAAGGTTCCGATCGAAGTCTATGAAGCGCATCAATGGGTAATAAAAGAATTGGGGAAAGACTTGGTCGGAATCGCAAAATCCGCATACGGTTGGGAGATCATTAAACACAAAATCAAACCGATTTACGGTTTCCAATTCCATCCGGAAATGTTAATCGACTCAACTTTAGGAAATGAAATATTTGAACAAATTGTCGATAAAGTCATCAGATGAGAATCAAAAAGAAAACCTGGTCCGAGGCATTTGAGAAAATTCTCTCCGGCGAGAAAACCTTTGATGCCAGACTTGCAAACTTCGATTGTAAACCCGGTGACATTTTAGTTTTGGAGGAATATGATCCAAAAATCAAAAAGTACACCGGAAGGAAAATCGAAAAAGAGATAACTTTCGTTTTAAATACCAAGAAGCAGAAATATTGGTCTCAAGCCGATATTAAGAATATCGGCCTTCAAATAATTGCGTTTAAGCAGTGGAATGACCGCTAGGCATCAATTCCCGAAGCATCTCTTCTGCAGATCTTCCCGCTCCCACTTTCTTAAGATTACCGCTTTCACGATTACAGAGTTGGCCACTCCAATTTCCATCAACAAAGTCCCATAAAATAATGCGTCTGCCGGTGTATCCGGTATAAAAATAGTCGCTAACATCGCTTGATTTTGCTTCCAATACTCTTCTTTCGAGGCGAAGAGATTTTTGGAGAAGATTAATTTCAGGATCATTTGGGAAGCCTTTGGCTCGAAGCTCTTTCAGTCTTAATCTCAAATCCTCTATTGTTGATTCTCTTTCGATAACGCGACCGGTTCTTTCTTCCATGGGCCGATATTAATAGACATTAATGGTTGTGTCAATAATGTCAGTCAGATTTACAAAACAGTGAGAATTCACAACCCATTTGGCAGAACATGTGATTACTGCATTTGAAATCGGATTTTTCTATTTCATCGCGGACCTTGAAAATTTCTTCAATCGCATCTTCCAATTGTTTTGCAGTTCTTGTTGTAGAAATCTTTTCCTGTTCATCCAAATAATATAACGATAATTTAATTTTGTCGGGAGTTTTTCCAAATGGACTTTCCGGAATTTTGCTAGCCGCCAAAGCATAAAAAGACAGTTGCAGATTCTTATCCACTTCGCGCTGACTTGGAATTGTGGCACCTGTTTTATAATCGATCACTTCAATTGTTCCGTCGCCGATATCATCGACCCTATCCACCCTCCCTCCGATCTTCAAATCCTTACCGACAGGAACAGTGAATGTTTGTTCAAGAGCAACCGGTAAATTTTTGGGGCTAAATCCGTTCTTAAGAAATCCGAACAGATATAATTTACCCTTGTTAAAAAATTCCTTCTCGTGAGATTTAGTTTTATATCCTTCTTTAACCCAATTCTTTTCGAGAAGTTCATAAAGCAATTTATCGGACGGTTTGATTCCATTTTTAATTTCCTCGAAGAAATTTTTTAAAGTTGCATGCATTGCCGTCCCGAAACTTTGTGACGCAGAAGGCGGAGTCGGAACTTTGTAAATATACCGGAGTTTGTAATGAAGAGGACAAGTTTGAAAAGTTTCGATCTGGGAATAAGACAAATAATCAATATGTAGCGCTTCGCCCGCCAACGTCCGCGCTTCGGCGGGCTTTGTCTTTATTCCGTAGTCGAGAAATGATAATTGATTAACTTTAATTTTAGATTGATTATCCGGCATTGCTTTATCACCTAAAGACTCGTATATAAACGGAGAAAGTTTTTTCTCCCGCTTTCCCTCTCCGTAATAATCGGCAGCGGTCAAAATTAATTTTTCCTTTGCGCGGGTCATGCCGACATAAAAAAGTCGGCGTTCTTCTTCCTGATGAAAATCCCCCACCGGCAAAACTTCTTTAATAAGGGCATCGGGAATCGGGATCTGTTCCCGTCGTTCTATTGTCGGAAACCTTTGAGCAACGAGATTAACCAAAAATACAACAGGAAATTCCAACCCTTTGGCGGAATGCACCGTCAAAATGTTCACAGCGTTTATATCGGTCCAATCCTCATTGTTCGCCAGAGGAGATTCTCCAAGTTCCATTGAAAGATCAAGATAATCTACTACCGCCGGAATAGTTGCGTCCTCGTGATCAACCTCATAAGTTTTCAGTTTGTCGAAAAATTTGGAAATATTTTTGGCCCGGTTTTCCGCTTCCACTGATTCGGGAGAGAGAAGTTTTTGAAGAAGTCCCGTTTCTTCCAGATAGTAATAAAGCAACTGTCCGGCCGTCTCTTTTTTGACCAAATTTAGGTGTTTATTGATTATTCCGAGTAATTTTTTTACAGTCTCTTTTGTTTTATCCGTTACCGAAATTTCTTCAATTTTTTCCGCGGACTCGAATAAGCTTTTGTTATATTTTCTGGCATAGTTCCCCATCGCAGCCAAGTCGCGTCCGGGAATATCAAAGTAATCATTGGAAATAACTTTATAAAACGCAACCGAGTCTTCAAAGTTATAAAGGACTTTCAAATAGGAAATTAAATCAACTATTTCGGGTTGCTTAAAAAGTCTGCCCGGACCCAAAAATTGATATGGAATGCCGTTTCGACCCAATGCTCTCATTATCGGCTCGGAATGATTATTCGCCCGGACAAGAATTGCAAAATCCGAATACCTATATTTGTCCTGAGCGATTAACCGGAGGATTTCCTTGGCGATTCTATCGGATTCATTTTCAACCCGGTCCGAATGAATAAATTTTATTTTTTCGCCGTCTTTTGCAACCTGAGATTTTAACCGCTTGTCGATCTTCTCGACAACTTCCAACCTGTCCGGATCGTTATGTATTATTAGACCATGACTTCTGTCTAATATTTCCTGTGTTGACCGATAATTTTTGGTAAGAACTATAACTTTGGTTTGGGGAAAATTTTTTCTGAACTGGATAATGTTACTCACAGCCGCCCCCCTGAATCTGTAAATTGACTGGTCATCATCCCCCACCACATTTATATTTCCGGTTTTACCCGCAAGAAGTTTTGTCAGTTCATTTTGTGCATAGTTTGTATCCTGAAATTCATCGACAAGAAGATATTTAAACTGTTTTTGATACCCTTTCAATACATTCGGTCGGTCTCTGAAAAGTTTTAATGTTTTAACAATCAGGTCGCCAAAGTCCATTAAGCTTTCTTTTACTTTTATTTCGTCATAAGCTTTATAGGCTTTGGAAAGCTCCTGCCATTTTTCAATCTCGATTTTTTCCTCATCTACCACCGCCTTTTGTTTTTTAACCCAAAGGGTATAATCATTCGGAGAAACATCTTCATCCTGAAGACGCGAGAAGTGCTGCAGCATTCCGCTTAAAAATTTATTCGGATTTCCTAAAGGACGGAAATAATTTAATTCCAATTTAAAAAGGTTGTTTCTCAGAAGTTGAACGGCTTCAGCTTCAGTCATTAATTTGTAACGGGGGTCAAGACCGATGTGTAACGCATCCCGGCGTAAAATCCTGTCGCAAAATGAATGGAAAGTCATAATCCACATTTGCGTATAACCGTATGGCATCGCAATATCCACCCTTTCTTCCATTTCGCGGGCGGCTTTCTCCGTAAAAGTTAATGCCAAAATTTCCTGAGGTTTGGCTTTCTTGGAAAAGATTAAATATTTAATCCGCTCGGTTATAACTGTGGTTTTTCCGGTCCCTGCTCCGGCAATTATTAGAAGCGGGCCCATTCCAAACTTAATCGCTTCAACTTGTTCTTTATTTAATTTGAGGTTGGCTGTTTTGTCCACAAGAGGATTTTACCACGGGTATTACAAAATTACTTTCATTTTTTCGAAAAATATCTATTCAATGTTTTACCAAACTTAAATTTAATAAACATAAAGGCAGTTAAATCAAACAGGAATATATAAAATGGAAATCCATAATATTTAAAACTCCAATCTGTAATTGTAAATAGCGTTAACAAAGCACTTATGAAAGAGGTCCCAAATTCCACAAAGTTTTCAGTTTCGGGAAACTTGTAAGATTTTATTAAAGTTGGAAGTCCGGCAGAAAAATCGGAAAAAATACTAAAAACTATTGCAATATTTCCAACTTTTGTCGTATACCACAAAACTAAAGCAGCTATTGAAAATAAACCGCAAATTAAATCAAATTTTCCAAGCTTCCAATATGCTTTTTTGTTAAAGAATGATGCAATAAATATCAGGAACGGGGAAAAACCAACCATAAAAGTCATAATCGACTGAATTCCAACACCTTGTTTAATTTCTGCAGCAAAGGCAATAAACGAAGAAACGGCCCAAAGACCCCACGTTACCCTATTCGGTTTAGCCTTTCCTTTAAGGGTATCCAATATATAACTTGCAGAACCGAATAGATTTATTATTGCCCCAACTATTACAAAATTCGGATTAATCATTTGCTTATCCTATCTCTTTTTTCTTTTTTTCACTGCCATCTCCCAAATTTTGTGTGGAGCTGATTTTTTGGCCCAAGTTGGTAAATGACGAAAAAACATTCCCCATCATGTTGTAGGCATTGGTTAAATGTTTTTGCAGGGTTCCGAGGTTTTCTTCCACTTTTCCGTAGTCGGACTTTATAGCGCGAAGAGAAGATAAAATTTCTTTGGCCTGGTCTTCAATTTTTTGTCCCTCAAAGCTCATTAAAATTGCTTTTAAGTATGCATAAAAAGTAGTAGGCGAAACGGGAAGAACTCTTTTTTCGCCCGCATAATCAAAAAGTTCCTGATTGTTTACAATTTCATAATATATCGACTCGCTAGGAATATACATTAATGCATAATCAATAGTCCCCTCTTCGGTCAAAATATATTTTCTTGAAATATCATCGATATGTTTCCGCACATCCCGTTCAAAATCATGTCCTGCGATTTTTTTCGAAGCCTCGTCCCCGTCCCCTGACATTTTTCTGAAATTCTCCATCGGGAACTTGGAATCAACCGGAATAATTCCTCCTGAAGTTTTAATTGCCGCATCAACTTTTTCGCCTGATTTGAAAGTATATTGAAGATTAAAAGATTCCTTCGGTAAAAATTGCTTCAAAAGTTCCTTCAAAACCTGCTCACCGATATTTCCTCTGAGTTTCGGGGAACTCAAAAATTCCTGCAGATCTTTCATTCCCCGCCCGATTTCGGAAAACTCCCCGATATTTTTTTGGACTTGTCCTATCACTCTGGCCGCATTATCAAGCCGTTCATTAAAATTTTTCGATTGTTCGTTAAGACGCGTATTGGTTGTTTTTAAATATTCCAGAAGCTCATCCGAAGGTTTTTGAGATTCTTTTAGCTCGGTCAGTTTCCTGTTTATAAAAACCACTAACACGGCAAGGGCGGCAGCAACTATAATTAATATCATGACGAGATCCATAGTAAGACATTCTAACATCAAAAAGAGTGCGCTCAAAAGAAAAAACTTTCTTCCTACGCTTTTAATAACAATGCTCCTCTTGCTTCTTCTGGGCGGGCTTGTCTATTTTGTTGATCCGGGCACATTCGGAGCCGTTCCGTTATTTTTTGTAACTTTTTTTGTGGCACTCCTTTTTACATTTTCTTTTATTTTTGCGAGTTCCCGCCGTGGTCTTATCGCCTCTCTATCTCTATCTCTCTTCTCAATTCTTGCCTATCTAGGTGTCGGCAATATTCTTAACTTAATTTTGATTGTTGCAATCGCCGTCTGCATCGAGTTATATTTCAGCTTGCGATGAATCCCTCACTTAAAAGACAGTTGCTCCGGACCTTTTCTCAGATGATTGATGACTTGAAAGATTCCAAAGAAATTGAAATTTTCTTGAAAGATTTTTTTTATGAAGCAGAACTCGAAAAATACATAAAAAGAATGGCAATCTCCTACTGGCTAAAAAAGGGCCGGGATGAGGAAAATATTAAGAGAAACTTATTGGCAACCTCCAAGGAAATAACAGAAGCCAAAAAATCCCTCAAAAAGGAGGGAATAAAACTTGCCCTCAAAAAAATCGAGGCCGAAGAGTGGGCCAACGTCTGGGCAGAAAGAATTAAGAAATTTGCACACAAATAACGATTGGTATAAAATCCGGCCATGAAACACGAAAAACTAACCCCAGAACCAGAGTCAACAGGCACCAATCACGTTTTCTATATCGAAAGGGACTATTACAGTACGCCACAGGTACTAGTTATCATTGCACCAGATTTGGCAGAGGCCGAGAAGATGTTTAGTGAAATGCTTACCCAAGAAAATGACAGGCGGCACTGTTATGGAAAACTGTTGGAATTGGATTTAAGTAAATCTGGGCTTATCAAACTGGAACCTCCTGGTGATCGCCACTTCGATCATTAAAGGCTGGCTTAGATTATGTCAAAGAGGTAAAATAGGTTCGTGACGAACAAATACTACATCACTACCACTCTGCCTTATGTTAACGCCGAGCCTCACATCGGTTTTGCTTTGGAAATAATTCAGGCTGACGCGATCGCCCGCTACCATAAACTACTCGGAGAAGAAGTTGTTTTCAACTTCGGAACGGACGAGCATGGCCAGAAAATATATCAAAAGGCGCTTGATGCCCAAAAAGACCCTCAGGAATATTGCGACGAATATGCCGCCAAATTTGACGCGCTCAAAAAGGCCTTAAATCTCAGCTATACAAATTTCATCAGAACCACAGATCCCAAACATATTGAGGCAGCCCGGGAATTTTGGAAACTTTGCGATAAAAACGGCGACATTTATAAAAAACAGTATAAAACCAAGTATTGTGTCGGCTGTGAGCTGGAAAAAACCGATTCCGAACTGGTTGACGGTAAGTGTCCGCTTCATCCCAACGCAGAACTCGAAATAATCGAGGAGGAAAATTACTTTTTCAAATTCAGTAAATATCAAAAACCGCTTTTGGATTTTTACGAAAAAAGTCCGGATTTTGTTATTCCTGCCGGCAAATTTAATGAAATTAAGTCTTTTGTTAAAGAAGGCCTGCAGGATTTTTCTATTTCCCGCCTCAAAAGTAAGATGCCCTGGGGAATTCCAGTTCCAAATGATCCGAACCAAGTGATGTATGTCTGGTTTGACGCTTTGATCAATTACATTTCCACCCTTGGTTGGCCGAAAGACAAAAAAAGGTTCGAAGATTTCTGGCCGGGGATCCAAGTCGCCGGAAAAGATAATCTACGCCAGCAAACTGCCATTTGGCAGGCAATGCTTGCCTCGGCAGATTTACCTTTTTCCAAGCAGGTTTTTATCCACGGATTTATAACAGTTGACGGTAAAAAGATAAGTAAAAGCCTGGGAAATACTATTAATCCGATTGAAGTTACCGAAAAATACGGAACCGATGCTCTCCGCTACTATCTACTGGCCAAAATTAATCCCTACGACGATTCGGATTTTACCTTTAAACAGTTTGAAGAAACATATAACGGCGAGTTGGCAAATGGAATCGGTAATCTTGTGGCGAGAACAGCCAAGCTTTGCGAAAACTCAGATTTTGAATTCGTTCCGACCAAAATTGCGAAGGATGAAAAAATCGAGAATACACTCAAAGTATATGAATTTGATGTTGCACTCAAGACCATATGGGAGGAGATCTCTCAAACCGATCAATTTATTAATGAAGAAGAACCCTGGACACTTAAAGGCGACGAGTTGAAAAAAGTTTTAATCCATCTTGTCGATCATCTCCGCTCAATCGCTTTTAATCTCAAGCCCTTCCTTCCCGAAACTGCAGAAAAAATCGAAAAGCAATTTAAAGGACCGGAAATTAAGGCAGAATCTCCCCTTTTTCCAAGACTTTAATAAAACAATCCATTAAAGCGGATCATTATGCGTAATTTTATTATCAAACACGAAAAAGGAATTATGCGGGCACTGGAAATTCTGCCGGGGTTTGTTTCCTGGAATCTAATTCTTCTCCCCTACTGGGGAATTTTTGTAATCCCAACCTTTGTGGCTTACTTTATTCTTTTCTTCAATATCTACTGGTTTTACCAATCACTCCAAATTGCTATCTCTTCAATTATTTCCCACACCCGCATCCAAGCCGCCAAAGTTTATGACTGGATGGGAGATGTCCGGGGTTTCCCTGACTGGCAAAAAGTCCGTCATATCGTAATTATCCCAACTTACAAGGAACCTATGCACATTCTCGAAAGGACTTTTGATTCTCTCGCCTCTCAGGAATTTCCGACCGGACAAATTATCCCCGTTCTTGCCATGGAGGGAAAAGAACCGCGCGAAGAAAGGAACGCCAAATGGGAAGTGTTGAAAGCCAAATACGGAAAAACTTTCGATCATATGTTTATGACTGTTCATGAACTTCAAACGGGTGAAGTTACGGGTAAGGCCTCAAACGAAAGATTCGCTGCAATTTGGGTCAAAGAAAACTATATCGACCCGAGTAAACAAGATATTGGCTATTTTACGATTACTTCTTGTGACGCTGATCATAAATTCCATCCTAAACATTTTGCCTGTTTGACATATAAATTTTTGGACAATCCCAATAGATATAAAATGTTTTGGCAGCCTTCGGTCATGTTTTACAACAACATCTGGGAAATTCCGGCTATAACCCGCGTTCCTAATACTCTGATGACTATCTGGAATCTTTCTCAACTCTCCCGTAAGGACCGTCTCATAAACGCCCAAAATTATTCCATGTCCTTTAAACTTCTTGATGAGGTCGGCTACTGGGATGCCGACAAAATTCCTGAAGATTGGGGAATATTTTTCAAGGCTTTCTATAAAAAGGGTGGAGGGATTGAGGTTGACCCGATTTACCTTCCTTTAATGGCCGATGCGGCACAATCTACTTCTTTCTGGAAAACTTTGAGAAATCAGTATCAACAGATACAAAGATGGGCTTGGGGTGTAAGTGATGATCCATGGATAATCAAAAGTTACTTTTTAGCTGACAATATCCCTTTCTGGGATAAAACAACCCGTCTTATGCAGGTTATTTGGGCCCATTTCCTCTGGCCGGTTAACTGGTTCCTTATTACAGTCGGACTTACACTTCCAACCCTACTTAATCCGGCTTTCGGCAGAACCGCTCTTGGCTACACCGTTCCCAAGCTCTCATCTTTCATTTTGACAATTTCACTCGCATTTTTGGTTATTATGATTGTCATCGACAACATGCATAAACCTAAACGACCAAATAAGGTTTCTCTTTTCAGAGTACTTTTGACTCCATTTGAATTTGTTTTAATGCCAATCGCGGGCTTTTTCTTTTCAGCCCTCCCCGGCCTTGACGCCCACACAAGATTAATGTTGGGAAAATACATCCAATATAAAGTGACGGAGAAGGTTTAAGGAGATTTGTAATACTCAATCGTTTTTTGAAGCCCTTCTTCCAACCCAACTTTTGGTTCCCAACCCAAAACTTTTTTGGCTTTGGTTATATCCGGTTGCCTTCTCATTGGGTCGTCTTCCCTAAAAGTTCCGCTAAACTTAATTTCAGACTTAGACCCGGTAAGATCGATTATTTTATCAGCCAAATCTTTTACTGTATATTCATCAGGGTTACCCAAATTAAATATTTCCCCTTTTGTGGCTTCCGTAAACATTGCCTGACATATCCCTGCGATCATATCTGATATATAACAAAAGGAGCGCGTCTGACTCCCGTCTCCGTCAATTTTGATTTGTTCACCAGTTAATGCAGCGTTTATAAAATTTGAAACTACTCTTCCGTCATCTCTCCGCATTCTCGGTCCGTAAGTGTTAAAAATTCTGATTATTCTTACATCTAAATTGTATTTGTGAAGATAAACATAAGTTGCGGCTTCGGCAAATCTTTTGCTTTCGTCGTAACACGAACGTGGTCCAAAAGAGTTTGTATTTCCCCAATAGGTCTCCTTTTGAGGATGTTCAAGGGGGTCTCCGTAAACTTCGGATGTTGAGGCAATCAGCACCTTAGCTTTCTGTTCTTTGGCCAATTTCAGAATATTAATTGTTCCCGTAGAATTGGCTAAAAGTGTTTCTTCCGAGTAATTTTGATAATCGATTGGTGATGCGGGTGAGGCAAGGTGAAAAATAAAATCTAATGGCTGGTGATTGATGTTTAATTGTTGACTGACGTCTGCTTCGATAAAATCAAAGTTGGGGTTTTCCAAAAGATGTTTTATATTTTTTTTGGAACCGGTCAGAAGATTATCCAAACAAATAACTTTATAACCTTGTTCAACCAGGAAATCACAAAGATGGGAACCAATAAATCCTGATCCCCCGGTAACCAAAATGCTTTGCATATGGGCAAATTATACATTAAACTGATTTTAATATGAAATCTCTCTGGCATAAAATTCATGTACTTTCTGACAAACTCCATATGCCGAATCTCCCCAATTGGTTGCTGGGAATTTTGGCACTTATATTTATTCTCCGAATCCCATCCTTTTTTGAACCTTACTACTATGGCGATGAAATGGTTTATTTGACATTAGGACAGGGTGTACGCCAAGGTCTCACTCTATATAAAGATATTCACGATAATAAACCTCCACTTTTATATTTGACGGCAGCGGTTGCCGGGAATCTGTTTTGGTTTAAAGTCATCCTTGCATTTTGGAATCTACTCACGATCATAATTTTTTATAAGCTTGCCAAATTTTTGTTTGAAAAAAATCAAAAAGCGCAAAAAATTAGCACCTTTCTTTTTGCACTTTTGACAACTCTTCCTTTTCTCGAAGGGTTAACTGTTAATTCTGAGCTTTTTATGATAGTTTTCACCATTCTGGCGCTTCTGATGCTCCTTAAGAATAATGTTAAATCCAAAGAGATATTTTTAGCCGGTATTTTTTTCGGGTTGGGGACACTTTTTAAGATTCCTGCTGCGTTTGATGCCCCGATCATTGTTTTTTATTGGTTGATAACCGATGGCTTTGGTAATTGGAGAAAAATATTAAAAGATACTTTCATTCTTGTATTGGGATTTTTAACACCACTTCTCATTACTTTCATTTGGTACTTTTTTAAAGGAGCTCTACCAGAATATATAAATGCTGCTTTCTTACAAAATATCGGGTATGTAAGTAGTTTTAGACCGGGCGATGTTCAAAAATCGTTTCTGGTGAGGAATGCCCCACTTCTTATAAGAGGGCTCTTTGTCCTTATCTTTTCATCCATTCTCTATTTTCTTCGTAAAAAGTTATCAAAAAAGTTTATATTATTTTCTCTTTGGACATTATTCGGACTCTTCGCGATTACTCTTTCAGAAAGACCATACCCGCATTATTTAATTCAGATAATTGCACCGATTTCTTTCCTTTTCGCTACTTTTTTTGCCGACAAAAGTCTGGAACAATCCTTGGTCGTGATTCCTTTGACCGTAGCCTTTTTTGTACCCATATACTATAAATTCTGGTTTTATCCGACAACCAGTTATTACCTGCGTTTTATCAATTTTGCTGTTCATAGAGAAACAAAATCCCAATATTTCGACAGTTTTTCTCCCACCACCAATAGAAACTATGCAATAGCCCAATTTTTGGCAACATCAAGTAAAACCTCTGACCGTGTATTTATGTGGAGTCCGGACTCAGCTGCCGTTTATACTCTGGCCAAACGTCTTCCGCCAATTAAATATGTCGTTGACTACCATGTAAACGACTATTCCACCAAGGCTCAGGAGGCTAAAAATATCGCCGCTTCACCTCCAAAATTTATCATTTTAACTGACGACTACCCATATATGGAATTAAGACCCTTAATTAAACAAAAATATATCCTGATTGACAAAATCGGGAATGCCAATATTTTTTCAAGAATAGATTTCGCTCCGGGAAAGTAAGGGGTGGCCGGTTTTGAAATGTATTGTAAGTATCGTACAATAGGTCACGCTTATGTGGAAAAAGGCAATTTACGGAAACTACTTTCTGGTAGCAATCTTCGTCAATTTGGCTGTGGTTCTGTCGCTGATTATTTTTAGAGGATTCCTGCCCCCACAAGTTCCATTATTTTATGGCAGACCGGCAGGTAATGCACAACTTACCACGACCCTCGGCTTATTTATAGCCCCCATTGCATCGTTCTTGATAATAATAATCAACTTTCTTATTTGTCTTTCTATTAAAGATGGTTTTCTCAAGAAAATCCTGGCAATTTCTTCTATTGTTATATCTATATTAATGGCCATTACCATAACGAAGATTGCATTACTGGTTGGTTTTTTTTAAATCCAAACTATGAATACTATGAAAAATCTTTTTCTATTCCCGTGGCTGGTGGCCGCGATAGTAGCTTTTCTTACAACACCCCTGGTCATTAAATACGCACAAAAACTTGGAATTATTGATGACCCAAAACACAATAAACAACCAAAGGTAATACACACTTATCCGGTTCCACGCGGCGGCGGGATTCCAATCTTTGTGGCTCTTTTAATCGGTAGTCTCATGTTCCTACCAATAGATAAACATATTATCGGGATATTAATCGGGGCAGCGATCTTGCTTGTAATGGGCACTCTTGACGACAGGCTAAATTTAAATCCGTATTTACGATTGATTTTGGGGTTTTTAGCTGCCGCCGCTCCGATCGCGGCAGGGATTGGTATTTCCTTCATTTCTAATCCTTTCGGTGGAATAATTAACCTCAATCAACCTCAGATAAATTTTACCATTCTTGGAAGCACACATAGTATTTGGATAATTTCTGATCTTTTTGCCTTGCTTTGGATAACTTTTCTCATGAATATCGTAAATATGGGTGCCAAAGGAGTGGACGGACAATTAAGCGGAGTAACTGTAATTGCGGCTTTGACAATCGCCTTTCTTTCACTTAAATTTTCGGCGGATATTACACAGTGGCCTGTTATAATTTTGGCAGCAATCACAGCCGGGGCATATCTCGGTTTTTTGCCCTGGCACATTTTTCCTCAAAAAATCATGCCTGGGTATGGAGGTAGCACCATGGCAGGATATTTACTTGCAATTCTGTCAATCCTGTCTACGACTAAAGTGGGAGCCTTGATGGTTGTGCTCGGGGTCCCACTTATTGATACCGGCTATACTATCGTGAGACGTATTGCAAATGGAAAATCACCTGTATGGGGAGATACTGGACACCTTCACCACAGACTTCTCGGATTCGGTTTAACAAAAATGCAGGTAGCTTATTTCTATTGGGGAATAACTGCATTCCTCGGTTTTCTCGCTCTAAATTTGAATACCACAACAAAGCTATATACAATGATCGGTGTGACTCTTGGAATAGGGGGTTTAATATTGTTCCTGATAAAAAATCGCGCAAAAACAAAAATAAATTCCTAATCAACATAAAAATTATTATGAAAAATAACATATTTATCGCCGCATTTAAAACTATGCGTCCGGTTCATTGGATAAAAAATCTTTCACTCTTTGCAGCAATATTCCTTTCCGGAACACTCTTTGTTCAAGGACAGTTCGTCAAAGTCATTTGGGCTTCTATATCTTTTTGTCTGGTGACATCAGCTACATACATATTTAACGATATTATGGATATTAAAGCCGACAAACTTCATCCAACAAAGAAATTTAGAGCGGTGGCTTCAGGGGCACTCCCCATTCCTGTTGCCATTATTGAGGCTGCAGTCCTTGCGTGTTCGTCTCTTCTTATCGCCGTTTTAGCCAATTTAAACTCTCTTTTTGTTACGGTTATTATTGTTTATCTTATTATGCAGTTCTTTTATAGTTTGGGTCTCAAAAACGTGGCTATTATCGATATCATTATAATTGCCGCAGGTTTTGTTTTGAGAGTTTATGCCGGTGCTTTCGCCATCGATGCTCACCTTTCAGTCTGGTTCCTACTTTGTGTAATCTCCGCCGCTTTATTTTTGGCATCCGGTAAGAGAAGAGCTGAAATTAACATCGCACAGAATTTTGATTACGGTACGCGGAAGAGTTTAGGGACTTATAAAAAGGAGCTTTTAAATTCCTACGTCACCATGTTCGGTAACGCCTCCTGGATGAGCTGGGCCCTCTTTACGTTCTTTGAAAGCCCGAAAGCCTCACTTCCTTTCTGGATGGCCCTTGCGGAACTTTCAAAGACTACCACTATTGATAAATTATTAATGTCGACAATCCCAATAACTATTTTTGGAATAATGAGATATGAGTCATTAATCTTCGAGGGTAAAAGTGAAACACCGGAAAGATTACTATTAACCGATAAGTCACTTATCATCGCCGTAGGTCTTTGGTTAATCTTTATATATTGGGTTCTCTATAGTGGTGTTTCTGTTTCCGGAATCTAAAATTGGTTTAGAACCCCGCTTGAAGTAGATTCTTCTGTTTGTTGGGTAAATTTTTTGGTATATTGTCCCGATACCCAACCGGTAATCCCGTCGGGTAAACCCGGGGCCGAGGCTTCATACTGAATCTCAATCCACCCTGTTGCAACATCTTCATCAAGAAATGGAAATTTATCCCCGGTTTTAACCTCTGCAATTTCCTCACCAGCCGTACCGGGAGCCGTTCTGACTCTTAAAAATCCTGTTGGGGTAGAAAGTATTTGCACATAGGTCCTGGTTTCAGGAACCGGAGTTGGAATCTGGGTTTTCTCTACCGACTTGGACAATTTAGCAAAAAGAGAAAGTCTATAACCTGTCTGAGTTTTTACAGTCATTATTCGATCGGTATAACCGGGCGCTTTGACGGTAATCTGATGTTCTGACGAAGAAACGCCCGAAATCTTGAAGGGGGCAAAACCTTGAGGCAAACCATCAATTGAAACTTGGGCATTTTCCGGTGTCGATACAATAATTATTCCGGCTTCGGTGCCACCCGTTCTATCAAAAGAAATCACATCACCGGAGGAAGTATCTTCAGTGTTACCAAATTCTCTGCGCACTATTGTCTGAATACCCGGAACAAGCGTTATTCTCGTTTCGTAGGCAATTAAGGACTGATCTGAAGATATCGGAACCAATTTGAGAACAATCTCCCCAACCTTATATAATCCTGTATAGGGTGACTTACCTACTAAACTTCCGTTAATATAAACATCTGAACTGGGATTTGTATCTACATAAATTCCACCCGGCTTTTCTTTAGAATTTCCAATCCAAAAAAATATCGCTGCAATCGAAGCGCACAGAGCAACAAGTAAAATAAAAACTATTTTCAAGACTTTCATTTTGTCCGAGTGTAGCATATGGAAAATGGTAATCAAAGCTTGGCCATTCATATAATGAATGGTAAAATACAAGCGTGGCCGGATGGCGAAGTGGAAACGCGGGAGTCTGCAAAACTTCTATCGCGCGGGTTCGATTCCCGCTCCGGCCTCCAATAAATTTGGATGTCCCCAAACTTGACTTCCGGTTCTTTCATGAGTTAGAATGACGCTCATCCCGCAGTTCGCGGGATTTTTTGTGACTGCCTGAATATGCAAAAAATTAGCCTTGAACTACCTAAATACCGCCTCCAGCTTCATATGAAACTGATAAAACGGAGGAAACCTCTTGTGACTGAACCTATTTTACCAACAAAGTCATTGGTAAACAAAATGTACCGAAAGGGTACCTTTACCGGCAGACTTGCCAGGTATTTTGCAGACCACAAGCGAACAAGGAGCACATTCGCTGCCGCTTTCGTTGTATTAACTGTTTCCGCCTCTTTTATCCCCCAATCTATCACCGTTCAGGCTCAAGGGTCGGTTGATCCGGTCATTCAATCACAAACAGATCTCATTACCGAAAAGGGCATGCAATATCCAGTGGAAACAGTAAGAATCAACCAAGGCTATAGCTTATTCCACCAAGCGGTCGATCTAGGGGGTGCAATAGGAACCCCGATAAAACCGATTATGCCCGGTGTCGTTGCTTATGCCGGCTGGGACAATTCGGGTTACGGAAATTTAGTAGTCTTAAGTCACAAAAACGGCTTTGAATCCTATTATGCCCATCTTTCAAAAATAGAGGTTATTACCGGCGAGACCGTTGGTATGAACACTGAGATTGGAAAAATTGGAGTAACGGGACACTCAACAGGTCCGCATCTTCACCTGGAAATCCACCAAAACGGAGTACCTCTTAATCCACTTACTGTTCTCTCGAGATAATTTATCTGTTTTCAAGACTTCGCCACAAATACCAAGACGCCACCGTTCTCCATGGTTTCCAGTATTTTTCTGCAAACCTGGCTGATTTAACTTTATCAAACTTCTTTCTCGTTACTTTTTCGAAGCCATTTTTGATTCCAAGGTCCTCAACAGGAAAAATATCGGGACGCCCCAGGGAAAACATCAGAAACATATCCGCCGTCCAAGGCCCTATTCCTTTAACTTCTATTAGCTCTCTTTTGACTTCATCATCCGGAAATTTATCCAAGCTGCCAACTTTTAAATCTCTACTTTTTACCTTATCTGCCAGATCTTTAATGTATTTTATTTTGGCGTAGGAAAGTCCTGCTCCCCGAAGTTTAGCTTCGGATAGATTGAGGATAGCCTCGGGACTAATACCCCCTTTACATAAGTCTCGTACCCTGCCAAAAATAGTGGAAGCCGCTTTCCCTGAAAGCTGCTGGTTTGTTATTGCTTCAAGGAGATCCGTAAAATATTTCGCGTCTAGATTTTTCTTGATCGTGCAGCTTCCCCACTTTTTGATTAAAGGCGCAATATATTTATCTTTTAGAAGAAACCTTTCTGCCTTTTTCCACATGAGGACTATTGTAGTCTAGAAATTAGAAATTTCCTTTAGTAGTCCATTCCACCCATGCCGCCTTGTGGCATTACGGGTTCTTTCTTTTCCTCGGGGATGTCGGTAACCAATCCCTCGGTTGTGAGGACCATCATAGCAACGCTGGCTGCATTTTGGAGAGCACTCCTTGTAACTTTTACGGGGTCAAGCACTCCAAATTTTGTCATCGATCCATATTCTCCCGTTAGGGCGTTATAACCATAGTCATTATCCTTGCTTGCCAAAACTTTTTTCAAAACAGCTCCCCCATCCTCACCGGCATTTTTGGACAACCACTTGATCGGTTCTTCTAAGGCTTCCCAAACGATGTCGACACCAATCTGTTCATCCCCTTTTTCAACTTTGATGGTTTTTACAGCATCACGGGCTCTGAGAAGGGCCGTTTCGCCACCCGGAACAATACCCTCCTCTGTTGCGGCTTTTGTTGCGCCAACAGCGTCCTTAACCCTCTCCTTCTTGTCGTTAAGTTCAATTTCAGTGGCAGCGCCGACGTTAATTTGGGCAACACCCCCCGCAAGTTTAGCCAACCTTTCTTCAAATTTCTCTTTATCAAAATCGCTGTCACTGGCTTCGATTTGTTTTCGTATCGAGGCAATTCTGGCATCAATTGCTTTTTTATCGCCTTTTCCGCCTATGATTCTTGCGTTATCTTTATCCGCCCAAACTTTGTCCGCCTGACCCAAATCTGTTACTTCAATTGACTCGAAATTGCGACCTGTATCCTCCGAAATCACAACACCGCCAGTAAGGATGGCAATATCTTCAAGCATTTCCTTTCTTCTGTCGCCAAAGCCGGGAGCTTTAATCGCTAATACATTAAAGGTGCCACGGAGTTTATTTACAACCAAAGTGGCTAAGGCCTCTCCTTCAATTTCATCAGCAATAATTACCAAATTTTTTGAAACTTTTACAAATTTTTCCAAAAAAGGAAGCATGTCTTGAATCGAGGAGATCTTTTTATCTGTAATTAGAATGTATGCTCCCTCAATTTCAGCCTCCATTTTGTCAGGATTGGTTACAAAATAAGCAGATGCATATCCCCTGTCAAATTCCATACCCTCCTTGTATTCGATATCAATTGTGAGTCCTTTACCTTCCTCAACAGTTACAACACCGTCACGCCCTACTTTATCTAGGGCTTCGGCTATTTTTGTGCCAATCTCCGAATCCCCAGCCGAAATAGATGCCACTTGGGCAATTTCTTCCCGATTCTTTATCGGTTTTGCCATTTTTTTGAGTTCAGCAGTAACAGCCTCAACGGCTTTTTCGATACCCTTTTTAACAATCATGGGGTTGGCTCCGGCGTCAATCTTAGCCATTCCTTTTTGAGTTATTACCTGTGCCAGAAGTGTTGAGGTTGTGGTGCCATCCCCGGCATTGTCGTTGGTTTTGCTGGCGGCTTCTTTTACAAGCTGCGCACCCATGTTTTCAAAAGGATCCGGGAGATCTATTTCCTTGGCAACAGATACTCCATCATGGACTATGTTCGGCGCACCCCATTTTTTATCGAGGGCTATGTTGCGGCCTTTTGGTCCAAGAGTAGTTACAACCGCTTTAGCAACAGTATCAATACCCTTAAGTAATGCTTCTCTTGCTTCATTAGAAAATTTTAATTGTTTTGCCATAAATGGTACATCTAAGCATAGATGTCTTAGGCTTCTACAGCCAAGACATCTTCAAACTTTACAAACATGTATTCTATATTTCCGATTTTGACTTCGTTGCCTCCCCATTTTTTATAAATAACCACATCTCCGACTTTGCAGGGAGCTTCACTGCAACACTTACAGTCTTTGCATCCGTCTTTAGGACACTGAGTCGAACCTGCAGCTAAAACCTTTCCTTTTTGGGGTTTTTCACCTGCGGTATCGGGAAGGTAAATTCCTGAAGCTGTCTTGACCTCTTTTTCAAGAGGTTCGATAAGAAGATAGCCTGCGGTAGGTTTTAAATTAAGTTTTGTCATTTTATAATCCTGAGCGTCGTCGAATGGATTAGCATTCTAACCCAACGAGTGCTATTGTAAACGAGTATCAAACCTATTGTCAAGAGTTAAGTCTGGATAAAATATATTCTCCCCAATCGTGAGGGTGAAAGATTGCCCTGGTAGGAGTAATGACCTCTCGAGTAATTTTAGATTTCATATGATTTAATTGAATTTTATAGGCGGTTCTTTCCAGCAAGCTTTCTTTAAGATGTGGGTTTTGAATTTTTGGTTCACTATTTAAAATTTTTACCGAATTTGGCCAAAAATTCAAAATCCATCGATTGTGTCGTAAAAACCTTTCATATGTTTTGTCTTTGTTTACTAAAGGCAAACTTTGGGCAATCTCGTGAGCTGTATAAAAATTCCTGTCTTTTTTGGGCCACACCAGATCGCTTTCGTCCAACCACATATTAAGACACAACATGTCTTTTTGGCCTCTGTTTCCTGCCTTTCTAATCTTGAAGCCAAAAATTCTTAGAAGTAAATAAGACAAAGCCCGTGTTGACCAAAGAAAATTCTTACCGGTAATTAAAAATAGGTCAATATCACTTTCGTCTAAAGCATTTTTCATAGCAAGAGACCCTGTTACCGACACCATTTTTATGCTTGGAATCATAGATAATATCCTTGAAGCTTTTTTGGCAATCTCCATTTTTTTATCCGAAATTCTGCTTCTGAAAACTCTTTTGTAAATTAACCCGTTCCGGCCTTTTAAAAAGAAATATCCTTCACGATATTCAATGGGCACATTTAATATTTTAGCAACAAAGTTTACTGAAGCGTTCCATTTGACCATCTCGGCAAAAGTAAGAGGATAATCAAAAATATTATGATAAAGCAAACTATATCTCTCGGTTTTACTTAATAATCTTCGCCTACTAACATTTTTTGGGGCGATATCGCAGATATCGTACATTATTTTACCGTCAATTTATATTGAGACAGAACTTGGGCAACACCCTGAGCACAGGTGGCCAAAGCATCTGTAACAGATTGTTTGCTATCGGCGACCGCGTTCACAGCGTCTCCGAAATAATTGGAAAGTTGTGAATTAATTCCTGTTGGACCGTCAAATGTGCGTGATGCTAAAAACCAACTTTGTGCACCGGGGGCTTGGGAAATGAGAGGACCCAAAAATGGGTGGTCCTTTAAAAGCGATGCCATGTCTACTCTCGGGTATGGTTCCCCAAAACCTCTTACTAAAGACTCACTTTCAAACATTTTTTGAAGAGATGCCTGTGTACTTAAGTACTTCAGGAAATCCCAAGCCACCGCTTTATTTTTACTTTTAGCCCAAACTCCTTGGGACCAATATGTTGCGTAATCAATGTCGAGCTGATTTGGATCGTCTTTTGGTAGTTGGGGAATGGGTGCTGTCGTAAAATTTAGATCATGATTTGCCTGTTGAATTTCAAAATACCTCCAAGATGGACCGACATACATTGCAAGCTTACCGGACGCAAACGCCTGTGTTGAAGGCGGTTGTGTTACATCCCAGACATTTCCACCACCATTACACGCGGCATCCTGAGAAAATTGAGTGAAAAATTTCAGTGCCCCCTCAGCATTCTTACCTGTCGGATTAGCCAAATCTACGTTGTTCTGAATCATCATAAGCGCCAATATCTCCTGCCACTGATCAACGTTTTCAGTTCTGCCTAATGCAGCACCTGCTTGTGTTATGTTGCCCTGATCATCCTTGGTGGTTAATTCACAGGCAGTTGTCCGGAAATCATCCCAAGTCGTGGGCGGGGTTTTACCGGCTTTCTTAAAAATATCCTCATTTACAAAAAGCATAAGAGCGTCATATTCAAGCGGTATCCCAACGATCGAATTTCCGCTGGTCAAATCTGAAGCGGCTGTGGGATAGAAAGTTTTTGCAAAGTCGGCCGGGTTCATAACACCGGTAGGGAGAGTGTCCAGGTCGCTTCGAAACATGGGCACCCAAGAGTTGTGGAAAGTGAAGATGTCGGGACCATTACCTTTTGCCAAAGCGCTGGTAAGTCTTTCTCTGTAGTCCTGCTGAGACTGATTGATATAACTAATTTTAACGCCAGGGTGGGAAGCCTGATAGGCGTTAATCAATGGCGTAACTGTAGCGGGATCTTCCCAGAGACCCCACCATGTGATCTGACCAGATGCTCCGTTTTTTGACGAAAGTATCAATTTGACTACCAAAATAAGTAAAACGAGGACAACCAATCCGGCGCCAATAAATATAAATATCTTGGGAAAAGTTTTTTTATGTGGGGGAACAGCCGGCAACGAAACCTGTTGTGACGAGACAGTAGACGTTGAGCTTTGAGACGTTACGGGTGTACTAAAGTCGGTATTATCTTCGTAGATATTCTTAGGTGGCATATTGTATCTTTTGGCTTTCGATTCTATGTAAATGGTATCATATCGATGTGGGAAGATCGATACTACGTTTAAACAAAAAATATCTAAGACATCTCAACCTAATATTTCTTTCTGTAGATATCGTTGTCTTTTGTATTTTTGCTACATATTTTCTATTCTATAACGGTAAGATTTATCCGAATATCAACGTCGGCGGAATTGACATCAGCAACCTTTCAAGTGGACAAGCATCTTCGCTTCTAGCCTCTAAAATAAGTATTCCCCAAAAAATACAACTTTATGAAGACAACCATGAATACACCATAAACCCAAATGATTTTGATTTCACTTACGATTTCTCAGATTCTGCTCAAATAGCTTTTAACATAACCAGAACCGGAAACTTCTTTTATGACTTTTCAGAACGTACGTTTGTCTTCTTTCAACCGGTAAACCTTGGCCTATCCGTAAGTCTGAACAATGATAAATTAGACAAAATTATTTCTGTAATCTCGAATCAAATTTCCGAAGTGCCAATAGAGCCTTCAATCACGCTCATCAACGGCGACGTTGTAATCGGGAAGGGGGCACCGGGGACGGAAGTAAACAAAAGCTCTTTAAAAGCCTTAATAGAAGATGATTTAACCTTTGCAAAAAATGAAAGTATTGAAATACCAATAGAATCTATTGATCATTCACTTAGCCAAACCGAAATGGCCAGCCTCAAAAATCGTGCTGAAAAATATGTAGGTAAATCGTTACAAATAAAATTTGAGGATAACACTTTTACTTTAAGTGATAGCGATTTACTAAAACTTGTTGACCTGAAATCCGGGTTTAATAAGCAGGCGATTGAAACGATATTCTCGGATATATCTGTTAAGGTTAATCGCGATCCGCAAAATCCCAAGTTTGTGTTTGATAACGGAAAAGTCACGGAGTTTCAACCCGCTCTTGATGGCATACAAATTGACAACAACGAATTTAAAAACCAAATAATCATTGCTCTTACGCAAATTGAAAACAACACAGACAAAACTGTTTCTTTTGATTTACCGGTTTTAAGAAATCCGCCGGAAGTTTCAACTGAAAGTGTAAATAATCTTGGAATTAAAGAGTTAATCGGACGTGGCACATCTACTTACTTTCATTCAATTCCTGGCAGAGTTCATAATGTTGTTCTTGCAGCTTCCCGAATTAACGGAACGTTAGTTGCGCCGGGCGAAACCTTTTCCTTTAATAATACTTTAGGGGATGTGTCAGCTTTTACCGGATATCAACAAGCATACATAATTTCCGGGGGCAAAACGATTTTGGGAGACGGGGGCGGAGTCTGTCAAGTCTCAACGACCCTCTTCCGTGCAGTTCTTAATTCCGGCCTACCCATCGTCGAGCGTGCTGCACATGCCTATCGGGTTGGCTATTACGAACAAGATTCCCCACCGGGCCTGGATGCAACTGTTTACGCACCCTCGCCCGATCTAAAATTTACAAACAACACCCCTGGTTATGTTTTAATTGAAGCAACGGCAAATCCCAAAAATTACTCGTTAGTTTTTGAACTATACGGGACAAGTGACGGACGGGTGGCAACCATTTCCAAACCTGTTATTTCAAATTATTTGCCCGCTCTTCCGACTGTTTACCAAGACGATCCCACATTACCTGCAGGAACTCTCAAACAGACGGATTTTTCCGCCTCCGGTGCTACAGTAAAATTCAATTACACCGTTACAAGAGCCGGTCAAACAATTTTTCAAAAAACTTTCGTGAGCAACTACCAACCCTGGGCTGCTGTTTATCTGCGCGGTACGGGGCCTGCAAATTAGCTTCAAAGTTGATACAATTGCTGAATGCGAATAATCAAAAACGATAAAGTGGCTATTGATACTGCTATTCAGGTTTTAAAAAGGAGTGGACTCGTCATTTACCCGACAGAAACCCTTTATGGCATTGGCGCCGATGCTACAAACCCTGGTGCTATTAAAAAGCTTACTGAATATAAGAACCGTCCTTTCGGAAAACCATATTCGATAGCCGTAACCGGTTTGGAAATGGCTAAGAAATACGTTGAGCTGAACGACACAGCTAAAAATTTATATAGAGAGTTCCTTCCGGGTCCCCTGACGGTTATTTCTAAAGGTAAGCACAAAGTTGCACCCAGTGTTGAATCTGACGACGGAACATTGGGCATCCGGATCCCCGACTATAAATTGGTTATCGACATTGTTAAGAATTTCGGCAAACCGATTACGGCAACCTCTGCTAACGCCAGTTACAAAAAACGCCCTTACAAAATTTCCGACATTTTGGATAATATCAGCGACAAACAGAAAAATTTAATCGATTTGATAATTGATGCAGGTGAACTTCCCACTAATGAACCCTCAACTGTGATAGATACGACACTGGACGACCCCGTAACTTTACGTCAAGGTGAAATTAAGCTTACCGATACAAATGAGATTTTAAGCAGAAGCGAAGAATCGACGGAAAATCTGGCCAAAGAACTTTGGCAAAAATACGGAATCCACAAAGGCAAACGCGCAATTGTTTTTGCTCTTGAAGGAGAAATGGGAGCAGGAAAAACTATTTTTACAAAAGGTCTTGCCAGGGCAATGGGAATAACGGAACTTGTTACCTCACCCACTTTCGCTTTGGAAAATGAATATCAAACCGGACACGAAAAACTTTTTCACTTTGATGCTTGGAGACTGGAAAATTCCGGTGACTTAATTGCACTGGGCTTTGAAAACCTGATTAAAAACAAATCTGTCGTCTCTATTGAATGGGCGGAAAGAGTCGCAGACACAATTCGAGAGTTTGACGATGAAGCAATAATAATCTGGGTGAAAATTATGTTTGGAATATCCGAAAGCCAGAGGTTAATCTCCTGGGGCAATATATAAAATGAAAATTCTATCCATAGATACATCCTGCGACGAAACTGCCGCTTCAATAACAGAGGGTACAAAAATTATTTCCAATGTTATTTGGTCACAGGCGAGCGCCCACGCAAAATTCGGCGGTGTGATGCCATCACTTGCTCAAAGGATGCACGAGGAGCGCATTGATTATGTTATTCATAAAGCATTAGGTATAAAACATAAAGCCCTAAAGGATATTGACGCGATTGCGGTAACGGTCGGACCGGGACTTTCAATTGCACTCGGTGTAGGAATCGACAGAGCCAAAAAACTGGCAATAAAGTACAACAAAAAATTAATTGCCGTAAACCATCTAGAGGCTCATGTAATATCATCGCTCGCGAATTCCAAATCACAAAACACAAGTTCCAAACAAATTACAAATTCCAATATTAAATATCCAGCACTCGGCTTAGTCGTATCGGGCGGTAACACGCTTCTTATCAAAATAATCAAAATCGGCTCCTACGAAACTCTTGCACAAACTACTGATGATGCCTTGGGTGAAGCGTTAGATAAAGCCGCCAGAATGTTGGGGTTGGGATACCCGGGGGGCGCAATTCTGGAGAAACTAGCACGTGGTGGAAATATTAGGGCTTATAAATTACCAATCCCAATTGTCGGTCAAGAAGACAGAAAAATATTTACCTACTCCGGATTAAAAACTTCGTTTTCAAGGTTGGTCGGGTCCGAAAAACCGCTGACCAAAGAAAAAATTACTAATCTCGCCGCCTGTTTTCAGAACGTTGCCTTTACTCATTTAATTCGTGTCTGTTCATATGTAATTGGAAATTCGAAAACTTCGGCGTCTTCGTCGTTAGAAATTAGTAATTTACTTGTGGGTGGTGGTGTGTCTGCAAATATGGAACTTCGAAAACGATTAAGGAGTTTAGGAAAAGAATATAATATTAAGGTTTATTTCCCCTACTCCCAAAAATTAACTGGAGATAATGCAGCAATGATAGGAGTGGCCGCTTCTTTCAAAGCTCAACGAGACGAATTTATCAGTCCCGACAAAATTGATCGGAATCCGAACGCAAAGATTTCCGATTGATGCTACAATACTAGGCATGGAGCCCCAATACGATCACACCAAATACGAGAGTGATATTTACAAAAAATGGGAAGATTCCGATGCGTTTTCTCCAAAACCTGAAGGCAGAAATCCTTTTACGATTATCATGCCTCCCCCAAATGCCAATGACCCCCTGCATATCGGCCACGCAAGATTTATTGCAATCGAGGATATTTTAGTCCGTTACCATCGTATGAAAGGAGAGCCAACTCTTTGGCTTCCCGGAAGTGATCATGCCGGAATCGAGACACAATTTGTTTTTGAGAAAAAATTGAAGGAAAAAGACCAATCACGATTCGATTTTGACCGCGATACACTCTACAAAATGATATGGGATTATGTTCAGGATAATACCGGAGTAATGGAATCTCAACTTAAAAAACTAGGTGCCTCTTGTGACTGGACCAGGTTCAAATATACACTAGATCCTAAAATTGTAATAAAAGTTTACAAAACTTTCAAGAAACTCTACGATGACGGTCTTATTTATCGCGGCGAGAGAATCGTAAATTATTGCCCCCGCTGCGGAACCGCCTATTCGCAACTGGAAGTGGATTACGTTGAACGTGACGATAATTTTTACTATCTGGATTACGGAACGGTTACCGTTGCCACAACCCGTCCTGAAACAATCTTTGCGGATGTGGCAATTGCCGTTAACCCCAAAGACCAAAAATATCAAAAACTGATCGGAAAAACCGCAAATATTCCACTTATTAACCGCGAGATCCCGATAATTGAGGATAATCTGGTGGATATAAGTTTCGGAACGGGAGCACTAAAAATTACACCCGCGCACGACCCCACCGATTTCGAGATCGGACAGGATCATAAATTACCGCTTATTTCCGTAATCGATGAAAAAGGACGGATGACTGGCACTCCCGAAAGATATGTCGGTATGAAAGCCGAGGTTGCACGCGCCGAGGTTGTAAAAGATCTTCAGGCTGCGGGGAAGATTAAGAAAATTGAGATGATTCATCATACGATAGGAACCTGTTATAAAGATCACGGTTTAATCGAACCAATGGTTTCCAAGCAGTGGTTTATTAAAGTCGATCCATTAACCAAAACGGCGTTAGCGGCAATTAAGGAAAAAGAAGTAAGATTCGCTGTTAAACGTTACGAGAAAATTGCCGTTAACTGGCTTAAAAATCTTAGAGATTGGAATATCAGCCGCCAAATCGTTTGGGGCATGAGGATACCTGCGTGGCGATGCCAAAAGTGTTTAGAGTGGACCATTACTGATGGAGCTGTGCCGGATAAATGCAGCCAGTGTGGAAATAGTGAACTGGTACAGGATACCGACACTTTTGACACGTGGTTCTCCTCAGGTCAATGGCCGTTTGCAACACTCCAAACGACTCAAAAGGGCGATTTTAATAAGTTTTATCCCACCTCGGTTATGGAAACGGCATACGACATTATTCCTTTTTGGGTAATAAGAATGATTATGCTTGGACTTTACGCAACAGGAAAGGTTCCGTTCGAAAAAGTAGTTATTCATGGGCTTGTCCGCGACCGCGAAGGGCAAAAAATAAGTAAGTCTAAAGGCAATGTGATTAACCCGATCGAGATGGTTGAAAAATACGGGGCAGATTCATTAAGGATGGGGCTTATCTGGGGAGGACTTATTGAGAACGATATAACACTTGATGAACAAAAAATTAACGGTCAAAGAAAGTTTGCAAATAAAATTTGGAATATTGCCCGGTTTGTTACTTCAAACCAATCCGTTAAAGATGCCGCTAAAAATGCCGATGACGGTCTTATATTAAGTGAACTTAAACAAACAATTAAAAATGTTTCTAAAGATTTGGACAAATTCCGTTTAAATGAGGCGGCGCAAGAGGTATACGATTTTGTCTGGCACAAGTTTGCAGATATCTATATCGAGAAAACCAAAGACAGACGTGAAGAGGCCCAGCCAACACTTGAAAAAGTATTAACAGATTCCGTTAAACTTCTCCATCCGTTTATGCCGTTTGTAACTGAACAAATCTGGCATGAAATGGGCAACAAAGATCTTCTGATTTCTTCTTCTTGGCCAAAAGTTTAAGGGGTCGCAGACGGAGACGCTACAGGACTGGCTGTTGGATTTGCTGACGGAGAAGCAGTCGTCGTCGGTGCCGCAGAACCTGTCGCTTCCGGCGTTTCCATCGGCGCGATCGTAGGAACTATGGTTGGCTCAACGGTGGTTATGGGTGTCGGGGTTGGTTGAGGTGAAAGAAGTTTCGCACCGAAAACGTAAGCCACAACCGCCAAAACCGCAACCAGAGCCAGAATAATTGCAATTATCATTAAAGGGGAACCTTTCTTCAAAGCCTCAGAGGGTAAAGCACTCAACTCAGTTTGTGTTGTCGGAGAGGTTGTCTTTGGAGAGGCTGTATGTTCTGGTGACGCCAAAGGGGCAGAATCCTCTTCCGGTAATGCAACCGACACCAAAGGAATCTGAGGAGTTTCCTCAACAGGAACATCAACAGGTGTTGACTGGGGTTGTTCTTGAACGTTCTGCTGGGTAAGGTTTTGCAAATCCTTCTCCGGTTTCTCGTCTTGCCCACTATCCCCTTGCAGATTTTTACCGTTTGGGTCCATACTTTAGCGTAGCATATGTCAGCCAGAATGGTCAACAAAGCAGCTATTGAACTCTTAATTTTTGTGTTAGTTATTTTTGTTTTAATCCTCTCTGCAGTCAATATAGAAAATTACACGGCGCCTAAAAAAGTGCTGGGTGTGGAAACTAAAGTTAATTCAGAAGATGTGTTTTGGCAAGATTTTCTAAATAAAAATCCTAGCTATATTCCGGGTTTGATAGAAACAGGAAAAATCGACAAGGCAAGGGAAATTGATCCGAACTATCTTATTTTTTAGGTTCTTCTTTAGGAACTGGAGCGCCTTCAGCCGGAGCAGCACCTTCAGCAGGAACCTCGCCTTCAGCCGGAGCAGCACCTTCAGTAGGAACTTCGCCTTCAGCGGGAGCAGGAGGAGCAACAACTTCTTCTTTTTGAGGAGGTTCAACTTTAACAACTATTTCATCGGATCCTGTCTTTATATCAACCTTAGACCTATCTACCTTAAGATCCTTAACCAAAATTGATTGATCTACTTCAGCCAAATCACTTGTATCAACTACAAATTTCTCCGGAAGATCCATCGGCAGTGCTTCAACTTTAATTTCATTTATGTACTGGACCACCGTACCAACGGCTTGTTTCTCAGCCGGTGATTCGCCGGTTAACTCAACAGGAACTTCTGCTTCAACCTTTTCCTTAAGATCAACTTGCAGAAAATCAACATGCACGGGGGCATCGCTAACAGGGTTTACCTGAAGATTATGAATCAAGACAGGTTTTTCTTCTTTACCAATCTCAAGGGTTAGCAAACCGGTTTCCCCGACTTCCTTGTAAACTTTGTCAAAATCCTTAAGCACTACTTGCACCGCAAAGGATTTGATTTTCTTACCGGAGATATTACCAGGCAAAAGTCCATCCTTTCGAAGATTCCTTACGTTCCTACCTAAAATTTTTCTTGCGTCGGCTTTGAGAATTTTTTTATCCATTTTGATTACCATGAAAAGCGGGAGAAGAAATCTCTCGTCAAGGTTGTATTATAACTGTAAGTACCCGTCTTGGTCAAGGCAAACCTTGTATCGGCTAATAGTTGCGATCCTCCAATAACATCAATGTCGAGCGGATAATTTTCAACTCCTGCCTGTTTTCTGAAATATAGCATATAGCTTCGCCATGAGTTACTGTTGTCTGTATTGGAATTCCATACAAACTCAATATTCTTATTTTCCCCGCCAAGAAGTTCGACTAACACCCCAACCTCTTTGTGGCCCTTCACATCAGTTATTTCGGGGGTTAAGTCCTGATAATTATCTCCTACCGATTCCCTGACAGAAACAAGAGATGCATCTGACGACATTAATAATCGAACGTAATTTTTATACTTTCCAGAAACGCCCAGGGCCGGATTTGCGGTGTTTTTAAGATTTAGAATTAATTTGTGGCCTACCTGCGAAGCTCCTATGTTTAAATTCAGCGTTACACTTCTTTCAATAAAATAGTTCGATTTATTATCTCCGACGTTTGCCTCAACAATTCCAACCGTGTCGGCGTAACAATCTCCTCCACAGCTTGGGTTGCCAACGGCCCCATCCCATTGCAAACCGGAAAGAGCGCTTTGGGTAGTATCACCATGCAAATATACCTGTATATGACGCCCATTAAGGCTATCGTAAAAAGTTTTGACGAGGCTTAGTTCTTGATCAACTTTTAATTTAACTGCCGCAACCAAAAGATTTCGAGAAAGGGCGGTTAAAAAACTTGCTTTTTGATGTGTTTGCAGAAATGAATTATTTTGGACTTCATTTTGAATATTTTCATAAAGGTTATCGGAGGTAATATCCAAATTATAGTCCGGCAAAAAAACCGGCCCGGTATTTTTAAGAATTTCTTTTATTGGAAACAAATCAATTGCCAATACACCATCAACCTTTTTGCTTAGTTCTTTATCGAGAAACCACTCTGCTCTTTTGGCTGATGTAGGAAAATCCGGGTCCCAATTAGAATCTCTCAACCACCAGTTTGCTTCCCCTAAATAATTTTTTATTGGTGCAGGGGGCTCAACGTGGCCATTTAGTTGACCGTCCGCAGAATACACGTCATTAACAGTTAAATCACTTAGCCTTCCCCCGTCGAAAGTTATTAAACCGAACGAACCAATAAAACCGCCTGTAGGTCTAAGTTCCATGTTGTTTTCAAAAAGAACTAAATATGTTTTACTTTCATTCTGGCCTAATATTTGGGGTGCATTTCCGGCAATGGTTTTACAACCGGATACCAGATTAGCCAACCAATTAAAGTCGATCCTGTTTAGAATTTTGTTTGCCAAAATAATTCCGTCACTCGAAGCGTTTTCTGTCTTTGATTTTATTGACAAAACATTACCATAAAGAATCCCTGTTTCTGATTCAATCTTCAAGGAAAGGTTTGTCGAATCGTAAACTTGCGATCCCAATATATTATTTAGCAACTGGGTTGTGTCTTTAATAACAGGTATCAGATTGTTGCCAAGATTGTCTGCTTCTTCAGTAAAAACGTCGGCAAATTCAACTTCCTTATATACCAAACCCAGTGCGGGTACGTACGATAACACGCCGCTTTCTTTTTCGGAAGCAGCCGCAAATGTTTGTGCTATTAATAGCGAGTTTTGTGCAGAGCTGAATTTTCCAATAACTAAGTTTTTATACGCAACGAAAGAAATTATTAAACCAATGAACAGTGTGATAAAAGGAAAAATTAAGAGAAATATAATTAACGTAGATATTCTTTTAACTGTTTTTGGGTTTTTCTTTTTTGGCTTAGTTTGTTTGGGTTTTACTTGTTGCTTCTTCACTACATTTGCCGGCAATTTAAATGGTTCTTTGCTTAACCATTTATATGTCTCGTTCAGTGAAAGACTCAGGTCGCTGTCAACAACTATCTTCTCTACTCCTTTTGGAAAAACTCTTGGAGAAATTTTTGTATCGTAACAAAGTTCTATGCTACCGACAAGTTTTTGATTAACACTCCAGAAAGTATCACCTGATGTTTGATTACCCAAAAACAAAACCATCTTTCCGTATGGGCCAAACGAAAACAACCACTTGGATATTATTTTTACAACATTCGCGACAAAAAGCGGATATAAAACTTCACCAACCGCAAGTGTTAACCTCCTTTTTTGAACGATTTCCAAAACAGCCCTGGCAATCAATAAATCACTTTCAATATTTATGCGCGCTCCAAGTAGATCTCCTACAAAAATAACTGCGGTGTTACTCGAAATATTTATCGAATCCACACTTTCCCTGTTATAAGTTTCTAAAGGGAAAAGAGCTATTGTTTTTGTGCTTGTTAAATTTGGAAAAGATACAAAATTGGTGTAGTCGGCGTAAGCGGTATCTTTTTCCAAAAAGCCTCCACAGAAAATTGCATAATCAAAGGTTTTGTTCCCGTCAAAATTTTTTCTTTCAAGAATATTAAACTTACTGTTAACCGATAGGTTTCTTGTACAACTTTTCCATGCACCGGGGCTATTTGTAACAATGCTTACAACGCAGTTTTTTGATAACAAGTTCTCAAGAATATTTACTGCCATAAAATTTGGGTCTGAGAATAAACAAACTGATAATTTTTCTTGGGGGTTCATGTCATTAGTATTATCTCCGCAGAATAGTTTTTTTAATTAACCAGATTATTCGCGGTAATATAAGTTTTCAGGTTATTAATAGTCTACCTAAATAGTATAAATATTGGATAACGTGAAATTTTCATAAGAATTTTTCCCGAATCACTTCTTGATCAAATTTTTATCCAACTCTTTATTAACCAAAAAATCTGCGACCTTGTTTTGTGACCTGGGAATATTTTTAATAATAAATTTTAAGCCAATGTTTTTACAAAGTTGTACGGATTGTTGATGAAGTTTAATCAAATTTATGTCTTTTACTTTATATATCCCATTAAGTTGTCTGACAACCAATTCGGAATCAAGATTTAAGAAAATAGTAGAAATCTTTAGATTCTTATAATTATCTTTTATCCACCCAAGAGCAAGTATTACACCTTGATATTCGGCGTAGTTATTTGTTGATCTTCCCAAATATAACGATTCTGTATTTAAAACCTTCCCACTTATTTCTGCAATAAAGGCGCAGGCCGCGGGACCGGGGTTGCCTCTGGCTCCTCCGTCAGTATGAACTATCAACTCGTCATCTTTCATCTGAGACAGTTTACCATTTGTTTTACAAATGGCCAAACTCTGCTTACCACATAATACTAGGAATTTTTACCACATTGTGGGAGGCCCAGCTTACTATTAAATTAGTGTTTAACCTTAAATGAATTGCTCAAAACAAAAGCAAAAAGAAACATGTTTTGCTGAAGGGTTAACCAGTAATGATCAAAAAGGCCTGTTGTTAAAATGAAAACCAAACTCATAAATAAAACCTTGTCGTCCATGAGGAATGATTTCCTAAAATACCTTGATAGCAACCAAAAGAGAAATAACAGTCCAACGATTCCTGTTTCACTAAAGATAAGAAGGAATATATTGTGCACAGGCTGTAAAAGCCATAAATAGAAACCCAAACCGCGTATTCTTGACTCGCCTATTATAAACGTATTAATACCCTGACCTAAAGTAAAATTTCGGGAAATTACATTGCCTGCTCCAAAAGCCAATTCCAAACGCTGGTTTATGTTGTCTGATAGAAATATTTTATTTCCAACAAACCCCTTTGAAATAAAAGGAAGAGACAAACTGACAATCAAAAAGAACAATGGTATTAGTAACACATTATTACGATTAACAATATTCTTTTTTAGCAACACAAAAAAAATCAAACAAACTATCATCCCTAAAAAGGCTGATAGTGAAAAGGTTAATCCCAGCGCAATTAAAATAACTGATAAACCGAATTTTTTGCCTAATGGTGTGCTTTTTGAAAATGAAAAAATTAAAATCAGCAAACCAATACCCAAATAACCCGCTAAAGAATTGGGATGGGAAAAGGTAGAATAGGCTCTCATAAAATTCACCCCTCCCAGCCGCACAAGAGCAATACCCGGGGTGAAAATACTAAAACTTCTTTCCCCCAATAGATAAAAGGGCCAGCCAATCGTTCTTCCTAAAACAAATTGAACTATTGCTATTAAGGAGAAAAATAATAATGAACAGTAAAATACTGATAGGAACGTTTTCTGTTTAAATATATCCTTTCTTTCACTTACATAAAGACAAAACAGTACCAACTCTATAACTTTCAACCATTTATATATGGATGCGAAAACTGAAATCGAAAAATATGTATTTAGTGCCGCAACAAGAACAAATATGAAAATGGCTATGCTGTTTGCTTTCAGAAATGAAATAAATTTTTGATAATTGTTCCGAAGCCAAGGAACAAAGACAGTAATAAATATAAGGTCGGTTAAATATATGCTTGGTGACAAATAATCTACGCGCATACCAAAAACAAAGGCAAATGATGGCCAGAAGTGTAATGCAAGTTGTGTCGGAAGCAAAAAAACAAGAAGGTAATTTAGAAATTTTTCAATTTTAACCCAACCGTGAATCACTTTTTGGGCGTGATTATTAAGAAACGGTCTTCCCCTTCACCTTCAGATTCCGTAACAATATCTTTGTCTTCAGAAAGTACGAGGTGGATTATTCTTCGCTGCCAAGACTTAAGGTTATAGAGGTTTTGCGGTTGACCGGTTTCTTTGGCCCTCTCGGCAGTTGTTGTTGCCAAATCCTTAAGGTAACCCTCTTCTTTTTCTCTATAATCGCCAACGTTTACCAAAACCCTCTTCCACTCTCCAATTTTCTGCTTTAAAAGAAAGCCCAACACAGTCTGTATGCCCAAGAGTGTCTCACCTTTCTTACCTATCAAAAGACCTGTTTCGTCGCCGGCATCAACGTTTACATTAAATGTATCGTTGTCTTTGTCATAAGACACTTCCGGTTTTGCCTTTGTCGACATCAACAAAAACAACTCATCTGTCAGTTTTTGTAATATTTTTACGTTTTTTTCCATATTACTTCCTAGCAAGCTTCGATTTTAACAGATTGATTGAAGGAGTCAAACTCCCCCAACCTGACATTCTAACCTGCTGCCAGACATTTACTATTGAAAAAACCAACCAATAAAGTGCCAGTCCTGAAGGAAACCTTAAACCAAAAATTAAGGTCATCAAAGGTAGGGTATAAGTCATTGAACTTTGCATTGCAACCTGCATATCGTCTGCTTGTGACTTGGTTTTTTTAGCAATTTTTTGTTCTTCTGAAAGGTATGGAGCCATTATTTTAACAGATAAAAACTGGGCAAGGGTTGCAAGGATCAAAAAGAGCCCCGGGAGACCAAAAGGTATTCCTGAAACATTAAATGTATCCGGTTTACTTGTATCCAAATATAAAAATTTCGTATTAATACGTTGACCCTCAGCAAATTTCAAGGGTTGATACAAAAGTTGATTCAATTTTCCTGATGCAATATCGGGTCCTGAAAGTGCGGCGGTAAACACCTGAAATAAAGCAATTAAAACTAAAAATTGAAGAATATAAGGAAGGCAGCCGGCTGCAGGGTTAATTTTATTTTGTTTATAAAGTTCTGCCTGGGCTTGAGACATTTTCATCTTGTCTTTGCCAAATTTTTGCCTTAATTTTGCAAGCTGGGGCTCAAGATCCCGAATCTTTTTCATGGACTGCATGTAGGGCTTCGTCAGGGGCCTTAAAAGAAAAATAAGGAAAAGGCTAAAAACGAGAATGGCAACTCCAAGGTTTTGGCCTAAAACTCTATAAAAAAGTATTAAGCCGTTTGTTAACGGCTGTACCAGTATTATTGTAAAAATGTTTCCCATTTATTTATTTCTACTCAAAGTCGGCACGGGATCATAACCCGAACCGCCCCAGGGGTGACACCTGACGAATCTTTTAAACCCAAGCACTATTCCCTTTTTTGTTCCGAATCTCTCCAAGGCGCCAATTGTATACTCGCTACAGGTGGGTGTAAATCTACAGGCTTTGCCAAAAACTTTTTCCAAAGCCGGCGAAACGAACTTTTTATAAAATTCTATAATTTTGACAAGAGCTCTATTCACCTCGATAAACCACTCCCCTTCAAAGAAAGCCGGACTTCCTTCATTATGTCTGATGTCGAGACTCTGGCTATAGAAACCTTAGCTAGAAAAACGGCGTCAAAGCCCTCTACCAGATCGATGCTTGCAATTCTGACGGCTTCACTCATGGCTCTTTTGAATCTATTTCTGTCAACCGCATCTTTAGCAATTTTTGTAGAAACAATAAAGCCAAAACGACTTGGGCCTTCGTTTTCCCTTTTAATATACGCAATTCCAAAATTGATTGACTGATAAACTTTTCCTTCTCTTTGGATTCTGTCAAAATCTTTTACCCCAGTGAGTCTGAATTTTTTAGCAAGCATCTTTTGAAGGTCTCTCTATACCGTAAGGCGCTTCCTCCCTTTAAGCCTTCTTCTTCCTAAAACCTGCCTCCCCTTTTTAGATTCCATTCTCTTTCTAAAACCATGAACCTTAACCCTTTTGGTTTTACTTGGCTGATATGTGCGCTTGGTTGACATGGCAATGATTATATCGTTTCCGGGCTTTTTTTTCCAGTCTTAGTTTATCAACACTATATAAATGGCCCTTGACGAATTGTGGATAACTCGATAATAGTACTAAGTACTTAGGAATTAGTACTTAGTTTTCTGCCTTTATCTCTTCTTGCTGACCCTACACTATGTACTCGGCACTAAGCATTCGTTTATATGGACAATGTTCAAATCTGGAAAGATTCGTTAGAAATTATTAAGGTTTCGGTTTCACCCGCAATCTTTTCGACTTGGTTTTCCCAAACACACATTTCCTCTCTCCAGGAAGCAGGGGAAAGGGTTATTGCCGAGGTTGGGTGTCCTACTTCGTTTGCTAAAAACACTATTGAATCAAGGTATTTCGGACTGGTTCAGGATTCCTTGAGTAAGGTTTTAGGCAAGAGTTGCGATTTGATTTTCATTGTTAAAACCGACCCAAATAAACAAAAGGCTTCAGACGAATCCCTTGCCCCGCTTTTCTCGGTAGAAAAAGGGGGGAATGAATTATTGGAGGTTTTACAAAAAGCCCGTTTAAGACCAAGTTTTACATTTGAAAATTTCGCAGTCTCTTCGTCTAATCAAATGGCACACGCAGCCGCCGAGGCAGTTTCTCAAAGTCTGGGAAGTGCGTACAACCCTCTTTTTATTTGGGGTGGGGTAGGGGTCGGAAAAACACATTTAATGGCTTCCGTGGGTAATCATATTTTGAGAACCGATCCGAACAAAAAGGTGCTTTTCTGCACAGGCGAGGATTTTACTAACGATATTGTTGAGGGAATTAGAAATAAAACCACACAAGCGTTTAGAAATAAATACAGAAAGCTCGACTTACTTCTAATTGATGATATCCAGTTTATTGCAGGTAAAGATACTGTTCAGGAGGAATTTTTCCACACTTTTAACGCCGTAACCTCTGTGGGAGGACAAATAATTTTGACTTCAGACAGACCGCCTTCAGAAATATCCAAATTGGAAGAGAGGTTGAGAAGTAGGTTTGAGGCAGGACTTATTGTTGATGTTGCCCCGCCGGATTTCGAACTTAGATGCGCGATCACCCAAATTAAGGCTCAGGAAAAGGGAATTGCTATAACACCCGAACAGGCCCAAATGATAGCGGCTAATTCAGAGTCTGCAAGGAAAATCGAGGGCCTTCTCACAAAACTATTAACAGAGGTGCATGTCAAAAAGGTCTCAATTACAAACGAGCTCATTGAATCGTCCTTTGCAAAAAACCTTGAAACAGGAATCGGGCCTACCAGGAGCACACCCGACGAGGTTACCGAAACCGTTTCCAAATACTACCAAGTTGGCAAAAGACTTCTTTTGGGTGATAGCCGTGCCAGGCCTATCGCCAGGCCACGTCAGATTCTTATGTATTTATTAAGGACACATTTAGGCATTCCTCTTGAAGAAGTCGGCAGAGTAGTTGGTGGACGCGATCATACAACAGTTATGCACGCTGTGGAGAAAATCACCGAGCTGGCCACAATAGATGTGCAAATCCGTGAGGACATCTTGAAGATAAAAAAAAGTATTTGAGGATAAATATTTACTCCCACAGACTTATCAACCTTAGGTTTACTTTTATCCACAAAATTATACACAATTGACTACGCATGTTATGAACACGAAATTGTCCCGAAAAGTATATTTAAAAACCGATAATTCTCAACTTATCAACACTACCTACTACTAGAACTACTAGTTAATATATGATATTACCAAGTAATCGCTAAGGGTCTAAAACAGAAAAATTAAAACTAAGTACTCTGTACTACTTATGAAACTACAAATTCTTCAAGAAAATCTGGAAAAGGCTGTAAACACAACATCAAGATTTGCCAGTACCAGAGCCCAGCTTCCTATTTTGGGTAATATCCTCATTTCTACCAGAAAAAGCAAAATCTATGTTTCGTCCACAAATCTCGAGATTTCTGCATCTGTTCAAGTGGGAGCCAAGATAGAGGAAGAAGGTGAAATTAGTGTCCCGGCTAAAGTTATGTCGGAACTAATTTCAAATTTACCAAGAGAAACAGTAGATCTTTCGGCTGAAAAAGAACAACTTAAGGTTTCTGTGTCGGGGTTTTCTTCGATGATCCTGGGAATGAACTCTGCAGATTTTCCCAAGATTCCAAATACACCCGACAAAGAAAAATCAATAATCTTTTCCCGGACAGAATTATCCGGTGCAGTAGGTCAGGTGATATTTGCTACATCATCAGATGAGACAAGACCCATTCTAACAGGGGTTTTATTCTTGTTTGGTAAAGATTCTTTGTCTCTTGTTGCGACTGACGGATTCAGGCTTTCCCGCAAAATTTTGTCTCTGAAAGCAATAAAAAAAGAAATCGGAAATGTGGTTATTCCCAAAGGGATTTTGAGTGAACTTTCAAGAACCGATTCTGAAGACGGGAATATTCTTTTTGAAGTACAGGAAAAAGAAAAACAGGTAGTGTTTGGAATAGGGGAAACCGTACTTACTTCGCGCCTTTTGGAAGGTGAATATCCGGATTTTGAAAAAATTATTCCTAAGAAGGCCGGTATAAAAGTTCTTTTGGACAAAGAAGAGTTTATTCGTGCTGTAAAACTTGCCTCAATTTTTGCCAGGGAATCTGCAAATATTGTTAAAATTAAAATTCTGAGGGATAGTATTAATGTTTCTGCAGAAAGCGGTACTGCCGGAAATCAGGAAACAAAAGTTGATGCAAAAGTTGAATCTGCTGAAAAATCTTTTGAAATAGCCTTTAATTACCGTTTTGTGGAGGAGTTTTTACATTCTGTAAGCGGGGAAGAAGTTGGAATGGAATTTTCGTCAGTTTCTGCCCCCGGGGTTTTTACGGACACAAGCGATGATAAATATCTTCACTTAATAATGCCGGTGAAAGTTCAAAGTTAGTTGAAACTCTCGGGTCCCGGTTCCTGGAAAGTCTCGGAATAGCCCTTGGCGTAGTTCTCTTCAAAACTGGATAAATCTGTAGGCGGAAAATACCATATTTCAAGAAGCAGACCGCTTTCGGGATGGCCCAGATAGGCAATGCCATTTGACGGGTAAACAAAAAGGTAAAACCCGGCATCTGCATCAGGACCATATAAGACCTTCTGTGCAACACCATAAACATTTGTGATATCGGCCACTGTCTTTGTGTCTTTTAAAGTGACAACCTCTTTGATTAAAGAGACCTTATCCTGATTAATAACAACTTGATTATTCCTGTTGGTACTGGATGATTTAAAATTCAGAAGATTGGGGTCGGTATTTAACGGCTTACCAAGTTTCTTGATTGCCTCTTCTTTTGTACTGACACCAGGAACAATGGAATTGTAGTTTGCCTGGGTTGAATTCCGGGGAGTTGGTGTGGGTGCTTTGTTATTTGAAACCTGTCCAAAAATAAACAATAAAGAGATTATTGAAAGGGTAATCAACAGTCCAAACAAAACTAGTTTCTTATTCTTGAGTACTTTGTCCATAAATTTATTTTAGTGAAACATAACCGTATCCGCAAATTTCCAATTAATGGGGTATTTTTCTTTGAAAGTTTCCGTATCACCAGCACAACTTAGGGAATCACTAAGAGCTCTTCCTGAACCGTATAAACCCATTGTTTCTGCAAAAGACTCGAGCTTGGCAACATCATCTCCTGTCCATGTCGCTGAATATGTACAAATCGGAATTACGATGCCTGGGTAGTCCAGATATTGTGAATAATAAGCAGGGTTAACGGCTTCAATGTGGTGTCCAAGCTCGTGGAGCAAGGTGAATTCGCTTCTGACTAAAGTTGTACTGACCGGTTGTTGATATAAAATCAAATCGACACTTGCGCTGTGAAGATGCCACCCCCAGTAAGCATTAGGTCCACCATATCCTATGTCAACTTCAGGCCAACTTGAGGAACAGACCTTGGCAACGTATGTCGGCCAGTCTTGCATAATTTTGAAAATTGCGTCGTTGTACATTTTCATGTATTCGGGTGGAACCGCATATTGTCCCGTCGTTAGAATTTTAAAACAACCCACATCAGGTTTGCCAATAATAATTGAGGCGCTACCGCTTGTTGTTACACCTTTATTGGAAGGTGTGTCTGCTAACGCAGTTATGGTATCCACGATAAGCGAGTCCTTAAACAGGTCTCCCGAATATGTCATTTTGTAATCAAAACTGTAACTCGCTGACGGAGATATTGTTCCGATCTTGGTGGCGTTGGGAATAGCGCTGCCGATATCGGGACAATTTGGTTTTGTTCCTTTTCTCAGTACTTCACATTTATAATTAAGCTGCACATTGGTTAGAGGGGCGCTCTTGGCAGTTATTGTGATCGTGTAGTCAACCGTTACGGGCAGATCGGAGTTTTGGAAAGGACCTTTTGGGTTGGGTGCCTTTTCAACACTGATATATGGATTGTTTGAAGCAGTTGAAGATGTGGGTGGAACTACATAAGCGCCGGAATTGATTATTATCAAGGTAATTGCAACCAAAATGGGGATAACGGCAATGACAATAATCACAGGAGTTGCAACTTTAAATGCATATCCTGCTATGCGTCCCAGGATGTGAATGGATCTTGAAACAATTCCTGCCAAGGAGAAACCTGTGCTTATGACAGTTGGGACAAATACTAATCCGCCAACAATCACTGCGGGAACGGAACCCAATATTAGTCCCCCTCCGAGCATTACACCCCCAACAATTTTTAGGTCCTCTTGATGTTTTTTTACAAATAGTGCTATTGCCTCTATGGCTTTCCCAAAAATCTTAATAACTATAGCGGACACCACGACCCCAAGACCTGGTACTATTCCATTTAGAAGGTTTAAGGCACCTGCCATTGCCGTTACTACAGGTGCGACCACAGAGCTCAGACCGACTTTTGCCGCAAGACCTATCGCTGTCTGACCTAAAACACCGACACCCGCTTCGCCAGCCGCTGTTCCTGCAACAGGCACAATACCATCCATTACCGCCACATCCACCATCTCGGGAGTAACACCCACAATTCCCAGGTCTATCCCCATTGCACCTGCCAAGTTTTCGATAAGTGGTGCATACTCTGGTAGAAAATTTGCAATAGTTGTGCCGAAGAAATTGACCCCGACGTAGGTGGCTTGGGTAGACACTCCCAATAGAGGAGCAATAGCATCAAAGGCTTGCGAATTAGAAAAACGGGATATACTCCCCAAAAAACCCTCCTGCGGCAGAGATCTAAGCGTCGTAACAGTGAAGTCCATAATCTGTGATTTTGCGGTTGATTTGGCAATATCAAAAACAGGATTATTAAGCGATTTAAAAACGCCGCCTTCCTGCAAAGAAAAAGAGTTTGTTTGAAGTTGGTCTAATTTTAACTGGAAACCATCTTTAACCGGTGTATCCGAAAGCTTGTAAGTTGTTTGCGAAAAACCCAACAAAGTGTTTGTAAGATTTGTTCCGATAGAGCGCTCCAACATTGCCCGGGATAAATTTTCTTTACTTTCAGAAAATACGGTGAATATTGCTGTTGTTTTAGCAATTTCATCTTGGGTATTTTGACCCAAACCCGGAATCAAATTTTTTGCGTTTAGTATTGAAGCAAAAACTCCGGTAGGGACAGCCTTATTGGCGGGGTTAATAAAACCTTTTGTTGCCTGGACCGCGATTGTTTGTGAAAGGGGTTGAAGGATTTCAATTGGGATGTCCGGATTTTTCTTTATAATAAGCTTGGTTAACTTATCGGTGAAAACTTGCGGGTTGGCTTTGGCAATTTTTATGAACCTTAGCTCGTCTTTTGAAAGAACGATTTGCGGCTGTACATTTTCAGGGATTGCATATAAAACTTTACCTTTGAGCTCTTGTAAAACCTGTGCCTGAATTTCCTTTGATGCCACTTCGGGTAGCTTTTGTTCCTGAAGTTTGGCCCAACCTTCTTGTTGCTTTTTTGCTTCCTCCGCCGCCTTCTGTCGAAGTGCCGCTTGGGCGATCGCGGTCTTTTTATCTATTGCCGCCTGAACATTTCTAGCTGCTTCGGTTTGAGTCTCCTTAACTTTTTCTGCCGTTGCCTCTGTTTTTTCATTCTCTTCTAATTCTTTTAATTTTTCCGAATTTAACGCTTCAGCACCTTTTGTTTCTTCTGACTTCACCAAATCTTCAACTGCAAGCTCAGCTTTTTTGACACTTCCGAAGTCGATTTTTGTAAAATCGTCTTTTTCGAAGTCCTCCTTAGACACTATTAAGAGGCCAGTTAGCCGATAGATGAAATCGATGAAAGCTTTTCGGTTTTCCCAATTAAATTCCCCGGAAGTATAAGGCTTATCCGCAGAGTAAATTACGTCTTCCGGAAAAAAATGAGAGAAAGCTTCCCGAATGTAGCTAATATTATCTCTTGTAAGACTGATTTTATCTGCCATTGTTTACTTTACTTGATAGGGGTTAGCATTTATTTTGATAACCTCCTGTGGCTTGGTTGTTATAAGTTTGTTTTCTTCTTCCGAGGCAACGACTCTTATTGGTGCATGATGCGGTCCTGCAAAAAATATTCCCTCACCAACGTTTGCTGCGAGAAGTAACTGTTTTTCCCCTTGCGATAAATAGAAAACATCTCCGATTTTATCTATTGCGGCAGGACTCTGTTTAAGAAGTACCTGCGTAGCACTATTGGTGACAATTGCTTTACCAATATCCTGACTTAAAAAGTCTTCAACATCTTGGGTAATTGTTGTTAAGCCCAAATAATATTTTCTTGCCCTTTTAACGACACTCCACAAGAATTGGGCTGTATCCGGGTACTTCATCATTTGCCAGGCCTCCTCGGCCACCAGGATGCGTTTCTTGAGGTCTTTTTTAACTCTTGTCCAAATGTAATCAAGAATAATAAACATAGCAATAGGGCGGAGAGCGTCCTGCATATCTTTGACTGAAAAAACGGTGAAGGGGTTATTAATATTGATGTTTGTTTGTTTGTCAAAAATTCCCACAAAGGAACCCCTGACGAATTTCTCAATTCTTGCGGCAAGATCTAAAGCTTCAGGAGATTCCATTCCAACCAGGGTTTTATAAAGATCTTCCATAAGAGGGGGTTCTTTTCCTTGGGTATCGGGATCCATGGTTATTCCCTTATTTCTGTAGGTCGTTATAAAGGCTCTGTCTAAAAGTGCCTCTTGGATTGGAGTAATTGCGCCCATGATCACCTTTAGAAGTGAATGCAGGGAAAGAATTTTTTGGCCGAGTTGGTTTTCTCCTTCTTCTCTAATTTGGGCCAAGTCAAAAGGATTTATTTTTGCGGGTGCGTTGAAGGAAAAAGAAATGTATTCACCCCCCACGGCGGTCGTAAGGGGTTTGTATTCGCTCTCGGGGTCGATGACTATTACTTCTGTTCCCGTCATCAGGGATCTTAACGCTTCGAGTTTTACAAAATATGATTTTCCGGCACCGGAAGTGGCGAAAATGGTCATGTTTGCATTTTCCAGACTAAAGCGGTCAAAAATTATAAATGATTCGTTTTGAGAATTGATACCGTATAAAACCCCACGGTCGCTTGAAAGCTCCGTTGATGTCAAAGGAAAAGTTGTGGCAACCGAGGTCGTGTCCATATTTCTGGTGATATTAAGTCTGTCCATTCCAAAAGGAGCGGTGGAAAGGAAACCCGACTCCTGATCCAGAAGTGCGTGCTTACTGACGATTAAAAGAGATCCGAGTTGGGATTCCACCTGTTTGGTTATGTGGTCAAGCTCCTCAACTGTATTGGCGGGGATTGTTATATAAAAACTGAATTCGTAAAATCTTTCAATCCCTTTGACGAGTTGCTCCTGAAGCGCCTGTGCGTCCTCAAGTTTTGCCTGGGTAACGGGGTCAACAATTTTTCCTCTCTCAATATCAGTTGACATCTCAGCCTCCATTTCGGCAATCTTGTGTCGTAAATCATCAAGCACACTTTTCCCGTCTACAGGGTAAATGTAGAAAGAAATATCAAGGGAGGTGTCGATATTAACAACGGGTTCAAGCCAGCCCGGGGCCACAAACCTCGGGTATCCTCCTACAAATATTGTCCGGAAATAAATATCATTTATTTTTATATAGTCGAAATCTTCTTCAATAGACTGGGGTGCAATCGCATCCATAATATTCATGCCTTGGATGATTGCCAAATTCGGGTTGGTAATTTTAGGTTTTACTTCAGGCTGCGTGTCGGCCTGTTTCTTAACATCCGTTTTGGGAGGCGGGGGTGGTGCGACGGGAACGGTTTGGATCGGGGGAACCGGTTGATTGATTGTTTCATTAGGTTTCATAATTTCAGTTTGTCTGTGTGTTATCGACCGGCAGCTGTGGCCTTTCTTCGTGTTCCAGCGTTACCTCCGGCTCTTTCTTAACAGCAGGATGTTCGGGGTTATAAACGGAATGGTAAAGATCAATAAGATCCGCCGTTCCCAATTGTTTAAATTTGATTCCAAGCCGCCCTGCCTGGCGGATTAAATGGTCACGACGGGGGTAAAGAGTGATCTTTGCTTTTTTGATAACGTAAGATTTGGTAAAAGGAAGAGGCCCCGTCCGTTTAGTTAAAGCAACCACCGATTTTCCGACTCCAAGTTCAAGGGGAGAAAGATAAAGAACTACAAAGAACCTTTTTCCGAGAACATTTTTCTTTTTAACAGAATCCATAATGAAATTTCGGTAGCCCTGCATCAATTTAGCCAGGAGCGGTTGAGTGATTTTCTTGGCTTGTTCGTCCAGAAAAGTTAAATATGAAGTTATATCTTTTCTTTGTGTAAGAACCACGATTTGGATGGAGAAAGTCAGAGAATTAATCATTGCGGCATACGCTCCAATTACGGCAGCCTGTTCCTTCTCGGACAAAAGGCCGAAATTTAAAGAAGTAGACTCAAGTACCAGGGCCGCACCCCCGTCTTTATAAACAACAATATCGTTTGTTATATCGGCAATCGGCAAGTGTTCCTGGGTTGTTGCGATTAGGGCTTTGTCGGGGATACTCAGATATGGAATTTTGGGAATATTAATCATATTTTCAAATCTTTAATTGGCATATGCTGGTTGAGCCGGTTGACTATTAAATTGATTTATCGGTTGCTGAACGGGGATTCCTTGTAAAACATCGATTCTTCTGCCTTCAACCAGAATTGGCGGAATTAATGTGCCCGCTGCCTCAAAACTAATAGGTGGAAACTGGAAGCCGTCTTTTTCAGTTGCTATTTGATATCTTCCGGAATCAAGCGGGGTAACGGTGATGAAGTGTCCAACTTTATTGCTTCTTAGGGCACGCACCGGCCTGCCAACCTCGTCACGGATTTCCATAATTGCCCCCTCAATTATTTTTCTTCCCTCATCAACCACCTGGCCAACCACAACATTGGGAATTGTCGGGGGATTGGGGGGAGCCGCATCGACGGAAAAGATGGCTTGCTTGGTTGAAACCATCTCATTACCCACAACCGTTGGCGAAACACCTTGAGAAGTTGCGTTAACCAGTGGTGCAAGTTTTGGTTTTTCTTCAACAACCAGATGTGAAATGTATTGTTGCGGAATCTTGACAGGAACAGCAACGGGAATTTTTAACTCAGTTCTTTCTACGGGGAGAGGGGTGGGAGTAGTGGTGGTTGTAGTCTGGTTTTTACTTCCCGCAAAAAGACCGCTCAGTCTTGTCAAAAAACCCATTTCGGCCCCGTCCAGTTTGGCCAATAAACCCGGAACCTGCTTGTTGTTTGCAAGGTAATCCTTAAGTGCGGCCTCCTGTTCGGGTGAGGCAGATGCGGGGGGTGCCCCAACGGCTTCATCCAGAAAATATTTGACCGGAGCAACTGTTTTTTTCCAAAGAAATTCTGTAGGAGAATAAATTGCCTTGAAGAAAGCAAAGATCCACCTTTCCAGGGGCCTTTCCTCCAAAGGTACAAAAGCCATACCTGCCCCGAGTAGGGCAGAAACAATTACAAACGGCCATTTAATTATACCTATAAGCGGGGAGGAATAAAAAATAAGAGCCACCAAAAGACCACCTGCCAATTCAAAGAACTGTTTAAGGGTCATATCTCCTATTAATTTGAATTGGTAAGAAGAAACATTTTGCGGAATCGGATGTTGTTCCATAGATGAAAACTTGCTGCTACGAAGTAGGGCAAGTTCACCTATAAGACTATTCCGTGAAGTGACTAATTCAAGGGGAAGCCCTTTTCACAAGTTGGTTTTATCCTAATAACCACCCTCACCCCAACTCGCAGGTTTCTAATTGTGTATTCTATCAGCCTCTTGTTTGAGAGCGTCTTTTATAAGAATTTTTAACTCATTGTTGTCTTTTATTGATTCAGGCCTTGTAAAATATTTGAAATCGAACGGAACGTGACCAATATATACACCCACTTCACTAAAGCCCAGTGTAAATATAGGATAATAACCCGGAGGAGTGGAGGTGCTCCAAAGTTCTGAACTAGACCCTTCTACGTATCGAGTAACACTCTTTTCGATGTGTTTACCTTTAATTAATAAACCAAATCTACCATTAGGGGATTCGGCCAAATCGGTCAGACGATCTCCACCTAGAAAAATCCTAATATCTTCTAATATTGGATCCACATTTAATCTTGTCCATTGAACCATCAAAAATTTTTTAGTTTCTTCGTTAACTTCTCGCGATCTCTGGCTTGCAAGCAATCTTTCATTGTCTCGTGCTAACCTTTCGTTTTCCGCCTTTCTCTCACGATTACCCTCAGCTTCTGCGAGGTCGTTTAGCCAGTCAGGTACTTCTTTTCCCATCTTGCCCGCGAGTGTAGATCCGCCCAAGCTCAAAGTCAAATTAATACCTTTCTAGTTAATGTTTTGTGCGATTTATCCGTGTTTGTTATATAATTCAGCTATGCCCGACGGAATGTCATCACCAGAAAACGTCTCTTGGGTCAATGGAATGCCGGTAACGCCTGCGAGGCCAGATTCTGCACAGATACTTCGCGGGATTACTTCTGTTGGCGGTCCTTCTTATGAAGCAGCCCACAATGTTAAAATGCTTAATTCCGACCCTTTTTACGAGCGGCAATTAGACAATGCATTGAATGGACTTTTGGGGCACGAGCGGGCAGGTTTCGAAAGAGACAAACTAGGACTTTATCAACCGGCAGGTAATTTTGCCGAGTCGTTGATTGATTTAAACAACCTTCCTTCTAAAGGCGACCCAGAATTTCTAAAACAGCAAGGACAGTTTATTTTGGTTAAACAACATCAATTTGAAGAGGCGGCCAAAAAAGAGCAATCTGAGTCTGGCAAAAAGGGCCCGATAATTATCACGGATGCGGCTCGTGTACAATGGCAACAAGATGCTTCAGATGAGTTGGAACATAACGAGAAAGTGAAGAGTGTAGAACTCAGCAGAAATTTTAAGCTGGCTGTTGCGGCGGGGAACAGAAGTCTAAATGAAACCTTGTTGATGATAGAGGCTTTTGTCGCACCAAAACCATTTGAAGCAAACAGACAGGAAGCTACGTTTTTGACGGGGAGACAAACAATGGAGGCTACAGCTGTCTATTTCGATGGAAAATTGTCGGATAAGGTAGCAGGGTGGTATAGAGCCTTTGACGCGACCAACGAACAACAATTTGCCCTCTTTAACATAATAGCTGCCGGTGGCGGAACTTTGGAAGGCTACTTTGACGCTCTTTTACAGGCAGGTGAAACAATAAGATCCAGATCTAGGTTCCATGCAACAGTAGATCATTTTAGGGCGGCTTTTACGAACGATGACCCTGGGGTTTCTACAAATGTGCTTAAAGATGGAGAAAAAGAGAAGATTAAAGACACGCTCGCTTCCAAAGAGATAAGAGAAATGCAGGTTGAAATGTTGAGTCAAGCCAGGAGGCTAACAATGTTTAATACAGATGTGGCCCAGTTCGATGTCGATAAGCCAGTCGGACAAGAAGGGTTTATGAAACTCGACCCCATAAAAATTCAAGGGAAGATTGATGCACTGAAAATAAAAATGGCCGAGCTCAGAGCTAGAAAGAAAGACGCTAAGGCAGATATGATTCAAAAACACATAGATTCATTAGAAAGAACAAGAGATCTGAATCTTGAAAACCACAGAGAATTTATGAGACAAGTTTTTGGAGTGAGGGAGAAAAAAGACGGAACCTTTCGGTGGATAAAAATTTCACGAAACGATAAAGGGGATGTTGATAGAGATGATGACGGAAATATAAAGTGCACCGAGTTAGTTAGAGGAGAAGATGGTAAGTTTTATATTATTGAAGAGAAAAATGATGATGATGAAATTGTTCGAAAAAGCGAGATTACAAAAGGAGATAGGGACGTTTTTACTCCCAAAGAGATTCTTACTTGGTATGCAAGCGGTGACCAAGTTGGTGTCAGGGAAGAGTGGTTAGCAAAAATGATAGCGGTTCTTAAATGGAAAGACAAAGATGGTAAGGGTATTTCCGACTTCCTTGAAAATACTCCACAGGCAGAAATTTTGAGGGTTGCGAGAGAAATAATTGAAACGGCAGAGAATATACAGGACAACATCGGGGACAAACTGATGAATACCAATTTCGAGTTCGCTGCTGCTAAGATTGGTCTTGTTTCCTGGATTGAGCAGGACAAAGCTTTCCAGGTGTCCGGAGCCCTTGCCTCAATGTTTAAATACAGAGAGTTTAAGGAAAAAGATAAAGACGGGAAAGTGATAAAGACATGGATGGGGAGAGTGAAGGACATGGGTGGAATTTATAAGGCTTATGACTCGATAAACCTCAGAGATTGGCTTCAAAGGCTGGTTATGTATAAATCCGGAATGAAGTCGGCAACACCGTTTATCATAGCTTCCAGTGACTCCTGGCGAAGGGAAATGTCTAAACATGGCCCTGAATGGGCCCCTCCCCTAGAACAGACATTCAAGAATAAAAAGATTCAAAGACTTCACAAGAGGTTTTTTGAAGATGGAGACACAACAGCCAACGATAATAGCAACTTTGTTTTGTGGAGGGCCCGACGACTAAGAGGGGACGGCCACTTGACGCTAGATGGCATGAATGAACTTATAAAGGCAGGTAAACTTAAAGAACCAAAAATCGACAAAAAATTAAAGGAGAAGCTGCTTGAGGCGGGGTGGACATTTGAGACCGCCTATGGAGTGCCGATTCCCATGTATTTACCCAAATTCTTTCAAACGACATTGTGGGAAACAATGGTTGATAAGAGTACAAAAGAAACGGTTTGGGATTTGTACCAAATGGGCATTATGCCAAAAGATATCGACTGGAGTGTTTATAACTACGAATCTTTGGACAGGATGTGGGTTAGTATGAGCATGCTTAATAGGTTTGCCAAGTTTTTTGTTGATACTTATGAAGAGCAACGAGACCCCGACTTTATGAAGTTTTTCGGAGAAGCAAGCCCCCAAAGTATTGCTGAAATGGCAAAAAGGGTCTACTTGGCATTTAGAGATTTACCTAAAGACCCCGATAGCACTATGGATAAATACCAGCAGCATATTGTTCAAATCGTTCCCTTTATGATCGCTCAATATACCGCAAAAGCTGTTGGTTTAACGTCACCAGACATCGGAACGTCTGGTTCTAAAGAAAAAGTATTAAAGCAATGGAATTTTTCTATGTCAAAGTGGATTAGGGCTGCCAATTATGGACCGGAAGTGATTCTAGACGACGAACAATTATACAATGGTGCAAACGCAGAACTTCACAGTATGAAGAATGATTTAGCCTTGATGATTATGTACTATAAGCATGTTTTTGAGAAGGTGGGCCAAGCGACATACAAGGTAGATGTTGGGAAGTTGTTTAATATATATGGCGATCAGTTGCATTTACATGAGGATGCCCTGAAAGAAGAGCTTTCGGGTGAACATGGAGAGCCAGACTTTTCAATGCCAGCAACACAAAAAGTTTCTGTGAATCCTTCTGATGGCGAAGGTGCCGTGGCAGCCCTGCTATTTGGAGAAAGACACTAAAATCCTCGCTTCTTTTGGATCAATCTCGTGAATCTAGGGACCTCCTCTTTGTCCGCTCATTTTACCAAGAAAACCCTTGACAGATTCCCTGGTACTAACCAATAATCTTCCGCCTCTGGTTTTATTAAGTTCTACATCTCTTGCTTCGCGTGCAGCCGCAGCTCTTTCATCCGTCATTCCCCTATATACATATCCTGCAGCAGCCCCAGTAGCAATACTACTACCTAATCCTGTTGCAGTCTTAATTGCTCCTCCAATTGGCCCGTAGGCCTCACCCATTGCTGTGCCAAATGCAAACTTTTCGCCAAGGAACAATCCCTTAAGCATGTCCGGAACCTTTGGAATCAAAGTTATAATGCTGAAACTTATGCCTAAAAAGAGAATTCCCGTTATTCCACTATCAACACCCAAACCTTTTGAGCCTACAATTCCCGGTATCCAGGCGTTAGGCCAAACAGCACCCGCACCTGCGAAAAGGTTTGACCAGTACTGGGAAACAGTATAACCGTCTTGTGCGTATGCAGACCAAAGCGTGGCCCAGGCAAACCAAAAGAGAAGTCCGACAACAGGAAAAACCATAACGTCAGCCATAAGCCTTTTGAACCACGTTCCAAAACCCATCGACGGAACAATTGCCCCGGCAAGTATCTGGACGGGACCTGTGATAATCGAAATATACAGACTGATGAGTGTTTTTATCAACACATAAGGAATCTTGAAAGTGTAAATTACACAAAGGATTAAAACCCAGATCGCTATAAGAACAAATACAAACCCCAATACTACACCAAAGAGATTAAATCCACTGATGAGAGTTGAGATCATTGTGACAATTGCGGCTATAAAAAAGAAAACCGTGTAGAAAAACATCATAAAGAGTACCCAAAAACCTCCAAGTATGTCGTAACCAGCTCCTGTCCCGGCAATCATTCCGAAGGAATTTGTCAAACTACTGGAAAAACCCGCAAGATTTAACAAAAGAGCAAAAAGTCCGGATACAACATACATCAAATCAACCGCGAAGCCTGCGATCGCGTATGAGAAAGTGACAAGTATCATTGCAATTATTACTTTTGGCAGGGCAGATTGAACCGAAATTACTGTTTGAGGACTCAGTTTCACTCTAAACATAATCATGAAAGCAAAAACAATTATGATTATGACAAGGAGCGCATAAGAAATATCTCTAAAGCCGGTCCAGTACTTTTGCACCCAGGTAAGACCGGTATATCCTATGCCCTGAGCGTGGACCTCGGAAACCAGAGAAAACTTTTGCAATAGATTTTTGGTGTAGCCGATCCCAGAGATGCTTCTGCCGTTACTGTCAAAAACTTGAGCAATAAACGGCTCGTTGGCATGAGTTACGGGGGCAGGAAAGATAACCTTACCGAATTTATCTATAATGGTTTGAAAAACTGCGGTGGTACAATCCGTTACATTAAGTGTACCCGTACCAACCATTTTAGCGGCGCAATTAATGGCATTTTCCCCAACCAGCGGTACAATTATCACCCTTATTGGCAACGTAAGGAAACTATAAAAAACCCATTGAACCTGTGCGGCTGTATAACGCTCTCCGAAGATTTCGTTGGCCGGTGAAGTGTTCTGGTCATATACTTTTAAATACCATTCAATAGGATCTTGGCTGTACCAGGTGGTTTGCGCTTTAGCAGTGGACAGATAGGGCGCAAAGGAAAAAAGAATAACAAGACTTGCAAGGAAAGAAAACAAAAATTTTTTCAGGAGTTTAGGCATTGGCTTATTATAAACTAAAAAAAATAAAGTGGAAAGCAAACATCACGGTACTTTTGCAGGATAGCATGGGAAAAGCTGTCCTTTCGGAGCAAGCCAACTATAGATTTGCATAGCCGACACCATGTGGGCATTTCCTTGGGGTAGAGCCTGGCATTGGCCCACCGTAAACATTGCACCCCAAGTTTCCAAATCACACTTATTCACATGTCCGCAGTATGAAATATAGGCGTAAGAGAGATTTAGAAATTCATTAAGTTGGCCAAGAAGGTGGTCGGCAATTATTGTTCCGTCCGGATTAAACGTGGTTATAATATTTTGGTCCAGAACCCCGAAGTCCAGAACCTGTTGACAATATTGACTTCCGGGGTCTCCTCCTCCGAGAACCGCACAGATTTCTTTATAATTACTGGCACCACTTTCATTAAGCCAGTTTTCCAAAGCAAAGATCGGATCAACTCCGCGGGCAATTGCGCTGTTTACAACAGTGTCATACATGTCTACTCTCGGTTTGCCGGCAGCACCAAACCATTTATTTGCAAGATCAATAAACCTTTGCTTGACACCTGCCATGTCAACTTTGGTGGGGTCCGGGTTACATTTCATAGAACAGATGTCGGCCGTTTTATCATCGGGGGAGTTCGGATCAAATTCAATCGGATCGCCGTATCCTTTTGGTCTTAATGCAGTTTGAATTCCCTTGAGAAAATATTCTCCGATTCCACCAATATGCGGGAATTTGAGATCGGCGTTTTGCTGCCCTACTCCCTTGCCTGAATTGAGGGTGTATGTAATGCTTGTCGAGGCGGGGATATCAATTATTTTCCCCACACCACCGTCTGTATTTGTTTTTGGAAATATTCTTTTGAATATAGACTCTGGACCGGCAACCAATTGCGACCAGATGCTGTCGATTTTAGGAATACTTCCCGTTGTCGAAAGACTGATAAAAACATCTTTAGTGCAAGTTTGGGTGAGAGTTGTAATTGTGCACTGTGCCGTGCATGTACTTGGGTTTGATGAATGAGCAAGGCACTGTTGTAGGCAAATAGGGTTAGTTGTAGTTGTTCTTGGATTGAATTGACAGGAAAAACTGGCAGTGTATTTAAGATTTCCGGATAGTTTTGTTGCAAATAGACTGTCACCCTTATTGGACCTGACCTCAACCGTGTTGCAGGAAGTGGTTGAAACATTAGTTGGGGCTGCCGTTTCATTTGGTTCTTCACTTTTGGCTACGAAAGTGTTTTGAAGTGAAGTTGCCAACTCGCTCGTTTCTTGGAGATGGGGGAAAAATAAAGTTGAAGGTGTCTGATTTGAAAATCCTACCCCGTTGACAGTGACACCTTGGATTGTAGGACTTGTGACAGATGATTCTTTGTCGATCGACATACTCCCTTCCAAATCCTCAGTCGAGGAAAGGGGAATATATGGATAAAGAGTGGCGTAGTAATTAGGATTTAAGGGATCGTCGTAACAAAGGATAATTCCTTTGCCACCAACCACCGGGATATACTTACGGCCCAATATCGGAATGTCTAAATATGGCGGAATTTCAAACATTGCACAGCCCTTTCCTCTCCACGTCTCAAGAGCTTTTTCATACTCAATATAATCTGGAAAATTTGCTCTTTCCGGAGGCAGGTGGCTTTTCCATTGATCCAAACGCATTTGCACCCTGGGGATTATTGACATAAGGCCCGATTCGTAACAGGGTCCGGGGAAGCCACCAATTACAGTATTTACCAGGAACGGGATTGTTACTTTTATTCCATAAACACAGCCGACGACCTGGTCGTGGCGGATGCCGGCTCCACCCAGAGGTAAAATAGGATTAGGAACAGTTGGAAGGGAAGCGACGGCATCCTTAACTGATTGTGCCCTTTCCTGTTGGGCCACTTCCTGAGGGAGAAGTTTGTTTATTGGTCCTGAATAATTAATAAGTTTGTCGCGGTCGAGAGTCGTTACTTTCTCGGCAAGCGGATTTGTGGAAACACAACAACTTTTGACACCACCACAAGAAGAGGTTCCGTCGGGGGTGAGAAACAAATCGGGGACAGCTATCAAAGTGCGTGAAGGACATATACCCAGAAGTAAATTTGAACAAACCCCGGGTCTTTGTGTTGCTACTCCTATACAATCATCGCCCACGTCCAAAGGGGCACTTTCTGCATGGTTAACAGTCCCGTTAAGATATGAACTTACATAACCGTTAACCTGGTCTGCATCACTTAAACTACTTGTGGATTTTTGTGAATTTACAACATCCTCCGTGTTTCCCATAAATGGCAGTTTGGCTCCACCCATGTCTATGGTGAGAGGTTCTGAAACCGGAACTTTGTAACTACAATTAACTGTATTGCCTGTCGTCACACAGCCTGCTCCTGTTAGTAAATTTTCGGACCCCGGGTAATAGACTGACACTATATCGTGTAGGGTAAGATCGTTACCGCAAAATTTCGCTGATGGGACCAAACCCGTGTCACAAGGACTGGCCTGGTAGGGCCTTAGGGAATTAAATTCATCACTTGTTTTTATGGGCATAAGGGGGTTATATCCGGGCATCCCCGGATAATTTGGGCTGTATACATTACAAGGAACATAGGGTGGAGGAATAGCATTATCCTGAGCCTGAATAGGCGAAGAATAAAATAAGAAACCAAACAATATTAAACTTACAGATAAAAAAAAATCAAAAAATATTTTTTTGAAGCTTGTGACTTGGGAATTTGGAACTAGATTCATCGCTTCTCATTATATCTTACTCACCCCGGGTGTGGTATCAAGCGCCTTTTGCGAAATTCATTAAGGAAGGACAACGTTAAACTTGGTTACATCAACTCCGGTTATGTTGGAGATAAGGATAAGTATAAGGTAAGAAACGAGTATTACCACCAGTCCAATAATTGCAGATGTAATTGTGCCTTTGGCGCCCTCCAGTGCTTTAGGGTCTCCCCCCGAGGTTATAAATTTAAAACCCCCCACTAACAAGAGCACAAACAAGGCAATTCCGGCAAGACCCAAAATTGCGGTGACCAGATTCGAAAACAGACACGAAAGGTTTGAGATGGTAGCAATATTATACTTTCCTCCCGGGCTGATTCCGGGTGAACAGTCTGGCATATAAAACAATTCTAAACCAATCAACAGATTTGAACAAGCAAGAGTTAATGACTAAGAGAGGGAATGGCCAGAGAGAAGATGTCGACATTAAAGAATGTCTTAATAAGGGCGAGTATAGCCCAGGCAGCGAAAACTATTACAAGACCAACCAAAGCTGCCGTGATCTGATTTCTCGCAGCTTCTGTTTGAGCTTTGTCTCCGCCCGACGCAATCCAGCGGATCCCGCCGATAACCAAAATAAAGAAGAAAACAATCGCAGCAACAACAACAACAAGCCTTATTAAACCGGAAACAAGCCCCGGAATCGTAATTCCACCCAAATTTTCAAAGCCACTACCGGCCGCAGGAGTCAAACTAATTGAATCTGCAAGTAATTTCTGCATCGCTATGAGTATTATTGAGTTATTCAGCTTTTATTGTCAAGAGCCAGTTATTTTAATTATTTACACAGTGTGGACCGCCGCTCATTTCGCAGTGTGTCGGACCTTGACAAACAAATCCGCTACAAGTGTTACCGCCACTGCCACTTGAATTGCTCAAAGTCGGTATGGTGAATTTCAACAGGTTGATGTTAAAGAAAATATCGAGTAATCCTAGTATTGCAAATACGGCGAAAAGAATGACAAGCCCGATAAAGGCATTTGTCAGAGTTCCTTTAGCATCCTCTACTTTTTGTTTATCTCCCCCCGAAGATATCCATTTTATGGCTCCGATTAGGAGCATAAAGAAAAAGACAACTGCACCAATGATGAAACCCCACTCGATGGCGTAGGGAATCGCGCTTTGCAAAAAACTTACACCGGCTGCTGCGCTGGTATTTTGTGTTGGAAATATTGGGTTTGAGATCGCTTGTGAAATCATTTGATTAGAGAAAAGAGATTTGTGATGTTGAGTAAATCGCCAACACCCAGGAAATATCCGATAAGTTCGATAATCAGTAAAGCGATAATTACAATGATTAGCCCAATAATACCGGTTGTAATTTTTTTCCGTGCGTTTTCCAATGCCTGTTTATCCCCACCTGAACTGATGATACCTATGGCACCGGTTATGAGACTAAAGACAGCCCAAATAATGGCAACTATCGTCATTACACCGATCACATCAGAAATAAACCCGGAAAATACGCTGACGGCTCCGGCTCCGCCATTGGGATTTGCAAGAGGCCCTGTCCCGATACCCGTAAATCCGCTACCACTTGGGCCAATCGGTATATTTGCTGTTATTAAATTTTTCATTATAGTTGTGGGATAGCCGGATTAAGGATAAACTTGGCATCACCGAATATTAATTGTCCGAATATCGCCGCCAAAACGAGGGCGCCCGCCGCAATCGCCAACCCGAGTGCCGTCTGCCAGATTTTGGCCCACGCCCCGGCAACTTTCTTGGGATCATCCCCCGCGGACATAAAAGCATATCCTGCCAGGATGAAATTGAAGAGCGCGTAGATTCCCGCACCCACAATTAAAATCCAGATAACATATTGTATTAAAGTTCCGATGGCGGTTCCGGGATCGGTCTTATATTTTTCCAAACCGGATGGGGGAGGAATGGTGCCAAAAGGATTAGTGTTTGCTGTCAGTAATTTCATATTTTCAAAAAATCAAATCTTGTATACCTAACAGAGAACCTATCAATTTTACTATCCAATATGATGTAAATACAATAACAAAGCCGATAATAGCCGAAGTGATAGTTTTTTTAGCCTGTTCCGCTTTTTGAGGATCGCTTTGTCCGGCTGAGGCAATCATTCCGATTCCGCCCAGAATAAAAAAGAAAAGGAGAATCAGTCCCGCAACAACAAAAGCTGTATTTAGAAAGAGGGATACGATTGCGCTTACTCCGGTAAGCGAACTTCCGGAAGGGTTAAAGGTGCCGGTTTTGCTGTTGAAAAGAGTGTTGCCAAGATTCATATAGTAATTATAACAGATTCAAGAAAACCGCGAGCCTAAACTCGCGGATGAATTGAACCTGATATGTCATCCTCCGAAGATAGAAATAAAACATGTTGTAGGAGGATTTCATAAACCAAACGGCGTGCCAAAAGATGTTCCTGTTAGACCTAAAACCGTCCCGAGTAATCGGACAATAACATAGGCAAAAATAACTATCACAAAACCAATAACGGCATTTGTAATTTTTGCCTGTGCGCCCTGAGCCGCCTTTGGATCGCCCCTTGAAGTCATAAATTGAAAACCTCCGAGAATTAAATAAATAAGAAGGGCAATGGCAGCCGCGCCGAAAACATAGGGGAGGATATTTCCAATAATACCACCCGGTGTTATCGATGCCAACGGTGAAGCACCTGGAAAGGCTTTTTTTTGAATTTGGGTAAAATCTATTGGTGATTGGGCTAACATTTTTTTATGTTGGACAGACTCCGAAACCAAACTTACATAGTCCCAGAACATCCACTCCGATAAACTTAAGTATAAAAACCGAGAATATCAAAAGGATAAGACCCCCAATGGCTGAAGTCAAAAGTTCTTGCCCGGCCTGAATCCGTTTAGGGTCACCCGTTGCAGTCATAATTAAGAATCCTGCGTAAATAATCAGAAGAAAAGCGATTCCGGCTCCGACACCTACAGCCCATCTTAAAATCCACCCTAAAAGATTCTCCGTGGTGTCGAAAGGAATACAACCAATTGCCGTATTAATTCCGCTGTTTGCGGTAGTGCCACAATATACTGTAACTTTGCCACCTCCCGTTGTACCTCCGGAACTTTTACAATCTTGAAGCGTTGCACAACAATTCGGGCTACCACTGATTGCGCAATCGATTGGCATCTTGGGATCACTACACTGCCCACTTACTTGAGGTATACACGCTGCGGCCTTAGTACTTGTTGCAAACGGGAAAAGAACAAATATAAATAGAGATGTGAGTATTAAAGAACGTAAAATTTTCTTCACAACACTTTATTCTAATGCAATTGACCAAAAACTGAAAGTACAGGCTGATATAATAGATTGCGTATGCAATCTAAATTAAAAATTAATAATTTAAAGTTTCGTTCAGTTTGGGGATTATTATTCGGAATTTTGATATTATCCGGGATTTGGTTCTTGAGGTCAGGCACCTTAGCCAACGCGCAAATTGATTGTCAGAATACCGACTCAAGTAATGTCTCGCCGGATGATGCCCAATATTGCGCAGATCAACTTCAAAACCTTATTAATCTCTACTTGCCGGCCCAAAATACCAACAAAAAGAATTTGGCGAATCTACAATCTCAACTTAACGACATCAATAAACGAATTTCCATCTTGGCGAAACAGTTACAGGTTCTATCAACAAACATTATCAAGCGCGAGGAAGATACGGCTTACACAAAAATAATTTTTGACCAGAAAGCGGCAGATCAATATAAATTTTTAAGGCTTTATGACCCCATCACCCCCTTTCTTTTCGCCGACAGCGCATCACAGGCTTTTCAGGAAATTAACTTAAGGCAAAGAGCCGCCGATGCCGACAGAATCACGCTTGGCCAATACGCGGATGATTTAATTAAATTGAAAAATGATGAAAACTCACTGCAAAAAAGCAAAGATTCACTTGCCGCTTCACAAAAACAAGTTGCAGCCCAGACTAGCTATTTAGCGGGGGAGGTTGCGAAAGTTGATGCATATTTAGCGACCCTTTCTGCAAAACAGGCGTCTTTTATTGAGGCAAAACTTGAAAGCCTGGGACTTTCAAGGTCTGCATATAATATGAATGGCGGATGCAGTAGTGATATCAATCCATTCAAAAGCCCGGGATTTTCTCCGGCTTTTGCCTTTTTCACCTTTGGAGTGCCTAACCGGATTGGCATGGATCAGTTTGGTGCTAAAGGCAGGGCTGAGGCGGGACAATCCGCCCAAACAATTCTTTCTGCCTACTACAATGCAAATTACACAACCGGGTATAATCAGTCGGTTAATATCCACGTTGTCGGGACGAATGAATTTGGCCAATCTTTCAATAGTACCTGGAACATCGATGACTATCTGAAGCATCTTTATGAGATGCCTACAGATTTTCCGATGGAGGCTCTAAAGGCTCAGGCGATTGCGGCCAGGTCTTACGCTCTTGCCTATACTAATAATGGTTCAGGTTCAATCTGCCCCAGCCAACAATGCCAGGTGGTGAAGAAGGAAGTAAACAATGGCACTTGGCAGCAGGCGGTTGATGCCACACGGGGAATAGTCTTGACGAGCGGTGGAAATCCCATTAAAGCCTGGTTTTCATCTACTCACGGAGGTTATGCCTATACATCGGCGGATATTGGTTGGGCAGCTACCCCCTGGACAAAAAGACTCGAAGATACGACTGGTGGAGTGGGAAGTTTTGCAGATCTAATGAATAATGCCTATGACAAGAGCTCGCCCGTTTTTTATTGTGATTGGGGGAGCAGAAAATCTGCCAACAGTACGGCCTGGTTAAATTCTCAGGAATTGGCCGATATTGTGAACGCGGTACTTCTTGCCGGACGCGACGGGTCTACCAAATCCCATCTCTATCAACCCGATAAGCCAAACCCTGAAGGAACCGACACTTGGGATTCCTTGCGGGTTAAAAGTGAATTAGCAAGCCGTGGAGGAACCCCGATTGATAATGTTACCGATATTTCTGTTGGGGTCGATTTTGGAACCGGTCGTACAACTTCGGTTAATGTTAACGGTCAGACGATAAACGGTGATGATTTCAAAAACTATTTCAATTTAAGAGCACCGGCGAGCATTCAAATAGTTGGTCCCCTTTATAATATTGAGAAAAGATAGTTAGGTTGGTAATTGGAACTTGGAAATTCCATTATACGAAGTATAATGGGTTTATGCCTGATGTATTCGTTTCTCCGGATCAGAAGACCCAACAAAATTCTCCTTCGCCCTTGCCGCCCGTGCCGCCGGAAACAGAATCTCAAAAAAGCGTCCTGGAAGGCCACACACACAGTCTCTTTTCTGCCTTTTCCCTTTATCCGGATGATATCGATTTTGAAACCAGAGAAGACGGGGAAAAAATAATTTTGATGCTCAGGCGTCACCCCATTGTCAATATTAAATGGATTTTTGTCAGCCTTTTACTTCTGACCGGACCTACAATCCTTAGCATCTTGGGGATTTTTTCTCTTCTGCCGATGGGTTTTTCCCTCGTTATCACACTGGCTTGGTATCTGTTGACAAGCGCATACGCTCTTGAAGGCTTTTTAAGCTGGTACTTCAATGTATATTTTGTTACCACAATGAGAATTGTTGATATTAATTTTCATAATCTGGTAAATAAAAAAGTTTCGGATGCCGAGGTAACCAAGATTCAGGATGTAAGTTATACTTCGAGCGGGTTCCTGGGGGTAATGTTTAATTTCGGCAACGTTTTTATTCAAACTGCGGCGGATGTTCAGGAATTTAAATTTGCGTCGGTTCCGAGTCCGGAGAAAGTTGCGAAGATTTTAGACGATTTTATGGTTAAACAAAAATAATATGGGAAATATACTGACAACCGGTTTTAATACCTGGATTTTACTTAAAGCTCTGACCTTAGTTCTTTTGGCGACATATCTTGTTTTTGCATTTGTAGTTACAAGGCAGGTTAAACTTATGACACGAACTTTACATTTGGGATTTGAATCTCCTGCCAAAATTTTGTCATATTTCCATTTGGTTTTCGCAATTTTCGTCTTTTTTGCTGCCCTAATAATTCTTTAATGTTGGGAATAACTAGTGCAAAAGTGACGACTCCGCCAGGAGTTTCAGGTTGGGCACAGGTACACGATTTTGTCCCGGACGATCCTGAGCAAATTCGTAAAAGAGGACGGCTTTTTGCTGTGTTGGCAACAAGCAAGATAGAAGCCGGAATAGACACAATTGCCTCAGAAAGAGAGATTGCCGGTAGACTTCACGAAGAATACTACGGTTCACTTGATGGAAAACCCTTTGACGCCATCAGAAATGCCGTACAAAAAGTGATTGAAGAATTTAAAGAGAAATGGGGAAGTGTGGAGATTGCTGCCTGTGTTTTTGTTGATGGTGTTATCTATTCGGCTGCTTCAGGTGGAAGTAGGATTATGATTTGCAGGAGTGGTGCCTTAGCAACAATACTGGAAAGTAATGATGAGGCCATAACCGCCTCCGGGTATCCTAAAGAAGGGGATACTGTGCTTCTGGCAACCAAGGTCTTTTTCCAAAAAGTTAATATCGAAGTGATAAAGATGGCATTAACAAGCGGAAATCCTGTCTTATCGGTAGAAACATTTATTCCTGCGGTTCGCGGAAATATGCAACAGGGAGATCTCGGGGCGCTGGTGCTTCAATTTGAAACCAAAAAGGAATTTTTTAAACCACCGGAACCGGCATTGCCGCAGAAAGAAAATGGTCAAATTCAGAAAAAAAGTATTGTCGGTTTTTTTAATAAGTTTCTTAAAAAAATTCCCCAAAAGAGTATTTATATAAGATCAGGGGTGGGAGATGAGGTTACCTCTCAAAGCAAAAAAATGACTTTTTCTATCGGAATAATTCTTCTAATCATCCTCGTTGTTAGCATTGGTTTTGGCATTAGGCAGAAAGGCATAAACGACGTCAAAAAGAAATATCAGGGGATTCTTCTTGTTGCTCAAACCGATGTCGACCAGGCAATAAGTCTTGCCAGTGTTAGCCCTGAAAAGTCAAGGGAATTGTTTGCCGATAGCGAACAAAAACTGCAGGAAATTCTAAACCTCAAAGTTAGTGATCCCAAAGTTGGTGCTTTGCAACATAAGATCAATGAAAGCCGTGGAGCAATACTTGGAGAATATGATGCCACACCGGTCCTTTTTCTTGACCTGGGTCTACTTTCCTCTGGTTTTACCGGGGATGCAATTTCTGCATCGGGTGGAAACGTTTTTATCCTCGATAAGACAGGGAAAAGAATTGTTAGCGTTGCTATCGATACTAAAAAAAGCAAAGTTGTTGCCGGTCCGTCGGTCCTCGATAGCGTATTTGACCTTGCCGCATATCAGGACACTGTTTTTATTTTGGCATCGGACGGAATTTATCAGATTGGTTTGGATAAAACTAAAATAATCGATAAAACCTGGTCAGGGGATGCTCTAATTTCTTCTTTCGCCGGAAATATGTATGTGTTAGATAAAACAGGTAACCAAATATACAGATATCCGGGACAGGCAGGAGGGACATTTGGTACTCAACAAGATTGGCTTTCGGCTTCGACCAAGGCGGACTTTTCTCAGGCAGTTGGTTGGGGAATGGACGGAGCCGTTTATGTTTTGTATCCAAACGCAAAAATGCTCAAATATAGCTTGGGTTCACCTCAGAACTTTTCAATTTCGGGAGTGGTGCCCGGAATTGGTAATATTGATGCAATTTACGCCGACCCGGATAATCAATATATCTACCTTTTAGACAAAGCTGGAAAACGGGTGGTTGTTGTTGACAAAAAGGGTAACTATAAAGCCCAATATACGGATGACCAGATCGCCGGAGCGAAAAGTTTGGTAGCTTCTGAAGCTCAAAAAGAAATAATACTTCTGACGGGGGATAAACTTCTGTCAATCGAGATCAAACACCTCTAGGTGGATCGTAGGGTTATATTGTGATATAATCCGCCAGATGGAAAATAATATGGAGATTGATGGCCCTCAGGTTGTTTCCGAAGCGTTAACTGAAGCTAAAGCGATTTTAGATAAAGACAACAGCCTTGTTGGAGTGGATCTGGCTATGAATGCTATCAAAGGAAGGTTTAGAGAAGGAAAATTATCTCCCCAAAAAATTTTAGAGCTTGTGGAATCAATTCCAGAAACTCGTCAACGGCTTGAAACAATAAAAACACTTGGTGACCATGTCCGTGAAATATGGGATCGGGATTTGAGCGTTCGAGGGACGGAATTGGTTGTCCGAATCCTTAGTCAGGAAGTAGCCGCCGGTAGAATTTCTAATCAGATTGACAGTCTAATAGTCAGTTTATTACCAGATTGGAGTGTGAGGACTCAGATGATGCTTGAAGTTGCACGGAATAATCAATTAGCCTCGATTAACTTCCGCCCCGATATGAGCGGATATTATCATAGTCAAAGTGAAGCAGCTGCTGACCAAAGACAGAGGCAAGACCAACTAATGTCTCGGAACAAGTTTTAGGTTAAAGGTGGAGACGGCGGGAATCGAACCCGCGTCCGAAAATACTTTAAACAATACGTCTACAAGCGTGTTAAATCTTTAAAATTTCCTTCAGATTTAAGCCGGTTTACAGGCAACCCAAAGTAAGATTTATTTATCTTTCATTTAAGCCTTTAAATCATTAAGACTTAAATGGCATCCCGAACTGGTTTATGCCCATCTAATTTGGTCGAGAATCAAACTAAAGGACACCCATTACCTTAGGCAAACGCCATCTGGTAACGAGGAGCTGAGAATAAATTCTTAGCTTTTGTTTTTTAACTTATGTTTAACGAGTACTAGTCAAACTCGGCTTGCAGTATTGTAAAGAGCTCTCCGTCGAAACCGATCGTCCCCTCATCGAAATAAGCTTCGCTTTCCGGTTTACCGCTTTCGCTTAAACCTTTCCGCTTCGCTATTTCTCCTCTCAAATTGCTTACGCAATTAGGTTGGAACTCAAGCAGTGTTTTTAAGAGCTGCTTGGATATCCCTATTGATATCGTGGCGCTTAATTGACTCCTTCTTTTCGTACTTCTTTTTGCCTTTTCCGAGCTCAAGATAGAGCTTGATTAAGCGACCCTTATTATATACCCTGACAGGCACGATTTGCAACCTTTTCTGCTTCATTTTCGTGACCAACGAGAGGATTTCTCCACGGTGCAACAAAAGCTTTCTCATTCGGGTTGAGTCGTACTTTTGAATGCCTGTTGCAGGAATATTGGCATTAATCAGATACATCTCATTTCCCAAGACCCTGACTGCGGCCTGAGAAATATCCGCTCTACCCTCACGTACAGATTTAGCTTCAGCCCCGAGAAGGGAAATGCCCGCCTCAACCCCTTCACCCGAGAGTTCATACTCAAATCTGGCCTTTTTGTTGAAAATTTTCATCTATACTCAATTGTACCCCAAATGAGTATTTTAGATCTCATTTTCCCCAAAACATGCCTCGAGTGTAAAAAAGAGGGGAAATATCTTTGCGATAAATGCTTGGTTAAAGCCAAAATTCTTAGGCCTGTTTGCCCGTATTGCGAAAAAGCTTCGATTGACGGATTCACACATGCAAAATGCAGAAAAAAGTATGGACTGGACGGCCTGACTTCCGTCTGGGATTACGACGGCGTTATTAAAAAAGCAATTATGGCCCTAAAGTACAAATATTCTACAGAAGTAGGCAAAGAACTATCTGAAAATTACATAAAAGAACTTTTGACAAGATCCGACCTTGTCAGGGGTGGTGTTTTGGTTCCGATACCTATACATTGGTATAGAGAAAATGTGAGGGGTTTTAACCAATCTGTTGAAATCGGGGAAGAAGTGGCTACTAAATTGAACCGGAAGTTTATACCGGATCTTTTGATAAAGAAAAAATCTACTACTCCTCAGGCAACTTTGTCGGTTGCGGAACGCAAACAAAACCTCGAGGGTGTTTTTACAGTTAATCCTCACTACGACCTAAATTCTATGCACTTCGTACTACTCTTCGACGATGTTTTTACTACAGGCTCAACTCTCAAAGAAGCGGCCAAGGTTCTAAAAAGGTCAGGGGTGAAAAAAGTTTGGGGTTTAACTATTGCAAGATAAGCTTATTTGTAACTTCCCATTCCCGGAATAATATATCTAATTCCTCCTTTTGGATCGCGCATATCCCCTTTAAACCTTGGAATAATGTGGATATGCAGATGGTGAA
>Ga0182021_10000155_pt1 | contig 64830 bp, 71 predicted proteins | sample 612E3MmetaG_FD_120493 | JGI IMG/M metagenome (GOLD analysis project Ga0182021, IMG submission 120493) | Permafrost microbial communities from Stordalen Mire, Sweden - 612E3M metaG (Illumina Assembly) | ecosystem: Environmental > Terrestrial > Soil > Wetlands > Permafrost | place: Sweden...
ACAATGATTTACACTTAACCGTGGCTGCTTACAATGCCGGAGAAAATGCGGTGATCGGCTGCAATTATGCTATTCCCCCTTACGATGAGACCCAGGAATACGTAAGGAGAGTCCTTTCCTATCTGCGCGGTTATAAAAATGGTGGTACTCATTAATTAATTCAGAGAAGACTTATTTACCAGACTGCTACTGCTTCAACCTCTATCATCATCCCCGGAAACGCCAACGAATTAATTTGCGCCACGGTCTGGGCGGGCATGGAGCCTCGAAAAAATTCCGCTTGCACTGCCCCATAATCAGGAAGATTACCCATATCCATCAGATGGACACCAAGTTTTACGATATCCTCGAGCGAGGCACCAGCCTCTTTGAGGGCTGTATGCAGGTTTTCAAAGGTAAGCCCGAGCTTGAGCGCGAAAATCTCTTTGGTGCATCACCGTGCCTTCAGCGGAAATACTTGCTTGGCCGGATACAAAGATGAGCGAACGAGCGCCATCGACTTTCCATGCTTGAGAAAATCCATAAGCATCCTGCCAACGCCAGGGATTGATCTGGGTTTTTTTCATGATCACATCCTCCGAGACTATAAATCTTTTAACATTTGCATCATCGTCAGATGAACTGAGGCAGTAATTTTTTTGGATCCGGGCAGATCGATTGGCCAAAGAAATAAATACCCCCCCCCTTGCTCTTGATATTCTCTTAATAAGTTGATTCTAAAAATGTTAAAATTTCACTAAAAGGAACCATACCGCCGCGTACTAACTGAGGAGGAGAAAAAGTTACATCAATAATTGTCGAAGGCATCTGACCCGAAGTTTTTCCACCGTCAATAATCAGGTCAATCATTCCACCCAAGTGCGAAAATACTTCTTCCGCAGTAACCGGGCTTTGGTCCCCCGCAATATTAGCGCTGGTGGAAGTAAGCGGCCCATCAAAAGCTGAAGTCAATGCCCGGGCAATGGGGTGAGGAGAAATCCGGATGGCAATCTTTTGAGTACCAGCAGTGAGGATTGGAGGCAATTGCGGAGAAGCAAAAAAAACCATCGTTAAAGGCCCCGGCCAAAAATGTTCCATCAGCCGGTGAGCCTTTGCCGGAACATCAGCAACATAACGAGGAAGATAGTCTTGGTCAGGCATAAGGATTAATAAGGGCTGTGAAAGAGATCTTCTTTTAATAGCAAAGATTTTTTTTATCGCCTTTTGGTTTAAAGCATCAACTCCAAGGCCATAAAACGTTTCTGTTGGATAAACCACCACGCCACCCACCCTGAGGATTTCAACTGCGGAAATAAGCGACTGTAGGGAAGGTTGTTGGGGATCGATACGGATTATTTGAGTCACGCTTAAACTCCCTTCGTTTTATACATCAACCTTAGGCATAATGTGCTCTCCACAAGGTGACCATATCAAAGTTTACATTTTTGCGCAATTACCCTCTTCACAACCGAAGACTTAAAAATCCAGACTTAAATATTTTATATAAAAAGTCAGTAGTGTCCCAATGTTTTGGACTATAAATCCGTAAAAATCTTATACAGCAATGGGTTCATCATTTTTGACAATTTTTCATCGCCTTGAATTTGAAATACAAAACCACCTTATGAAAAAACAACAACTTGCAGTGGTTTTATGCCCAGTTTTTAAAACGTTGGGACACTACTGATAAAAAGTAATGAGTTAAGCGTTGACTATTGAAGGAGTTCGTAATTCAATAAAAATGATTTTTATTGTATTAGTAATATTAGTAAAATTAATGAACAAAAATTTATTGAATTTTTTTGGGGGGGGTGTTATTTTAAAAACCTTTGTTTATCCCAAGGAGAGTTACATGGAACCAATTAACTTAACAGAAAAAACTGACTGGCGATTTATTGACCAGGTAAAAAAAGAAAGTGGTCAGGATCCAGCGCTCTGTTACCAGTGCGGGAACTGTACTGCCGGATGCCCTTACACCAAATATTTTGACTTTCCGGTCAGTCAGGTAATGCGCCTTCTCCAAGCTGGGCAAAAGGAGACCATCCTCAATTCCCGATCAATTTGGCTCTGTGCTACCTGCGAAGCCTGTACTACCCGCTGTCCTTGCGAAATTGATATCGCCCACATCATGGATGTGCTTCGCATTATCGCTCGCCGGGAAAACTATGTTGCTGAAAAAGACGTAAAAACCTTTTATGATGCTTTCCTTGCCTCAATGAAACACCATGGCCGGGTCTTTGAAGTTGGCATCCTCATGGGATATAATTTAAAATCTGGACATTTGCTTGCTGATGCTGATTTGGGGCCTAAGATCCTGGGAAAAGGGAAGATCCACTTTTTGCCAACGAGGATCAAAGGGCGAGATAAAGTACTAGAAATTTTCCGCAAATCTCAGAAAAAGAGAAAAAACAGTGTCTGAAAAAGAGTACATATATTTCCCCGGCTGTTCGCTTGAAGCTTCGGCAATCGAGTATGATATGTCTGTTCGCAAGGTACTCACCTCTTTAGGAGTTAAATTGATTGAGCCGGATGATTGGAGTTGCTGTGGCTCTACCCCGGCCCATTCCGTAGACCATGTTTTTGCTGCTGCGGTTGCTGCCCGCAACTTAGCGATTGTGGAAAAGATGGGGGCTTGCACCGTAATCACCGCCTGCCCAGCTTGTCTTTCGGCTTTTAAAAAAGCTCACCACCGGATGAAAAAAGAAGAAGGTTTCAAAAAAGAAGTTAATGCGATTCTCGATGAACCTTACAACTGTGGGGTGACGGCAAAATCAGTCCTCCAAGTTCTTCTTGAGGATATTGGGCCGAAAGCCGTTGCCGAAAAAGTTACCACCGATTTACCTGACCTGAAGGTTGCCCCCTATTATGGGTGCATTATTAACCGGCCCCCTGAAATTATGGAGTTTGATGACCCTGAAAATCCCTTAGCCATGGATAAGCTTATGGGAGCAGTTGGCGTTAAGGTTTGTGACTTTGCGTTTAAGGTGGAATGTTGCGGGGCTGCCTTTGGAGTGGCCAAACGAAAAATGGTCAATGAGCTTTCCTCGAAGGTTTTAACCATGGCGTTGGACGCGGGAGCAAATTGTTTGGTGGTCACCTGCCAGCTTTGCCAGCAAAACTTGGATCTGCGCCAGGGTCAAATCAATAGCACTATGGGGGCTTCCTTTAATATGCCGGTTCTTTTTTTCACTCAGGTTATGGGATTAACCTATGGATATTCTTCCCAGGAAATGGGAATCGATAAGCATAATGTTAATGCCGAAAGTTTGATTAAATCCCGAAGACCGGTTGAGGAAAGGATCAAAGAAGAACAAGAAAAGGCCAAAGGAAAAAAGCCAAAAGCCAAAAAAGCTGAAGAAGAGGAGTCCTAACGCGTGCGGGTTGGAGTATTTATTTGTCACTGCGGAAATAATATTGCCGGTACGGTTGATGTCGCCAAAGTTGCCGAAGCAGCTCGAATGATGCCCGGTGTCGCTTTTGCTACGACTTACATGTACACGTGCTCCGAACCTGGCCAGGAAGAAATCAAGGAAACAATCAAACGGGAAAAGCTTGACCGGGTGGTGGTTGCCGCTTGTTCTCCGCGGATGCATGAGGTCACCTTCCGCCGGACAGTAGAAAAAGCTGGACTAAATCGGTACTTTTTTGAAATGGCCAATATCCGGGAGCATTGCTCGTGGGTGGGAGAGGACAAGGCATTAAATACTAATAAAGCGATTGAAACAATTAAGCTTGCGGTTGAAAAAGTTAAGCAAAATAAACCTCTTTTCCCGGCCAAATTTAAAATTAATAAACGGGTGTTGGTTATCGGCGGTGGCGTAGCCGGTATGCAGGCAGCGCTGGACTGTGCCGATGGTGGGTTAGACGTGGTGCTGGTTGAAAAAAGTTCCTCGGTCGGAGGCATGATGGCTCGTCTGGATAAAACCTTCCCCACCGTTGACTGTTCGATTTGCATCTTAGGCCCCAAGATGGTGGATGTATCCCAACATGAAAAAATAAACCTGCATGCATACTCTGAAATCGAAGAGATCAAAGGTTATGTGGGCAATTACCAGATAAAGATCCGCAAAAAAGCAACCTATGTAGACTGGTCAAAATGCACTGGTTGCGGAGCCTGTATCGAAAAATGCCCTTCTCGGAATGCTTATGACTATTTCAATTTTGGAGTTGCACCCGCCCGGGCAATTAATATTCCTTTTCCCCAGGCGATCCCCAAAAAAGCCACGATTGATGCTCAATTCTGCCGGCAGTTTATCAAAGGGAAATGTGGCGTCTGCGCTAAGTTCTGTCCGGTCGGAGCAATTAATTACGAAATGAAAGATGAAATTGTAACTGAAGACGTGGGAGCGATTATTGTCGCTTCCGGTTATGGTCTGATTGACCTTGACAAGCTGCCGGAATACGGCGGAGGCCGTTATCCGGATGTGATCTCGGGGATCCAATACGAACGGATTCTCAATGCTTCAGGCCCTACCTCCGGACACATCGAAAGACCTTCGGACCACGCAGAACCAAAAACCATCGTCTTTGTCTCTTGTGCTGGCTCCCGGGATAAGTCCATCGGTATCCCTTACTGTTCCAACTTTTGCTGCATGTATATTGCCAAACAAGCTATTTTAACCAAAGACCATATCCCAGACTCGCAATCGTATGTCTTTTATATAGATATCCGCTCCCCCGGAAAAGGCTATGATGAATTTACCCGAAGGGCTCAGGAAGAATACGGTGCGAAATATATTCGAGGCCGGGTATCAAGAATCTATCCTAAAGGGAAAAAGATGGTTGTCAAAGGAGCTGATACCCTTTTAGGTACACAAGTGGAAATTGAAGCAGACTTAATCGTGCTCGCAACCGCAGTCACCGCTACTAATGATGCCAGAACGTTAGCGGAAAAACTCCATATTTCGTATGACCAGAATGGCTTTTACGTTGAAAGCCATCCTAAACTGCGACCTGTAGAGACTAACACCTCGGGAGTATTTCTGGCTGGTGCCTGTCAAGGACCAAAAGATATTCCTGCTTCCGTAAGTCAAGGAAGTGCAGCAGCAGCGAAAGTTCTTTCGATCTTTTCTAAAGATACCTTAGAGTCTGATCCTCAGATAGCAAGGGTTAATACCAATGTTTGCGTCGGCTGCCGCAAGTGCATTGGGACATGTCCTTTCGGCGCGATTGAAGAACAACAACTCCGTGACGGAAGAATTGTAGCCAATGTTATTGAAACCGTCTGTGCCGGCTGCGGGATCTGTAGCTCCACCTGTCCCTGTGGAGCGATCCAATTACAGCACTTTACTGACAATCAACTCTTAGCCGAGGTTAATGCCCTATGTCTTACGTAGCCGGGAAAGAACTTCGCATTGTCGGTTTCCTATGTAACTGGTGTTCCTACGGAGGGGCGGACACAGCAGGAGTAGGTCGTTTCAAACAGCCCACTGATCTTCGTATTATCCGGGTTCCTTGTTCTGGAAGGGTTAATCCTCTGTTTGTGGTAAAAGCACTGCTTAACGGTGCTGATGGGGTTTTGGTGTCTGGGTGTCATCCCCGTGACTGCCATTATTCGGATGGAAATTTCTATGCCCGCAGGAGGCTCGAGATGTTAAAGCGGCTCCTTCCTTTCTTGGGCATTGATGAGCGCAGGTTTCACTATACTTGGGTATCTGCTTCCGAGGGCGCTCGGTGGAAAAATGTCGTGACTGATTTTACCAAAGCAATTCATAACCTCGGGCCACTCCACCACAAAGAGGAGAAAACAGAGTGACCATTGAAAAGCTGAAAGAGGCGGCACGCAAGATATTACCTGAGGTCGATGTTGTGATCGGCTATCGCCAAGGTTTTGATCCCTTGCATGCGACCCCTTATTTTATGACGAAGCCGGAACAGGTAGACCAGCTCATCTGGAATTCGCTCTGCGTACAAAACCTCTGTTCCTATCTTCCTTTTTTGAAGGGAAAAGTTGGGGTGATAGTAAAAGGCTGCGACAGTCGCACGATTGTCCAGTACATGCAGGAAAAATTAATCGTGCGGGAAAATGTTAAAGTCATTGGCGTTCCCTGCCTCCGGGTTATTTCCGTTAAAAAGGTCCTGGCCGCGATCAATCAGCAGAGTGTCAAGGAAGTAACGTTTGAAGGTGAAAATATCGTCGTAAAGACTCCCGAAGGTCAAAAGACGATCCCTTTAGCAGATGTTGCGCCGAGAAAATGCGTGACCTGTCAATTAGCCACTCCACTCCAATATGATGTTTTAGCAGGAGAGGGGATTCAATCCAATAAGCCGCAGGACACCTTTGAGGAAACCAAAGAATTTGAAAAACTATCACTCGAAGAGCGGCGCGCGTATTGGGAGAAGGAATTTGACCGGTGTATTCGCTGTTATGCCTGCCGGAATGCTTGCCCTATGTGCATCTGTCAGGATAAGTGTATTGCTGAAAGCCGTGACCCCCACTGGACTTCTCAGCGTGCTAATGTGACGGAAAAATTTATGTTCCACATGATTCACGGTCTCCATTTAGCGGGCCGATGCATTTCGTGTGAAGAATGCGAGCGGGTCTGCCCGATGGATATTCCGGTGGCGAAAATCAAAAAGAAGATCAGCATGGATTTAAAAGAACTGTTTGGTTATGAAGCCGGAATGAACCCCGATGATACACCACCCATGTATGTCTTTAAGGTAGAAGAGGCAACTATTGAGGAGCATGAACTCTGATGGCTGATACTGGTTTTCTCCCCAAAGAAAAATTGAACACATTACTCGAAGCCTTAAGCAAAAAACTCCAGGTCTTCGTGCCGGTTTTAGAAGGGGATGTTGTGCTTTTCAGGCGTTTTGCTTCGGGAGTAACGCTCTGCCTTACCCGGCCGGCTAATCTTCCACCCAAGGGGATTCTCTTTCCACAAAGCGAGACGCTTTTTAATTTCAATTTTAAAAAGGACCCGGAAGATCTCAAAAAGAGTTCTTTAGAACTAAAGGAAAATTTAGATTTTGTTCCAACAATTATTTTTGGCGGCCGACCCTGCGATGCTCAAGGATTTCGTATCTATGACCGGGTCTACCTTGAAACCGACACCGCTGATCCTTACTATAAAGGAAGAAGAGAGAAAACCACCATTATCACGCTAACATGCAATGCGCCCTCTCCTGGTTGCTTCTGCACATCCGTGGGACGAGGCCCAGCCGAAAGCGATGGCTCTGACCTCATGATGACCGAGATGGAAAAAGGTTATTTCTTTGAGCCGATGACGGAAAAAGGGGAAGAGATTCTCAAAGATAGTTTGTTTGAAGACGGCAGTGCGTATAAACAACAAGCACAAAAAGCTCACGAAAAAGTCTCCGCATTAGTGAAAAAACCATTTGCCACCCTTGAAGGGACACCGGAAAAACTCCTTTCTCTTTTTGATAATAATCAATTCTGGGAAGGAGAAGCCGCGAAATGTATCAGCTGCGGTGCCTGTACTTATCTGTGCCCTACCTGTTACTGTTTTAATATTACTGATGAGGAGGTTGGCAATACCGGTGAACGGATCCGCAGTTGGGACGCCTGCATGTTTTTTCACTTTACCTTAGAGGCAAGTAGCCATAACCCAAGGCAAAACAAACACCAGCGCTTAAAAAACCGCGTGGGACATAAGTTTAGTTATTACCCGAAAAAATATAATGGCGTAATCGCGTGCTGTGGTTGCGGCCGGTGTATTCGTTACTGTCCGATGTCAGTGGACATAAGTGGAATTGTTGCTCATGCTCAAGGAGCTTAAAGGATGAGTTCGATACATAATCCCTACCTCCCTGAATTAGCCACGGTCATTAAAATTATTGATGAGACGCCCAACATCAAGTCTTTTCAGGTGGTATTGAATGATCCTGAGAAGATGAAAAGTTTTACCTTTGAACCGGGCCAGGTAGGACAGCTTTCTCTCTTTGGCGTGGGAGAGTCAACCTTTGTCATTAACTCTCCGCCCACGCGAATGGAATATCTGCAGTTTAGTGTAATGAAAGCAGGGGAAGTCACCAGTGCCCTCCATGAACTTGCCGAAGGGGACCAAGTCGGCGTTCGCGCCCCCTTGGGAAACTGGTTTCCTTATGCGCATATGAAAGGGAAAAAGATCCTTTTTATTGGAGGCGGTATCGGTCTTGCTCCGCTTCGCACCTTAATTCTTTTTATGCTCGATAACCGGGCTGACTATGGCGATATCACTATCATCTATGGCGCCAGAACCCCGAATGATCTTTGTTACAAGGATGAACTTAAGGAGTGGGAAGCACGGCCGGATGTGAACATGATTTTGACAGTGGATAACGAATTCCCCGGCTGGGTCAAACGGGTCGGGTTAGTACCCAACGTCCTTAAAGAACTTGCTCCTTCTCCGGAAAATACCGTTGCCATAACCTGCGGCCCCCCGATCATGATTAAATTCACGCTCCAGGCTTTGTCAGCACTCAAATTTGACGACGAGCAGATCATCACAACCCTGGAGAAGCGTATGAAGTGTGGAATTGGAATCTGCGGCCGTTGTAATATCGGCACCATGTATGTATGTAAAGACGGCCCGGTCTTTTCTCTCACCCAACTCAAAGAACTCCCGGCAGAACTCTAACAATACGCCCCAAAGCAATTTTGGGAAAAAACAATAGAAACTTAAAAGCCTCCTTTTTAGGAGGCTTTTTTTATCTTTATACCAGATACGCGTTAAAAGAATTGCCGTTTGGTGTTGCTGCCCCTTCTAATTTACTCTTCGCGTTTAGTTTGCATTTCTGCGTCGGCAGTTATCTTTATCGCGTAATCATCTAAAGCTTTTCGGAATTTTTGATGAGCATATTGAGCAACTTTTTTATCAATTTCTTCACCGACCTCAAAAGCTGATCTGGGGATCCTAGGTACGGATAAATTCCACCTTAGTTGTGATTCATATTCTTTTTTAGACTGTAGATGGTTCAGTAGCCCGTTGCCCCAATTGGTTACTATGGGCATCGTTCTCGAAAGAATCACGAGAAAAAAATTATCCACTGATACGGACGCATTGCAAAGAATACATCTTTTCTCCTCTCACTCCTTTCACTTTACCCTTTACACCTTACGCTTTACGCTATTAAATCTTGAACCAGAATTTAAAGAGATTTTCCATCCATTCCTCAAAATCAAGATACTTGCCGGATTGATGATCATAGCGAGGCATGAGGAGTCTTTCGTTTCCTTCCTGCCTTTGCTCATCAGCCTTTTTTCCCAGAAAAACCTTGAGTTCCTCTTTTGAAATTCCAAAGTCGTGGGCAATCTTTTTTGCCCCCACAGCATTCCGGTTAACCGCAGCCATCTGCCAAAGCGCTCTAAACTTGATCTCTGTAACCTCCTCTGGTTTCAAATCCAGCTCTAAAGCAACTAAGACTGCCCGCTCAAAATTTCCCTGTTCAATTTCTAATTTTAATTTTTCTTGAGTTCCCTTTTCTTCCATAAGCAAAAAAAATGATCCATAAAAGGTTAATTTTTGTCTTGCGAATAAAAATTGTTTTTTTTATTCTTTTTAACGTCTCCCTTTGATTTTTTGGGGACTCATCCGATAACTTCTTGACAATCCTATTAAAAACATTTTATTTTTGCAATATTAATTTTTCTCAAAAATACAAGCTTAAGGAAAAAATGATGACCGACTATAATCAAGCAGACCATCGCCCTTGGGGATATTTTCTGGTCCTCTCTGACCAGCCAGACCATAAGGTAAAACGGATTGTAGTTTATCCCGGCCACCGTCTCAGTCTTCAGCGCCATAAACAAAGAACGGAACACTGGTTTATCGTTGACGGTGAAGCGATGGTGACCCGTGATAATGAAAATGTTAAACTGAGTAGCGGCCAAGCAATTGATATCCCTCAACGAGCATGGCATCGAGTCAAAAACCCCGGAGTGCGCGACCTTGTCTTGATTGAAATCCAAACCGGAAAATACTTTGGGGAGGATGACATCGAACGAAAAGAAGATGACTATGGACGCACCCCATAAAAAAGGGGGCCCGAAGAAAGGGGGAGAAATTTAATTCCCCAAGTGCTTTAGCTTTTGATAGTGCTGAAACGACCTCCTCGCACCAAGCAACGTCCGCCATGCTTGGCCCCCGGGACTTGCAGAATGTATTGCTGGTACTTTTCAGGGTTCTTCACCTTGGATTCGATGATCACGTAGGCTGACATGTACCCATTTTCTCCCTTGCCGAACAATGTTTTTACAGTCCGTATAATACGGCAAATACAGACTGTTCCCCCTGCATCCCCTTGCAGTCATACCAAATAACAATCTTAAAGGGAGAACAATGAAAAAGGGGATCAGGTTAATTGTTGAGCGTAAAATCTTTCAGCTCTTCCGGAAAGCGGGAGAATAATTCCTGTTGAAGAAAATCTTCTACTTGTTTGGTGATGGAAAACTTGAGAATTTCATTTACCAACTGCTGACATTCCCGATAATAGGTAGAACGGATCATCTTCTTTACCCTTAATAAAGAAAGCGCATTCATACTCAATTCATCAATCCCAAACCCTAAAAGAATCGGCGTATAAAAAGGCTCCCCTGCCATTTCACCGCACATGCTGACCCGTATCCCTTCAGCGTGCGCGGCATCCACAGTCCTTTTTATAAATCTCAGGACCGCGGGATGCAGAGGTTTGTAAAGATGGGAAACATGTTCATTCACCCGGTCAATAGCGAGAAGATACTGAATAAGGTCATTGGTGCCAATGCTGAAAAAATCAACCTCCTTCGCCAAGAGATCAGCAATCACCACTGCCGAGGGAATCTCGATCATAATCCCCACCTCTATGGCTGGGTCAAAGGGTTGTTCTTTTGCCTTTAATTCTTTTTTAACGTCCGCAATAATGTCTTTGATCTGATAAATCTCCTGCATTCCGGAAACCATGGGAAAAAGAATGCGGACTTTCCCCAAAGCGCTAGCGCGTAAAATCGCCCGGATTTGGGTTTTAAAAAGATCAACTTCCCGAAGTCCCAGTCGAATCGCCCTCAGCCCTAAAGCAGGATTCATCTCCTGGGCCACATTTATTCGCGAGATAAATTTATCGCCTCCGAGATCAAACGTACGGATGGTAGTAGGATTGGGAGAAATTTTTTCGATCACCTTTCGGTAGGTCTGAAAATGTTCCTCCTCCGAAGGGAGCTCCGGACGATTGAGGTAGAGAAATTCGGTCCGGTACAGTCCGATCCCCTCCGCGCCGTGGTGGAGAACTGAGGGAAGCTCTTCAGTGATTTCAATGTTGGCTAAAAGCCTGATGCGATACCCATCCCGGGTTTCAGCCAGCAGTGGTTTGAATTTAAGAAGCTCTTTTTCCGAATAATCATATTTTTCCTTTTTCGCCCGATAGTCATTAAAAACTTTTTGTGAAGGATGAATGATAACTTCCCCAGAAATCCCATCCACAATAATCGAATCGCCACTCTGAATCTGTCGGGTAACCGTTTCTAAACCAACCACTGCTGGAATCTGTAAGGCTCGGGCCATAATAGCAGTGTGAGACGTTCTTCCTCCAACATCAGTAACAAACCCAAGGACCTTCTCCAAGTCTAAGTGAGCAGAATCTGCAGGAGACAAATTACGAGCCACAATAATTACCTTTTCCGATACTTTTTGGCGATCGATTTTTTCTGCTCCCATCAGGTTCTGTAGAATTCGCTGCCCCACGTAATCAAGGTCGGTTTTCCGTTCTCTTAAATAATCATCTTCGATCTCGGAGAAAGCTTTCTGTAAAGTATTCAGGACGCTTTTAAAAGCCCAGGCCGCGTTAATTTTTTCCTTACGAATGTGATTGGTGGTCTCCTTAATTAATAATTTATCTTCTAAGATCATCAAATAAGCATCAATAATAAAATAACCTTTTTTAAACCCTTTCTTTCGTATTTCCTTTTTCGTCTCTAAAAATTGACTTCGGGTGGTATCAATCGCCTTTAAAAATATCTTGATCTCTTTTTCAATTTCATCTTTCTCGTTCAAAGAATACGTGGGGATTTCAACTGTTCCCTCCTCAACCAGAAAAGCTTTACCCAGAATTATCCCGGAGGAAACTCCAATCCCCTGAAGGCGAATGTCTTGTGTTGGATGAGATTCCATTATCACGACCTTTGAAAATTAAAAATGCGCCGCCTCATGGCTTAAGGATAAACCATAGTTCATTCTTTTTTTAAAGGCAATACTTTTTCTATATAGCGGCTAGTTGAAATTAAAACAGTAAACTCACCTTTAACTTTTCTCTCGCTCAGTGTTTTTAAAACGTCAGAAAGGGGGCCTCTTATGATCTCTTCATAAAGTTTCGTAAGCTCTCGGGCAACCACCACCCACCGCTCACCGTAAATGTCTAAGAAGTCGTGCAGGGTTGCTACAATTCGATAGGGAGATTCATAGAAAATAAGGGTCCGATCTTCGTTTTGAAGGCTTTGAATAAATTTTCGGCGAGAATTTGACTTCTTGGGTAAAAACCCTTCAAAACAAAACCGATCCGAAGGAAGTCCCGACGCACTCAAGGCAGTAATGATAGCGGACACCCCCGGAATGGGTATCACGGGTATAGTATGGTGAATCGCCAGATTAATTACATAATATCCAGGGTCCGAAACCCCCGGAGTTCCGGCATCAGAAACTAAAGCAACTGACTTCCCGGAAAGGAGACACTGTAATATTTTTTCTCCTTGACGCTTTTTATTGTAGTCATGATAAGAGGTAAGATCGACTTTGATGTCATAAGCGTTCAAAAGGATCCTAGTCCTTCGCGTATCTTCCGCCGCGATCAGGTTCACCTGCTTAAGCACATTAATTGCCCGGAAAGTGATATCTTCCAAGTGGCCGATCGGAGTAGCGACAATATATAAGGTACCGGGAGAGGTTTCCATAACAATTTTTTATTTCTTTTACCCGTGCCGTCTGATCTATTGACTTATTTCGTCTTCCCCTTCCGGTTGGGATAAAACCTGAAGAACAATGTCAATAGCGTGCACTAATGCCTTTTTATACTTTTGAGTCGTATATCCAGGATTCCATTGTTGGGCAAAAAGTTCATCCGAAACAACCAGCAAAGCCCCCACCTCTACTCCATAAAAAGCACCCACTTTAAAAAAAGCCGAAAGTTCCATTTCAACCGCAATTGCTTTTTTCTGTTGAGCGTTTTTTATTTTTTGTGGTGTTTCCCGAAAGGGAGCATCAGTGGTCCAGACCTTTCCGCAAGCCCACGTTTGTGCCTTTACCTCGCACAAGGATTGTATCCTTCTGAGAACCCTCGGGTTCGCTTTTATCTTTTTTCCGGGCAAAGGGTAATGGGATGACGTCCCTTCGTCCGGGATAGCGTTTTGGGGAATGACTAAATGCCCGATCCGGAGTTTTTCATCTAAAGACCCACATGAGCCTATCCCGATGATGTGACGAGCGCCAAAGGCAATTAAGACTTCAAGCACCATGGCAGCCACAGAAGCGCTCATTCCCGGTCCGGCAAGGGTAATGGGTTTATTGTTGACCATGATGGTCTGCAAGGAACAGAACTTAAGATTTTTCCGAGATCCCGGGACAAGGTGGATTTTGGCAAGAAGCGAATTCCAATCAAAAGAATCAAAAACAACCAAAGCCTGAGGACAGACCTCAACTTTTTTTAAAAGATCATATGGCCGGATAAGCGGTGTTGTTTGAGAATCAGTTTTTTGAATAACCATGCTTGGTTTATTTCCAACAACTCGTTGGTCTTCAGTCTAAAATTTTGATTTTATTTTTTACCTTGTTTGTGACAATAAGTCATTAATATCTAAAAAGATATTTTTTTCTAATGTTTTTTTAAAAATAAGCCACTATTTCTTACCAAATATTTTTTCTCATTAAGCCTTGGGAGCACTTACTAGCTTTCAACCAACCGGATTTATTGGATTTTACTTGTCTAAAATTTTTTATAGGGATAATTTCCAACGCCGTGATTTAACAATAATTAAAAACATACGAATAACCTGTTGAAAAATATTATTTTTTAAGAAAAGTGTTTTTTTCTTGACAATTTATAAAAAATCTAAAAGTATTGCATCTTTTTTATTTGTTTTTTTTACCTGATTTGATTTTTTATCAGGAATTTATCGGCTGAAAAAACAAGGTGTTGCCATCAATGCCAGCTAAATACTAAAAAAGTAATTTTTTTATGAAAGGGGTTGGTTATCATGATTTGTCAAACGTTAAAAAATGGTGTAGAATGTATATTTATGAAACAGAGTGGCTGCGGTTATAATGGAGGCAAATGTTATAACATTGTTGAAAGCTGTGAAGGGTGTAGCCGAATTCAAGAGTTCGAAACTGGAAAATTTTGCTCTTCGTATGCGGAGCCAGGCATGAAATGGAAAAATGGCCAATGCAATTTTGCCACTCACATTGTCAAGGAATCTGCCGCACCCAAAAAAGTCGTTAATGCCCTTAAGGCTTCCAAACGGAAGGCTACAGGGAAAATGTAATTTCGCATTTTTACCAATTTTTCGGGTGGGCGGTTTAACATATCCCCATTTCCCCTCTTCCCGGCCGCCCCACCCGAAACCATTTTTTTCGAACTCACATTAAAGTTCCTTTAGAACTCCCTGAATTATCTCCCTCAAGCCTTTGTCAGCAGTGGTCATAGCGATGATTTCGAGTTTAGCGCGAAATCCTTGCATTGCGGTTAGACTTCTTTCCCGGTAGTTGCTTTTCAGTTTTAAAATTACCTCCTTAACCGTACCCACATCTTGATGATCAAGAAAAAGGAAAAGAGTATCCCAGTCGTCAGGAAGGCCATATTCACGAATAAACTTCTTTGCTATTGCCGGGAATTTTGGGGTCCCGTGACGGTTATAAAGCTCATTACGGTCTTTTCTATATTCCGGAGTTCCCTTCTTCCCCATAAATAATTTTTCTGCTTCTTTGCGGTATTGTTTTTGAATCCATTCTGACCGCTTAGATTTTTTAAAAACAGGTTTTTCCTGCGAAGCGTGTTTACTTTTATCCTTTTGCCTATCAATCTCCCGCCAGGATAAATTTTCTCTATCGTCCTCATCGTAATTAATCATTTTCCCTCCTCACTAAAAATCATTTTTTTCAGGGAAAAAGCTGTCTTATTTTGCAGGCTTCTTAAAATTTTTTGTGCCACACTCGTCAACGAGTTATCCCTCGCTCCCATTACCACAACCACATCTCCCGGTTGTGCGCTTGCAGCAACCTGATCAATAACCTGCTCTCGATCTTTAACGTTTTCGGCTTGGGGAACACAAATTTCCCTGACTAACTCAGCTGAAGAAATTGTTTTTTCAACTGTCCCGCCCACGTAAAAAATATCAAGCAAAATCACGATATCGGTTTTCCTTAAGGCAAGGTTAAAAGTCGCGATGAGTTCTTCTTTAATAAGTTTAGTCGGCCCAAAACCATGAGGCTGATAGATGACGATAAGCCGTGAACCCATGAGCTTAAGGGTCTCAAGCGCGGCTGCAATCTTGGCTGCGTTGTGCGAAAAATCATCAAACACTTTAATACCGCTTGTCTCCCCTACCAAGGAAAGCCGTCTTTCCACTCCTCGAAACATTTTCAGCGCCTGCCTTATCGCACCAAGAGGAATCTTTAGTTTTATTCCCAGTGCGATCGCTGCTAACGCATTGGCAACATTATGCTTGCCCGGAACGGAAAGGGAAAAAAGCGTCTCCTGAGCTTTAAAGGTTGAACCGGATGCTGTTAAGGTGACTTCCTCCGCCCTAACGCCACTTTCCGGGTTAAAGCCAAAGGTCAAAACCCGTTCCGGAGGAATGCGAGCGGTGAGTTCTCGGGAAAAAGGGCACTCACCATTCACAATCACTTCATTTTTTATATTTCCAATAAACCTTGAAAAAATTTTAATCAGCTCAGGCAGGGGTTTGTGGTCCTTTGAAATATTTGATAAAATTCCAATCTCCGGATAAAACTTCACCAGTGACCCGTCGCTTTCATCGGTTTCGATCAGCATAAAATGAGAACTTCCGAGTTTGACGTTCCCTAGCCTACCCTGGCTTTTATACTCAGAAATAATGGCGCCATTGATTACCGTGGGATCTAAACAAGCTTCATCCATAACTTTCGCAGCCATCGCCGTGATAGTTGATTTTCCGCTTGTTCCGGCCACGGCAATTCCCCACGCGCTATTAAAAAGCCGGGCCAGTAACTCGGCACGCGTAACTACCGGAAGGGCAAATTCCCTGGCCCTTTTTAAATCTAGATTATCATTTTCGATCGCACCAGAGATTATCACCTCATCAATCTCCGCCCCTATCCCCGTTCCATCTTGGGGAAAAAGTTTTATTCCGCGGGACTGGAGAAAGGTAAAAATCTCCTTATCCCTTTGCTGGTCAAAATTGCGGTCCGAACCGAACACAAAATTCCCCTGCGCACAAGTTATTTGAGCAATCCCAGTCATGCCGCTTCCCCCAATACCAATAAAAAAAATGCGTTTACTCATAAAGTAAAAAATTCATCAAGGCGGAGTATTCGGGTGGGTCTCCAGAAGCTTTTTTAGTTCTTCAGGAGTATTTATATTAGATAACGTGTATAAATCCGGATCGAACGGTTTAAGTTCTTCCCCAGTAACCACTCTCACTCTCATCCCTTGGTAGGCTTTGACGATTTTAAGCTCTCCCTGATGCAACAGCCGCTCAATAGGTTTTAGTAACGTCCGAGGATAAATCGCATGGAGCGGTTGCCAATAATCTTTTGTTCTTTGCACGACAATATCAGCGGTTTGAGCCAAACTAAGGAAGTAGTGTATGACTCTTCTGTCCAGAAAAGGCATATCACAGCCTACGAAAAAAGCTTTTGGCGAAGAAGAGAAAAAAAGGCCAGTATAAATACCCCCCAAGGAACCTTTTCCCGGCACAAGATCAGTTACGATCCTAACGTTTAACTCTATGTAATCTAACGGCGTATTAGTCACTAAAAGAACATCATCAAAAATTTTTCTAAAAAGAGAAACAGTACGATCAATGATTCGTTTGCCGTTAATTTCAATAAAGGCTTTATTTTTACCCATGCGGTTGCTTTCCCCGCCTGCAAGAATGACCCCTGTCATAAAAATCAAAATACCTTTTTGCTATCCATGAGAATCGTAACCGGGCCATTGTTGATTAGGCCCACTTCCATAAGCGCCTGGAATTCACCGGTAGCCACGGTAATGCCTTGTTCTTTTACTCGCTCAATAAAATACTGGTACAGCTTCTTTGCTTCTGGAGGCTCAGCCGCAGCCGTAAAGGATGGTCTCCTTCCTTTCCGGCAATCAGCGATTAGGGTAAACTGGGATACGATGAGCATCTCGCCTCCGACATCGGAGAGAGAGCGATTCATCTTCCCCTCCTGATCGTCAAAAATTCTCAGGTTAATAGTTTTTTCAACTAGGTAATTCGCATCGTCGCAATTATCTTCCCGCGAAATTCCGAGCAAAACCAAAAGCCCAAAGCCAATTGATCCGATTATCTCTTCGTTAACAATAACCTGAGCGCTTTTTACCCGTTGGATGACTGCACGCATACTCCATGATAATGGAGAAATTAACGGGCAGCAACCATTTTTTGAAAGGAATCTTTTTTTTCTTCAAGTTGGGCGATCATTTTTCGTGAGGTTTCTGCGAACAGATGACGATAGGCATTGTCCACGGGAAATCCCGGAGGAAATTTTTCTTGGAGGGGATTAACAAAGCGTCCATTTTTTTCCATGCGGTAATCTAAATGGGGGCCGGTGGCTAAACCGGTGCTCCCTACATACCCAATAATCTCTTTCTGTTGTACCCGCTCGCCAACTCTAATAGTTTTCCCGAAACCTGAAAGGTGGTTATACATCGTCTCATAGCCGAGAGGATGGCGAACCCTTAGTGAGTTACCGTTTCCATTTTTCCACCCCTTTTCCACTACGACCCCATCGCCAACAGCTAAAACTGGCGTACCCTGAGGAGCCGCAAAATCAATTCCCAAATGAGGTTTATACTGGTTTAAAATGGGGTGAAACCGATGGTAGGAGAACCCTGAACTTATCCGCGTAAACTTAAGCGGAGCTCGGAGAAAGCTTCGCCTTACGGAAATTCCTTCAGGAGTAAAATAACCCTCTTGCCCTTTTGGGTCTTTAAAGTAAATAGCTCGATGCACTTTGCCCTGATTATTATATTCTACGGCTTTAATTTTTCCATAACAGAACAACTGATCATCCTTAAAATATTTTTCGATAATAAAGGCAAACTGGTCACCTTTTTGGAGGTCATGCCGAAAATCTATATCCCAAGCCAAAATCTCCGCAAAATCAATGGCCACTTGGTCATGCTCTCCCGCTTTAACAATTGCGCCAAAAAGAGAATCTTCAATCACCCCAAAGACCTTGGTAATTTTTTTGCTCAGAAAAACCTTGTCTTTGCTCGGAAGAAGTTTTTCACCCTCTTTTCTCAAATTGTAGATCGTAACCAGATTTGTCTTTATGGTGATTTTAAGGAGGCTCCCTTTCCCATCCGTTTCTATGTTGTATTCATCTCCCGGAGAAAGCTTGCGACAATTAAAAACTGGCTTAAATGCCTCAATACACGCAGCAATTGTTAAAGAAGAAAAGCCATAATCGGAAAGAATAGAACAAAAAGTATTTCCTGGCTCAACTTTTCCTTGCATAATATTAATCGGTTTATCGGCTAGAAAAGGAGAAAAAGGGTTCGAAAGAAATTCGTTTAGGTTGGGAGGTTGAGGGGTGGGAAGAGAATACGAATCATGTTTGGACACTAAAAGAGGAAAAAAAACAAAAAAGAAAATCAAAAAAACAAAGACCCTTTTTTGAGGGGGCCGGAAACTTTTGATCTCTTTTCTCAGTTCGACAAACCTTCGTAAATGCATTTCTGCCTAAACGTGTCTTAGTGAAGAAAGTAAATTATGAAAATCCTCAAAATTCCTATCCCTTTAGCAAGCTACAGGGCATTACGGAATTTTGCCCCTTTGGGTACGGATTTTCACCCTAAAGGGCTGGTAATTGTTTTTACCCTGCGGCAAGCCGCAGGGAATTAGCAAGTTAAATATTTTTTTTACTAAAGGATTTTTTTTAGAAAAGAAATTTTTTTATATTTTATACCTTATTTAAAGAGATTCAAGAAAAAAATAAAGGTGAGGTAATTTCAACGAAATCACTTCTTGCAAACCCTTTTGTAATAAGCTAAATAAATAATTTTAAACTTTGAAACCCAACCTCGTCAGATTTTCCGCAAGAGAATTGTTCTGGTTTTATAATGCGGGATTACATAAGATTATTGCCATTAGGGTAACAAGAAAAAAGTGAAAGATTACATCCACAGCATCGGGGAAAAGGTTCTCGGGGGAGAGAAAATAAACTTTACTGAGGCAAAAAAGCTTCTTAACACTCCTCAAGCAGACATTGTTTATCTCATCGCCATTGCCCATAACATTCGCCATCATTTCTTTGGTGATAACGTAGGGCTTTGCACGATAATCAATGCAAAGTCCGGTCGTTGTTCTGAAGATTGCGCATTCTGTGCCCAATCAACACACTATCAAGGCGAATGCGAAATTTATCCCTTGGTTGAGGTGGAACACATTATCCGAGCCGCGCTTGATGCCACATCCAAAGGAATCCAGCGTTTCAGTATCGTAACCAGTGGACGAGGGTTAGGGAAAAAGGATTTTAAAAAAGTTCTCGAGTCTGTTAAAGCCATCATCCAGGAAACCCCTTTGCAGGTTGATTGTTCTTTGGGGATTTTGTCACAAGAACAAGCTACCGCTCTCAAAGACGCCGGTGTTGAGCGTTATCACCACAACTTGGAAACCGCGCCGAGTTTTTTTGATAAAATCTGTACCACTCACTCCATCGCAGAAAAAATTAAAACTCTCAACATAATGAAGGCTGCGGGGTTAAGTCTTTGCTCCGGGGGCATTCTCGGCTTGGGTGAATCTCCGGAACAATGGCTGGAGATGATTTTGGTGCTCCGTGATCTTGGCGTTGATTCTATTCCCGTAAATATCTTAAATCCCCGCCCGGGAACTCCGCTTGAAAACCTTAAGCCGCCAACTCCGTTAGAGGTATTAAAAATCCTTGCCATTATGAGGCTGATTGTGCCCCAAACGGAAATCCGTTTAGCAGGGGGCAGAGAAGTTAATCTTCGCGATTTTCAGGCAGCTGCTTATTGGGCGGGAGTTACCGGCATGATCGTGGGTGGCTATCTCACCACCGAAGGCCGAGCTTTGAAACAAGACCTCCAACTGCTTAAAGACTTGGGGCTTTGTTGGGAAGCAAGAACGCAGAAACAGTAGGAATAATAAAAATCGGAACCAGTGCCTTTCAGTTTGAAGACTGGAAAGTATCGGTCTATCCGCCGGATATCACTGAACCAGCAATGCTCTCTTATTATGAAAAACATCTCGGCTTTGACACCGTTGAGATCAATTTTACTTACTACCGCCTGCCTTCTCCCAAAGCAATGGATGGATTGGCAAAAAAGACTTCCGACGGATTCGAATTTTCCGTCCGTTCCTATAAGGAAATGACCCATGAGATCTGGGAGGATAAAAAGCGATTACATTTAAATTTTTTCCAAGAAGAAAAAAGGAGTTATGATGAAGCCTGTCTTTATCGAAGCAATCACCCTTGATGATGCCTGGCATCAAGCGGTTTATAACCTTTTTGAACATGGCCGGCGATATTCTATCGATCAGGGCAGTTATGCAGGCAGTGAGCGCATTGAATTTGACTTTGTGGTTATACGGATAAAAGCTCCGTGGGAAGAGCCTCGGTTACCTAGGATCCCCGAACAACTCAACATACCGTCGCCGGTTAGCGAAGATTATGTGGTAGGTTATTTTAATGATTATATCATGGGGGGCAAGAAAGCCGACGGTGAAGATTATACCTATGGGGAAAGACTAACCAACGCGCAAAAGCGAGACGGTGGTTTCTTAAATCAAATTGAGGAGGCCATCAAGCGGTACAAAAAAGAAGGGTTCGGCACGAACCAGATTATCCTCCAAGTCGGACAGCCCTCTGACCTTCTTCTCGATGACCCACCTTGTTTACGTCATATTGATACTAAAGTTCGCGACAATACCCTCCACTTTTTCCCTTACTTTCGTTCCTGGGACCTATGGGGAGGGTTTCCGGCTAATTTAGCCGCCCTCCAGCTTTTGAAGGAATATATGGCTTCGGAAATCGGAGTCCATGACGGTGAAATCGTAGCCAGCTCAAAAGGGTTACATATTTATAGACACGTTGAAGAACTGGCAAAGTTGAGATTTGGAAAATCATAATTTTTTTAAAAAAGGCAAGAAAAAAAGCCATGGAACAAGAAATGGATTTTTTGGAAAAAGAACCCTTTTTCACTTCCCTGGGAGATAAAAACCTCAGGGCCTTGTTAGAAAAACTTCCATTCCCTCTTTTTGTGGTTGGTCCGGAGGAAAAAATTCTTTACCTTAATGCAATTGCTGAAAAAATTTACCAGTGTAGATTTTCCGCAGTTATTAACCAGCCACTTTCAAAGGTTTTATTTCTCATTGATCCCACGATTATTTCGAAAGCCCTCGCTAATATTTTTAGGGGTCGAAAAATTACTATTGAGGAATGGGAAGAAGAACAATACTGCGAAGGAAGAATTTTTTGGCGCCAAGGTTATTTTATTCCCTTATTTAACCAACACGGTGAGGTAACGTATGGAGTGGTTTCTATTATTGACACAACGGAATGGATGAGAACCGAAAAAAAATTGAAGAAAGGCTTAGAGGAGTTTCAATTGTTTTTTGAAAAATCTCCTGACCCTATCCTCATTTTAAAAGCAGACCAGATCAGGGGAGCTAATCATGCGTGGGAAAAAATGATGGGGGAGACAAAGGAAGAATTTTTTGGCAAAAGCATCTGGGAAATCTCCCCTGAATTCCAAGAAGGAGGAAGTCCTTCCCGGAAAATTGCCGAAGAAAAAATATCAGCAGCATTAGCGGGTAGTTCTCAACTATTTACATGGCACTTCCTTGCCAAAAATGGATCACTAATAAAAACCGAAGTAAATCTTACCGCAATATCTTCTCCGGAAATGCCTTCACTCATACAAGCGATAGTCAGGAAAAATATATAGGATGGCACCACAACGGTGTTCTTCAAAAAAAAATGGAATTAAAAGAAAAAAGAAGGAAAAAGAAGATTTTTGAAGCTTTCTCATTTTCCTTGGTCTCCCTAACGTCTGTTGAAAATGTGACTAACCAATGAAAAGGTAGCTCTTTTTTTAGACATCGTTTTTCTCCTTTGTCCGCATAGCACTCCACCGTATCTCTCATTAATAGTTATTGGCTTTTCGAGGGTTATCAATTGTGCAATTCTTTGCTTTTCAAACGCGAAAATCTCTCGTAAATCAACTTTGACAGGAGTTTGCTTTTGACTAATATTCAGAAAGTATTTTGTGCAGGAGGAAAAAAGATCGTGAGGAAGGATCATAAGGTTAAAATTAGTTAAAATACTTTTTTAGCCTAACCCAAGGAGGAGAGAAGGGGAATGGAGATTCAAGTATGGAACCTTTTCAATGAAGCATTGAAAAAAAGAGTCGGCATTGCTTCATTCAATCGTTGGTTATCCCAGCTCAAGCCAGTAGAACACCACGCAAATAAATTAGTCTTGGTTTGTCCGAATAAATTTGTCCTCGATTGGGTCAAACTAAATTATCATAAAGATCTCATGAGCGTCTTCCACCAGGTAACAGGCGAAGAAGTGTTGCTGGATTTTATTTCCCACTCTGACAATAATGGAAATGGGTATGGAAACGATAAAGAGACTCCCTCCCCTTCGCAGTTAGCACTCCCTGGTACCGAACGCTATCTTACTGGACTTCCTTTTATCAATCGGGAGTATACATTCCAAAACTTTATTGTAGGACCAGGCAACCAGTTTGCTTATGCTTCTGCCTTAGCCGTCACTGATAGAGAACCCCGACTCTATAATCCCCTTTTCTTTTATTCCCCGGAAGGATTGGGAAAGACGCACCTTTCCAGTGCGGTGGGACAAAAAATTTATTCCACTCATCCGGACGTAAAGGTGTTTTACACAACGGCCGAATGGTTTGCCCACGAGATGATTCAGGCACTTCGTAAAAACAATATCCAGGAGTTCAAAGAAAAATATCGAAAGTACTGTGATGTGTTAGTCATTGAAGATATCCAGTTTTTACAAAAAAAAGAAAAAACCCAAGAAGAAATTTTTTATACCCTCGATACCTTGATCCAAATGGGAAAACAAGTGGTTTTGACTGCTAATTCCAACCCCCGAGAAATTAGCGACCTCAAGGCAAACCTAAAATCCAGAATGGGAAGCGGTCTCGTGGTAGATATCAAACCACCGGATTATGAGACCAAAAGGAAAATAATCGCTCGAAAGTGCGAGGAAGAAAATGTAACGATCACCGAAGATGTGGCTGATTTTATCGCTCAGACTATAAAAAGCAATATCCGGGATATAAAAAGCGCCATCATCCAACTTATTGCAAGCTCTTCCCTCTTGGGAAGATCAATAGATCTGAATTTAGCGAAGGAAACGCTCAAAAGCTTTATCCAAAATAAGTTAGTTGATGTTATGGATATTCAAAAATTCATTTCCCGACAATTTAAAGTTTCACCTGAGCAACTTAAGTCTAAATCCCGTTCACGGACAATAAATTATCCCCGGCAAATCGCCTATTATTTCTGCCGCAAATATACTGACAGCACCTTGTCAACCATCGGGAGTTTCTTCAACCGCAATCACTCCTCAGTCCTTCGAGCCCTCAATCAACTTGAAATATCCCTTCGTACCAACCGGGGCGTAAAAGACGCGGTCAATTTACTCACCCAGCAATTTGAAAAAATATATTTTTAATTTTTTAATTCAGAAATCGTGACCAAGAAAAATTATTCTTCTTAGTGATTTTCTTTTTTTTCTGCCAAACAAAACAGCTCACTTATTTTAAACGAACTATTCCTTCCCCTGATTGGTTTTAAGCTTTCTCCAGGTATCGAGCAGTTCTTTAATTTCTTTTTCTCGCCCTCGGTCAGTCGGACGATAATAAATCCGGCCGCGCAATTTTTCAGGAAAATGGTCCTGGTTTACGATTGCTTCGGAAAAGTTGTGGGCGTACTTGTATTCTTTTCCGTATCCCAAGTCTTTCATGAGTTTTGTGGGTGCGTTCCGGATGTGGAGAGGAACCGGAAGCGCACCTTCTTTCCGCACATCCTCCTGAGCCTTTCCATACGCGGTATAAAGGGCGTTGCTCTTTGGCGCACACGCCAGATAAATAGCGACCTGCACGAGCGCCAGTTCGCCTTCCGGAGAACCCACAAATTGAAAAGTCTGAAAACCGGAAACTGCCACCTGAAGCGCCTGGGGGTCAGCATTGCCGATATCCTCGGAAGCAAACCTCACCATCCTCCGGGCAATATAGAGAGGGTCTTCGCCTGCCTCTAACATCCGCACCAACCAATACAAAGCGCCATCCGGATCGCTATCTCTCAGGCTTTTGTGAAGAGCGGAAATAAGGTTGTAATGTTCTTCTCCCGATTTATCATAAAGGAGGGCTTTTTTCTGCATCGCCTCCTGAACCTGGGACACAGAAATTATGCGAATGTTTTTTTCATCGGGCGGGATACTAAAAACCGCAAACTCGATGGTGTTTAAGGCAGTCCGCCCATCCCCATCGGAAAAATGAGCGATGTACTCCAAGGCCTCCGGGCTTATTTCCAGGTGGTACTCCCCTAAACCTTTTTCTTTATCGTTCAACGCTCGCTTAAGAATGGTTATTATTTCCTCTTCAGCCAAGGGATTGAGCACAACTACCTTGGTTCGGGAAAGAAGCGGAGAAATCACTTCAAAGGAAGGATTTTCGGTTGTCGCGCCAATTAAAATTATGGTGCCCGCCTCAATATGAGGAAGGAAAGCGTCCTGCTGGGCTTTGTTGAACCGATGGATTTCATCAACAAACAGAATGGTCTTTTTCTTATTATAACTCCATTGGCGGCGTGCTTCATTAATCACCTCTTTGATCTCTTTCACCCCTGAGGTAACCGCGCTGAAAGCGACAAAATATTCTCCGGTGAGCTGAGTAATGAGGTGAGCCAAGGTGGTTTTGCCTGATCCGGGAGGCCCCCACAAGATCATTGAAGGGATCTGCTTCGCCAAGATAGCCTGCCGTAAAATTCGGCTTTCTCCCAGAAGGTGCTCCTGACCCACAAATTCATCCAAAGTCCGAGGCCGCATCCGGTCCGCTAAAGGCGCGGATATTTTTTTTTCAGCCTGAGGATGAGGGGAAAAAAGATCCATAGAGACGTCCAAAAAAGATGGGTAAAGTTACTTTCATAATATTCTTGTGGTGCTTCATTGTCAAGGAACTATCTTATTTCTGAATAGTTTCTTGACAGTATCAAAAACCAACAACAACCCTGCGGGACTTCGCAAATTTTATCACAAGCATACCGCTGCTTTCCTTTCCAGCAGATTCTTCAAAAAAATTCATTTAAAATCATGCTACACAACAATACCTTTGTTATCCAAGCGTTTATCGGTCGCTGTTGACAATCTTTCTCACTTTGAATAGGATTACCTTCTCGTGATGTTAAAGTTTATGAATTTTTTATGGATAAAAAAATGAGAAAACTACTCTCAGGAAATGAAGCCATCGCCCGGGGTGCGTATGAGGCTGGAGTAATGGTTGCCACGGGTTATCCGGGAACCCCGAGCACTGAAATTCTCGAGACCCTTCTTTCTTATCCCACGATCAAGGTTGAATGGACTCCGAATGAAAAAGTGGCCCTCGAGGTGGGAAGCGGAGCGTCCCTAGCCGGAGCCCGGGCGTTGGTGGCCATGAAACATGTGGGTGTTAATGTGGCCGCTGATCCCCTCATGACCCTCCCCTACATCGGAGTAAAAGGGGGACTGGTACTGGTTTCTGCGGATGACCCGTCACTGCATAGCTCCCAGAACGAACAAGATAACCGGCATTATGCCCCATTTGCTAAAGTGCCCATGCTGGAACCGAGTGACAGCCAGGAGGCGAAGAATTTTGTTGCCATCGCCTTTGCCGTGAGTGAAAAGTTCGACACCATCGTTTTGTTCCGCACCACCACCCGAGTCTCTCACTCAGTCTCCATCGTTGAATTAGCACATCCCCGAAAACCAAAGATCCCCGTCGGTCTCATCAAAGACCCCCTCAAGTATGTGATGGTTCCCGCAAACGCCCGCAAACGGCACCTTATTGTGGAAGAAAGGATAGAAAAACTGAAAGTCTTTGCGGAAGCTTTTCCAGAAAACCGGATCGAATGGGGGGGGAAAAGTCTTGGCATCATTACCAGCGGCATCAGCTTTCAGCATGCCAAAGAAGTTTTTCCGCAAGCATCCTTTTTAAAACTGGGAATGACGTATCCGCTTCCAGAAAAAATGATTAAAAGGTTTGCCCATAACGTGAAAGAAGTCTTGGTCATCGAGGAGCTTGATCCTTTTCTCGAAGAAAGGGTGATCCTTCTGGGAATAAAAGTGAAGGGAAAGTCCCTCCTGCCTCGATGGGGTGAGCTTGATCCTGATCGGATAGAAGAAGGTATTAAAACCAAACACCTTAAAACTGCCGGACCAAAGGAATCCATTCCTTCCCGTCCCCCGAATCTTTGCCCAGGGTGTCCTCATCGGGGAGTCTTCTATGCCCTCAATAAATTAAAAGTCTTTGTAACCGGAGATATTGGCTGTTATACCTTGGCCTTTATGCCCCCTCTCAATGCGATTGATACCACACTGTGCATGGGTGCAGGCATAGGACAAGCCCATGGCATTGAAAAGGCAATGGGCGATAATGCTCTGGGGAAAGTTGTGGCGGTCATTGGTGACTCTACCTTTCTTCATTCAGGAATAACCGGCCTTCTCAACATGAGTTATAACCAAGGAAGATCAACCGTTATCATCCTCGATAACCGCTATACGGCCATGACCGGTGGTCAGGAGCACCCGGGGACCGGATTTACCATCAGGGGAGACGAAACCTTTCGAGTTGCTTATAGCGAGTTAGGAAAAGCACTTGGCGCCGGTAATATCCGCACCGTAAACCCGTATCATGTTGCCGAGACACTAACCACAATCAAAGAAGAGGTAAACCGACCTGAGCTTTCGATCGTGATTTCAGAAGCCCCCTGTATTTTCAACCATCGAGAATTCACCCCGTTTCCAACACGCTTCCAGGTTATGGAAGAAGCATGTATCGGCTGTCAAACATGCATTCATTTGGGCTGTCCCCCGCTTGGGTGGGTGAAAAATATTTCCCACGACACGGGAGATAAAAAGGAAAAAAAGAAAGGCCGGGCCATGATTGACCCTTTGCTCTGCATTGGGTGCGGTGTTTGCCAACAAGTGTGTAAAACAAAGGCAATTCAGGAAGTCGGACGTGAATAAGAATACCAAGGACAGAGAACACTCTTTTGAACCAGGATACAAGAAACTTTTACACTCGGGCGAACTTTCTCTTCGGATCACTCACGCGTATGAGCTCCTCTCCTGCTGCACCTTGTGTCCCCGTCACTGCAAAGCTAACCGCCGGCAAGGTGAAAGGGGTTTCTGCGGAAGCGGAAACACTCTGGAGATTGCTCATTACGGCCCTCACTTTGGAGAAGAACCGCCCTTAACCGGAGAAAAGGGCGCGGGTACCATTTTTTTTACCCACTGCAACCTTAAATGCTCCTTCTGCCAAAACCATCACCTCAGTCACGAAGGAGTCGGGTACCCCATCAGCGAAGAAAAGCTCGGAGAAATCATGCTTCATCTCCAGGCGCTCGGCTGCCACAACATTGATTTAGTAACCCCTTCGCATTTTCTCCCTTTTGTCCTGAAGGCACTATCCCTAGCCGCTACGCAGGGACTTCGGATTCCGCTGGTGTATAACTCCAGCGGATATGAATCTCCGGAAACGCTGAAACTCCTTGAAGGGATCATAGACATTTATCTGCCGGATTGGAAGTATGCTGAGGAAAGCGTAGGGAAACTATATTCTAACGCGCCTGATTATCCTTCGTTCTGCCAGGCGGCAGTAAAAGAAATGTATCGCCAGGTGGGAGATGTGACTGTCGATGACAATGAGATCGCTCTGCGGGGTTTGATTATCAGACACTTGGTACTGCCTCACCACCTTACCAACAGTGAAAAGGTCCTCGCGCTTATACGCGCGGCCTTTCCCCGTTCAATTCGCGTAAGCCTTATGTCTCAATACGCTCCCCGGTTCCGCGCGCACGACCACGCCCTGATCAACCGAACCCTTAATCGAGAAGAATACCAGGAAATAAAAAGGGCAATGGAAAGATTGGGGTTCGAGGAATACTGGATCCAGGAGCTGGAAAGTCAGGAAGTGTTTTTCCCTGATTTTAAAATCACGAACCCCTTTTCTGTTCCCAAGGTTTAAAGACCCCCGCTGCCTTAATACCTTTAATCGATCAAAATCAACCCGACAGCAAGGGGCGTATACCCCTTGGGAAAATCCTGCGGATACGCGCAGTGGCCTTGCATGTAATGATTCCAACCCAGGGTTTTCGCGAGTTTAATAAAGTCAACGCAAAAGGTCTGTTCCACCCTCGGTTTAGCGATTGTGGGGAAACGGTAGACCCCGGCTTTGATTTCCATGCAATGATCAAATTCCTCACAAAGACTCATGAGACAAGGGCCAAAGTGGCAGTTGATCGCGTAGGAGTGACCATCATAAAAAGCAGCACCCACCACCGCGTCACCCATGCCGTAACAATACCGCTGAAAAGAACCCAACCGATGACGACCTTCCTTCGTTCGATAGTTGTTTAAAGAATCCGGGCCTGATATATATTTTCACCCCTCATGAGGAATGTCGACCCGATACACCAGTGCCCAGGTATAGGCACGCAAAAATTCTTTTGCTTTCTGGAAATCTCCGCTGCAGTGCCGAGGGCAGCTTCCACTCAATCCGTAGCCAGGGCCACTTGGGAGAAGAGCACTTTAAAAGAACGCGGGGGCTTGAGGAATAGCGCGTGCCCTGACAATCCGGGCGTCATCAGCGCCTCGTGCCTTGATAAGATCAACATATTTTTGGAGATGAGTTTTCATTTCTCGTGGGGTGCATGGGATACGATGAGAAAATATCAGGGGAATGCTTTTGTTCTCCGGCACACACATCTTGGGAGGAGGGTTACCAAACATTTTTTTAAGACATCTTTTCCCACATATGATCCTCCCTCGTGTAAAACGGTTTAATTTTTTTGAATTTAATTTTAGCTTATTTATCATATTATCCTTACGGGGTAGAGATTCTTTTAGTTCGGATAGCCAACAATAAATCTAACCACTCCGTTAAGAAGTAAGTTCTTGACATATCTGATCAATAATATAAATTATCACTTTAACGTGAAGCAGTAATTTTGTCCTTAAAAAATGTTTTCGTTCTATTGGGTTAAGTTTCATTCGTTGAGCGCTATGGCTAAAAAATTTAAAAGGCAATCAAAAAAAAATACCGTGATTCAATGGATGCTGGTTTTTTTTCTTATTGGACTAACTGCTGCCTCAATCTATTTGGTTAAACATCCCGACCTACTGACCATGCTTCCCCATAAAAAGAAAATTCCCCCTTCTCCGATCGCGAAAGAAAAAAACTTTTCGGTAAACCTTTACTTTGGGGATGCGAACAGCGATTACCTGATGCCGGAGCCACGAACAATGATCCTGCAAGAGGGGGCAATAGCAAATAACGTGAAAAAAATTATTGAAGAACTTATTAAAGGGCCGAAAAGCACCCTTATTCAAACGATACCGCACGGCGTAACAGTTCGAGGCATAGAACTAAAAGGGAATACTCGGGTGGTCATCGATTTTAGCTCGGAACTCGCTCGCAACCATCCCGGAGGAAGTCTGGCGGAAATGCAAACGATTTATTCCATTGTCAATTCGATCTTACTCACTATTCCCTCGCTTACAGAAGTCCAAATCTTAGTGGATGGGCAATCTCAGGAAACCCTTAAAGGGCATATCGATCTCCGTGCGCCTTTAAAAGCGAACCTCTCCCTTATCAAAAAGGGGTAAATTGTGGCTAAGAAAAACAGGTTAGAAAAAATTCGTAACATCGGAATCATCGCACACATTGACGCGGGGAAGACCACGGTTACCGAAAGGATTCTCTTTTATACCGGAAAATCTCATAAGATGGGAGAAGTCCATGATGGCCAGGCAATCATGGACTACTTAGTGCAAGAGCAGGAAAGGGGTATTACCATAACCTCAGCCGCCACCACCTGTATGTGGCTTGATCATGAAATCCATATTATTGACACCCCGGGTCACGTCGATTTTACCATCGAAGTGGAACGGTCGTTGAGAGTTCTTGATGGCGCTATCGTTGTTTTTTGCGCGGTAGGAGGAGTGGAACCTCAGTCTGAAACCGTCTGGCATCAGGCAGATAAATACCGGGTTCCACGCATCGCTTTTATTAATAAGATGGACCGGATCGGTGCCGACTTCCCGGGAACCATTCAGCAGATGAGAGATAAACTGGGCGTCTTTCCTCTTCTTCTCCAGCTTCCTTTGGGGGAAGAGGCGAATTTTCATGGCGTCATTGACCTCATTGCCAATCACGCGATCGTCTGGCATGAAAACACTTTAGGGTCAACCTATTCTAGCGAGCCGATTCCGAAAGAGAAAAAGGAAGAAGCAGCTCACTATCGTGAACTCATTTTGGAAAAGGTTGCTGAAAATGATGAGCTCCTTCTGGAAAAATACCTGGGGGGAGAAGAAATTTCTTCTGAAGAAATACGCCAGGGAATAAGAAAACTCACCTTGAGCATGAAGGTCATCCCGGTCCTGTGCGGAACCGCCTTAAGGAATAAAGGTATCCAGCCGATTCTCGATGCCGTGGTCCATTACTTTCCTTCACCCGGCGACATGCCACCCGTAACCGGGGTAAATCCGAAAACGGGCGAGGAGGAACAAAGACCCAACAACGACGATGCTCCTCTTGCTGCCCTGGCTTTTAAAATATTAACGGATGAAGAAAAGAGGAAACTCACGTTTATAAGGATTTATTCCGGGAAACTCTTGGCCGAATCAGAAGTTTATAATGCCAGCAAAAACAAAAGGGAGCGGATTGCCCGTCTTTTCCGGATGCACGCGAACAAACGAGAACGGATCAAGGAAGCAAAAGCCGGAGATATCGTCGGTGTGGTTGGTCTGAAAGATACCTTTACCGGAGATACCCTCAGTGACCAGGGGCACCCCATCGTTCTTGAACCGATTGATATTTACCGACCAGTTATGTCAATCGCAATCGAGCCCAAGACTCGCGATGATGTGGAAAAACTGGAAAGCGCCTTAAATAAATTAGTGGATGAGGATCCCACCTTCACGGTGAAGCATGACGAAGATTCCGCGCAAACGATTATTTCCGGTATGGGAGAACTCCATTTAGATGTACTGGTAACGCGCCTCTTGCAAGACTTCAGCGTCAATGTGAATGTCGGAAAACCCCAGGTCGTCTACCGGGAGACCATTGCCCAGACAATTGAGGTAGAAAGCAATTTTGACAAAGAGCTTGGCGGCGCCTTCCAGTTTGGCCAGGTCAAACTGAGACTTGAACCTTTAAAACGAGGCGAAGGCACCCGGTTTACTAAAAACCTGCCTGAAGACAAAATTCCCCCGCAATTCCTCGGTCCTATCGAAGATGGGGTTAACGAAGCATTACTGAGCGGTGTCATCGCCGGATATCCGATCGTTGACATAAAAATAACGTTGATTGATGGAATTTATCGCGAGGGTTCTTCGAGTGAGATGGGGTATAAAATTGCTGCCTCCATGGGAGTCAAAGAGGGGTGTGAAAAAGCCGGAGCAGTGCTTTTAGAACCGTTTATGTCCATCGAGGTGGTTGCACCCGAAGAATTCATAGGAGAGGTGATCAGTGATTTAAGCGCCCGCAAAGGAAAGCTTGAAAATATCAGTAATAAGGGGAAGGTTTCCCTTATTAAGGCGCTCGTCCCCTTAAAAAAGATGTTCGGCTATTCCACCAGCCTCCGTTCCGCCACCCAAGGAAGGGGAACCTTCACCATGCAGTTTGCTCGCTACGATCGAGTCGACTAAACAGCTTTGCTTGACCTTCTTCTAAATTTATTTAATAAAGAAGGGGAGAAATCTGAAAAAGAGGGAACAGAGGATGAGCGAAAAACAAAAATAAACACCTAATGGTTTTAGCGATCAATGAGGTGTTTTTTGTTTTGCAATCTTTATCATGGTCTCTGCTGTTATACCACCTTGGGCGGTGTAGTCGGCAAAAGCTTCCTCGATCCGGTTTTTAAAGGCAGGATCATTTCTGATCAGGTAAGCGGCAAGGTCATCTTCAGTAATATGATGGAGGACGTCTACGGACTTTCCGTACGCAGTGATAAAAATATCTTTCTTTTTAGACTCGTTTATAAGGTTCATGGTTTTATGTTTGAGTTCTTTTATGCCCGCAAATCGCATACAGATCTCCTTTTAATAAGTTACACTTTAGTATAACTTTGACGACCGCCGATCTCAACAGAAAATGTGAAATCAGTAAAATAAGTATACTTCGAGGGGAACTAAATTTTAAACTGTTCGACTCATCATTCACAATTAATTTTTTTCTTTTAACACTTCAAGCAGGTGTTTGACCTTGACTGATTTTCCTTCTCGACGAAGGCCATCCAGGAACTGAAGCAGACAACCCATACACGAGGTAACCACCGTATCAACCTTTTTCTCGTCAATAGGTTTGATTCTCCGCTGAAAGATTTTTTTCGATAGATCATAGTGGCTTAAATTAAAGCTTCCGCCCGAGCCACAGCACAGGTTCTCATTGCCGGTCTCAATAAATTCTACCCCGGGTAAACTTTTAAGGAGCTTGCGGGGTGCTTCGAATATTCCCTGTTTGCGCCGCAAGTGGCAGGGATCATGGAACGTAAGCCGGGAAGACAGCGTGTTTGGTTTTGCCTTTCCTTCCGGCGCGTAGGATTTTTCCACTAAAAATTCGGAGATATCCTTTACCCGCTGAGAAAATCGTTTCGCCCTCTCCTTCCATTCCCCTTCCTCAAAGAGGTCAGGATAATGCTTGAGGTGAGCGCTGCAGGAAGAACACGACGCCACAATTGGGATAGAACCTGTTTTTTCAAACGCCTCGGTGTTCCTCTTGACCAGCTCGACATCAATCTCATCCATCCCGGCGCCAAAGGCCATAAGCCCACAGCATGCCTGCTCCTGGGGGATCTGAACAGAAAGGTTCAGGTGTTTAAAGATTTCAACCGCGGCTTCCGGTACCTTGGGAAAAAGATAGTTCCCAACACAGCCCACAAAAAGGGCGACATCCGTTCTCGCCGGGACTTTTTCCCCGGAATATTTTTTTAAAAAAGATTCTTTGGCGAGATCAGGAACAACGCGCTTTTTCCCCCACGAAGAAAAAGGGAACCGAAGATGAAGCCCGCTCTCAGAAGGTATTTTCTTTAAAAAAAGCGGCTGCAATAATTTCCCCGCCTGAAGGAGTTTATCCATCTTTTTAGGCGAGGTAAGGATATGCTGGAGCATAAGCTTCAGCGGGAGCGGGGGATATTTTCTGGAGAACAAAGCACCCCGCGCTTTCTGGATTATCTTATCGCCTTCCACTAAGTTGGGGCAGTTTTCCTTACAGGCGCCGCAAAGCAGACAAAGGGAGATAATCTCCTTAAGCTTTTTAGAAGAGCGCTTGAAGCCCTTGTCCCCCTGCGATTCGATCAGGGAAAGCTTTCCCCGGGCCACTCCTTTCTCTCTTCCCAGCTCGCGATACACCGGACACACGCTTAAACAACGCCCGCATTTCACACAGCGAGAGGCATCAACAAGGAGTTGCTTGAACTGGTCGTGGGAAGATTGGGAATTTTTTTTCGGTTTTGTTTCACCATCGGTCATACTTTTAGAAAGAACTCATTGTTGATGGTCCGTGGTTATTGATAAAAAATCTTTCCAGGATTCAGAATGTCGTTCGGGTCAAAGACTCGTTTAATCTTTTTCATCAATTCGATTTGCGAGTCGTTAAGCTCCATCGTTAAGAAAGGAGCTTTGGCAATGCCGATACCGTGTTCACCGGAAATAGTGCCCCCCAGATTGAGCACTTCCTGAAAAATTTCTTTAATCGCGTGCTCTGCCTTTTCCCGCTCCCCAGTAATTTTCTCATCAAACATCACGTTAATGTGGAGGTTCCCATCGCCCGCATGACCAAAACTAATAATCGTAAGCTGATGGTTATTTTTTATTCCTTCCATGCGGTGAATCAGTTCGGGAATTTTGCTTCGGGGAACAACAACATCTTCATTTATCTTGGTAAGGTTGAGAAGGAGCAAGGAAGGAGAAATCGCGCGTCTCACCTCCCAAAGGTTAGAAGCGTCCTTGGTGTTGATTGCCCGCTCGACCCGAAAGGACCCTTGTTCCAAACAAATCTTTTCTACTTTTCCAGCCGCGTTTTCCACGGCCGCGGGATCACCATCAAGCTCAATCAGAAGTAATGCCTCAGTCTCTTCGGGAAAACCAAGATTCTGATAGGTATTCACGCATTCAATCGACCCGCGGTCCATAAATTCCAGTTTCGCGGGGACAACTTTATTACGGATGATACTCGATACCGCATGAGCCGAATCATCGATTTTTTTGAAAAAAACCATCAGCGTGATGCTTGTTTCTGGTTTGGGAATAAGGCGGAGATAGATTTGGGTTACGATCGCTAAGGTGCCCTCAGAGCCAATGACCAGCTGGGTGAGATCATACCCGACCACTCCTTTCATCGTCTGAACGCCCGTGGTGATGATCTCTCCGGTGGGAAGAACGATCTCCAAACCAGTAACATAATCACGGGTAACCCCATATTTCAAAGCACTCGGTCCGCCAGCGCATTCCGCGACATTTCCCCCTAAGGTGGAAAAAGCCAGACTGGCGGGATCAGGCGGATAATAAAGCCCGTATTTCTCCACTTCCTTCTGGAATTCACCGCACACCACTCCGGGTTCAACGAGAGCAGTTAAATTATCAGTATCAATCTCGATAATCCGGTTTAAACGGCTGGTGACTAAAACAACTCCACCCAAAACCGCTAAAGAACCTCCGGTAAAACCGCTCCCTGCTCCCCGGGGGATAACCGGGAACTGCCCCTGATTGGCCAGTATGAGGACAGCAGCGACCTCTTCGGCACTTCCGGGAAATACTACTGCCTCCGGTAAAAATTTCTGATTAACCGCGTCATAGGAATAGCAGGTGAGGTCCTCCGTGCTGGTTAAAATATTTTCTTCACCAACAATCTTCGTGAGCTTTTGAATGAATTTTTTCTTTAGCATAAGCTGTGTCCATAGTTTGTTGTTTATGGTTCGTCGTCTGTGTCACACTAGTCCTTAAATTGCCGATCAACAAAATCATATCCTTGGGAAAAAGCTTCCTCCCAATGTCCAACCGCTAAATTAAGTATACCATAATCAAGTGAGAGAATTGTATTAAATAAAAATTTAGGAGGAACCAATCGTGCGGCCTCCATCATATCTTCATGCAGGGGATTACCCTGAAGAACACCAGTGCGCGCCCAAGGGTGCCTTCCTCCCCCTTCGGGGTCAAGCACTAAAAGATGCGTCGCAACAAAGGATTCGAATGAGGCAACTCCAGGGAGTATACTTTTTCTTCCGCCTCCAAATCCGGCAAAGTAATGATATCCGATCGTTCCGGTAAGACTAACCTTATCCGCTTCCGCCACCCGGCGGTTTATAATCACTTTTTGTGGTCTTCCCTGAAAAAACTAAATGATGGTGATTCTTGGCATCGTGATTTTCAAGACGAACCCGTTGAGCCACCTCCTCACCCACCACCTGATTTTGTTCTTCGAAACTCATCGGACGATGAATCCCCAGAGAAAAAACAATCACAATATTATTATCGGTGATTCCATTTTGATTCATTCTATTGATCAGGTGAGGAAGAAAAAGGTGGGATCCGGAATAACGGGTAATATCAGACACGATGATGACCACCTTACACCCTTTTTGGGCAAAAGTACCGAAAGAATACTGATCCCGTGGCTTATCCAAAGCGATTGCGCTTGCCTGAGGCACATCGGGTATCGGGCTCATTTTCTGCGGCATTATCACGGAAGCAAGGTTTTTGGGGCAACAAGAAACCTCGATCTTTTTCTGATGATAGGGGAGAGAAAACTTCATTTACCCAAAGCTCCGCCCACAAATCTCGTTAACCGCTCAACCAAAAGCCGGGCAATAAAAAATATTCCCCGCTCTTTGGCGATTTTCACATGCATATCAATAATGGTTTCAGGAATCTGAGGAGGTTTGGATTTTGCCTTCAGCGTGATTGTTTCAACCGGACAGGTGGTTACGCAAAGGCCACATCCTATACAACGATCTCGGTTTATCTCATAATACTCAGTGCCGGCAATGATGGCTTCCATCTGACACCGCGCCGCGCACGCGCCGCATAAATTACAGAGATCTGGGGCAATCTGAGCGTGAAAAGAGGACTGAATGTGCTCTGCGGGTTTGGGAAATTTTTTAAGGAGGCGGAGCATGCCGCAGCAACACCCACAGCACATACAGATATTCAGAATGTCTTTGGCATTGGTGGGTGAAAGCACCAGCGCTTTTTCTTCTCCCAATTTTAAGATAGTCAAGAGTTCCTCTTCGCTAATCTTTCTTCCCATTTTGTTTTCAAGATAATACTGAGCCGCATCATCAAACACCAGACATCGCTCTGCTGGCCGGTCACAGGAATATCCTATGAGTAATTGTTCCTTCTGGCAAATACACGGGGCTACGGCAATAAGTTTCTTATCTTTAACCAAGGCGCGGACCTGGTCATACGTGGAAACCAAGGGAGTCGTAGAAAGAGAAGTTCCAATCGGAATTACCCGAAGCTGCTTGGTTTTCGTGGATTCCCAAAATTTCGCTATCGCGGGAAGGTACTCTTCCATTAATTCCGCCAGCTCGCGGTCAAGAGTATTTAAATGAAATTCGTAAATCCCCACCACAAACTGAAGCACCATATAAAAAGGCTGGCCTTTCACGCGTGTCCGGTAAATCAAACCTTCTTTGGCCATCGCCTCAAGCTTTTCTGCGGCTTGGGCGTGGTTCATTTTTAATCGTGGTGCAATGGCCGACACTGGTTCCGGCTCCGATCTTAACTGCAAAGCGGTTGTGGCTTGTTCAGGGGTAAAAAGTTTTTTCAGGATTTTGATTTCTACTCCACTTTCGGTGGCTGGAAACCCTGCCGGGAGTTTGTCCAAAAAATCTCTTAACTTAAGATAAATATCTTTAGGCATAACAACCCCGGATAAAAAAGATGGGCAAACTATTTGGAATTATTTAGAAACCATCTTATTGCAGAATGTTTGTGATTATGGTATAGAAACATATACCATATTAGTAAGTAATTGCAAAAAAATTAGCGCATTGTGGGGGGGGGGTAGCCATGAAAGTTTACCTTGTTCAGCATGGCCAATCTGTTTCTGAAGACGTTGACCCGGCTCGTCCTTTGAGCGAAAAAGGACAAAAGGATATGGAAAAAGTGGCCCAGTTCCTTAAGGATGTTAACCTAAAAATCAGCGTTATCCTTCAAAGCGGGAAAACGAGGGCAACTCAAAGTGCGGAAATTCTGAATCCTAAAGTTACGTCCTTAGGAGGGATCATGAAGAAAGAAGGACTTGCCCCCGATGATCCGGTTGACCCTTGGGCGGAGGAACTGAATAAGTCCCCTGATGACGTAATGATCGTGGGGCATCTTCCTTTTCTTTCCAAACTGGCGAGCCAGCTTCTCGGAAGGGAAGAAGAATTGATAAGTTTTCAGCAAGGAGGGATTGTTTGCCTCGAAAAGATGGAACACCTTCAATGGCGAATCAGATGGATGGTGGTTCCCGAGCTTCTCAGTTAAATGGGGCAAAATATTCCTTGACATTTCTTGCCAACTTTAACAATACTCCTAAAAAATTTTCTTCGCGTAAAAGCTGATACCTCTTGAAATTGAGAAGGAAATTACCCAATGGGAAAAGATTATCATCCCCACGAAATTGAGGAGAACTGGCAGAGGCTCTGGGAAAAGAATCAGGTGTTTACGGCTACAGAATCAGCCGATAAACCCAAGTATTATCTGTTGGAAATGTTTCCTTATCCTTCCGGTCGGATTCATGTAGGCCATGTCCGAAATTATTCTATCGGAGATGTTATTGCCCGGTATAAAACGATGCGAGGCTTTAACGTGCTCCATCCCATCGGCTGGGACGCCTTTGGCCTCCCCGCGGAAAATGCGGCGATTGAGCATAAAACCCATCCCTCCCAATGGACTTATGACAACATTGCCTACATGCGCTCCCAACTTAAGCGGATGGGAATAAGCTATGATTGGACGCGAGAACTGGCTACGTGTGATCCTGGCTACTACCGGTGGGAACAGCTTATCTTCATCAAAATGTTTGAAAAGGGTCTCGCCTATCGGAAACGTTCGTGGGTAAACTGGTGTGAGAAATGTCAGACCGTATTGGCCAATGAACAGGTTGAGGCGGGCTTGTGCTGGCGCTGTGGCAAAGAAGTCGCCCAGAAAGACTTACAACAGTGGTTTTTTAAGATCACGGCGTATGCCGAAGAACTTTTGGACTACTGCGATAAACTTCCCGGCTGGCCGGAACGGGTTTTAACCATGCAAAAAAACTGGATCGGAAGAAGTGAGGGCGCGGAGATAAGCTTTACTTTGGAAAAAGGAAAGGGCGAGATCACGGTTTTTACCACTCGTCCGGATACCCTCTTCGGCGCGACGTTTGTGAGCCTTGCCCCCGAGCATCCTCTTGCCCAAACTCTCTCTCACGGCACACCTCAAGAGAACCCCGTTCGTCAGTTTATCGAAAAAATGAAACGGGAAGACTTAAGCAAACGGACTGCGGAAGATACAGAAAAAGAAGGAGTGTTTACAGGATCATGCTGCATCAACCCCGTGACGAATCGGAAAATGCCGATCTTTGTTGCAAACTTTGTTTTAATGGAATATGGAACCGGGGCAGTTATGGCCGTGCCTACCCACGACCAGCGAGATTTTGAGTTTGCGAAAAAATATGGGCTTCCGCTCATTATTGTCATCCAACCCTCCGAAGAAAAACTCGACCCCATTTCTCTGGAGGCCGCGTATGTGGATGATGGAATCATGGTAAATTCGGGACAGTTTGACGGGATACCGAACAGAGAAGCAGGAGTTAAAATAACCGACTATCTGGCATCGATAGGAAAGGGGGGAAAAACAGTCAGTTATCGGCTCCGGGACTGGGGCATCTCTCGTCAGCGTTACTGGGGAGCGCCCATTCCTATAATTTACTGTGATGAGTGCGGAATCGTCCCGGTTCCCGAAAAAGATTTACCCGTGGTTTTACCACTCGACGTGAAAATGCTCGAGACCGGGCAATCTCCGCTTGCGTTAAGCTCTGCCTTTGTTAATACTCCCTGCCCACGCTGTTCACGACCCAGCCGCCGGGAGACTGATACCATGGATACGTTTGTAGAGTCATCCTGGTATTTTTTCCGCTACGCCTGTCCCACTTACGATAATGGCCCTTTAGATAAGGATAAAGTTAACTATTGGATGCCGGTCGACCAATATATCGGCGGCATCGAGCACGCCATTCTTCACCTTCTCTATGCCCGGTTCTATACCAAGGTTCTCAGAGACTTAGGGATAGTACGGCAGGACGAACCGTTTACCAATCTGCTAACCCAGGGTATGGTCCATAAGGAGACCACCCGGTGTCCTCAGCATGGCTGGCTCCTTCCCAAAGAAGTTGCGGAAGGGAAATGCATCGAGTGCGGGTCAGCAGTTGAAATCGGGCGCACGGAAAAAATGTCCAAATCCAAAAAAAATGTCGTCGATCCGGACGAACTTATCGAACAGCACGGCGCGGATACTATCCGCCTTTTCTGCCTTTTTGCCGCACCCCCGGAAAAAGATTTAGACTGGAGCGACCAGGGAGTGGAAGGAGCTTTTCGGTTTTTGGGCCGGGTCTGGCGGATAATCCAGGTGCACGCGGAAACCATGAAGGATGCTAAACCCTATCACGGGAAAGAAGACCTTCCTGAAACCTTAAGAAATCTCCGGCGAAAAACCCATCAGACTATCCGAAAAGTAACAGAAGACCTTGAAGAACGCTTCCACTTCAATACCGCGATCAGCGCAATCATGGGGCTTGTCAACACGTTGTATCAGTTTGACGTAAATTCCGTCGCGAACCCCTTTAAAAACCAAGTGTTAAGGGAAGCCATGGAAACCATTGTGCTCCTCCTTTACCCGGTGAGTCCCCATATCACTGAAGAACTTTGGCAGATTTTAGGACATACGGAAAGCATCAGCAAAGAAGCCTGGCCCTCCTATGACCCGGAAGTTGCCAAAGAAGAGGAGATGGTGATAGTCATCCAAATTAACGGAAAACTGCGGAGTCAAATAACCGTACCCGTCAACACTCTGGAACAAGAAATCAAAACCTTAGCTCAAAACGATGAACGAACGAAACAATGGACAGAAGGGAAAAAGATTGTTAAAATAATTTATGTTCCCCGAAAACTGATTAATATGGTGGTGCAATGAGTTCATGTGATCAAAAATCGATGGTCAAGGTGCTTTTCGCTTTTATTATTTTTTTCGTTTTCAGCAATGGTTGTGGGGGGTACCACTTTGCCTCGGATTACAACAACCTCCCGGGAGACATAACATCGATCTCCATTCCCTTTTTCCAAAACGAAACCTATGAGGCAAATATTGAATCTTATTTTACCCGTGCTCTGATCAACGAGTTTATCAAAAATAAAAAATTCACTATCCTTTCTCATGGAGCAGATGCCACGCTTTATGGGATTGTTAAACAGTTTCGCACTAGAACGATTGCTTATTCCTCGGAAGACAAAGTCCTTGAATACCGGGCGTTCATCACGCTCGATCTTACGTTAAAAAATAATCACACGAATGAAACCATTTGGAGAAAACCCTCCTTAACCGATGATGAAGAGTATAAAGTTTCAACTGAAGATAATGCCTTAACCGAAGCAACCAAAAAAGTAGCTTTTCAGAAAATTGCCAATGAGTTGGCCGAGCAAATTTATGAGGAGCTGGTTTTGGGTTTTTAAGCATGAAACCTGCTGTTTTTTTATCAAAGTTCAAAGAGGGTTCATTACTCCCTCTTTATTATTTTTACGGAGAAGAAGAATACCTAAAAAACAAAGCCGTTCACATTGTATTGGAGCGTTTGGGAGAAAAAATAAACCGTGGCTTGAACTTCGAGGTTTTTTCCAGTTCTTCCACCCCCATAGCAACCCTTCTTGATCACGCTCGCACTATTCCCTTTTTAGGCGGACGGAAAATCGTCCTTTTTAAAGAGGCGGAAAAGATTTCTGCTCAAGAACAGGAGCACCTTTTTTCCTACGTGGAAAGCCCAAGCAAGAAAACCACCCTTATCCTAACCAGCAGTGGTGTTAATTTTCGGGGCAACGCTTTTAAACCACTTCTTAAGTCCTTCGCAAAGTATGCGGGATACGGCTTGGTTCTCGAATTAAACCATCCCTATCAAAACGAGATCCCTGATTGGATAAAATATATGGCTCAAAATTTTGGGAAGTCTATAGGGGCTGCAGCGTTTTTTTTATTACACGAACTGATTGGGAATAAACTTCTCGACATTTTCCATGAAATGGAAAAACTTGCTCTTTTTGTTGGCGAAAAAAAAGAAATTACCAAGGATGATGTTGAAAAAGTGATTTCACGTTTGCGAACAGAAACCGTTTTTGAATTGGTTGATCACATCGGTAATCGAAAACTGAATGAGGGATTAATCACGCTTTCACAACTCCTTAAAAGTGGAGCACCACCCGGAAATATTTTAGGTTTAATTGCCCGTCAATTCCGGATGATCCGCAAAGCACGCACTCTGGTGAAACAGGGTCTGAAGCCCGCGGAGATAACCAATGCCCTAAACATCCCAAAATTTGTGTGGGAAAAGTTATATCCTCAGTTAAATAAATTTTCTGAAAAAAAGCTGATGGATTGTTTTCAGCAAATGTGGGGGACTGATATCGCCCTCAAAACCAGGAGTACTCCCAAAAAACTCGTTTTAGAAAAACTCGTCTTGGAGTTGTGCGAATAATGTTTGCTGATTACCGGCCGCATCGAGGGAGGGGCTAAGGCCCCTCCCAGGTTCAGATTTTGAGTTAACGATAAGCAGGGTTGGAAGAAAGAAGTCAGGGGGTAAAGTGCAGAAAAAGCTTCTCACCCCTGCCTTCTCCTCTGAGAACGCAATCGAAACAGTTGCTCCTCCCATCCAATGCCGAAGCGAAAAAGATTAGGACTTTAAAGCATTCACTTTGCGGGTCAAGCGGGAGATTTTGCGGGCAGCATTTTTTTTGTGAATAACCCCTTTGGAGGCAGCTTTATTAATAACCGGGGTAACCTGAGAAAGCACTTCCTGTGCTTTTTTCGGGTCTTTCCCCTCAATCGCGGCACTGACTGCTTTCATCGTGTTCTTGAGATTGCTTTTGACGTTCCGGTTTCTCAGCCGTTTTTCTTTACTTTGTTTGCTTCGTTTTAAAGCTGATTTATGCGTTGCCATACAATCCTTTCACCATTTTAATGTTGTAATTATTTATTTATTGCGGAATTTTGTTTTTTACCATCGAATTTACTGGTTTGTCAAGCCAATTTCATAAGGATTTCATTACGTAAAGGCCCTTTCTAAAATGTCCGAAAACGCACACATAACCAGAGCCTTTGGTGTCGTAGGGGTAGCCACCTTTTTAAGCAGAATTCTTGGATTAGTCCGGGAAATGGCGATTGCTTTTTATTTTGGTGCCAGCATGGCAGCTGATTCCTTTTTCGTAGCTTTTCAGATCCCCAATATCCTTAGAATTCTTCTGGCTGAGGGTTCCCTTAGTATAGCATTTATCCCGGTTTTTTCTGAAACCTTGGTCAAAAAAGGGCGTGAGGAAGCCTTAAAGCTTGCTCATGCGGCTTTCACCATCCTAACGATAATTCTCATAATCATTACCGTGTTAGGTATTGCTTTTGCCTCTCCTCTTATCAGAATTATGGTGCCGGGGTTTGCAAAAATTCCAGGAAAAACCGAGCTTACGATACTCCTGACCCAGATCACTTTTCCTTTCATTTTCCTTGTCAGTCTGGCAGCACTCTGTATGGGAATCCTTAACTCCTTGAGGCGTTTTGCAGCCCCTGCCTTAGCTCCCGTTTTTTATAACCTCGGCGTCATCCTCTCAGTGGTTCTTCTTTTCCCCTATCTTCACTTTCCGATAATGGCTTTAGCCATTGGAGTCATGGTCGGCGGGTTTCTCCAGTTGGTATTCCAAATCCCCTTCCTTGAAAAAAATGGTGTCCACCTTACCTCAAGCTTTGACTTCCAAAATCCAGAACTAAAAAAAATGGGGAAAATCATGGTGCCCGCCATCTTTGGCTCGGCAATCTACCAAGTAAAAATTTTTATTAATAATTTTCTTGCTTCCTTTCTTCCCCAAGGAAGTGTTTCTTACCTAAACTATGCTTATCGTCTTCTCGAATTCCCTTTAGGGATTTTCGTCTATTCGATCAGTTCCGTGGTCCTTCCTTCCTTTTCGACTTTTGCCGCCAACAATGAAATGGAAAAATTAAAAGAAACGTTCGTTTTTGCGTTCCGTTTAGCCATGTTCATCGTTATCCCCGCCATGGTTGGCTTAGCAGTCTTGGGAGTTCCCATTGTTTCGGTTCTTTTAGAACGAGGATCTTTTACTCCAGAAGAAACGGTGCAGACCTCAATTGCCCTTTTTTATTACTCTCTGGGACTCTGGGCAATTTCCGGCTTGCGCATTACCGTTCAGGTTTTTTATTCCCTTCACGATACCAAAACACCGGTAAAAGTAGGGGCAATCAATCTTCTTACTCATGTTCTCTTCAGCGTCGTGCTTATGGGACCCCTTAAACATGGAGGCCTTGCTTTAGCCCTCTCATTAACCTCGGTTTTGCATTTTTTGCTTCTCCTGATGTATCTGCGGAAAAAAATAGGTCGTTTGGGGATGCGAGCGGCGCTGCCTTCTTTGGCAAAAATTATTTTTGCCTCCCTGATCATGGGGGGGGTATGTTATGGCATTTGTTCTCAGATTAACTGGTTAACACCGGGGGATTTCTATAAAAGAATCGTTTGTCTGGTCGGAGCCGTCGGGAGTGGCACTCTGGTTTTCTTTGGACTTTGTTTCTTGCTCCGCTGTCCGGAACTTGAAACCTTGAAGGATGTGTTCAGGAAGAAGATAATAACGCCTTCGGATTAACATTTCAATTCTAAAGAGTTGTTCTTGTTTCTACTTCCCTCCATTACTCTCCTAATATCTTTTTCACTGCTGCCTTAAGATTCGCGAGATTCGAGGATTTTACCACATAGGCATCTGATGCCCAGGTCGCTAAATTTTGTTGATACTCGGGATAAGCGCTGGAAAGGATAACCGGCAAATCCCGAAACATAGTGCGGATCTGCTGAAGAATGTCAAGACCATTTATATCGGGCATCTTAATATCCAAAATAACAAGATCAGGGAGGAATGTGTTCAGGAATTCAAGTGTTTCTTTGCCATTGGCAGCAACCTTCACCTCATATCCTTCCTCTTCCAACTCTTCTTTATATAAAATCCTGATGCCTTCTTCGTCATCAGCAACTAAAATTTTCCTCATGGCGTTATTTCCTTTCTATTATTTTATCTCCTTCAGAAACGTTGCTGCCTCCTCAGGAGGGGTTGGATTGATGTAAAACCCAGACCCGATTTCAAAGCCTGCGATTTTACTTAACGTGGGCATGATTTCAAAATGCCAATGGTAGTAATCATTGATCAACTCATTAAACGGAGACGTATGGAGGGTGAAATTGTACGGCGGATCTTCCAGCGCCACTTCGATGCGGCTTAAAACATCTTTGAAAATACTTGCCAGCGAAATATATTCTGTCGGAGAAATATTGAGAAAAGAAGAAGAGTGTTTTTTGGGAAGAAGCCAAATTTCAAAAGGCGAACGGGAGGCATAGGGAGTGATTGCCAGAAAATCATCGTTTTCAACCACTACCCGGATTTTATCATCCAATTCTTGATGCACAATATCGCAAAAAACGCAGCGGTCTTTATACTTATAATAATTTTTGCTCCCTTCCATTTCTTCCATTACCAATTTGGGAATAATCGGTAAGGCAATGAGTTGTGAATGGCTATGCGCAAGGGAAGCTCCGGCTTCTACCCCATGATTTTTAAAAATCAGAACATAACGAAACCGCTCGTCTTTTTTTAAATCCACAATGCGCTCCCGGTAAGCCCATAGCACGTCCTCAAAGGATTTAAGATCAAGCTGAGACAAGGAGCCACCATGGCGAGGAGTTTCAACAATAACTTCGTGGGCACCAATACCATTCATTTTATCGTACATCCCCTCCCCTTGTTTTTTCAAACTCCCCTCAATAACCAAAGCGGGAAATTTATTGGAGACTACCCGTAACGTCCATCCCGGGGTATCATGTTTACTTCCATCCCGTCGTAAAGCATAGACCTCAGGCGGAGTTTTGTCTTCATTCCCCGGGCAAAGCGGGCAAAATCCACCTGCTACCGCAGGCCTTTCGGTCATCTTAAAACTGCTAGGACGTTTTCCGCGTTCGGTTGAAATGATAACCCACCGACCAATAATAGGGTCTTTCCGAAGTTCAGGCATAATGCAACCTCACCATAGACAAAAGATTTTAACACCGTGGAGCACGACATCAACCCCTCATTCCTTCAATTTTTTTATTCCCCCATAAAGGCATGATAACTCTACTCCATATCATTCTTATAGACGATTTATCAAGCTTCCAACGAACCCCGCCCCAAAACCATTATCAATATTTACTACCGCAACTCCTGAGGCGCAGGAATTTAACATTCCCAACAGCGCTGCAATCCCTCCAAAATTAGCACCATAGCCAATACTCGTTGGGACCGCAATCACTGGTTTCGATACCAACCCCCCCACCACACTAGGCAATGCCCCTTCCATTCCTGCCACGACAATAAAAACCCGTGCCTTGCTAAGCTTTTCCAGCTGATTAACCAAACGGTGAATACCTGCTACGCCAACATCGTAAAGGGTCTCCACGCGATTACCCATTATTCGAGCCGTGACTACCGCTTCTTCCGCAACCGGGATATCAGAGGTCCCCGCACTGATCACCATGATAACCCCTTTACCTGCTATCGTGATTTCTTGAGGGGCAAACGTGAGCATTTTTGGAACGTTATGATAATGCATGGTTGGAATCGTTTTGATAATGTATTCAGCTTTTTCTTGATCCACTCGGGTTACAATAATCGGGTGCTCCTTGTCCATCATTCGTTTAATGATCGTGGTGATCTGTTCCGCGGTCTTTTCCTTACCCCAGATGCACTCCGCAAACCCTTGCCGAAGAGACCGATGGTGGTCAATAGTGACAAACCCCAGGTCCTCAAAAGGAAGATACCTGAGCTTCGTTATAGCATCGTCAATGCTCAACTTATTTGATTGAACACTCTCTAAAATGTTTTTAAGAAGCTTTTCATCCATGCGTCTGTTTCCAAAAATGAAAGAAAAAATGAATCACTGTCACCTCTATCCCTCACGCCGCCTCTATCCGCTTATCCGGTCTTGAAGTGGTCATATCCCCGTGGCTCGGCTTTCTTACTTCTTCCTTGTTTATCCTTGAGCCAAATCCCTTCAATCTCACCAGCGAGTCTACCAATACACGTAAGAGAAATAGAAAGTTCCTGACTGAGCTGAGCCACCTGGTTGCTTTTTTCCGGGGAAACACTGAAAAGAAGCTCATAATCTTCTCCACCTCCTAATGCCAAGGCAAGCGGATCCGATACATATTCGTGTGCCCAGGTCTGAAACTCAGGTGAACGGGGTACACCAGACAACTCCACCTCCGCTCCCACACCGCTTTGTTCCACGATATGATTTAAATCGGCCAACAAACCATCACTGATATCAATCATCGCATTGGGTATCCCTCGTTCCGCCAAGACCTGGCCCTCTTTAATCCGGGGAAGAGGCGAAAAATGTCGCGCCAGGAGGCTCTCTTTACCTTTTCTGCTTCCTCCTTGTTCGGATATCTTAAAACCCAGCGCCGCGTCTCCGAGCCAACCCGTCACATAGAGTAAATCTCCAGCCTTTCCCCCGCTTCGATAAATCACCTTCCCTTTCGATGCTTTTCCCAACAATGCCAGTGAAATAAAAAATCGCTCTCCGCTTTCCGAGGTATCACCACCAATAAGATCTACCCCCATCCTTTTCCCGAAACTGGTTATCCCCTCATAAAAAGCATCTAAAAAATCCAAAGAAACCCGTTTGCTCGGTATTCCGAGGCTTACAGTATAGCCAATCGGATATCCTCCCATTGCCGCAATGTCACTCAGGTTGACAGCCAAGGCCTTCGCACCCAGCTTCTTTCCCTCGGGTTCATCAATGCGAAAATGGAAACCCTCAATCAATTGGTCAGCAGTCAAAAGGATAACCACATCGTCAGAAAAGGAAATGACCGCAGCATCATCACCAATGCCTTTAAGAATATAAGGAAGCTGGCTAGGGTAGTGTCGGGCAATCCGGTTAATAAAACCAAATTCCCCCAGGTCAGAAAATTTCATGCTCGCTTTTGAATCATCTTTTTTGCAGGTTAATCTTTTGACGCATTTAAATAAAATTTCTGTTTCCCCAACCGAGAGTAATAGTATGATTGCCCGGGGCTATCAAGTTTGGGGAAAGTCAACAACAACAAATTATTAAGTAATTATCTGGGTTACGGCAACCGCATAAGTCTTGCAGTGGGACAAGGAAATCTTGATCATTTTTATGCCGTGCTTTTGGCTGAATGTATATGCTTGATTGTGCAAATAAACCTCCGGCTTTCCTGAACGAGAGTTAATGATTTCCAGGTCTCTAAACCTGATAATCTCTCTCTCTTCGTTGCCCAAGGCCTTCAGAATACTTTCCTTAGCCGCAAACCGGGCAGCATAGTGCTGAGCCGGATATTTTTTGTGTTCACAATAGGAGATTTCCCGGTCAGTAAAGAACCGAAAGCGGAAGGTGGGGTATTTTTTAAGCAAATGATCAATCCGGTCTATTTCAATAATATCGGTTCCAATATCCATTTTATTATCTCTTTTTAAAGTCCTTCGAAAAAAAACCCCCGGTAAACGATCTGGGGGCGACAAATCCTTAAAAACTAGAAAGGGTCCGGTCACGAATCTTCACGAAAAACAATCTTATTCTCGCGAAGAGAAAATTTTTTCAAAGAACCTTTAATTTTCTTCTCTTCACCAAAGATATTGATTAATCGAAGCGTCCCATCCACCACCTCGATGACATCAACATTCTCCAGCAACAGTTCCTCTCCCTCTCCCCGCTCCAGAAACACATTGGTCTCACACATTTTCTTTTCCTTTTTGGATTACACAATACCATTATATTAAAATTAGCAGGTTTGTGTTAAAAGTCAAGGTATTTGGTTGTAAAAGGGGAGGCAATATTTTTTAATTTCAGCTCGGATCAAGCTCCTTCCGTAACCTGTAAAACAAAACGGAAAAATATCATCTTTTCCTTGCCCTTATTGTAAAAGATAGCGAGCGATCAAAAGCTTCTGAATTTCTTCCGTACCCTCCTCAAAATGAAATGAACGGGCATCTCGGAAGTGTCTTTCAAGAGGATAAGCCTGGGTATAGCCAATCCCTCCATGAATTCTTAACGCCATTTCAGAGACCCGGGTAATCGTCTGGTCCGCGAAGAGTTTGGCCATGGCTGCTTCCTTGACGATAGCGCGCCCCTGGTCGAACTTCCACGCGGCTTCGTACGCAAGGAGCCGCGCTGCTTGAATTTCAGTCCCCATCTGGGCAATCATGTGTTGTATGGCTTGTCGTTCAGAAATCAGTCTGCCAAACGTGCTCCGGCTTTTCGCGTAAGCAATGGCAAGTTCCAGCATTTTATCCGCCAATCCCACACAGCAAAAAGCGATTGAAACCCGGCTCAAGTGAAGCATATCAAAGGCTACGGTCAACCCTTTGCCTTTTTCTCCGAGCACTTGAGTGCTCGGAACGCGACAGTTCTTAAAGATAACCTGGTAATGCCGCGGGCCAACGCAGCCCATCATTTTGGGCATTGGTTTGAGAATCACCCCATCATTGGGCAAATCGACCAGAAAGGCAGTGACGCCTTCTTCAGAGGCGGCAAACGTATAGATTAATGTGGTGTATCCGGGGAAAAGGGTGATCAGCCATTTGTGGCCATTAAGGATATAGTCATCACCATCACGAAAGGCTTGTGACTCAATATCCTTACCCGTGCCGGCTTCAGGCTCGGTAAGGCTGTTTGCCGCCCAAAGCTCTCCGGAAGCGATTTTGGGCAGATACTTCTTTTTCTGCCCATCCGTACCGAACTGATCAAGAGGTCTCCAGAACAGCCCGTTCATCGTGTGGGCAATGAGCCTCACTGTGGCATAAGCCTTGGCTAATTCTTCTAAAACACTGAACCATTCCACTACGCGCCATCCCTGCCCCCCGTATTCTTTGGGTATAGTGAGACCGAAAAATTGCCCTTTCCTTAACTCTGAAACCAGCTCTTCCGGGAGCCTCTCTTCTTTCTCCAATGGTCCTGAAAGCGGATTAAGCACTGTGTCCACCCACTCTCTGGCTTCATGTTTCAACTGAACAACATGTTCAGGAAGACCAAAATCCATGATACACTCCTTTAATCTTATCAACCAATCATGGTCAAACCACCATCCACACTGAGGACTTGACCGGTTATGTAACGGGCGTCATCACTGACAAAAAATGCGACCGCATCAGCAACCTCTTTCGGATCACCGATGCGTTTCATCGGGATAAACTCGGCTACGTTCTGCATGATCTTTTTAGATTTTTCACTTTCATAAAGGCCGGTTAAAAGATCAGTTTGGATGGGGCCTGGGCTTACACAATTAACGCGGATATTATACCGGGCAAGTTCTCTGGCTAATGCTTTAGAACTGGCCATAATCGCAGCTTTGGTGCCACAATAGATAACCTCTCCCGAAGTCCCTACTCTCCCGGCATCAGAACCAAGACTCACGATGACCCCACTCTTCTTTTCTATCATGAAAGGAAGGCAGACATGAGTTGCGATCAGAAAGCTCTTATAGTTGGTGCTGATTAAAACATCCCAGAAGGCTTCATCCGTATCAAGAAAAAAACGGGCGCGGTCAATGCCGGCATTGTTAATGAGGATATCGATTGCGCCGAACTCCTGGTAAATTTTTGCGACCGCTGCTTTTGTCTGTTCATAGCTGGTAAGGTCACAGGGGATGGCAATGGCGCGGTGCCCTGATGACGCGATTTCGGCCGCAACCTTATCCCCTAAGGCCTTTTGTCGATTAAGGATGCCAAGGTTTGCTCCCTCGTGAGCAAGCCGCAGGGCAATGGCTCTCCCGATCCCTCGCGAGCCACCCGTGACGATCGCTGTTTTCGATTGAAGCTTCATCACCACTAACCTCCTTTATAATTCTGTTCCGCTCCTTCCTCACTGATCAAACCACACTTCACCATAATCACACTGGCACTCGCGTGCGCAATCCTTTCAACGAAAAGAAGCAGATAGATATTTATTGCTGTCTTTCGCGTTTTTTTTAATCCTTAGTGCCCTCGCCCTCTCCTCGCCGGCCAGCGAAAAAATTACGCGGAAGCAATCGGTGTCATATTCTTGTCTTTCTTCCACTGAACACAAACAACTGGTTCAAAATCTCCCTCAGAATCCCGGCACTGGTTGCAGTAAGTACACTTAAAAATTTCATGGTCACGGTCTTCCTGAAATTTTTTCGGCCAGAAAGGATCACAGAGAATCGGCCGGGCGATAGCCACCACATCAGCCTCATTATTCTGGATGATCGTTTCCGCAGCCTGAGCAGTAGGAATCCTGCCCGCAGTCACTATGGGCGTGGTAAATCCGGCCTCGGTTAACGTTCTCTTGATATCCGAAGCCAAATAGACATTCACTTTTTCCGGCATCCAGTTCGGTGGCATTGTCCTGCTTCCGCTGTAACCAGTATAAGGGTCCAATGCTTCCCGGTGCCGAGGGATCGCGTCTTCAAACTTACCCCCGGCAGAAATGCTGATGTAGTCTAATCCCAACTCAGCCAGGCACAAAGCAATAACGCGGGATTGCGCCAGGGTATTTCCACCCAGGGTGAATTCGTCCCCATTAATCCGGGCACCTAAAACATACTCTTCCCCTACAGCTTGTCTAGCAGCCTTCATCACTTTCTTTGCCAGACGAAGTCGATTTTCAAGGGAACCACCGTATTCATCCTTTCTCTGATTGTAACGGGATAGAAAAGAAGACATGGTATAGGCATGAGCGAAGTGGAGTTCCACTGCGTCAAAACCCGCTGACCGGGCCCGGAGCGCGGCACAAGCGAAAAGTTCGGGAATCTCCTTCACGTCGTTTAAGGAGAGGTCTTCCACCTTTTGCCGGTAACCGCTTCGGGCGATCTTCAAAAAGTGAACAAGTTGAGTGGCGATCTTCGCATCAGACTCACTGTGCGCAAGCTCGGTGAGCCGCTTAAGGCCTGGAATAAAACTATCATCATTGAGGCGTAGAAGCGGACCACTCTTTTGCTCTTTCACCGATACCGCCTCAGTCACCACAATTCCCGCACCGCCTCGGGCATAAAGCAGATAGCGTTCGACTAATGCATCCGTCACATTCCCCTCAACGGTTGCCAGACGCGTTACAATTGCCGGCACCATAATACGGTTCACCAACGTAAGCTTGCTCCCGATCGCATAGGGTTCAAACAGTTTCATGGCCACGTCCTTTTTTGGGATCTCGATAGTTGGCAACCGCTATGCTTTCACTGTTACCTTTTAACATCTTTTCTGTCTTTGTTTAGTTGCCACCTACGATAAGGATATTAAGTCGTTAGTTTTAAGACTCCTCCGTTTTCTTTCCGCAGTTTAGCATGCGGACGCGCTTCTTTGGTTTCTGGAGCGCTCTGGGGTGACTTTTCCTTTTCCTTCCAAAGGAGATTCGATTTTTCTCGTTTTTTCTTTTGTGGTCGTTAGCATCTGGGTTACCTCAAATTATTAATTATATGATTTCCGTGCAACACCCCTCTACTAACCTTCTCATAGAGCATAGCCGGGACTATATTATCCACCTTGTGTTTCAACAACAAAAGGCCAGTTGCTTTTCTTTGCTTAGCAATCCGGCCTCCTTTTTACTCTCATCACTCACGCAAGTTCCTTCCTCAGCAACACTCTTTTTTTTACTGCGATTATTGGCTGATGGGGTTTGATAATTTCTTTCCTTTTTAATCCGTGGGAGGGAGAAAGTCAATAATAATGAAATATTCTGGTAAATAAAAACCCCGGATTTCTCCGAGGGTTCGGGGGATGAGGAAAAGGAGAGGTGGTTATTTAAATTTTTTCGATATCGGCAAAGTCAACGTTTAATTATCGGGAACGGCCGTGATCGGCTTATCGTCTTTGTAATGGTTAAATTCGCCAAGGTATCGATAGGCGGTGAATCTCCAAGGAGCCTCAATCAAAACACGAGTAGAGGCTTCCCCGATGCCCATAAAATAGGTAAGAGGCGAAAGTGCGGCGCAAATGCCCGTGGATGCCGCAGAAATTCCAATGCAGGGGGGCCGTACCATCAGAAGATCAACGATCTTTATTGCGACCCCGGGGCACTGGTCAGGTTGTTTTCCCTGCTGCGCGATCGACATCGAGGGAATTGACAGTAGACTGAGTAAACTGAGTAATAGTAAAATCATTATAATTTTCTTCATCATACTATTCCTCCTTATCTATAATTTGATAAATAAATCACGGTGCTCCATTTGCTATAATTTTGGAATCATATCGACAACTTTTCCTATCACCTGAAATGCTACCGGTGACCCTTTTTATAACTAATTTGCGGGCAGTTTTCAATTAATGAAATTATACAGGTTTCTATTGCATTTTAATAGAATTTTTTAAAAGGAGAATGAAGGGCCCTGAAGTAAGCGCCTTTCCATTTTTTATATTAATTTATCCCATTCCTTTTCTTTATATTTTTTCGGAAATAAATTCCCCCGCCGCAAGCAGCGGGGTATTCAGAGCAAAACCCAACTATTTCCTTCGCGGCAAGCCACGGGGTATTTACCCGGAGAGAATAAAAAATAACCCAAAAACCTTTAAGTTTACCGACTAATGAGTTTATTTCCACATTGCGAACAATGTTTTTTTTTGTCATTAAATATGCCCTTACACGCTGGGCATTCATAGATAAAGTTTGTTCCACAATCACCACATGTTCCCCGAGGAGTTTTCTCAAAGAATTTTTGGCATGTGGGACATAGTGAGTATTTTTGACCTTTTTTGTACCAGTTATTAGCCATACATGTTCCTGTTGTTTGGATTTTTAAAATTATCAATTTCAGAGAGGCAGGCGCTACACAGTTAAACAACTGGTCAGGTTGCCCCTGTGTAACACCCAGTAAAGGATGCCCTTTGGGAAATCCGTCTAAACAGACTCGCGGGAGATTTCTGTGAACCGGACAGACTGATCCCCCTTGTTGATCTTTCTAAAGTTCAATCCCAAACGAAAGCCTTCCCAACATTAAGTAAGCGCCAAGCTTACTCATGGTAAATCTCCTTTCCGCCACGATCAATGGCATTGGGAGTTATGGGAAGGCTTACGCCTCCCTTTCTGATATTGATAAAAATGAGTTTAAAAGGATAATATCAAGAATTATAAAAAATGGAAAGTTCAATCCTCTTGGTTGTCTAAAGGAAGCTCTAATTGTTGATGTTGAGATGGAAAAGCTCGTGCGAATAGGCTTTTAAATTTTCCCCAATTTGAAGAAGCTCTCATTAATGCTACAACTTGCAATAGATGATCTCTTAAATCTGGTTGCCCTAAATCACAAGATAAGAATTGAGTAAACGTCCATCTACGTTTTTTTTGTTGGTATTACCGCATTTCTTTTTCTAAGTTCACCTAAAACACCTGTAGGAAGTTTTTCATATACAATTTCATTAGTGATCTTACCTACAAGAGGTGTTCGCTTAACACCAGCAGGATAAGGCCAACCTCTTAGACGGTATATTTGTTTGTAAAATTCATCTGGGAACATTTTTGCCCACGCCAATCTTTCTTCTGATAAATATACTGCTAATAATTTAGTTAATTCATCTCGCTCACGATCTTCTTGATAATGCCTTATTTCATCAATTAATGCGATAATTCCGACTTTAGCAAAAGCAGACATTATCATATATAGTTTGTTAGCTCTTAGGTTTTGACGTTCCAATTTTTGGATGATTTTTCCATTATTATCCTTAAACTAGGACATTCCGTATATTTTTTTGACCTTTTCCAAAACAAAACCCCACTTCACCGAAATGGTGAGCGGGTTTAATTTGTGTTACAATTCTGTTACAATTTTTGCTAAAAATCTAATCATTCCAGTCATCTTTCCCTTCTACCACGCAACCCATACCTATTGCGAAGCAGATTTTTTCGTTTGTGCGGACATGGCGGCAGATGTCTGGAACATGGTAAAAACCAAAGGAATCAACGCCCGGATTGCCGCAGGCAATGTTAATAAACCTCATGCGGATTGTACTATGCGCGCGTGGGTTGTGGCTGAAGCCGCTACGCCTAAATGGATCGCTCTGGAACCGATGGGTGGCAATCTTGTCTCAAGGGATAGAAACAAAACTTACTACCGGGGGGGTTATTTCTTTACCTCGCCTAGAGACCTCAAAAAATACTCTAAACTTTATCGACAAGGGAGTGAGCTTTTCAAAAGGACTCAAACCTTACAAGGAGAACTGAAAAAAGTCCAAACCGATTATGACCAAGAATTCAAAAAGTATAATGAAATGGGGGATACGTAAAATAAAAATATCTTAACCGGCTCCTTGCGTTAGGCCAGTTTAAAAAAGCACAAGCAAGGAAAAAATTAATCAGCAAAGCACGGTGGTGCAGGAAGTTGAGGGACGGGGGAACCAGCTAAGCGAACTTATAAATTCTAATATTTCAGAACTAAAAACGGTTGAGCAAGCGTTAGACAAGCCAATTGAGATATTACCGTCTAATTGAGACGAACTGAAACCACTTTGGATACCCCCGACTCTTCCATCGTTATGCCGTACAACGTATCCGCGATCTCCATAGTCTTTTTGTTGTGGGTGATAACGATAAATTGGGAATTGGGAGCAAATTGCCTGAGGATAGTGATAAACCGATCAACGTTGGCATCATCTAACGGCGAATCAACCTCATCGAGCAAACAAAAAGGGGTAGGTTTGATGAGGTAGAGAGCAAAGAGGAGACTAATCGCGGAGAGAGCCTTTTCCCCACCTGAAAGAAGACTGATGTGCCTGAGGCTTTTTCCTGCAGGTTGTACCAGGATTTCCACTCCGGTTTCCAAAAGATCGCTCTCGTCAGTCAGAATAAGCTCTCCCTTACCCCCCGTAAATACTAAGGGCAGTATCTCTTTAAAATTCTCATTTACTTTATAAAAAGTGTCTCGAAACCTTTCCCGGCTGGTCCGGTTGATTTTTTGAATTGCTTCCTGGAGTGAATCCAGAGCTTTACCCAAATCTTCAGCTTGACTCTGATAAAACTGGAACTTTTCAACCTGTTCTTCGTATTCCCTTTCCGCATTAAAATTTATTCCCTCCATCATTCTTTCCTGAGCGTGTTCTAATTTTTCAAGCTTGGTTTGAGTTTCTTCGGCAGGATAGTCGTCCGCAGAAAATTGATCCGCTGTCTCCTTCAGAGAAACATGATACTTGCTTTCAATCTTGTCTTCCAGAAATCGAACCTCAGTACTGAATTGGGCCAGCTCATGGTCAAGCTCTTGGATGGAAGGATGAAGGCTGTTAAAGTCCTGATGAGTCACCTTAAGTCTTTCCTCATGTGAACGGAGATCGTGACGCACCTCTTCAAGCTTGCTTTCTTGTTGATTGAGCGTTTCCTGGTGCACCTGAAATAACCGGCTCATATCGTCCATGCGGATAGTAGCTGCCGTAATCTCTTCGCGGAGGATAGCGGCTTGTTGCTCCGCCGCTTCACGCAACTTTTTCCCTTTGTCAATTTCAGAGATACAGTTTTCGCGTGTCTTTTGCCGCAACTCTAAGGTCGAGGTCAAACTGGCAATCTGGGCCTTCAAATCCATGAGGGCATTTTTATAGTGATTAAAGCTGGTTTCCTGCGAGTCAATCTTTTCCTGACATTCTTTCTCTTTGGTCTGAAGCACAGAAAAGGTCTCCTCAAGCAAAGCTTGCTGCGAAAGGAGGGCTTCCAGCTCAGAAAGGTTTTTCTCCAAATCTTCTTCTATCTCCGCCAATTCGCCCTGAAGTTTCCGTGCTTCCAAAACCAAAAACTCGGTCTTTTTCTGAACCCGCTCGATTTCTCCTTGGTTCTGATGCAAGTCTCTTTCCGTATGTTGGAGAGAAAGTTTTTGCTGGATGAGTTGTTCTTCTATCTTCTTAAGTGACGTTTGTTTTTCTTCTAATTCCCCTGCCCTTTCTTCTTTTTTATTCTGGAGCTCACGCAACTCCTGCGTTAAAAAAGACAGCTTCTCTCCCAACTCGTTTACTTCCCGTTTTCTTTTTAAGAACCTACCCCCCACGCCATTTTGGTTGCCGCCGGTAATGACACCTCTAGGGTCCACGATCTCCCCGCTCAAAGTAACCAGAGTATGAGCATCAGTGTGTTTCCAGATCGAAAGTGCCTGAGGCAAATCTTCCACCAGCAAAGCATCACCAAGAAGGTAGCGGACGATCGGGTCAAACCCCTCTTTGACCTTAACCAGGGTGATCAAAGGAGTAGCCTGGGGAAATAAGGAACTCGGCTTATCCGCAAAGGGAAACGGCTTTTCAATCTCAAGAGGGATAAAGCTCCCCCGGCCTAAAGACTGAGCCTTTAAGTATTCAACCGCCTCAACCCCTTCGGTCTGACTTTTTACGATCACATACTGAAGCTTTTCCCCGAGAACCGACTCTACTGCCACCTCAAACCGGGGCTCGGTCTCAATAACATCTGCCGTCAGCCCCAAAAGACCATCCCTCCCTTTATCTAATTCGTCCTTTTTCTGCATGATACAGCGAACCCCATCACTGCACCCTTCAAAGTTTTTTTGGAGTTCCTGGATAGACTCCCTTTGGGATTCAAAGCGAGCTAAATTTTCTTTTCCGGTTGCGATCGCCTCGGTTACTTCCTTGATCTCCTGTTCAAGCCGGAAAATTTTATCCGCACAGGTTTCCTTTTCTTTTTCTAAAATTTCCTGGTCGCGACGGCTCTTTTCTAATTCCTGGATGATGCTCGCGTGGTTGCTTCTTAAATCCTCACAGTGCTCCTGAGCCTCCCGGGCCTCTTCTCCATTTCGTTCCAACCGTCGCTTATACTCGTTTTGGGTCTGTTTGCCATGCTCAATACTGTTTTCTCTGCGGTTTATTCCGTAACGAGCCTGAAACAACTGTTCCCTCTGGCTTTCCAGGTCAGTGCGGATAAAAGCGAAATCTTTTTTGAGCTGAGAGAGTTTCTCTTCCTCCCCTTTAAGAAGGGCTTCCATTTCCTGAAGTTCGGCCTGAGACTGACTTTTTAATGCTTCCGACTTCGTGATTTCTTCTTCCTCCAGCCGGAGGTGAGAAAGATTCTCGTCTATCTCCTTTAAGGCTTTTTCGCTTTGTTTCTCTAAATCACCAAGCTTTTCTTGCTTGCGAACACTATTGTTTTCTTCCTCACGCATAGAATATTGGAGGTCACGAATCTTTTTGTCTAGAGCAGTAAATTTTTCCTCTTCTCCCTGCAAATTCGTTTTTTTCGCGACAATATCTGCCTCTACGGAATTCATCTCCGCTATCAGGAAAGCCTGCCTGTCTTTTAGCTTTCCCAGTTCGGCTTGTTTCAGAGACTCCTTGTTTGATAAGGCCGCGTACTGCTGGGAGGTCAAAGCCAACTCCAAGGTGCGAATCCTATCTTTGAGTCCTTTGAATCTTTTTAATTTTTGGGCTTGATATCTGAGGGAGCTAATTTGTTTCTCAATCTCTCCCAGCACGTCTTTTACCCGAAGAAGGTTTTGCCGGGTAGCATCCATCTTCCGAAGTGCTTCTTGCTTCCGGACTTTATATTTTGAAATCCCCGCGGCCTCTTCGATGAGCACCCGAAGCTCTTGAGGCTTGGAGTTAATAATCGAATCCACCCTGCCCTGTTCAATAATTGAGTACGCTTTCGCTCCCACCCCAGTATCCAAAAAAAGTTCCATGATATCCTTCAACCGGCAGGGGGTTTTATTAATATAGTATTCACTCTCTCCGTTACGAAATACCCGGCGGGTGACTTCAATCTCCGAAAATTCCTTGTATTGGACCGGTGCGTTTCCATTATCATTAGCAAAGGTGAGTGAAACTTCAGCCATCCCGAGGGGTTTCTTTTCCCGGCTCCCATTAAAAATAACATCCTCCATCAAGTTACCCCGGAGGTGTTTAGCGCTCTGCTCTCCCAAAGCCCAGCGGATCGCATCAACGATATTGCTCTTTCCGCACCCATTCGGGCCGACCAAAGCCGTAATTCCCGGAAGAAAGGAAAGCGAGGTTTTCTTAAAAAAAGATTTAAACCCCAAAATGTCTACTGCTTTTATTTTCATAGACCCTTCCAGAGAAGAAAATTTTTTATTTTTTTAATACTTCCGTGGGGTTTAAAACGACCCCAAAACTTGAAAAAAATATTATCAAAGAAATAGTCCAAATGCAAGAAAAACTACCATAAAATGTATAATTTTATTTTTTTACCACAACATATTGTTATTGAAAAGATTATCCCAGATTGTGCAAAAAGATGAAAAAGAGGGCCTATTTTCCGAAGCTTAGCGGTAACCAATTACCATCCGTTTTAAGAAACATCCGCACTTCTTTTTTGAAAAATTTTACCCCTCTTTTCAAAAAAATCAAAGCCCTTTGCAATCCGGCAGGGACTTTGACCGGCTGTTTTTCTCCAAAACAAAAACGCCCGACCCATTCCGTTTTCACGGAACAAATCGAGCGATCAGAACGCTTGTTATTTTTTACACCGTACCCTTCACTTTTTACGCTTGCTTTTGTACCAACGGCCTAGCCTCCACGCAAGGCGGGCACCGGCATTCCCCACGAAAGCAGAAACAGTTGAGAAAATCAGGAAGCCAGTCCATAAATACAAACTTGCTTCCATAAACCTCCCGGTTCGGCTTTCGGAACTGAACAAACCCAAAGTGAATTCCCCGATCGCATAATGCTCAAGACAATACTGGCCAGTCCGGTGGGCGGAGAGATAAATCGGGAAGGCCGTTAGAGGATTCATGATCACGCTTGCAGCCAATGCGATGAGCAGATTTACGCGCAGCAGTAGTGCACCGATAGCGCACAAAAGCGTCTGCAAAGGAATGGTCGGAGTGAAAGTGACAAACAGCCCAAGCGACAGGCCACCGGCCAAAGAATCTATGTCGATCACCCAGATGCCATGGTGAAATAGTCGTTCGCCAAGAATGCGATGGACGTAAGAATTGCGCAGAGCATGTTTCATTCTCTCCTGTTTCCTGTGCCATATTTCAAACCACCTCGTCATACCATGCATTTTCTTAAACACCACATGCTAAATGGTGCGTTTGATGTTCTGAACAATTTGGTCAAGGCTCTGGAGAAACCGAGACCGATCCCGCTTTTGAAACCGCGGCGGGCCACCGATCATGGTTCCTGCTTCACGAAGTTTGGACAGGAGATCTCGAGTTGCCAAAACCTGACCAATGTTGACGTCGGACAAGACGCGCCCGGTTGGACCAAGCACCTGTGCACCGCTTTTGACGCACCTATATGCCAACGGGGTGTCCGCCGTTACCACAATGTCATCTTTGGAAACATGCTCGACGATCCAGTTATCGGCCGCGTCGAACTGACCTTCAACGACAACCAGTTTCGCCACTTCTTGATCAGGAATTAGCATCCGTGAATTCGAGACAAACGTCACGTTCAGTCGATACCGCTTCGCCACCCTGCAAACTTCCTGCTTGACTGGACAAGCGTCGGCGTCAACGTAGATTTTTAACAAGCTATCACCCTTCTCCTGCTTCGCGGAGATCCACCCGGCAAGGAATGCGCCTAACAATGTTTATAGTGATCCCTATCAAACACCCTCGATGTTTAGTCTTTCGCAAAATAAAAAAGGCCTTTTACCTTTTATTTGGCAATCTGGCCTTGTTTTATTCTCATTAAATTTAAAACCCTTTCCCTTGTTTTCATCTCGAACAAACTTCCTTTTGGTTTTTATCCCGATAATTCGGGACTGTTTTGGATTTACTCTTTAAAAGAAAAAATGTCAACCACAAGACTAATTCTTAAGTTTTCTTAAGCAGGTAATGTATTTTATAACTCTTTAAAAATATTTCTATTTTAAAAATAAATACCATTCCTCTTTCCCTGGCAATTGACAATTTGAGCTTTTCTTTCTAATATAGAGCGTTTTAAAAAGAATAATGAGTAACCCTTAAATAATTTCAAATCCTTGAGAGTGTTAGGAGCCATTCGATGAAAATTACCCGCGATCAGGTAGAGCATATTGCCCTTCTGGCCCGTTTGGAGTTTAGCGAGAAAGAAATCGAAGCCTTCACAAGGCAGATGGACAACATCCTTACTTATTTTGACAAACTCAAGGAAGTTGATACCACCTCAGTAGAGCCAACGAGCCATGCTATCCAGGTTAAAAACGTTTTCCGCGAAGATGAGGCCAAAAAATCGATCGCCTTGGATTTGAGTCTGAAAAATGCTCCGGAAAAGGAAGGTAACTGTTTTCGCGTTCCCAAAATTATTGAATAAATCGAAAGAAAGACATAATGGATCTCCATACCCTTACCATTCACGAAGCCCACGAACATTTGAAAAACAGAGATTTTTCCGCCCGAGAGTTAACCCAAGCGCTTCTCAAAAGAATAGAAGAAGTCGAACCCAAGGTAAAAGCCTATATTACCCTAACCCCGGAAAAAGCGCTTAACGAAGCGGAACAAGCCGACAAGATGATCGCCTCCGGAGAAACAACGCCGCTCACGGGTATCCCTTTGGCGATCAAGGATGTCTTGTCCACCGAGGGAATTACCACAACCTGCGGTTCAAAAATCCTTAGCAATTTTGTGCCGGTTTATGATGCCACCGTCGTGCATCATCTAAAAAAGGCCGGAGCCATTACCCTGGGAAAAGTAAATATGGATGAGTTTGCCATGGGGTCTTCCACAGAAAACTCCGCCTTTGGCCCCAGCCGTAACCCCTGGGACTTGAGCACCATCCCTGGAGGCTCAAGTGGCGGTTCGGCTGCCGCTGTGGCAGCGGATGAATGCATTGCCTCTTTAGGCACTGATACCGGCGGTTCAATCAGGCAGCCGGCTTCCTGCTGCGGCGTTGTAGGATTAAAACCCACCTACGGAAGGGTTTCCCGGTTTGGTCTGATTGCTTTCGGCTCTTCACTCGATCAGGTCGGGCCTTTGACCAAAGATGTCCGGGATGCCGCACTTCTCATGAATGTACTGGCAGGTTACGACCCGCGGGATTCAACCTCAGTGAATAGTGAGGTTCCTGACTACACCGCCTTTTTGAAATCAGACCTCAAAGGAATAACCATCGGCGTCGCCAAAGAATACTTTATCGAAGGCATTGATCCGGAGGTTGAAAAGGCAGTTAAGGAGGCATTGCAAGTTTTGCAAGGCCTGGGAGCAAAGATTGTTGATATTTCTCTTCCTCATACTGAATACGCCCTGCCGGTCTATTACCTGATCGCTCCGGCTGAGGCAAGCTCCAACCTCGCCCGCTATGATGGCGTGAAGTATGGCTTTCGAGCGGGAAAAGATGAAAACCTGATTGCCATGTATAAAAAGACCCGGTCGGAAGGATTCGGTGCTGAGGTAAAAAGAAGAATCATGCTCGGAACCTATGCGCTCTCCGCCGGCTACTATGACGCTTATTACGGTAAAGCATCTCAGGTGAGAACCCTGATCCGGCGAGACTTTGAAAAGGCATTTAAAAAATGCGATGTCATTGTTACGCCAACCGCCCCGACCCCCGCGTTTAAAATCGGCGAGAAAGCGGATGACCCCTTGCAGATGTATCTTTCGGATATTTTCACTATCCCCGTCAACTTAGCCGGAATAGCGGGCATTTCGATTCCCGGCGGTTTGACCCGCAACCGCCTTCCGATCGGGTTACAGGTTATTTCCGGTCCTTTTGAAGAAGGAAAGGTCCTGCAAACCGCCTTTGCGTACGAACAAAACACGGAGTGGCACGTTAAAAAACCAAAACTTTGAGAGGCTCGGAACGTCGGATGATTAATCGTGAGCAAGCATTAACCCTGCTAAAGAAACACATTCAGGCAGAAAACCTGCTCAAGCATTGCCTGGCCACAGAAGCAATTATGCGCAAGGTTGCTCAGCGTTTGGGTAAAGGTGAGGGCCTCTGGGGATTAACCGGATTGCTCCATGACATTGATTTAGAAATCACCCGTGATGATCAGTCCAAGCACGCCTTGGTCGGCGCGGAAATGTTAACGCACGAAGGATTTCCTCCCGAAGCGCTTCAAACCATCCGGGCGCATAACGGAGAGCGGCTGGGGATTCAGAGGCAAACCGACTTTGAGCACGCTTTAGCGGCTTCGGAAACCATCACCGGTTTAATTGTCGCTACTGTCTTGGTGCAGCCGGAGAAAAAACTCGCGAGCGTCAAGGTAAAATCGGTTACCAAGCGGATGAAGGAAAAACGCTTTGCGGAAAACGTAAACCGGGACATTATTTTGGAATGTGAACACATCGGGATCCCCTTGGAGGATTTTGTCGTCTTAAGCATCACGGCAATGCAGGGGATCGCAGACGATTTGGGATTATAAAAAGATTTTCAACCATCATCCGGAAAGGAGGGTGCCATGATCATGGTAGAAGTAAGCATGTTTCCCGTCGATAAAGGGGAAAGTTTGAGCAAACATGTATCCAGGGTCTTGGGCATCATCGACAAAAGCGGTCTTGCGTACCGAATAAACCCGATGGGAACCGTGATCGAGGGAGAATGGGGTGAGGTGATGGGAGTGATTAAAAAATGCCATGCGGCTTTGGAAAAGGACTGCCGCCGCATCTCCACCTCGATCAAAATAGACTATCGAAAAGGAAAAAAACGCCGGATGGAAGCCAAGATAGAATCACTAGAACAAAAGGTTGGGAAAGCGTTAAAAAAGTAGGAGCGCGAAAAGAAACAAAGGATTAAAAAATGGAATACGAAGCGATTATCGGTCTTGAAGTTCATGCTCAGTTGCTGACCAAAAGTAAAATATTCTGCTCGTGCACGACCCAGTTTGGTGCTTCCCCCAACACCAATACCTGTCCGGTCTGCTTGGGCATGCCGGGAGTGTTACCAGTGCTCAACAAAAAGGTGGTGGAATGCGCCATCAAAACCGGGTTGGCGCTTAACTGTGAGATTGCGCCGTATTCCGTCTTTGCCCGGAAAAATTACTTTTACCCGGACCTCCCCAAAGGATACCAGATCTCTCAGTATGAACTTCCGCTGGCCAAAAACGGGTACCTTGATATTGAACTGGACGGAATAGGCAAAAGAATCGGGATTACCCGGGCGCACGTGGAAGAAGATGCCGGAAAACTGATGCACGAGATCGAAGGAACAGTCACCGGATATAGCTATGTGGATTTCAACCGTACCGGCGTTCCCCTTTTGGAGATTGTCAGTGAACCAGATATGCGCTCCGGAGAAGAAGCGAGCATCTACCTTCAGACCCTCCGGAGCATTTTACGCTACCTTGAGGTCTGTGATGGCAACATGGAAGAAGGGAGCCTCCGGTGTGATGCCAATATATCGGTGCGGCCCAAAGGCCAAAAAGAATTCGGTACCAGGGCTGAACTCAAAAACATGAATTCCTTTAAATTCGTCCGCATGGCCTTGGACTATGAGATTGAACGGCACATTGAAGTGCTTGAGGAAGGCGGTACTATTGTGCAGGAAACCCGGCTCTTTGATTCCAAGCACGGCATTACCATCTCGATGCGGGGAAAAGAGGAGGCCCAGGACTACCGCTATTTTCCTGACCCGGATTTAGTGCCGATAGAGCCGGGCAAAGACTGGGTAGAAGAAATCAAGGCGGTTCTTCCGGAGCTTCCCCAACAAAAGGTGGAACGTTTTACCCGGGACTATTCTCTCCCTGAGTATGACAGCCAGATACTCTCAACCTCTAAAGCGCTGGCGGATTATTTTGAAGAATGCGTGAGACTTTTTCCGCAACCGAAAGCGGTGAGCAACTGGATCATGAGCGAATTACTGCGGTTATTAAAAAAAGATAATCGGGAGATCGAGGACTGCCCGGTCACCCCTCAGCAGCTTGCCGCGATGCTCCACGTGATGGACAAAGGAACGATCAGCGGCAAGATTGCAAAACAGGTGTTCGAGGAAATGTACGAGACCGGCTCTTCCGCTGAGGACATTGTGCGCAAGAAAGGCCTCATCCAGGTCTCCGACGGGGCGGAGATCGAGAACATCATTGCCAAAGTATTGGCGGCAAATCCCGATGGTGTGGAGAAATACCGAAGCGGTAACACGAAGGTCTTTGGCTTTTTTGTCGGCGAGGTGATGAAGGAAACCAAAGGCAAGGCAAATCCAAAAATGGTAAACCAAATTCTTCAGGAGAAATTAAAGACATGACGATTCGGCCCCTGCAATGGAAAAATGATCGGGTTTTCTTGCTTGACCAGCGCATACTTCCTGAAAAAGAACTCTATCTCGAATGCCGGACCTACCATGAC